>Ga0315273_10009117_pt1 | contig 12556 bp, 12 predicted proteins | sample YL17G02_0_MG_FD_205753 | JGI IMG/M metagenome (GOLD analysis project Ga0315273, IMG submission 205753) | Sediment microbial communities from Yellowstone Lake, YNP, Wyoming, USA - YL17G02_0 | ecosystem: Environmental > Aquatic > Freshwater > Lake > Sediment | place: USA: Wyoming | collected... | reverse complement strand
ATCGTTCAACGGGGGGCGGGAACGAGAATATTTAATTTGGTGCCGAAGGCGGGACTTGAACCCGCACGGCTTGCGCCACACGCCCCTCAAACGTGCGTGTCTGCCATTTCACCACTTCGGCACTCGTCCAAATAAAAGAGCATATGGTGTATGGCTTATAGCCGATAGCATGTACAGAAAAGACAGAAATTTCTTTGCGTGCTATATGCTATACGCCATTAGCCATATGCTCATATCCCCAACGGCTAGTCAGAGGGAGCCGTATTATAGAAGTGTGCCAAAATCCTTGTCAATCAATGGACGCTCCGGTAGAATCGGTCGGCTCATGCTCACCGGGTCCTCCAAAGTTGTGCAAACTCACCACAGCCTCACTTCCACGCTTGATGATGTCGCTGAACGACGGGCACAGGGATCCGTCGCTGCGTTGTTCGACGTCGACAATACGCTCCTGCCTGGAGAGGCCAGCGAGGTACTATTCTTCGGGTTTCTGTGGCGGCGTGGTCTGGTGGGATGGGACGAGTTGAGGCGGAGTGCGGCCTGGCTGGCGGGGCACGTGCCTCCCTTCTCGCTGCACTCGCTCCGAGAACGAAAAGTGTATCTGACGGGCAAGTGCCCCGAAGACATTGAATCTCATGCACGGGAGTTCTGTCGGGCCAAGATGATCGGCAGGCTGTCCGTGCAGGGTCGCGCAAAGATGGACGAGCATCGACAGGCCGGTCACCAGCTGATTCTTGTGACTGGCGCGCCTGATTTTTTAATCGCGCCCCTTGCGGAGTTTTTGGGCGTGCCCACGGTCTTCGCGGCGAAGCCGGAGCAACGGGATTCCGTCTATACCGGTGCGTTGATTCCCCCGTTGCCCTATGGCCGTGGCAAGCGTGAACTGATCCTTGCCCACGCTCAGGAAATGGGCCTCGATCTGGCCAGCTCCTATGCCTATGGCGATAGCCCCGGCGATCGCGACATTCTTGAACTGGTCGGGCACCCCCAGGTGGTCAACCCGATCAGGGGCATGGCTCGCACGGCACGCCGCCTCGGCTGGCCTGTCACGACGTGGAAGTGAACAAGATTGCCTGAGGTCATCAAGTCAGAATGTCTTCAAGTCATCAGGTCCCGGACTTTCGACCTTCGACTTTCAGACTTTATGACTTTCTGACACGAGCGTTGTATGCGAGTGACCGAGATCTTCCATAGCATTCAAGGTGAGTCGAGCTACACTGGACAGCCCTGTGTGTTTGTACGGCTGACCGGATGCCCGCTCCGCTGCACCTGGTGCGATACCGACTATGCCTTTTACGGAGGGCAGGAGTGCTCGATCGATGAGGTCCTGGCGAAGGTGCACACCTATGGGTGCCGCCTCGTGGAGGTCACAGGAGGGGAACCGCTTGCCCAACCTGAGAGTCTCCCGTTCATGACTAGACTATGCGATGCCGGGTATACGGTCCTTCTTGAGACCAGTGGCGCCGTCGATATTGCGCCGGTCGATCCGCGTGTACGTGTCATCCTGGATGTGAAATGTCCGGGGAGCGGTATGACAGATCGGATGCACTGGCCGAATCTTTCTCAGCTGGCGGCCAAAGACGAGGCGAAGTTTGTCCTAGCCGACCGAACCGACTACGACTGGGCCCGTGAGATTCTTGCCCGGTATGACATAGCAAACCGCTGTACGGTGCTCTTCAGTCCGGTCTTCTGTTCGCTCGATTTGCGTGAGCTGGCCGAATGGATTCTAGCCGATCGTCTGCCGGTCCATTTTCAATTGCAGATGCACAAGTATATATGGGCGCCGGATATGCGAGGGGTGTGAGTTGTAGCTATCAGCTCTCAGCAGTCAGCCCTCAGTTTGAACTGAAAGCTGATGGCTGACAGCGTGAACAAGGAGACGTGAATGAAGATCATGCAGGTCACAGTAGAGGTTGGGCGAGCGGAGACCATAGCCACAGAGGTGTTGGTACTCACGCACTGTGAAGGAGAAGCATTGGCCAAACAGGATGCGGCCCTGCTCGATCGGGCCCTCGGGGGTTCGTTGAGCAAGCTGGTGCAATCCAAGGAATTTGAAGGCAAAGCCAACGAAGTTTTGCTGTATCACACGCAAGGTACGGTGCCTGCGAAGCGGCTGGTGCTGGTCGGTTTGGGCAAGAAGAACGAGGTGACGATTGAGACGATCCGGCAAGCGATGGGCTCAGCTGCGAAGCGCGTCCGTCAAGCGAAGGTCGGGTCCTTTTCGGTAGCGCTGCCAACGGTGATGCCTGGCGGGAGGTCATGGATCGAAGTGGCGCAAGCGATGGTTGAAGGGGCGATCCTGGGCAGTTATCAGTTCACCGTCTATCGGAGCGAGGCTGTCTCAGGGCAAGATGTCGCGGAGATGAAGATTCTCATCCCGAGGAAGGGTCAGTTGCGGCAGGTCACTGAAGGGGTCCGGCGCGGCATCGCCACGGCAGAGGCCACCGTCTTTGTCCGCGACCTCTGTAATCATCCCTCCAACGTCCTGACCCCCACCAGAGTCGCCAACGAAGCAAAGACCATCGCTAAGGCTGAAGGGATCACGATCAAGATTCTCGAGCAGAAAGAGATGGAGCGTTTGGGGATGGGCGCGCTGCTCGGCGTGGCGCGCGGGAGCCAGGAGCCGCCCAAGTTCATCATCCTTGAATACAACGGTGCCAAGAAGAAAGACGCGCGTCCGGTCGTGCTGGTCGGGAAAACGATCACCTTCGATACGGGCGGGATCTCGCTGAAGCCTGCCGAGAATATGGAACACATGAAGGCCGATATGACGGGGGGGGCCGAAGTGCTGGCTTCGATCAGAGCAGCGGCCAGGCTCAAGCTTCCGCTGCGTCTCATCAGCATCTTGCCCGTGGCGGAGAACATGCCTGGTGGCCGGGCGATGAAGCCGGGCGATATCGTGACGACGCTGTCGGGGAAGACCGTCGAAGTGCAGAACACGGATGCGGAAGGCCGGCTCATCCTGGCCGACGGCCTCGCTTATGCAATGCGCTATAAGCCGGCTGCCTTGATCGACATTGCGACGCTCACGGGGGCCTGTGTGGTGGCGCTCGGCCAATTTGCAATCGGGATGTTCGGGACCGACCCGGCGCTCAAAGAACAGGTCCGGAAGTCGGGACAGAAGGCCGGGGAGCGAGTGTGGGAAATGCCCTTGTGGGAAGAATATTTCGAACAGCTCAAGAGCGATGTCGCCGATATGCGCAACATCGGTGGCCGTGGCGGCGGCATGATCACCGCGGCGCTCTTTCTGAGCAAGTTCGTGGGGGACTGCCCATGGGTGCATCTCGATATTGCCAGTACGGATTGGAGCGAGCGGGAACGGGCCTACATTCCGAAGGGTCCCACCGCGATTGGGACCAGGTTACTGGTGCAATACCTGATCGATCGAAGTCTCTAGCAGGATGCTGAAAAAGTCCGCCAGCACAAGAAGACCGTTGTTTGGTTTGTCTGGTTTTTTGGTTTTTTGGTTGAACGAAACTAACCAGATGAACACTCCCTCGTCTCGCCCGTCCCGCCAGTCTCGCTCGGCTATTTGGAACGACTTCGAATGACATCGCGCGAAAAGATCGGGCAGCTCTTCATGGTCGGGTTTCTGGGTACGTCGGTGACGCCCGATCTGGCCTCGTTCATCAAAGAGTACAAGCCGGGCGGTGTTATTCTCTTCTCGAGGAATCTGGAATCCGTCGAGCAGATGGTCGATCTGACCAATGGCCTGCAAGCCTGCAGCCCCCATTCGCCGCTGTTGATCTCGATTGATCAAGAAGGTGGTCGGGTCTCCCGTCTGCCGAAGGGCTTTACGATTTTCCCCCCCTGCGGCCTGTTGGGCCGCTGCAACTCAACCGAATTGGCGTACGCGGCTGCGGCCACCATTGCCAGAGAGCTGAGAGCGGTGGGCGTGAACATGAATATGGCGCCGGTGCTCGACGTAAACAGCAATCCGGACAATCCGGTCATCGGCGACCGGGCGTTTGGTGCGACGCCGGATGTGGTCTGTGAACTGGGGTTGGCGACGGCGGCGGGGCTGCAAGACAACAAGGTCGTGGCCTGCGGGAAACACTTTCCCGGTCACGGCGACACGAATGCCGACTCCCACAAAGAACTTCCGGTGGTCGAGGCATCGCGTGAGCGATTGGAGGCCGTCGAGTTGCTCCCCTTCCGCCGTGCTGTTAAGCAGGGTGTCGCGTCGATGATGACCGCGCACGTGCTCTACCGGGCCCTCGATCCCGAATTGCCGGCCACGCTCTCGCCAGCGATCATCAACGATTTCTTGCGCCATGAGCTGCGATACGACGGAGTGGTGTTGACGGACGACTTAGAAATGCACGCGATCATCGACCATTATGGCGTGGAAGACGCTGCGGTTCGTGCGGTACTGGCGGGATGCGATGTCTTGTTGATTTGTAAAGATCGGGACCGGGAGGTCGCCGCCTTCGGGGCCGTGGAGCAGGCGGTGACGTCAGGCTCGATTTCCGTCGAGCGGTTAGACCTCTCGGCAGCTCGAATCGCCCGCCTGAAAGACCGGTTTGTGTCTCCCTATAAGCCGGTGACTGTTTCCGACGCGAAACTCGTTGCGGGATGCCGAACCCATCAGGCGTTGTTGCACACGATCGAACAGGTTCGGGTGCGGTTATCTAACCAGAACTATTCATAAGCGCTTCCTTCCCCCTTGCAGGTCGCGGCCCAATTCCCCTACAGTGCGCTGCATGATCCGCACATTTCAAGGTATCAAACCCACTATTCCCACGTCCTGTTTTATCGAAGAGACCGGCGTCGTCATCGGCGATGTCGTGCTAGGCGAGCACTGCAGCGTCTGGTTCCATGCTGTCATTCGTGGGGACGTGCACTATATCAGGATCGGTGACCGGACGAACGTGCAGGATCTCTGTATGCTCCATGTCACCCACGATACCCATCCGCTGATCATCGGTAACGAGGTGACCATCGGCCACGCGGTGATACTCCACGGCTGCACGATTAAGGATCGTGTGCTGATCGGGATGGGGACCATTGTGATGGATGGAGCCGTGATCGGAGAGGATTCGGTGGTGGGGGCCGGTACGCTGGTGGTGGAAGACATGATTGTGCCGCCGAAAAGCGTGATCCTCGGATCGCCGGGCCGTGTTCGGCGCGCAGTGTCAGAAGCCGAACTCGCGTGGATTAAGGAGTCGGCGGAAAACTACGTGAAGTACGCAGGCCAGTACTTGGCTAGCCCGTCAAAAACCAAACCTGGCTTCCAAATCTAGTTTCCCTTGCCGATTTGAATGAAACAGATAGGGTCCCCCACCAGTGCCGTCGGATAGTAGCGTTTCCCAACCCGATAGGGCACTCGATGCCGGTGGCACCATTCTGCAATCCATATGACTTCTTCTGTGGTGGTCGTGACGAGTCCAGGCCTCGCAAGCTTTCCCATACAACGTGCAACCAATGCACGCACGATGCGGCGCTCTGTATCAAACTTCAGAGGGTCGAGTGTGAGAGGATTGCCTCGCCCATAAGACAGAGGCGACAGATGCGGGAATCGCTCAGGATCATTCAACACGCTGGCCATCCAGAGATGATCGAATCGGCCCCTCGTGCCAGCTGCATCAGCCGCATGGAACGTGAGGGGAATCGAGCGGCAGGCACAGTTGAGGGCTGCGACTTCGGCTCTCCGGAGATTATAGGGTTCCACCGTCCGACCCAGCTCCATCGTTTCCATCATCAAAGGAGGTAGTTCCGCTACCCCGGCACCGACGTAGAGACTACGGCCACCCCGTCGTAGTTTCCGCCTCAATACCACGGCAACCCGACTCCCGAGACGGTTACAGAGCCACCGCTTCGCTTGCCAGAACTCATCGCCGCCTTCATAACAGTAGACCGGTCCCAGTGCGCCGTAGTTGAGACGGCCATAGACCTCGGTCACGAGACGACGGGTTGCGGAGGCCAGCTTCGTGCGACGCGTCTTCATGGTCGTACACCAGCGATCTGAATCGCGGTTGCGGTCACCGTCACTGCCACGTTGGAGAGAAATTCGAGATTCAGTGTGTCCACGGTATCAGTCTCACGATGGTAATGCGGATTCCGGAAGTTCGCCGTATCGGTCAACATCACGGCTGGATAGCCTGCATCCCAAAGCGAGGCATGGTCGCTGCGACGGGTATGAGGCATGGCCTCCCCTCGGCCTGGCACCACCAAGGACAGGGGCTTGAGCTGGGCCGCATGCCGCTGGGCCTCCTGTTCAAGCTGGAGCACCAAGGACCGGGATGCCTCGTTGCCCACAATGGCGAGAAAGTCTCCCTGGGTAGGCACCGCAATGGGTATACCTGGCGGAATCTGCTGCGTGCCGACCTCGCTCGTGGCGAACCCGACACATTCCAAAATAATCGCACCGGCCAATTCACGGCGTTCGGCTTTCAAGCGGGACGCGAACGCCTGACTCCCTAGCCGATCCTGCTCCTCAAGGCAGAATGCCACGAGCCAGACGGGTCGCGCGAGAGGTCGCGCGCTAAGGCGAGAAGCCACTTCGAGGAGGACCACGAGCCCACTTGCGTTATCATCCGCGCCCGGTGATCCGGACACGGTGTCGTAGTGGGCTCCGATCAGGAGTGGGGACAGCTCCTCTCCTTGCCGGGGCCGGTCCGGGTTCTTGATCGCCACCACATTGCGATAGACCTTGCCCCACGCACTCACGAGCTGGCCGCCGGTGGCCCACCCAGACTTGGCAAACTGCGTCGCCAAATAGTGCGCCGCCCTCCGAAGCGCGCGAGGACTCGTCTCAGGATGACGCTCGCCGACGAGGGCCTCAAAATGGCGGTTGATTCGAAGACGCTGGTTCACCACAAGAAGAGACTGACGGGATTAACCGGTTACGATGCGATCTCCGTCCCGATACCTTTATGCGTGAACACTTCGAGAAGAATGGCATGCGGAATTCGACCGTCGATGATATGGGCTTTGCCGACGCCGCCACCGAGCGCGTCCAAGCAGGCATGTACCTTGGGCAACATCCCTTCGCTGATCGTGCCCCTCTTCACCATCCGTTGCACGTCTTTGCGTGAGACCGTCGAGAGATGGCGCCCATTCGCATCGCGAATGCCTTTCACATCGGTCATCATCACCAGCTTTTCCGCACCCAGAGCGGCGGCCATCGCCCCGGCCACCAGATCGGCGTTGATATTGTATGTATCCCCTTCCCGGTTGGTGCCGATCGGTGCGATGACGGGAATGTAATTATCCTGCTGAAGTTTCCGCACTAACGTGGGATCGATAGACTGGACCTCTCCGACCAAGCCAAAATCCTCGTCCCCCTCGCCGTCATCGAGATCCTTTTCCAGACTTGCCGCCCAGGCCTTGGCCGTGAGCGGTCGAGAGAGCATGAGCCCGCCGTCCTTTCCACTCAAGCCGACCGCAAGGCCGCCATGGCGATTCAAGAGGTCGACGATTTCCATGTTGATCTTGCCGGCCAATACCATCTCCACGATTTCCATCGTGGCCTCATCTGTGACCCGCACCCCATGACGAAACTTGGGTTCGATACCCACTCGCTGGAGCATCTTATCGATCAGGGGCCCCCCACCGTGCACAATGACCGGGTTGAGACCCACATATTTCAGGAGCACGACATCCTGAGCGAACCGCTCTTTCAACGGCGCATCGGTCATCGCATGACCGCCATATTTGATGACAATCGTCTTGCCCTTGAACGTGCGAATGTAGGGCAAGGCTTCGATCAGGACGTTTGCTTTCTTAATCAGTCTGTTCATATCAAGACTCCTATGGCTTACCATCCTTCACGACACGCACGCTGCTCGGGCGACCGGCTCGCGGATGCGTCTTATCATAGACGGCCAGGAGCTGGTCCGTGGCCAGGTGCGTATACTTTTGCGTCGTACTCAATGAGACATGCCCAAGCATCTCTTGAATCGACCGCAGATCGGCTCCTTCATCGAGGAGATGGGTGGCAAAGGAGTGGCGCAACGTATGGGGACTCACGGAACCACCGGCAAGCCGGTTCGAATAGCGGGCCACGATGCGAGCGACGCTCCGAGTCGTCAAACGCCCCCCCCGGCTGTTTCGAAAGACCGGTGACGAGACGCGTTGCGTCTTCGTCGTCGGATCTCGGGAATCCATCAGGGGCCGCTGAGCCAGGTATGCTTGAATGGCCCGCAGAGCCACATCCCCGATCGGCACGATGCGCTCCTTCCGACCTTTTCCTCGCAGATGGACCAGCCCCTCGGACGCACGGACATCTTCGAGATTGATCCCCACGAGTTCACTCACGCGAGCCCCGGTCGAATAGAGCGTTTCCAGCAAGGCGCGGTCGCGGTGCGACCCTCCTGCCTGATCGGCAGGAAACTCCATCAGCGCTGCCGCGTCGTCCTTGGTCAAGACACGCGGAAGATGTTTCGGCTGTTTCGGCGTCCTGATGGCCTCGGCAGGATTGAGACCCACCATGCCCTCTCGTTGCAGATAGCGATAGAAACTGCGGAGGGAGGCGAGCTTCCGGGCCATCGACGTGCTTTTCTCACGCTTGCGGTCCAACCAGTGAAGGTAGGCCCGAATGGACTCCGTTTGCACCGTGGCCGGATCAAGTGCGTGGGCGGCAGGGTACTCCGTCGTCATGAACGTCTGGAACTGTCGGAGGTCCGAGGTATAGCTGCGCACTGTCTCATGCGACGCATGACGTTCCAGATCAAGGAACGTCATGAAAGCTCGAATTTCGTCATCCATGTCGTCAGGTCCTCAAGCGCCCGTTGTCCCGTCAGCCGTCGTTTGCGCTCCTTGTCTCTCGTCGGTGTGGCAAGGGGAGGAAAGAGCCCGAAATTCGTATTCATCGGCTGAAAGTGACGAGGGTCCGTGGTCGTAATGTACGACACGAGACAGCCATGCGCCGTGGTGGGCGGCGGTGTGACCAACGGCAATCCTGCCAGGCCGCGGGCGGCGTTGATTCCTGCCAACCCTCCCATCGCGGCGGAATCCGTATAGCCCTCGACGCCGACCAGCTGTCCTGCAAAGAAGAGGGTGCCACGCGCCTTAAACTGAAGGGTATCGCGCAGCAGTTGGGGGGAATTGATAAAGGTGTTGCGATGCAGGCTGCCGTAGCGTAGAAACTCCGCCTGCTCAAGACCGGGAATCATACGAAACACCCGCTTCTGCTCCCCGTAGGTCAACTTAGTCTGGAATCCTACGAGGTTGTAACAGGAGCGATGGGCGTTTTCCGTCCGGAGCTGTACCACAGCATAGGCGCGCGCACCAGTCTTGGGATTCTCAAGGCCTACCGGCTTCAACGGACCGAACTGCATGGTCTGGCGGCCCCGTTCGGCCATCACTTCGATGGGGATACAACCTTCGAAGTAGGACGTCTTTTCAAATTCTTTGGGTTGGACTTTCTCCGCCGCGAGCAACGCGTCATAGAATGCGTTGTAGACCGGCTCGTCCATCGGACAGTTGAGGTAGTCATCCCCACCCTTGTCGTACCGGGAGGCGCGAAATACGACATCCATATTGATGGAATCGGCATCCACGATCGGAGAAATTGCATCGTAAAAATACAAATGTTTCGTGTGGGTCAATTGCGCAATCGCCTGAGACAGTTTGTCGGATGTCAGCGGGCCGGTTGCCAGAATGCAGAGACAGTCCGTTGGAATCTCGGTGATCTCCTCATGCAGAATGCGAATGTTCGGATGCCCTTCCAGCGCCTGGGTAATCTTGAGAGAAAACTGCTCGCGATCGACGGCCAGAGCCGATCCTGCTGGCACCCGTACCTCATCTGCCACTCGAATAATGAGCGAGTTGAGACGGCGCATTTCCTCTTTCAAGATGCCTGGGGCATTCAGTAGATCCGCGGATCCGAGCGAGTTCGAACAGACCAGCTCTGCCAAACCACCGGTCTTGTGCGCTTGCGTCATTTCTTTTGGGCGCATTTCATAGAGCGTCACTTTCGCTCCACGATTGGCCGCCTGCCACGCCGCTTCAGACCCGGCCAGACCACCCCCGATAATGACAATGTCGTCGCGCATCCGAGTGAAACTCCGAGAAGAAGACTGAGAGCGGTGGCATTGTAGGAACCGCGTTTTGGGGATGTCAAGGCGACTTCACTACGCATGACGCATGGCGTCGCGGTTGATCCGATTTATGACCCCGTGCTAGACTTTGCCTCGTGTAGGCGATTAGCTCAGGGGTAGAGCGCTTCCTTCACACGGAAGAGGCCACTGGTTCGATACCAGTATCGCCTACCATATTCTCCACCTCCCCCTTTTCGAGCCGTACCCCCTAGCCTAAACTGGCGGTTTTCATGCTATTGCCTGAACCGCTCCAATTCTGGACAGAATCCTGCTGGTCGGCTACACTTCATTCTATCGAGAGACCGACGACCCTGAACCGTACAAGACAAGTGAGGTCATCTATGCGGACTACAGCTCTTGCCGTGGGAATTCTCCTCCTGGCCACCGCAGTCGGTTGTGCCGGAAACCCCCAGCAGCAGGCAATCGCCGATGCAGCTGGAGGTTATTCCGCCCCAGCCAGCATTTACAGTGTCATGGACCCCACATCCTTGGTCTACACCGATGTGGCGGCCGGAGCAGCCCCTAACGATAACCCCTGGCGCTGGACCGGTTTTCTCTTGCACCCTGTCGGGCTCGCGCTGGATTACGGCCTGAACCGACCGCTGTACATGCTCACCAGCGGGATGCCGTACCTTTTCGGGTACACGTCCGAGGATTCGATGCTGGATAGCCAACGGCGATAATTCTTCGTACACATCGTTCTCAGATTCAACGCCCGCTATCCTCACGAGAGCGGGCGTTGCCTTGTCGCCCCGTTGGCAAACCCTTTCACGTTTCGTGTATGCTCCCTTCGTGAGTCGGAATCCACGTGACACGCAAGCGCCTCGTGCTGTCCCCTTTCGACTGTGGGTGGTCTTCGGGCTAGGACTGAGCCTCTTGCTGAACGCCTGCGAAACTCCGGCTCCAAAATCAATCCTCCCGCCGTCTGAAAGCGATCTGGTCCTCCTGAAGTCCACGACTCTCTGCGCTTCAAAGTCCGACTTCCTCAAGACACATCCTGCCTCTACCCTCAAACCACAAGACTGGGGCACTGGACAAGAGTTGCTTCTCCTTGCCGACCGAAGCCCATCACATGGCGATGAGTCCTACTTTTTCGATGAAGATGGTATGCTGGTCGGAACCGTTTTTACCTTTCCGTCTGGGCTTGACTTGAAGCCCTACTCAGTCCTCCGCCACACCTTAACGCTGCTGAAGCCAACATTGGAGTTCTATCTCAACGTGGCGGATCTGTCCTCAAAGACAAGCATGGCTTCCAGCGCCCTGTACGAAACCGGCGACGAGAAAACGACGACACAGTACTTGGTCCTTGGCACGCGCGAGGAGCCGGTATTGCTCCAGGCTTCTGTGACGATCGACCCCTATGTACGGCTGTTCTCACCCTATCGACGCGAGTTCTTGGAACGGTTGCGCAATCCAAGGGGCCAGAAGCCCGGGCGACAGCTCGACAGCCAAGGCGCAGAGGACAAGGAACCCTTCCTCTCGCTCCAGCAATTTGCGCGCGGCCAAACCGCGCAGCTCTCCTACTGCGGCTCCCAGGACTACGATACCGCAGCCATTGCCTACCAGAAAGCGATCGCAAGCGGCTTTACGAATAAAGTGTGGCTGGCAGAAGCTCACCACAAGCTGGGTCTGGCATGGGTAGGGAAGGGACAGTACGAGCAGGCCAAGACGGAGATGCTTCAGTCGTTGGCCATCAGGCCCAACACTCCGGAAGTTCTGAACAACCTCGGCACGGTGTACCGCAAGCTGGGAGACAAGGAGAACGCGCTCGCCTCATTCGAAAAAGCCGTCACCCTCCGCCCCAACTATGCTATTGCCCGCTACAACTTGGCTGAGGCCTACGAGCCCACGAATCCTAAACGGGCCCTCTCGGAGTACGAGACCTATCTCGCGCTGGTCGAAGGTATCCCCGATGAAGCCAGTCGCATCGCTGTTGTCCAACAACGCGTCAAGTCGTTAAAGCACTAGCAGGAAGTTACACGAAAGCTCTTTGTCTTTCGGAGCATACTACCGGCGGGCTTTCTCTTCCTGTTCTTGGAGCGTCTTGCAGTTGATGCAGAGGGTGGTGACTGGGCGGGCTTTCAGTCGCGAATAGGGAATCTCTTCTTCGCAACGCTCACAGATGCCATAGGTGTTCTGGTCCATTCGCTCAAGCGCCTCGTCGATCTTCTTGATCAACCGTTGCTCGCGCTCACGGATACGCATCGAAAAATTCTGCTCGGCCTCCGCAGACGCCTGATCGCTGACATCCGGGAACGCCTCCTGACCATTTGGATTGGCAAGGTCCTCGACCACCTCATCCAGCATGGCCTTGCGCTGCCGCTCAAGGTCACGACGAATAGCCGCGTACTTTTTCCCCGGGGATGATGCCTTGGCTCTGCGCTTGGCAGTGACAGATTGCGCCGCTGGTGGAGTGGGCGAGATGCGCTTGGCGGAAGGGCTTGCTTTCATACCGCAACCTGCTTGAAGAGTAAAACCGTCCGAAACCAAAAAACTATAGCAGGGGCCTGGCGGGG
>Ga0315273_10009115_pt1 | contig 12557 bp, 14 predicted proteins | sample YL17G02_0_MG_FD_205753 | JGI IMG/M metagenome (GOLD analysis project Ga0315273, IMG submission 205753) | Sediment microbial communities from Yellowstone Lake, YNP, Wyoming, USA - YL17G02_0 | ecosystem: Environmental > Aquatic > Freshwater > Lake > Sediment | place: USA: Wyoming | collected... | reverse complement strand
ATGCAGCTCATGAACGAGCTCATCTACGCGGCGCAGCAGGACATCTCCATGCCTGATTACGTCCTGAAAACCTGCGACTTCAACCAGGACGGCAGGATAACTGTCGAGGATAGCCTGTGCATGCAGTACTTCAACGGCATGGAGCTGGGCAACCCAGCGACCTTGCTGGCTGCCGGGCAGACGATACCGTCAAGCTGCATGAATGTTTACACGCTGGATCAATGCCAGGGGATACCGGGAGACATAAACGGCGATTTGAAGATAGACGAGCTTGACGAGATATTGATAATGTTAGTAGAGGCAGAACAGATAACTGGTGACGATGAGTCATGCTCTGATGTGAACGAGGAGCTTGGCGTGACCATTGAGGATGTGGAATGCGTCAAGTCTTATGTCAACGGCAACAGGGAGTACTACTTCATCTGCATAGGCTGCAGCGACATCACTCCAGCCGCGTACAGAGCTGAGTACGAGATATGCAACGACGGCTTTGACAACGACTGCAACGGGCTGACTGACCGGACAAGCATGAACCCTGCCGACGACTGGTGCATGTGCAATGCCAACACGCCATGCTGGATGGTCTGGGACAGTGATGGTGGGGTTGTGCCGGGGATAAGTGACGGGAACGTCAAGGTATGCAGGAAGAACAATTGGGACGAGAACACTAATGCCACCGCAGGGGCTGCCAGTGGTTACAGGTGGAGCTCGCCGATGGAGTTCCTATGTGACGAGAACAAGGAGTGTGAGACTACTGAGTGCAAGGACACACTTTGGAAGTGCATGTACGACTCCACAAATGGCTTCACATGGATAGACTCTCCATCTAAGGCCCCAAAAGAAGACGACGACCCGATGGGTTCGCCAAAGACCTGTGAGGACGGCTACGACAACGACTGCTTATGTGGGGACATGAAGTGCAAAGAGATCGAAGCTGGCAATATGTTCTCCAGCTGGCAGTTCTGGGTCGGCTTCGTGCTTGGCGCCGTTCTGGCTATATTCTGCCCACCGTGTTCAGTAGCATTATTCTATCTCTCGCTGGCAGCGAGTGCAGCCACAATATTCTTTGGTGAAGAACTCGGACCAGAATGGAGCGCCGCGCTCAGCGGCTTCTCCATGGGCGTTTCAGTTGGAACGATAGTGAAATCAGCGGCCACTGCAATGACTAAAACTGCAGCGACAAAGGCTGGTGAGGAGGCTGGCAAGTCGGCTGCTGGAGAGGCCACAAAGACCGCTACTAAAGAAGCTGCTGAAAAGGGCCTAACTGAGGAAGCAACTAAAGAGTATGTAAAGAAGGCTGCTGAGGATGCCGCGAAGAAAGCTGCCGAGGAAGCCTACAAGAAGGCTGCTGAAGAAGCTGCCAAAGAGGCAGGAAAGGACTTAGCCTCAGAATCCACCAAGAGTACCATAAAGACGGGTGCAACAGAGGCGGGCAAGGCGGCTGTAGCAGAGGCAGGCCACGTAGCTGCTAGCGCTACCCTTATGGGGGCGGTAAAGGACCTTTTTGCCTCATTAGTCAGTAGTAATCCGTTCCAATCGCAAATCTGGTCTATGGTGGCATTTGGCGCAGCTTCCATGGGCATGCAAAAGGCGGCCATTGAATACGCCAACAGCACGGCCGAATGGAAGGCAGTCAAACAGACGTGCACCGAAAACGCATAAACCGCCCGGTGGCGCCTTTTAATAATTTGTCCCCTTAATCTTAACCTAAAATGAGTTCACTTCGTTCACACATTTTTACGGGGTGCGCTTGTAATAATACCATAAAAATGGACAGCCCGAAGTTGAGCAGTTTGGCCTTGATAGCAGCATTCCTTGCAGCGCAGATGCCCTTCGCCCTTGCCGAGTGGGTCGCTGTCGGCGACGCACCCGGTGAAACGGGCATGTATGATGTCATACTCCAAGCCACCTACAACGGCGTCACAGGCACATTCCCACTCCAGCTGCTCGTGAACAACACCCCATATGAGATAGACAACCTGACTGTGGAGCCTGTCTACCCGCTCGACAGGGAGAACCCGATAGTCCTAAAGTATGATATACTGCTGAACGGCTCGGAAGACTTTGACATGGTCAACAACAGCATTGACATATACTACGCTTCGGGCGACGCGCTGCTGAAATCCGCAGAGGGCGCCCTCTCGTTTGACAACGAGTCATGGGTCGCTGAGGTCACCGTCCCGCTCAAGGGCGAATATAGAGCCGTAATCTCTCTTGTCGTGAGCGCCAGCAATGGCAGCATCTACGGCGGGCAGTTCGTGACTTATTTCAGGTCAGATAGCATGTCGCCGGATTTGACGATAACGCATGAAGCTGATAAGATTATACTCACACCCTCTGAGTCCTTCGAGGTTTTCCTTGAGGCTGAGTTCGAAGGTGAGCCGCTGCCCGACCTGGAAATATTCAAAGGCAACATCTACGGCACGCTAAAGGATTTGAACTGGGACGAAGGCGACCAAGTGTATGATGCCTCGTTTACCGCCCCTGCGGAAGAAGGGATATACCTCTTAAGCATCTACGCTGAGGACCAAGATTACATAACCCAGAGCAGGATATACGTGGCTGACATATCGAAGGCAAAGGCCAGCACCTGCCCGATAACCGGCAACCGCTCCTGCAGTGACATGGAGGGCGTGCGGAAATGTGTCTACGACTATAAGAGCGATTTGATAACAGTCACAGAACAGCAGCTTGCGAGCTGCTTTGAGTCCGCAACCGGCGGCATACTCTACGGTTCGGTAATCTGCGAAGGCCAGTATAAAGGCGACCTGGATGGTGACCAGCAACTCGACGCCGACGACCTGGAAGTAATGCAGAACATGATACTCCCGCTCAGCCAGAGCGGTAGGGAAGAGTATTTAGAGTGCGCTGATTATGACAACGATGACGACGTCGACGAGGATGATTTAACGTGCCTGACCAACGTTGTCTCAGACAAGTGGTTTGGCGACTTCAATGGCGGCATCTGCTTCGACGCTGAGTACAGCACGCCGCTGAAGTGCGACCTGACTAACGACGACTTCATAACAGATGACGATGTTGCGATACTGCAGGATATAATCGCGGCCGGCGAGAACGACATAGAGATGCCAGCTGAGATACTCAGCACCTGTGACTTCGACGAGAACAGCCAGATAAACCAGGAGGATGAAACGTGCCTGCAGTACTTCAACGGCATGGAGCTGGCGAATCCTGAGAGCCTGCTCGGCGCCGGGCAGACGATACCTGCGTACTGCATGGGGATATACAATCTTGACGAGTGCCAGGGGATAAAGGGTGACCTAAATGGTGACCTGGTCATCGATGAGCTGGACGAGATACTGATAATGCTGGTAGAGGCTGACCAGGTGGGTGGCTATAACATGGCCTGCGCTGATGTTAACGGCAATGGCGCCATAACTGACGAGGATGTGGAATGCGTCAAGTCATACACCGCAGGCGACCGCGATTCTTATTTCATCTGCATCGGGTGCACTGAGAACACCCCGGCGGCATACCGCTCAACATATGAGATATGTGGAGACGGGTTCGACAACAACTGTGATGGTTATACGGACAGGACTGGCGATACCGGCGACCTGTGCCAGTGCGGCGAGAACACGCCGTGTTATTACGTCTATGACACTGACGGCGGGACTACGCCAGGTGTCAGCGACGGGAATGTGAAGGTCTGCAGGAAGGTCAGCTGGTCAGCAGGCGGCGGCAACAGCTCTGCAGCGACTACAGGCGGCACCGGCGGCTGGCAGTGGATGGCCTCGAGTGCGCTGACCTGCGACAAGAGCAAGCAATGCAAGACCATGCTCTGCTCGAGTACTGTTTACAAGTGCGCCTACGGCCCGAAGAACGGCTGGGACTGGTTCGACCTGGATGAGGGTGTGCCGAAGGAGAGCGAAGACCCGAATGCGGTCCCGAAGACATGCGGCGACACCTATGACAACGACTGCTCGTGCGGGGACGTGGCCTGCAAGACGAAAAAAGGCGAGGACATGTTCAGTAGCCCGGATTTCTGGACCGGGGCTGCAGTCGGGCTTGTGGCGGGGTTCTTCTGCCCGCCTTGCGCAGCGTTGATGTCAGTCGCAGGATCAATCGGAAGCCTGGCCATAGATGACCCAAAATGGAAGGCAGGCCTTGCAGGGTTCAGTTTAGGCTCTATTGTTGGCGGCGGATTGGGGGCTGGAACTCAAAGTGCAACAGGAGAAACTACCTTTACGCCTGGCGCAGAGAAAGGAACGACAAATATAGGCACCGGCGGGGAGGGGTGGGGCGAGCTGACGAATCTGGGGCCGGGTAAGGGAACTATGCAATGGAGTAAGTTCGGTGAAGGTTTCGGCAACTTCTACGGCACTAGCGGTTTTGGCATGGGCACAACAGCCAGTGGGACCATGTCGTATAGCATGATGGCTACTGCAGGCGCAGCCGTGATAGCCACGACGCAGGCCCAGAAGAAGTACAAGGAAGAGGTCTACAAGTGGAAGTCGAACGCGAACTGCAGCAACTCGAGCTCGAGCTAATCCAAGACCACTACATCCAGCCCGGGGATCCCCTTGAAGTGGGCGTCCTTTGTGACTAGCGTGGCGCCGTGGGCCATGACTATTGATGCGATCAGCAAGTCCATTAGTGGCAGATTTTTGCCGGTTTACTTGGCACTATGCTCTAATTGAGCCAAAATTATTGAGCTCTCTTTTGAGGTGTTTAGAAGAGTCATTGTATCCAATTTAGATTGGATAGTGTGCTTGTTGCGCGGTTTTTTTCTAAGATAACCTAGGTATACTTCAGAGTAGGCTGGCGCGGCTATGCAGAGTTCGCCCTCGCTTGCCAACTGCAATCGATCTATCAGGTGTTTGACATCGTCATCACCGCGCTCAGCGTCCACCACCACGCTGGTGTCTAAGGCATAGATCATCTGAACCCCGTTTCCATCCTGAAGGCTTCATTGATTTCTTTCATCATCTCGTTGGCCTCTTTTTTTGTCAATGTGGGCCTAGACTTAAGAATCGCATCCCAACTGCCCTTCGGGCTCGGCTTATACGCCGAAAGCATCACATTAAAGAAATCGCCCATTGTCTTGTTAGCCCGTGCTGCTTCTGCCTTGAATCGCGACCAATCGCTCGTTCTTACGCCCTTTATGCAAACTGTGTTCACTTTGGTATAACTTGTCATACATGTTATACAAGTATAACAATAAAAACTATTCGCATTGTTCGCCTGCGCACTCCCCACTAGCCAAACCGTCCATTATCCTCTGTAAGCCGCCTTTGACGGCTGGCAGATAGACATAGACGATGACCCGGTTGGCTGTGGCAGAGCCTATCCTGAACTGCCTATCTTTATATATCTCGAACTCGAACGGGGCGTAGGTATAGAGCTCTCCTCCCTCGCCACCAACGTTCCTCAATACCACTCGGTTAGCATCGTCTATAATGGTTTCTGTCAGGTTGTACCTCACCTCCGACTCGATGAACATCGGGAAGAAGTCCTTGGCATAGGTCAGCAACGGTGTCGCCAATCCGCCTGAAAACATGGCTGTTAGCGCCGCCGCAGCTATCTGGATCGTGTAGGTTATCCCTGACTCCACTGAGTCTCCGCATACCCCATTATTCCGATCAATAAACTTCGGGTTGAAGTAACACTTCTTCCCGCCGACGAACTCGCCCTTGTCGTACTTTACCAGCGCCGGGTCTATCCTGCTGAAGACATCGTATCCGGCCTCATTAGTCTCCAATTTGTCAGCAGCCACCCTCAGCTCGTCTGATTTAGCCCTCGCTGTCAGCTGGCCTTTCATGGCATCATACGACTCCTCAAGTGCTATTGCCGTCTTGCTGATGTATGCGTAGATGTCTTTGAAGTCCTTGTTAAGCCGTATGAGCAGCTTCACAGAAGCCCTGCACCTGCACTCACACTGGGCTATGCTCTCACTCTCGATTTGGCCAGAAACCCTGCAAGTCACTGTCCGCGAGTAGCCAAGGCCTGCATCGCCTATGCAATCATAGCTGCTGCCCGAGAGGCATGCAGGATAACTGCAAGTTATGTCGCAATCGTTGCTCGTTGTGCAGTCTGCGTCATTTATGCAATCCCCTTTCGCCCTGCCGCATTTGGAGTCGTCTATCGCGCTCTCAGACAGCGCTCCTGAAGACCACAAAGACCTCAAGTCGTCCAACGAGTTTATCGAGTCCCTGCAGTAGTCGTCGGTCTCATCGAAACCAAAGTCCTCCTCGTTGTCATAGAACTGGGCTCTCACCTTTGTGTCTGTCCCAGACAACCGGTCGGTGTAGTCCCTAGCGTAGTCGAGTTCGCCCCTGCACGCGCTTGCATCCAGCTCGCCAAGCGCCTCGACGGTGCCACCTACAAGCTCAGCTGCATCATCCCTGAACTCGTCACATGACATGCTGTTTATCCTCATCTTCACCAGCTGTTTCTGCTGGCAAGCCACTTTCTTATCTATTCCCTGGTCGTCATATTTTTCCTCACATCGGTCTCTCGCGTCCCTGCAGTTGTTCCTGCACTTCTTGCTGTGGCAGGCACTGTAACACACCTGGAACTCCTCGTAACAAGACTTGCAAGCTAGGTACGTCGCCATCGCCTTTCCATCATGGCTCGTCAGCCATGATTCGATATCGTCAGCTATGTCCTCGAAGGCGTCCGCTTTTTCCTTCAAGACCGCGAGTTCCGACCTCAATGTCTCAGGGTCGTAGAGCGACTTGCAGCGTGCCTTGTCTGTGGCGTTCCTGCACGCCTCTTCCTCTATCTCGCCCATGCGGTAGCTGTTGGTTATCGCGTTTCTGGCCTTGGAGGCATCTTGGGGGGCCAAGTCAAAGCCTGCTGGCAGGAAAGATGGCTCGGAGAGGTATTTCCACTCAGCCAGCCAGGTAGCGGCAGGTATTGCACCTATGTCCAACGCAGAGCCAGCATCCTTGCCAAACGCTTCTACAGTCTCCAAATCCCCAAAGAGGAGTGTGGCCACGGGGTCGAAGTCGTAATGGGCTTCCTTCAATAGCGGGCCGCGGGTAGAGGCATATGCATTCAGGTATGCGCGCGCGTATAAAGCCCCCGTAAAGGTCCACTGGGCGGTGCTCGGGTAGTTAGTATGGAAGTCCCATGCCCGCTCAAAGATGTCCTTTAAACGGATCTCAAGCGGTATTGTCAGGTTGGTTTCGAAGAGCATCGCCTCCCAGCCGCGGTAGCGGTTGGTGACCGTAAGGGGCATCCTGGCTACGCCAAGTAAGCCATCATCGGTTTCGACTATATCCAAGTCGTTTTCAGTTAGCTCGCCGAGCGTGACGTTTATGCCTTCCTCAAAGACAAAAGTGCTCTGGTAGCCGTCATAGTAGTCGGCCAGCTTCGGGATCTCGCTGTTGAAACCTGTTGAGACCGCGGCGCGCACATCGTCCACTATCCCTTTCCATCCCTGCTCCTTGGAAAGCAGCAGATACTTGTTGACTGTGCCATTTTCTATCTTACCAGTGTCCATTATGGCGTTGTAAAGGGTGTCCTTGAGTGATGACGAAATCATCGTCCGGACGTTGGCGACGGCGCTGTTTATCTTGAGCCACGACAACCGGTCGATATGCGCGCTGTAAGAGCTGTCCTCGCCCGCGTTCCATTGGATGGCTAGTGAAATCACCATCAATATCATCAACAGCCCAAGCGTCGTGAAGAGCGGGTAGAAGCCCTTCTTTCCCCATTTCGTTATGATTGTGTTCATCGCCATATTTTGACTGTGACCTCTCCGTTGTAGAGGATGCCATCTATGAGCACTGTGACTGCGCTGCCGTAGGCGAGCGAAGTCTTGGGCGGCTCGCTGCCAAAAGCCCACTGGCCCGGGCCAGCAGTTATAACTGCTTGAAAAGCGTACTCCACCGGTCCGACAAGACCGCTTAGTGTGGAATTGGAAGTGTGAATGCGCGTTATCAGCGCCCCGTCGAGAATGCCTTCGCCGTATGAGGACGACTCGTCTGACTGGAATGCGCTGCCGGAAAGCTGCTCAGTGAGGCGCTTGCCGGTGCTGTGGATGTCGCTATGGCTTTCGTCAACCAACCGGTCTGAAACGATTCCAAATAAAATCAGCAGCGAGGCGACACCCACTATGAACGCCATGACTGTCATGGGCAGGTCCTCAAGGCCCTGCGGCCCCAGTTGTCCCTTTGCTAGCATTCTAAAACCCGTTCACTCGCATCGTGAGCCCCCTATGTAAATCGTCCCGTTGTGCTTCACGATGCAGATGTAGTGTAACTCATCTGGTTCCAAGAGGCCAAATGACCCCTCCGAGAGCGGAACCGAAAGAGATGATCCGCCCATGCGTTTGCGGGTCCTGGTGATTATCCCCACAGTGTCCCCGCTCTTGTTCACTATTTCTACCGAGTACGCTTCACCCTCTAGTGAAAGCGGCAGCTCGTGCTCAAAACTCATGCCGCCTGGTGAGTCGTAGACGTCGAGTATGAGGTTCTTCAGCTCTTGTGAAAGTTGGTTGGCGGCCTGGGAAGTGCAACTGGCTGTAGTGTAACTGTAAGCGGTCAGCATCATGATCATCATCCCCATGAACACCAACAGGCTCCCCATCTTGCCCCACGTCCAGACTATCCATCCCTTACGTTTCATTCTCTCCAAACAATCAGCCTCATCTCGCCCCTGCTGCTGCCTGCTATGAAGTACCTCTTCGCCTCTCCCAACCGGCCTTCAGGCTCCTTGCCAGGGTTTATCTCAATTATCGGGCGGCAGCAGTCCCAGGCTTCAAATTGGTACTCATACCCCTCAAGCAGTTCGTCCAGCCTTTCCTTTATCGCGTCTTCAAGCGCCCCGCCCAGGCTGCCCCTGCCTGAGGATATAGCGCCAAGCACTACCGATTTCATCGCGTCAGCGTCGCTTTCGTTGCACTCCGAGCCGTTGTCATCATAATCGGACTCGCCGCACACCCTGAAGTGCTCTATATCAAAGGTGTAATCCTCTTCACCCCACGTGCCGTTGCCATATTCAAGATGCACGGTCGCCGCCATCGGCCGGACTACTTTGTATTCGGTGTATTTTGTCGAAGATGGCATATCGCCTTCGGTAGTCGTCTCGTTCCAGGTTCTAACCGTCTTTGTTATTCTGTCTTCCTCTACGACGCCTTTCACTATGCTGCCGTTGTAGGTCCGGTGGTGGGTGTTGCCTGCATATGCTGACGAGTTGAGAATGTAGTCAAGACCCTCGAAGTATTCGGTCTTGTGCTTGAGGCCAATGGCATCACTGGAGAACTGCAGCCTTAGGGCAAGGTTGCCCCCTGGTGTGAGGTAAGCCTGCGCGCCGAAGACCATCTCTTGGTACGGCCCCTCTGCGCTGCGGTTGTCGATGCGTGACAATGGGGCGGCTGGTCTTAGGATAATATCGTCTGTTTGGCTCTTGACATCGTCTGCTTGGAAATGGCTGTCGATTAAATCCGTGTCGAGGAAGCTGCTAGTGATGTTGCGTCCCCTTAATGCCATGAGGCCGGCGATGCCTGCTGTCGAACGGGCTTCGTCTGCGAACGCGAACCTGCTTCCGGCTTTGACAGAGTCGGACAGCATCTTCTCGATTGTCATGCCTTTGACTTCGGCTTCAACCGGCAACAGCTCCATTATCGAGACTTGGGTGTTGAGGCCGGTCTCTACATACGTCAGCAGTGAGCTGGCGCTGTCCTTGACAGCTGAGAGAGAGCAGCGGATCTCGTGGATGAGCGCTACCAGCTGCTCAGTCACAAGAGAATCTAGTTCTTCCAGCTGCCGCTCGAACTCGTTTTGGAAGTCAGAAACTAGGCCTGTGGCTTCTGAGATAGCGTTCTCCAACTCGCCGAGGAAAGTGCTCTTAAGGAGTCCGCTGCAGCCTGCGCTCATATCATCATAGCCGGGCAAGAGGCTGCTAAGGTAGTCAATCACGCTGCATACGCTCTCAGCTGCTGCGATTGCCTTCTCGAACTGTTCGGTTATAACAGTTGAAACTAAATCGCCGATATTGGCAAGATACGACTCGATGTCTGAGATACGCGCCTTGACGTAAAGCAAGTATGGGTTATTTTTAATATCAAAGAAGCCGTTGTTCTTCAGCTGTTTTTCCGCTTCGTCTAAGGAGCCTATCGCATCATCGGTGTGGCCCATGATTGTCCTTATGTCGTTTGACAAGCAGGAGTCTACCTCTCTTAGCGCGACTGGCTGCACTGTCTTTATCTTCAGCTCGCCGCCTGCGCTCCTGGCAAGCGAGTCCAGCGCGCGGACAGCCACCTCGTTGATGTTCTCGTTCTCCATTATGAAGGACTCTGATGAGCTGGCTTTGGCCGACTCGATAAAGAGGTATGACAGCGACAGCACGCAGAGGCTGACGAAGAGCGCCAGGTCGAGGGCTGCTGCCTGCCCTTTGTTCCCAAGCTGCAGACTATTCCCATGAGACAGAAACCGTGCCATCCTTCCTTGAATAGACCAGCGAGACTTTGTGTTCCCCTGGCCCAATGGTATCGCCAATTATGCTAACACCCTGGACAGACATGGGCGAGGTTAGCTCCACTGCTCCGTCTACAGAGCCGTTCGTGCAGTTGCCGAGGGCGACCACAGAACCGTCTATGCGGAGGGCATAACCCTCCGGCACAGAGACCCTCAAACGGTCTGAAGAGCCGTCATAACCAACACTCACCAGCCGCGCGCGCTTGAAGATTTCAGACGCTGCGTCAGCCGCAGCCTGCCTCTCGTTGCCGTTAGTAAAAGTCGCAAGCGCGCTTGACCCTATCCACACGACTACCATCATCACCAGCACGGCGGCGGTTATCATGAACGGCGTGTCCTCCACGCCAAAGCCTTTTTTTCTCATCTGTGCGCCAGGATCTCAAGGGAAGTGTTTTGCGTCTGGTTCACCAGCGATAATCCCGTGGCTGCGACATAGCTGTCAGCCTCCAATGGCCATGCTGCAAAAGAGGCGAGTATCGCGAAAAGCGCCAGCGCCAGGACTGACGCGGCTGCTAGTTTCAACACATCCCCGGAGACGCCCCTCCGATTGCTGTAGAAGCCCATCAGAAGGACGCTGTCCTGTTGGCTATCTCAGCTGAGAGGTTCTCCAGGGCGCCCATAGTGGCGTTTAAGGAAGAACCGCCGGACTCGCGCACAGTCGAGAAGAAGACTGCGAATATGGCAAGCACGGCAGCCACCACGATTATCGCCAAAGCCAGCTTGAAGACCTCTGAGGACATGCCCTTCCTATCGCTCAATACCCTTACACTAGCTGCCATCCTGGAGGTGGAACGCACTCCTGTTCAAAGAAGTCTCTCTGGCCAGTTCGATGCTAGTTGCAGTCGAGTCGGTTGATGTGTGCAGGCCGCCGAAAACCACGGCTAACGCAAAGAAGAGCGCTGCCGCCAAAATCGCTGCAAGTGCCAGCCTCATGACCACGTCTTGCATCCTAACCGCCTGGCCCCACACCCTCGCAATCACCGGTCACAAGGCAATTAGCGGAGCTCTCCACAGTGTCGGTAACAGTCGCCGCCCCGGTAGCTATGTCCTGGGCCCCGCCCCAAGCGGAATTCATCATATACGCCACCACAGCCAGCACCGCGGCGATTATTATCACCACGAGGGCCAGCTTGAACACAGAATCAGTCTGCCCTTTCTTGTTTTTTGTCAGTTTCATTTCCGCTCCCGAGGCGGACTCGGGGTGCGCAGGCTGGCGGCTTTAAGGGTGGAGGATTAGCAAGGTGCGGGACTAATAGTTAAGTGAGAGAAAAGTTATCTCACTAGAATAACCGCGCCATATGGTTTTTATCCGCTCCGCCCCTAACTCTCCGATGGCCAAAAATCCGAAGTGGTTTGAGAGCAGGGAGAAAAACCCCCGCGTAGGGATAGCTATCAGCGCTTTTGGGCCGCTGCCGACGCCTTTTGTCACCTCCCTCGCAGAAGTCATGAAAGCTGCCACATTCGAGGGCATTGTGGTCGACGTGATGTTTGACATTAAAAAGCCCCTCGACCTTAGCAGGAACTCCTGCGTGAAGGCACTTCTCAAGAACGAGCCCGACTACATTTTCTTCATGGACAGCGACATGGTTTTCCCCTCGAACGTGCTGGTGAGCATGATGGGGCAAGGCAAGGATATCCTGACAGGTGTCTACTGCCACAAGCTCATACCGCACACCCCCGTGCTAAAGACCCTAGACCGGGAAAACAAGCGTTATGTAAGGCTTCTCAGGTATCCAAAAGACAAATTGTTCAGGGTCGACGGCTGTGGATGTGGCTGCCTGCTGGTCAAGAGCAAGGTGTTTAAGAAGCTTGAAGAGCCTTGGTTCAAAATGACCATGGCCAAGAGTGAGGATATGTATTTCTGTGAAAAGGCCTTGCAGGGCGGCTTTGAGGTATGGGCTGATGGCAGGGCTGAATGCGGTCACCTCTCCGATTACTCGGCCATAACCCCCGCGCAGTTCTGGCGGCAAGAGGACACCTTAAAGAAACAGCTCGAGAAACGGGCTGAATTGGAAGGGCGTGAGGGTAAGATGCCCACTTACGCGGATTACGGCGGGAAGACAGAAGAGCCTAGGTAGCTGTCTGTCCCGTGAGCTAGGTAGTTCACTATTT
>Ga0315273_10009114_pt1 | contig 12557 bp, 4 predicted proteins | sample YL17G02_0_MG_FD_205753 | JGI IMG/M metagenome (GOLD analysis project Ga0315273, IMG submission 205753) | Sediment microbial communities from Yellowstone Lake, YNP, Wyoming, USA - YL17G02_0 | ecosystem: Environmental > Aquatic > Freshwater > Lake > Sediment | place: USA: Wyoming | collected... | reverse complement strand
AGACCTTCGCACGCTCGCGCGAGGTCAGCGCCTGAAGGGTGCCGAAGTTCCAGCCGGGGGCGGGCCGTCCGGTCAGCTTGGCCGCTCCCAGGATGTGAGACGCGATCGGCACATCCGCGAACACCGTGGCATCCGGATCGCCCGCCGGCGGCACGCCGCCCTGCGGCGCGCGCCCGATGCGGCGGCTGTAGAAGAACGTGGGCTCCGGCCAGTTCATGCCCCAGGAGTCGTTGGCCCCGTCCGTGCCGAAGGAGAAGACCCGCGAGTTCTCGGTGAAGAACGGACGCTTCTCCTGGTAGAAGGACTCGACGTCCGAAAGGTTCACCACCGCCGGGTCCACCTCGACCTGGCCGAAGTCGGGGTTCACCGTGGCGTTCAAGGTCAGGTTGCTGCCCAGGCTGGTGCGCAGGTCCCCGCCCACGGTCGGCGTGTAGCGCGAGCCGTCGTTGAAGGGATCGCCCGTGGGCCGAACCAGGTACTCGGCCTTCCCCGTCACGTAGGGCGACAACTCGAGGGTCCGCCCGCCCTTCACGCCCTCGATGCCCACGAGGTGCGGGAAGCGCGACTGGAATCCGCTTTCCGCCTTCGGCTTGATCACGGCGAAGGACTTCTCGGCGCGGCGCGCCACGTTGCGGCCGAAGTTCACGCCCCACACCTGGCTCGCGCCGGGCGTGAAGCGCAGTTGCGAGAACGGGATCCGCAGCTCGCAGGTCCACCCCTGCGGGTCGCGCCGCACGCGCCCCTCCCACACGCCATCCCAGGACGCATCCTCCTCGCCGTCGTTCGCCGTGGTGGCGTCCATGAGCGCGCCGGAGGGGGTGAGGACGAACTCGTAGCCCGTGCGGTGGTCGTGGAATGGGTCGAGGATCACGCCCGCGAAGTCGGAGGGGATGAAATTGTCGCGGCGGAAATACGGGGCGATGATCGAGTCGGGGTGCGCGTCCCACATGCGCGCCGCCACGTACAGGGCCTGGTCGTCGTAGGCGAACCACACCCAGGTGCTATCGTTGGCGGCCGCGCCCTCGTAGGGCTGAAGCTGCACCAGCCGCGTGATGCCCGGGGGGCCCTGCCAGGCGGGGTCGGTCAGCGCGCCATCCACCGAGACCGGCGAAGTCAGCCTCACGGCGTGCACGGGTGGAAGCGAATCGCCCGGACCGGAAGGGGCCTGGGCGGCAAGGGCGGGGCTGACGGCGATGGCGGCTCCGGCGGCCAGCACCCACAGGAACGTCGTGAGCAGGGCGCTTCTCATCGTGGACTCCCGCTTCGGCAGGGACGATCTCGGCTCGCGGGCGCACCCCTGGATGGAGGGCGGGCCCGCGGTGGTCTCACACTCCTGTGACGGAGGGGACCGGGTCCGGGGTTTCACCGCGGATCCGTCTTCGCGCCGGCGACGGACCAGCGCCACCGCCGGGGCAACGAACGCGGGCGCACCGACGACAGAACCCGGCGCTGACTGCTCGCCGGGCTCGCCGCCCGCAACCCTTCTCGCACCCAGGGCGCGCGGGCCCCCACCGCATCGCCGCCGGGCCAGCCGGGCTACAGGTTCAAGTGGTAGGTCGCCTTCACCAGGAAGATGTCGTTGGCCTGGGCGTCGAACAGCCGCCGCGTCGAGGGGCCGAAGCGCAGGTCCCCCGCGGCCTCGAAGTCGCTCCGCTCCTGCGTCCAGACGAAGTACACGACCGACCCGGGCCGGTACTCCCAGCGCAGGACCGCGTTCCCGCGGAGCGACTTGATGTTGAAGGAGGGGTCGTCCACCTCGAACTCTGGCGCCGGTCCGGGACCATCCGGGTCCACGACGCCGTACCTTCTGTCGTACGTCGGGTCGTACTTCGCGTCGTAGGTCGAGCCGTTGTCGCGCCCGTAGTGGATGAACTCGTAGGAACCGGCGCGCGCCAGTTCCTTGAAGCCGCTATAGCGACCGGCCGCGATCAGCGGCTGGATGTAGGTCTGGAGCGTGAGGTTCCGCGTGAACGACACGTCGAGCCGCAGGTTGGCCGAGACGGTCGTCTGGTCCATGCGCGCGAAGACGTAGCGCCTGCCCCCGAAGTCCGCCGGGACTTCCCCGGGCGCGGCGACCTTCGTCACGTACTGCGCGTCCTCGATGGCGCGGTCCAGCCCCGGGCCGACGCTCAGGGTGAAGTTGGGAGCCGGCTTCCACTCCACCGACGGGTAGAGCGACCAGTAGCTCGTGTTCACGGTCGGAGCGCTGCTGCCGGACGTGACGACGTGCCAGGTCGCTTTCTGCCTGGGATCGGAATCGAAGGAGAACTGCCACCAACTGCTGGCCGGCTCGAGCATGAGCGGCCCACCGCGCGTGCGCCGGTCGTTCTTCGCGGACAGGAACGGGAAATACTCGGGATTGATGGTCCAGTCGTTGGCGAAGGTGATGGTGGGATTCAGGTACAGCCCCTTCGAGGTCAGGTCCCCGTCCCGGTTCCCGGTCGCCACGACGATGCCGACCATGCTCATGTCCTTGCGCCACGCGTTCGGCTCCGTCCACTTGTAGCCGATCCCGGCGTGGCCGTTCGTGGCGTCCGCCTGGGACATGTAGCCCACGTCGTTCACGTCGAACTTCGGGGACAGCACCCCCACGGCCGAGTTGAACAGGACGTTGCCTTCCTGCTTGTTGAGCCACAGCCGCGCGCCGTAGCCGGTCAGCGAGGTCGCCGTGCTGTCCACGCCCAGGTGCCGCGCGTCCGGCCGCTGCAGGTAGTGCAGCGAGCTGCGCTGCAGGTCGATCATCCGCTGCCCGGTCCCCGCCACCCGTGTCATCCCGGCCCAGCCCGAGAGCACCCAGAGCTTCTTGCGGTCGAGGAAGTGCCAGCCGTCCAGGCCGGCCATCAGCGACTGGCGGTTCATCCCGTCCGCCAGCCCGTCGTCTTCGAAGCGTCTGAAGCGGCGCTGCGCCAGCGTCGTCAGCACCCCGAGCCCGTTGGCTCCGCCCTTCATCTGCTTCAGCCCGCGCACCACGCCGTAGTACGTCAGCGGCTCGACCGCTGTCCGCGACTCGCGCCCGCCCATCTGGTAGCGCGCGTCCTCGCGGGAGGTCACGGCCTGGAGCATCCCGAAGTCGAACCCCTCGGAGGGCTTGCCCGTGAGCTTCGCCGCGCCGAGGATGTGCGTCGCCATCGGCACGTCGCGGAACTTCGCCGGACCGGGCACCCGTCCCTGCGGCGCGCGACCGATGCGCCGGCTGTAGAAGAAGCGCGGCGCGGGCCAGCCCAGGCTCCAGTAGCTGGCCGCGCCTTCCTGTCCGAACGAGAAGATGCGCGCGTTCTCGGTGAAGAACGGGCGCTTCTCTCCGAAGTACGACTCCACGTCGGAGAGGTTCACGACCGCTGGATCCACCTCGACCTGCCCGAAATCCGGATTCACCGTGGCGTTGAGCGTCAGTTTGTTCCCGACGCCGGTCCGCAGGTCGGCGCCGACGCCGCCCGTGGTGCGGAAACCGGTGTTGAACGGGTCGTCCGGTTCGTGCGCGAGGAACTCGGCCTTGCCCGTCGCGTAGGGCAGCAGCTCGACGTTGCGCCCCCGCCGCCCGGGCTCGAAACCGACCAGGTCGGGGAAGCGCGACACGAAACCGCTGACCTTCTTGGAGAGCGGGACGAGGTAGTCCACCTCGTTGAGGCGCGTGATGCAGCGCTTGAAGTTGATGCCCCAGACCTGCTCGGCGCCCGCTCGCGAACGCATCTGGGAGATCGGGATCCTGAACTCACACGTCCATCCCGACCCGGCCACCCCCGGCGCCCCCTCCCGACGCACGCGCGCATCCCACACCCCGTCCCACGAGGCGTCCGCCTGGTTGTCGTTGAACAGGGTGCCGTCGAGGAGGACGCCCCCGGCGTTGACGCCGAAGTAGTAGCCGCTGCGCTGGTCGTGGTACGTGTCCAGGTAGAGGAAGAAGCGGTCGGACGCGGTGGTCACGTCGCGCCGCACGAGGTGGGCGACGATGGAATCCGGCCGCGAGTCCCACAGCCGCGCCGCGACGTACAGGGCCCGGTCGTCGTACGCGACCCACACCCAGGTGCTCTCGCGCGGGACGGCGCCCTCGACCGGGTCGCGCTGCGTGAACCTCGTCACGGCCGGCGCGCCCCGCCAGGCGGCCTCGTCGAGCCGTCCGTCGATCACGACCGGCGCGCTCAGGCGCACGGCCCGCACGGGGCCCACGCCTTCCGGCGCCTGCGCCGCGGCCGATCCGGCGACGGCCAGGGCGAGGAGCAACACTGCGGGGGAAGTGCGCATGGTCACGGCTCTCCGGGGATGTCGGAACGTCGGAAACGGGAGAGGAATCTCGCTGCAGCGTCCACCGGCACGCACCGGCGGGCAGGAGCTTAGCCGAACGCGGCCCCGGCGTCCGCGGCGCTCGGTCGAACGTGTGTCCGGCACCGCCCAGAGCGGCATTCGCGCGAACGAGCGTGGCGGGCCGACGACGAGGCCCGACGCGGACGGTGCCCAAGCGCCTGACGGGGCGGACTCAGGGGGTCGAATGCCCGGCCAAGGCCTTCGCTTCCTCGAGCAACCGGTCCAGGTCCCCGCGATCGAAGTACTGTCCCCGCTTGAAGACGCCTTCGATCTGCCCGGCGTTCCGGACATCCTCGAGTGGGTTCGCCCGGACGAGGACCATGGAAGCCATCATCCCCTCGCGGACGCTGCCGAGGCGGGCCCCCAGGCCCATGAACTTCGCCGGCACGAGCGTCGCGCCGCGCAGGATCTCCGGCGGCGCGATGCCGGCGTCCTGCCAGATCGCCATTTCCTCGTGGACGGCGTAGCCGGGGAAGACGCCAGGGAACAGCAGGTCGGTGCCCACCATCAGCGGCACACCGGCCCTGCTCAACCCACCGACCATCCGCGCCCAGTTTCGCCAGATGAACTCCGGCAGGTCGTCCTGCTGGGACCATTGCGACTTCCAGATGTCGAAGACCGCCGGCGAGACGTATTCCCGGCGCGGGAAGCTGTCACGCTGGACCGCCTTCATGTCCGTTGCGCTCTTGAACACGACGACGGTCGGACAGACGGCCATGCCGGTCGCACGAATCCGCCGGTACACCCGCTGCAATCCCGCGGTGTCGACCTCACCGAGACGCTGAAAGTAATCCGCCCTCGCCCCCATGCCGGCGTAGCGACGCGTCGCGGGAGCACCCAGCAGCCCGGCGATGACCCTGTCGAAGCCGAAGAAGTGCTCGCTGCTTGCCAGACCGGCGCGGGCGGCGTCTTCGAGATCGACCGTCTCCGGAACGTGGCCGACGGCCTTCAGCCTGTGCTTCTGCGCCTCCTCCACGATCGCCCGGAACACGTCCGGCTCCAGGCGGCTGTAGACCTTGATCATGTCCACGCCGGCCGCCGCCTGCTTCCTCACCGCATCCCGGCCCTCCTCGGGGGTTTTGATGCCCTGTGAGATCGACGGCACCAGCGGCGGATTGCCGTCGAGGACCGTGCCGGTGGCGACCATCTCAGGCCCCGGCCCTTCACCACGGTTCAATCCATCCCGCAGCTTCAGGATGTAGTCGTTGGGCATTCCCATGTCCCGGACGAGCAGGACGCCGTTGGCGATCATCAAGCGCCCGAACACGGGTGGGTCGAGGTAGTGGATGTGTGCATCGACGAGGCCGGGCATCAGGAAGAGCCCACGACCGTCGATCCGCCGCGCTCGTCCCGGGGCAGTCTGTCGTGCCGACGCACCGATCCTGGTGATTCGATCGCCCTCGACGATGACGGTCTGGCGGGGCACCGCGACTCCCCGCTCGACGTCGATGACCGTGATATCGGTGATTCTGTAGGCGCTCGCCGGAGCGGGCGCGGTCGTGCGCGGGGCCGCGGTGGCGCCGTAGGCAATCGAGTTCGCCAGCACGAGCAGAGACAGCAAGGCGAGACGTCTCGTCGCGGACGCCCGGGTCCTGCAGGCTCCCGGGGTGAACCGGCCAATCGAGGGTCGATCGTGGGGCATGGCGCTTCTCCTGGTAAGGGAACCCGGCGTCGAGAAACCTCTCACGGCCTCTCGAATCGGCAAACCAGGCCCAACTCGCCGGGGCGCACGGGTTCGGTTCGCAGTCGCCTGCTGCACCCTGATGCTCGTTTGACCGATGCGGGCCCGTGCGGGTTTCACCGGAGGCGCGCACCGGCTGCCGGACCGCCGAACGCGGCAGTGGGGTCGCCGGGCGTAGGGGGACGACGATGCCCGGCGCCGACTGAGCGCCGGGCCCGCCGCCTGAGCCGTTCCCGCGCCCTCAGTCCGCGCGCCCCCCGCGCATCGCCTCGGGCCGGGCCGGCTACAGGTTGAGGTAGTACGTCGCCTTCACCAGGAAGATGTCGTCCGCCTGTGCTTCCACCAACCGTCGCGCCGAGCGGCCGAACTGCAGCTCGCCGAGGGCCTCGCTGTCGGTGCGCTGCTGCGTCCACACCAGGTACAGCACCGAGCCCGGGCGGTACTCCCAGCGCAGCACCGCGTTCCCGCGGAGCGATTTGAAGTTGAAGTCCGGGTTCGAGATCGAGAACGGCGTGCCACCGGCGGGCGTCACGGTGCCGGTGGCCGGATCGTAGTTCGCGCCGTAGTGGATGAACTCGTACTCGCCCGCCCGCGCCAGCTCCTTGAGGTCGGTGTAGCGGCCGGCCGAGATCAGCGGCTGGATGTAGGTCTGCAGCGTGAGGTTCGTGGAGAAGGACACGTTCAGCCGGATGTCCGCCGAGACCGTGGTCTGGTCCATGCGGGCGAAGACGTAGCGCAGGCCGCCGAAGTCAGCCGGCACCTCGCCCGGGGCCGAGACCCGCCGCACGTACTGGGCGTCCTCGACGGCGCGCTGGAGGTTCGGTCCGACCTGGATGGAGAAGTTGGAGACCGGCTTCCACTCCACCGCCGGGAAGACGCTGTAGTAGTCCGTGTGGCCCGCCGCCGGGGTGTAGGTGCGGTCCGCGTACAGGCTGTAGACGAGCTTGTTCCGGCCCGCGGTGCTGAAGTACATCGCCCCGTAGGTGCCAGGCGGCTCCTTCACGAGCGGTCCGCCGCGGCTGCGGCGGTTGTTCATGGTCAGCGGCACGTACATCAACTCGATGTGGAAGCTGTAGTCATTCGCGAAGGCGAAGTCGTTCCCCTGCCAGAGCCCCGCCGCAGTGCGGTTGCCGTCGAAGTCGCGGCTGTCGAACACCACGGCACCGACGATGGCCTCCCGGCGCCAGCGGTTCGGCTTCGTGAAGCGGTACTGGAGGCCGGTGTGCGCGGTTACCACGTCGGCGCGCGACTGGTACCCCATGTCGTTGACGTCGAACTTCGGGTCCATGAACCCGATCGCCGAGTTGCTGATGAGGTTCCCTTCCTGCTTGTTGAGCCAGACGCGCGCCCCGAACCCGGTGAGCGACGTCGCGCTGCTGTCCACGCCGAGGTTCCTGGCGTCCGGCCGCTGCAGGTAGTGCCGCGAGCTGCGCTGCAGCGCGATCATCCGCGGCTCGGTCCCCGCCACCCGCGACATCCCCGCCCAGCCCGACAGCACCCACAGCTTCTTCCGGTCGAGGAAGTGCCAGCCGTCGAGCCCGGTCATCAGCGACTGCTCGTTCAGCAGGTCCTTCAGCCCGGCCCCTTCGAACCGCCGCTGCACCAGCGTCGTCAGGAGCCCGAGGCCGTTGTAGCCCCCCTTGAGCTCCTTGAGGCCGCGCGTCACGCCGTAGTAGGTGAGCGGCTCGACCTCGGCCTTGGAGCGGAGCCCGTCGAGCGCATACTGCGCGTCCTCCCTCCCCGTGACGGCGTGCATCGTGCCGAAGTTGAGGCTCGGCGAAACCTTCCCGGTGAGCTTCGCTGCCCCGAGGATGTGGGTCGCCATCGGCGCGTCGCTGAACTGGGCCTCGCCCGGCGCGCTCCCCTGCGGCGCGCGCCCGACGCGGCGGCTGTAGAAGAAGCGCGGCTCCGGCCAGTTGAAACCCCAGTACCGGTTCGCACCCTCGTTGCCGAAGGAGAAGATGCGCGAGTTCTCGGTGAAGAACGGGCGCTTCTCCTGGAAGTAGGACTCGACGTCGGAGAGGTTCACCACTGCCGGGTCCACTTCGACCTGCCCGAAGTCGGGGTTCGCCGACGCGTTCAGCGTCAGGTTGTTCCCCACGCTCATGCGCAGGTCGCCGCCCAGCCCGGGCGTGTAGCGCGAACCGTCGTTGAACGGGTCGCCCGCCTCGTGCGCCAGGAACTCGGCCTTGCCCGTGGTGTAGGGCAGCAGCTCGATCGAGCACGACCGGCGCCCGTCCTCGATCCCGACCAGGCGCGGGAAGCGGGAGACGAACCCGTTGCCCCGCTTCGGCGTCCAGGCCAGCTGGTCGAGCTCCGTGCGGCGCTCGATGCGGCGGCGGAAGTTGAAGCCCCAGACCTGTTCGACCCCGGGCCGAAAGCGGAGCTGCGAGAACGGGATCCTCATCTCGCAGGTCCAGCCGGGCCCGGACCCGCCTCTCGCGGAGGCCCCGGCGGATGCCCCGTCCCGCCGCACCCGGCCCTCCCAGACCCCATCCCAGGAGTCGTCCGAGCCCATGTCGTTGAAGAGCGTGCCGTCCCAGAGCACGCCCGCCGCACTGACCGAGAAGAAGTAGCCGCTGCGCAGGTCGCGGAACGGATCGAGGTAGACCACGACCCGGTCCGACGGCATCCAGAGGTCGCGCCGGACCAGGCTCCCGACGATCGAGTCGGCGTGCGAATCCCAGCACCGCGCCGCGATGTAGAGGGCATCGTCGTCGTAGGCCAGCCACACCCACGTGCTCTCCGAGGGGGCCTGGCCCTCGAACGGGTCGCTCTGGGTGAGCCGCGTGATGGCGGGCGCGCCCTGCCAGGCCGCGTCGCCCAGCGCACCGTCGATGGTGACCGGGGACGCGAGGCGCACGGCCCGCACCGGTGGCAGGGAATCGCCGGCGGACGGCGCGGCGGCAGTCGTGGCGGCGGCCGGCGCGGCGGCCGCGATGGACAGGAGCAGCGCGATCAACGGCCAGGGGCGCATGGCGGTGGTTCCTCGCAGGTCGGGACGAACGAACGCGGTCGTCGCGTGTCGCACGACCATCAGGTTGCGCGACCCGGGGTCCCGCCATGTCAAGGAGTCCGGCCATCGCGGCGGGCCGCTGACGAAGTCGGATTCCGCGGGCACGAGCGCGGCCGGCGGAACGACGGCGTCGAGTGCGCCGGCGGCGCCCGGAAGGACGGGGCCCGGCGCCGACCGCGCGCCGGGCCCGCCCCGTGTGCCGTCCCCGCGCCCTCGGCTCGCGCGCCCCCCGCGCAGCGCCTCGGGCCGGGCCGGCTACAGGTTCAGGTAGTACGTCGCCTTCACCAGGAAGATGTCGTCCGCCTGCGCGTCGACCAACCGCCGCGCCGAGCGGCCGAACTGCAGATCACCGTCGGGCTCGTAGTCCGTGCGCTCCTGCGTCCACACGAAGTACAGCACGGAGCCCGGCCGGTACTCCCAGCGCAGCACCGCGTTGCCGCGGAGCGACTTGAAGTTGAAGTCCGGGCGCCCCGCCATGAACGGCTCTCCGCTGGCGGGCGTGACCAGGCCGGTCGCCGGATCGTAGCCCGCGCCGTAGTGCGTGAACTCGTACGAGCGCGAGCGGGCCAACTCCTTGAAGTCCATGTAGCGGCCGGCCGAGATCAGCGGCTGCAGGTAGGTCTCGAACGACAGGTTCGGCGTGAACGAGACGTTGAAGCGGATGTTCGCCGAGACCGTCCTCTGGTCCAGCCGGGCGAAGACGTAGCGCCGGCCACCGAAGTCCGCCGGCACGTCCCCCGGGGCGGCGACGCTGGTCACGTACTGCGCGTCCTCCACCACGCGCTCGTAGCCGGGCTCGAGGCTCACCGCCAGGTTCGAGATCGGCTTCCAGGTCACGCTCGGCGAGAGGCTCCAGTTGTCGGTGCCGGCCCCGGGCCGCCGGAAGCCGCCGACTTCCAGGCCCCAGACCAGCTGGCGCGTGCGGTCGGTGTACACCGACACGTCGCTCTGGAGGCCCTCCGGCAGGCGCACCAGCGGGCCGCCGCGGGTGCGCCGGTTGTCGAGGGCGGTCGCGATCGGGTTGATGTTGTAGTGGACGGCGGTGTTGTTGACGAGCTGGGCCTCGGCGGACACGTAGAGGCCGCGGGACGTGAGGTTGCCGCCGAGGTCGTGGCTCTGGTAGAGCGCGCCGATCAGCCAGGCATTGCGGCGCCAGCGGTTCGGCTGGTTCCAGGCGTGACCCACCCCGAGGTGCGCGTTCACGACATCGGAGCGCGACTGGAAGCCCATGTCGTTCACGTCGAACTTCGGGCTGATGACCCCCACGGCGGAGTTGAACAGGAAGCTGCCCTGCTGCTTGTGCAGCCAAAGCCGCGCGCCGTAGCCCGCGAGGGACGTGGCGCTGCTGTCCACCCCGAGGTGGCTCACGTCCGGCCGCTGCAGGTAGTGGCGCGGGTCGCGCTGCACGGTGGTCATCCGCTCGCGCGTGCCGGCGAGGCGGGTCATGCCCGCCCAGCCCGACAGCACCCACACCTTCCGGCCGTCGAGGAAGTGCCAGCCGTCGAGCCCCGCCATCAGCGACTGGCGGTTCAGCAGGCCCTCCAGTCCGCGGTCGTCGAAGCGCCGCTGAGCCAGCGTGACCATCGTGCCCAGACCGTGCCGCCGCTCGGGGAACTCCTTGAGTCCGCGCATCACGCCGTAGTAGGTCAACGGCTCGACCTCGGCCCGCGACTCGAGCCCGCCCGCCGCGTAGTCGGCCCGCTCGCGTGCGGTCACGGCGTGCATCGTGCCGAAGTTCACGCTGGGCCAGAGCTTGCCCGTCAGCTTGGCCGCCCCGAGGATCCGCGTCGCCACCGGCACGTCGCCGTAGTCGGCCCAGTACGGCACGCTCCCCTGCGGGGCGCGGCCGACGCGACGCGAGTAGAAGAACGTCGGCCCGGGCCAGTTGAAGCCCCAGTAGTCGTTCGCCCCCTCGCTGCCGAAGCTGAAGACGCGCGAGTTCTCGGTGAAGAACGGGCGCTTCTCCTGGAAGTAGGACTCGACATCGGACAGGTTCACCACCGCCGGGTCCACCTCGACCTGGCCGAAGTCGGGGTTCGCGGTCGCGTTCAGCGTCAGGTTGTTGCCGACCGCCATGCGCAGGTCGGCGCCGAGCCCGGGGGTGTGGCGCGAGCCGTCGTTGAACGGGTCACCGGGCTCGTGCGCGAGGTACTCGCCCTTGCCGGTCACGTAGGGCGACAGCTCGATCGAGCGCGCGCGGTGGCCGTTCTCGAGACCCACCAGGTGCGCCCAGCGGGACATGGTGCCGCTCTGCCCCCGCGGCGTGTAGACGTAGAAGTCGTCCTCGTTGTGCCGCGCGATGAAACGGTGCGGGTTCACGCCCCAGACCTGCTCGGCGCCCGCGCGGTAGCGTAGCTGCGAGAAGGGGATGCGCAGCTCCGTGGTCCAGCCGCGCTCGTCACGCCTGGCGCGCCCCGCCCAGACGCCGTCCCAGCTGTCGTCCCACCAGCCGTCGTTGAACCCGATGGCGTCGTAGAGCACCCCGGATGCGCTGATCGCGAAGTAGTAGCCGCTGCGGTGGTCGTGGAACGGGTCGAGCAGGATCTCGAAGTAGTCCACCGCCGTGTCCGTGTCGCGCCGCACCAGGCGCACGACCATGGACTCGGGGTGCGCGTCCCAGCAGCGCGCGGCGACCACGATCGCGTCCTCGTCGTACGCCAGCCACACCCAGGTGCTCTCGCGCGGCGCCTGCCCTTCGCAGGCCCCGGCCTGGGTGAAGTTCCGGAGCGTCGGCGGACCCTGCCAGGCCGCGTCGTCCAGCGAGCCGTCGACGACGACGGGGGAAGTGAGCCGCGCGGGCCGCAATGGCGGCACCGAGTCGGCGTGCGTGGGAACGGCCCGGGCCGGCGTCGCGATGGCCAGGGCCGTCGTGCAGGCCGCGACGGTCAGCGCGAGGAGCGCGCGCAGCATGGGGTGACGCATGACGTGGATCCTCGTGGGATGGGGGCGGGCCCGGCGGCGGCCCGGATGGCCTCGTGGCCCGGACCGACTCCGCCGGACCGCACCCAGTATGCACGCGGGGAACCGCGCGTGCGTCCCGGGCTGGTCAGGCGAAGCGGTTCGCTGCCGAAGTCGGTTCTCGCGCCCCGAGCGCCGGTGCGGGGCCGACGAGCGCATCCGCGCCCGGCCGGCCCCGGGAGCGCCGCCGCCCGCCGCCCCCGGGGCACGTTCCGGTCTTCCATCCTGCCTACATCGCCAGATGGTACGTCGCCTTCACCATGAAGATGTTGTCCGCCTGCGCGTCCAGCAGCCGCCGCGCCGAGGGCCCGAAGCGCAGCTCGCCCAGGTCCTCCACGTCCGCTCGATCCTGCGTCCACACGAAATAGAGCACCGAGCCCGGGCGGTACTCCCAGCGCAGCACCGCGTTCCCGCGCAGCGACTTGAAGTTGAACGACGGGTCGCCCACCGCGAAGGCTGCCGCCGGCCCGTCAGGACCATCCGGGTCCACCCATCCCGTCGCCGGGTCGTAGGTGGAGCCGTTGTCGACGCCGTAGCGGACGAAGTCGTACGAGCGCGAGCGCGCCAGCTCCTTGAAGCCCGAGTACTTCCCGGCCGAGA
>Ga0315273_10009112_pt1 | contig 12558 bp, 4 predicted proteins | sample YL17G02_0_MG_FD_205753 | JGI IMG/M metagenome (GOLD analysis project Ga0315273, IMG submission 205753) | Sediment microbial communities from Yellowstone Lake, YNP, Wyoming, USA - YL17G02_0 | ecosystem: Environmental > Aquatic > Freshwater > Lake > Sediment | place: USA: Wyoming | collected... | reverse complement strand
CCCGCTGATGGCGGGACCGTGGGTCGGAAAGACCGGGGTATCCGACCCGCAGCCGGGGCCGGGGGACGACTGGGCCGCCCGGTTCGAGGCGTGGTGCCGGCGGGTGCGGGTGGACCTGCCGGCGTTCCGGGCGTACGCGAAGGCGGTCTACGAGGCGACCGACGGCTACCTCGCCTCCCTCGCGGACGCGGATCTTTCGCGGGAGGCGGACCTGTCCGCGATGGGGATGGGGAAGCAGACGGTCGGGTTCGTCCTGAACAACGCGCTGCTCGGCCACGCGTATTGCCACTGCGGCGAGATCTCGGCCATGAAGGGGGTGCAGGGGAAGAAAGGGTACCCGTTCTGACGAAAGGTGGGCTACGGCGAGAGCCGAAAGCCTGGCAGCGCCGGTTTCGCGTTCACTCCGCCGGGATCACGGCGCTGGCGATCCCGCGCAACTCCCCGGGCTTGTATCCCAGCGCCTGGTCCTGCGGGTACCGCTCTTTCAACTCCTCCCGGACCTCCTCCGGCACCTCGGAAGCGCTCCCGTGGCACCCGATGCAGGCGGTCCCGATCTTCAGGGGCTTCGCGTACCGGAACACCTTCTTCCCTTCCACCTCCGCCGCCTCGAACACCTCTTCGGGGAGCTTTCCCTCCAGTGCCAGCCCCTGCAGGCGCGAAAGGACCTCCCGTTCCCATGCGTCGGGCGCGTTCTTCGGGCTCCGCAGCTTGAGGGACGTCCGCCCGACCCGGACCCCCTGCTTTTCAGCCACCTCCCGTATCAGCGCCTGCGCCTGGTAGGAGCAGACCCTCATCGCGCCCGGGAGGCCCCCCGATTTCAGGGCTTCCGAGAGTTTTTCGCGCAACGTATCGCTCATCGCCGAAGCGGCCACTCTCCCCTTCAACAACGCACGCTCCTCCTCCGTCATCGCCGCCGCCGAACCCGCCACGACGGAAATCGCCGCCAACGCCGCCGCCACCCTCGTCGCGAAAAAGAATCGTCCCTTCATCCCCCGACGTGTCTTCATGCCCCCCCCAGATCGTTCCCCGCGGCCTGCCCATCGAATATCGTTTATGCATATTGTACAGGCAACCGTTCGTCGTTGGAACAGGAACCTGTGGAACGGCGGCGCCGATGGGCGACCCGGGGCCGAGGCGGTCATCGGCCTCCCGTGGCCGCCGCGTCGGCGAGGAGGACGGCGCGGGAGCGAAGGACGCGTCCCGCCGGGATGGACCGGTCGCCCGCGAGCAGCCGTTCGAGCGCCACCGCCTTCCCGGAGCCGGTGACCAGCCACAGGATGCACCGGGCCCGGTCGATCGCCGGGAAGGTGAGCGTCATCCGCCTCCGTCCCTTGTGAATGCCGATGACGGCGACGTCCGAATCGACGACCCGGAGCCCCGCGTCGCCCGGAAAGAGGGAGGCCGTGTGGCCGTCCTCCCCCAGCCCGAGCTGGACGAGGTCGAGAACCGGCGGCGTTCCGACGATTTGACGAAGGATCGCTTCGTAACGGCGTGCCCCCAGGTCGAGATCCTCCGCTTCCACCGGCATGGGGTGGACGTTGGCGGGCGGGATCGCGATACGATCGATCAAGGCTTCCCTCAGGCGGGAATCGTTCCGTTCCGGATCTCCGGGAGGCGCGACCCGTTCGTCGACCTGGAACAGGTGGACGCGGTCCCAGGGGACGTCTTCTTCGGCGAGAGCGCTGAAGGCCCGCCACGGCGTCGTTCCGCCGCTGAACGCCAGCGCGCATCGGCCCCGCTCCGTCACGGCTTCCCTCGCAACCCGTGCGATCCGTTCCGCGGCGCGTATCGCGACGGTACCGGAGTCGGGGAGAATCTCCGTCCTCACGATGTCCCTGGCGGCCCGGGCGCCGGAGCCGGGTCGTGCCATCGCTCGGGAGCCACCAGCGATTCCGCTTCACGCGGTCCCCAGGTTCCTGGTTCATACGGGAACAGGGGGGTTTCCGCCTTCAGGACCGGGTCCACGATCCGCCACGCCTGTTCGACATAATCTTCCCTCGCGAACCGGAACGTCTCGCCGCGCAACGCATCCCCGAGGAGCTGTTCGTAGGCGTCCGGTTCATCGGCCTCGGACTGGTGGCTGGCCAGAAGTTCCACCCGGTCGCCGGCGAACTCCTCTCCCGGGTGCTTGACCATCGCCCCGAGGGCGATCGCCTGGTCCGGTCCGAGGCGAAAACGGATGTAGTTCGCCCCCGGGATCGCCGCGACGGAGGGCGGCAACGGACCGGTGAAGATCGGAGGCGGACGACGCAGCGTCACGACCACCTCCACCCGGTTCAGCGGGAGAAGTTTCCCGGCGCGGATGAAGAATGGCACCCCTTGCCATCGCCACGAGCGGATCTCGATCCGCAGCGCCGCGTACGTCTCCACCGTCGAGGTCGGGGAAACCCCCGGTTCCGTGCGATACCCCCGGAACTGCCCTCGGATCGCGTCCGCCGGAACGAGCGGCGGGATCGCTTTCAGGACCTTCACCTTTTCGTCCCGGACGGACTCCACGTCCTCGTTTCCCACCGGCGGCTCCATCGCGACGTTCGCGAGCACCTGCAGCAGGTGGTTCTGCACCACGTCGCGGATCGCTCCGGCCTGCTCGTAGAACGCCCCGCGCCCCTCAAGGCCGAACCGTTCGGCCATCGTGATCTGGACCGACCGGACGTAGTTCCTGTTCCAGATCGGCTCGAGGAAGGCGTTCGCGAAGCGGAAGTAGACCAGGTTCTGCACGGCGTTCTTGCCGAGATAATGGTCGATCCGGAAGATCCGCTTTTCGTCGAAGCAGCCGTGGAGGATCCGGCTCAGTTCCCGGGCCGACACGAGGTCGCGCCCGAACGGTTTCTCGACGACGACCCGGGCGCCCTGGTCGCAATGGGCGTCGTGAAGCCGCCCGACGACCGTCCCGAAGAGCGCGGGGGGGATCGCGAGATAGTAGACCGGCCGTTTCGCCTCGCCCAATTCCCTCCGGAGCGCCGCGTAGGTGGCCGGGTCGTCGTAGTCGCCGCCGACGTAGCGGAGAAGACGGGAAAATTTTTCGAATGCGCCGGGGTCGATGCTCCCGTGCCGCTCAACGCTCTCCCGCGCCTGTTCCCTGAGCCGCTCGAGGTTCCACCCGCCCCGGGCGACGCCGATCACCGGGATGTCGAGGCGTCCGCCGCGGGTCAGGCGGTGCAGGGCGGGGAAGATCTTTTTATACGCCAGGTCCCCGGTCGCCCCGAAGAAGACGAACGCATCCGCGTCTCGATTGCCCATCTTTCGTCTCCATGCGCGACTCGTCGCGCGGCTTTGAAAACCTTTGTAATAGTCTCACGCCGGCCGTCGCATTCCGCAAGGAAGGACGTATCGCACCCGGAGTTGATCGGATCCTTCATCAAGGCGTCGGAAATCATACCCCAATGCCAGGCATGGACAATAAACGCCCGACAAGGACAATTGTTTTCCCATAATCGGCATCGTAGTCCCCCCGGGAGGCAAGCCATTAAATAAATAACGGGCCCGTTACCGGAGATGGGGCCCAAGGGGGAAGGGCCTATTTATTGCTATATAAAAATATATAAATATATTATTTAAGAAGAACGATGCCTGATATCCGCGAGGTGAGAACCGCGATCGACCGTAATTGAACTGTATCGGCTTATGGCTCCCCGTTGCGCATCCAGAGGATTCATCGATGGGAGCACGTCCGGTTCGAAGTACCGCCTCTTTCCCTCGTTTCCACAATCCCGCTGCAACCGTACCCGATCCGGATTCCGCTTCTTGCGGTTCCGTTCCCTGTCCGTGTCCTTCCCGGATTCTTTTCCGCTGCAAAACCCGGATCCCCAGCTCGCAACAGGAGGGAATATGAAAACCGCGACAGAACGCATCGGGATCATCGCTGTGGCATGCCTGCTGGCGGTCCTCATCGGCGGAACGGCCGCCGCCGGTCCCGACAGTTGTGTTGAAGTGGGGGGTATCGTTACCTGTACGGACAACCAATCGCAAGGCGTTGCGAGCGGCATCGATTTTTTTACCCCGCCCGCCACGACGCTCTACGTCAACAGCCTTTCCGGGCCCATCCAGCCGACACCCGGTACGGAGGGGATTTCTTTCCTCAACGGGACCGGCTCGGGCGTACTGGTCTATAGCGGAACCAGCCAGGACAAGGGCGTCATTGTCACGCAAGGTGGTGGCGCCACCGGTATCCAGGTGGGGAGCCAGGGAACCCCGACTTCCTTCACGTATCGGAATTCGATAACGATCTATGTCCCGACAGCAGGGGCAACGGGAGGAGGCAGCGGCGGTCCGGTGGCGGTAGAAAGCTACAGCAACATAACGACCGATGGCTCCGGTTCTCACGGAATCGTCGCTGCGAATCAGACCGGCGGTTTCCCGACGAACGTCACCCAGTCGCTGGAGAGTTTCAATCTGAGCAACATAAACCTTTCGCTGGAAACGGTCGCCGGATCGGCAAGCTACATTGATTGCACGGTACAGGGCAGCGGCGGGGGCACATTCATTCTTCACCCCGATGGGACCTTTGGATTCGCCTTGGACAATACCTTCGACAACCTTGCGGTTGGCCAGGTAGTCTCTACCGAGGTCAACTACCAGGTCCGTCAAACCTCACCCGGTGGTTCTGATCTGGCCAATGGCGTTCTCCAGGTGGGGGTGACACGCGCGGACAACAACGCCCTGGTTTGGGCGGCGACCAACCATTTCGCGGAGTATGTGGGATATGACAGTTACAGCACGGTATCGGAGGAAACCCCGCTCTGGCCGGACCTGCAGAGTTATGTCAACGGACTGTCGGGCGATGCCGGACTGACCACGGACAATGCCGCGGGTCTCTTCGTGAAGAATTACGGGAACATCGTGACTCGTGGAGCGTCTTCGAATGGCATCCTTGCCCAAACATATGGTGGCGCTGGTGCATCGGGCCGAAACGGCGGAGGGTTTTGGAGTTTCGGGACGAAAGAACCGATCTCGGGGAAACAGGGTGCCAACGGGGGGGGGCTCGCGATCATCCATGACGGTAGCATCCAAACCGGCGGTGTTGATTCCCCCGGGATCGTCGCGCTCAGTCGGGGAGGAACCGGCGGTAAGGGAGGAGACGGCGGCTTCTATTATTCGGGCCGGCAGGGGGGGAAGGGCGGCGATGGCGGCGACATCACGATCCGCGGGGGCGGAACCATCGTTACCGAAGGTAATAACTCCAGCGGAATTCTCGCGGTGAGCGAAGGGGGCATCGGCGGCGCAGGAGGGGGGGATAGCACGTGGGTGGACGGCGGGGGAGGCGGGTACGGTGGCGATGCCGGATCCGTCGTCGTGGACGGAGCGTTTAACATCACTACGAAAGGCACCGAATCCCACGCCATCTGGGCCAAGAGCATCGGGGGATCCGGCGGCGTAGGTGGAACCGGCGGCGTGTTCGGCAGCGGCGGGGGAGGGGGCGGTGCCAGCGACGGCGGTAACGTTACGATCACGAACGCCGGCGTGGACAACACCCTCGGCAGCTATTCGTACGGAATCTACGGCATGAGCGTAGGCGGGTTCGGCGGCGACGGCGGGAGTGCGTCGGGCTTATTCGTCTCCTACGGGGGCAGCGGAAGCAGCGCCGGGAAGGGTGGCACCGTGTTTATCAGGAACACCGAAACCGGGATCGTAACGACCGCAGGCGAGGGCTCCCACGCCATCTTCGCCCAGAGCATCGGCGGCGGTGGAGGCAGCGGCGGGAGCGCGTCGGCGATTGTGGGGCTGGGCGGCGCCAGCGGGGCCGGGGGCCACGGCGGTGCCGTTTTCGTCGTAAACGACGGCCAGATAGAAACTTCCGGGACGAGTGCCAGGGGTATTTATGCCCAGAGCATCGGGGGCGGCGGCGGCGACGGCGGCAGTTCCAGCGGCCTGGTAGGAATCGGCGGAGTGGGAGGCGTGGCCAGCAATGGCGGGGTCGTATCCATTGTCAGCTCCGGCAGCATCACGACTTCCGGGAATTATTCCGAGGCGATCTACGCGCAGAGCATCGGCGGAGGCGGCGGCAGCGGCGGCGCCTCCGGGGGTCTGGTATCCATCGGCGGTTCCGGCGCCGGCGGCGGCAGTGGCGACAACGTGTACGTCGAAAACAGCGGAACCATCAACACTTCCGGGATCCGTTCCAGGGCGATTTTCGTTCAGAGCATCGGCGGCGGCGGCGGCGACGGCGCCGGTTCCGGCGGCCTCGTGTCGCTGGGCGGCAGCGGTTCGGGTGCGGGGAGCGGCGGAGCCGTCGAAGTGACCAACAGCGGATCGATAACCACCACGCAGAGACTTTCCAACGCCATCCAGGCCCAGAGCATCGGCGGCGGGGGTGGCAGCGGCGCGGGGTCGGGGGGTGCTATCTCCCTGGGCGGTGAAGGGGGTGGCGGCGGGAACGGCGGGCAGGTGATCGTCCACAACTCCGGCAGTCTCCTCACTCGCGAAAACGATTCCCGCGGCGTGTACGCGCAGAGCATCGGCGGCGGCGGCGGGGACGGGGCCGGCTCCGGCGGCCTCGTGTCGCTGGGCGGGTCCGGGGAAGGCGGAGGAAACGGCGGAAACGTCACGGTCACGAACGACAATCTGGTTTCAACTTCGGGTGCCCGGTCCGACGCGCTGTTTGCCCAGAGCATCGGCGGCGGCGGCGGGAGCGGGGGCGGCGGCGGTGGCATTGTTTCATTGGGCGGCAGCGGAGATGGGGGCGGGGACGGCGGGAACGTGATCGTGGAGAACGGAGGATTCATTCACACGTCGGGAATCTATTCGCGCGGCATCTTCGCCCAGAGCCTGGGCGGCGGCGGCGGCGACGGGGCCGGCTCCGGCGGTATCGTGTCGCTGGGCGGGACCGGGGACGGAGGAGGAAAGGGCGGAAATGTCACCGTCACCAACACGGGCATCATCGCGACCGACAATGTCGCATCCCATGCGATCTTCGCGCAGAGCGTTGGCGGCGGCGGCGGCAGCGGCGCCGGGTCCGGGGGTGCTGTCTCCCTGGGCGGCGAAGGGGGTGGCGGCGGGAACGGTGGACAGGTCGTCGTCCACAACTCCGGCGGAATCACCACGTACGACACCTATTCCCGCGGCGTGTACGCGCAGAGCGTCGGCGGCGGCGGCGGCGACGGCGCCGGTTCCGGCGGTATCGTGTCGCTGGGCGGCTCCGGGGAAGGCGGGGGAGACGGCGGCGACGTCACGGTTACGAGCACCGGTTCCGTCGAGACCTGGGGGGCGCGGTCCGACGCGGTGTACGCGCAGAGCGTCGGCGGCGGCGGCGGTAGCGGGGCCGGCTCGGGGGGCGTCGTTTCCCTGGGCGGCAGCGGAGACGGAGGTGGCAACGGCGGGGTCGTTACCGTGGAGAACAGCGGAACCATCCACACATCGGGGGAGTTTTCGCGCGGCATCTTCGGCCAGAGCGTCGGCGGCGGCGGCGGGGACGGGGCCGGTTCCGGAGCGACTACGGTTTCCCTGGGCGGCAGCGGCGCCGGTGGCGGCAACGGCGATAATGTCACCGTAACGAACAGGGGCATCATCGTGACCGACAATTTCGCATCCCAGGCGATTTTCGCGCAGAGCGTCGGCGGCGGCGGAGGGAGCGGGGCAGGTTCCGGCGCCTTTACCGTTTCCCTTGGAGGCGACGGAGGAAGTTCCGGCGACGGCGGCGCCGTCCGCGTCACGAACGACAACCAGCTGCTGACATCGGGCGGATACTCCGCGGGGATCTTCGCGCAGAGCGTCGGCGGAGGCGGCGGCAGCGGCGCGGGGTCGGGTGCCTGGTTCGCGTCTCTGGGAGGCAAGGGGAGCAGCGGCGGAACCGGCGGGGAAGTGACCGTCATCAACTCCGGCCTCATCGCGACGGACAACGACTGGTCGCACGGCATCTTCGCGCAGAGCGTCGGCGGAGGCGGAGGCAGCGGTGCCGGTTCCGGGGGTGTGTGGGTCGCGATCGGCGGCGAAGGGGGCGCCGGCAGCCATGGCGGCAACGTCGTCGTGACGAACAGTGGCGAGATCTGGACCTTCGGCTCGGGCGCCAGAGGGATCCATGCGGAGAGCATCGGCGGCGGCGGAGGCAACGGCGCCGGGTCGGGGGCCCTCAACATCTCGATCGGCGGCGATGGCGGCAGTGCCGGGAACGGCGGGGACGTCACCGTCAATAACACCGGACCGATCACCACCGAGGGGGGCAATGCCCACAGTCTTTATGCCGTAAGCGTGGGTGGCGGCGGCGGCAGTGCATCCCTCTCCGGAGCGGCGATATTCACCCTCGGCGGCGACGGTGCGTCCGGCGGCGACGGCGGTGCGGTCACCGTTACGACCGGCAACCGGCTGGAGACGTCCGGCGCTACCGCAAGCGGGATCTTTGCGCAGAGCGTAGGCGGCGGCGGCGGTAACGGCGGCGGCGCCCTCAACGTCGCGGTCGGGGCCAACTTCTCCGTGGGCGTTGCCCTCGGCGGCAAGGGAGGCGTGGGAGGCGACGGCAGGGACGTCACGATCGACAGCGGCAGCGGGATTATCACACAAGGCGGTAACAGCCACGGCATCATGGCCCAGAGCCTGGGCGGCGGCGGCGGTTCGGGAGGGAACAGTTTCGTATTCTCTGCCTCCGCCGGCGTCATTCCGAATATCCCGATTGCCCTCAATGCCGCCGTGTCGTTGGGCGGCAAGGGGGGAAATGGGGGCGACGGGGGAATCGTCGGAATCGACAGCCGGGGCGACATCGCGACCGCCGGTTTCCGCTCGAGCGGAATCCTTGCGCAAAGCGTGGGCGGCGGCGGCGGCGACGGCGGCAACGCCACCAGTATCGCGCTCCAGGTCAACTGCGACGCGTCCGGCAACGTGGCCATCGGCGGCGGCGGCGGCCTGGGGGGTGACGGCAAGGCGGTCCACGTGGGCAGTTCCGGCGTCATCTCCACCCTGGGAGCCCATTCCACGGGGATCCTGGCCCAGAGCGTGGGCGGCGGCGGGGGCGCCGGCGGCGACAGCACCACCGTCAGCGTGGACCTGAACTTCCCGACCAGTCCCGAGGATCTCATCCCGAAGCCGAGCGGGAGTTTCACGCTGTCGATGGGCGGCAGCGGCGGCGCCGGAGGCAGCGGGGACGCCGTGACGGTGCGCAGCGACAACACCATCACGACCAAGGGTGTATTCGCCACGGGGATCCTGGCCCAGAGCGTGGGCGGCGGCGGCGGTGCGGGCGGCAACGCCCGTTCCTTCCAGATCGACCTGAGCGCCAATCCCATAGATTACATCCCGTTCCTCGATCTCCTCGATTTCAATACCACCCTCGTCTTCGGCGGGAACGGGGGCGCTGGCGGGAGCGGCAAAGCCGTTACCGTCACCGGCAGCAACGACATCTCGACAGAAGGTGCCTTTGCGCACGGCATCGCGGCCCAGAGCGTGGGCGGCGGCGGGGGCGCGGCCGGGAGCGCCTTCACCTTCGAATTCAGCACCACGGATCTCCCGCCCGAGATCCCGGGGCTCGACGAGATCACCGGGCTCACGAAACTGTCCATGGTCATGGAGGGTGCAAGCGGAGCAGCCGGAAACGGGGGAACCGTTTCCGTCACGAATTCCGGCAACATTGCGACCCAGGGCGATTTCGCCCACGGCATCGTGGCCCAGAGCGTGGGCGGCGGCGGGGGCCTCGCCGGGATGCTCAATCCGCAGGGGGTCACCGAAACGACATTCGGTGCCGGCATGCGCGGCATTCTGAAACAGATCGAAGGCGTCGGCGCCAGCTTCGCAGGCAGCGTCGGCGGCAACGGCTCCGGAGGGGAAGTCACGGTTGCGCAGACCGGCAACATCACGACGCAGGGCAGATATTCCCATGGAATCTTCGCCCAGAGTGCCGGAGGGCTTCTTTCCGGAGGTCCCGTCAGCGTAACGCTGGACGGAGATATCGACGCCCAAGGTGTCGACTCCAGCGGCATCCTGGCACAGAGCGTAGGAGGCGCCGGTGGAGGAAATATTTCCGTGAACATCCTCGGCGGTACCGTGCGGGGCGGCTCCGGGGAAGGGGCGGGCGTCTGGTTCATGGACGGTGCGAACAACGTTCTGACCAACCACGGCACGGTCACGACGATGGGGGGCATCTCCGGAATGGCCATCGGCGGCACCACCGGCAGCGAGACCGTCCACAACTACGGCATCGTCACCGGTTCGGTCGACCTCGGCGCGGGTACCAACCGCTTCCATAACTACCAGGGCGGTACGTTCAACTCCGGCGCCAAGGTGTATCTCGGCACCGGAAACCTGCTCACCAACGACGGCAGGCTCTCCCCGGGCGGCGCCGGTGCCGTACAGACCACCACCCTGACCGGGAATCTCGTCCAGACCCCGACCGGCAATTACCTCGCGGACCTGGATCTCAAGTCTGCCCGGGCGGACCGCCTCACCCTGTGGGGTGCCGCAGACATGGCGGGGCTCTTGACCCTCAACCTGATGGACCCGGGCTGGATTCCCCCCGGAACGCAGCGGTTCCATCTCATCATGGGCGCGGCAAACGTCGACAATTCCGGACTCGCGCTGGATCCCCTGGGTTCCCGGAATACCGCCGTCGTGAACTACCAGCTGTCCTTCATGGGAACGGATCTTGACGTCGTCACCCGCGTCAATTTCGCTCCCTCCGGGCTGACGGCGAACCAGGCGGCGATCGGAAACGCCGTCAACGCAATCCAACTGGCGGGAGGCACTGAAAAGTTCGCGCCCTTGGCGTCCAAACTGGTCGGAATGGCCACGTTGAGCGATCTCGCGTCGGTCTACAACCAGTTGAGCCCCGAGACGTACGATTCGTACACGAAAACCAGCCATGAGGTCACCCGCCAGTACACCCAGACCCTTTTGAAACGGATCCACAGCGTGCGCATGGCGCTGGGGACGGCGGGCAGCATGTCCGATCCGGCGGAGAGGGACCGGTGGATTCTTGCCTATCGGGGAGCCGATGCCAGCGTAAACCAACTGCTGGCGCCCGGGCAGGCAAAAAAAACTCCCCGGTACGGAATGTGGGGAGACGGCTTCGGACTGTGGGGGAACCAGAACGGGGTCGACGGGTTTACCGGCTATGAGTATCGGACGAGCGGCGGGGTGCTCGGCGTGGATTCCATCGTGAGCGACCGGTTCCTCGCCGGAATCGGCCTGGGACAATCCCGCACGAACGTCGATCTGGACAATAACAGGGGAAACGGGGATATCGACAGCACCTTCGGATCCCTCTATGGAAGCTACTTTACCCCCAACATGTACATCGACGTGGCGCTGTCCTACGGAAGCCAATCCTATGAGACCAACCGGAACGTCGTGATCGACAACGCTGCCAGGACGCTCCACGGCGAACACGACGCCGATCTCTACTCTGCGTATGCGGAGGGAGGCTACAACTTCTACCTGGAGAAATGGGTTCTCCAACCGTATGCCCACCTCCAGTACGTGACCCTCGATGAAAAGGGGTTCACCGAGTCCGTGGATAACGTGAGTCTCCAGATCCAGGGCCGAACGACCAAGTCGCTGGTTTCGGAATTGGGAGCGCGCTTCGAACGGGTGATCCCGATCTCCAGCGGGATCCTCCTGCCGGGGGTGAGCGCCGCATGGAGTCATGATTTCGATCTGGACGACCGGACGATCACTTCCTCCTTCGCCGCGGCTCCGGGCGCTTCGTTCACGGTTCAGGGCCAGGACATGCATTCCGACGGCGCAGTCCTGGGTGTCGGAGTGACGTACCTTGGGAAGACCGGCGTCAGCGCCTCGATCAAATACAGCGGGGGATTCCGGGAGGATTATACGGCCCAGGGTATTTACGGGGAATTCCGATACGAATTTTGATCGGCTATTCCGCCGGCGTCGAGGGACCGGGCATGTCGGGAAAGGGCCGCCTTGGCGGCCCTTTCCATTGCGCATCGTAGGGTGACGGGGGTGTTCCGGCCCGGCGGGCTTTCCGGCAGTCCCCTGATGGGGTACCCTGTATCTTTCCCCGGAGGATGGACGACACCGTGACGCTCGCCGACCCGATCTTCACCACGCTCGATCCCGACCAGCGCCGCGCGGTCCTGCACGACGGGGGGCCGCTCCTCCTCGTGGCGGGGGCGGGGTCGGGGAAGACGCGGGCGATCGTCGCCCGCATCGTCCGCCTGCTCCGCGACGGCGTACCCGCGAGGAGCATCCTCGGGATCACCTTCACGAACCGGGCGGCGGGGGAGATGCGGGAGCGGGTGGCGAAGGCGCTCGTCCCCGGCGGGGAACCGTCCGCGGGAGACATGGCGGCCCCGTCGTTCCGCGGGGGATCGAGGGCGGCGGGGGTCCCGTGGCTGGGCACCTTCCACTCCTTCGGCGCGCTCCTCCTGCGGCGCCATGGGGATCGCATCGGCCTCTCCCCGCGCTTCGTCATCTACGACACCCGGGACCAGCACGACGTGCTGAAGCGGATCCTCAAGGAGTTGAACGTCGACGAGAAGAAGTTCCCCCCGGCGAAGTTCGGGTGGCTCATCGAGCGGGCGAAGCGGGACGGCGTCTCCGTCGAGCAGGCCGCGCTTTCCGCGGGGTGGCGCGTCGTTACGACCGCCGGGCAGGTGGGGAAGGCGTACGACGACGCCC
>Ga0315273_10009111_pt1 | contig 12558 bp, 10 predicted proteins | sample YL17G02_0_MG_FD_205753 | JGI IMG/M metagenome (GOLD analysis project Ga0315273, IMG submission 205753) | Sediment microbial communities from Yellowstone Lake, YNP, Wyoming, USA - YL17G02_0 | ecosystem: Environmental > Aquatic > Freshwater > Lake > Sediment | place: USA: Wyoming | collected... | reverse complement strand
GCTCGTGTCGTCGGGGCCGGCCTCGACACCATCCGCGTCGTCGGCGCCCGCCACCTCGGCGGGGTCGATCACACCGTTATCCCCGACCGGATCGAAACAGGCACCTACCTGGCCGCCGCGGCCATCACCGGAGGGGACGTCACCATCACCAACGTTATCCCGGAACACCTGGACGCGGTCGTGGCCAAGTTCCGCGAGGCCGGCGCGCTGATCGAGACCGGCCGGGACCGCATCCGAGTCAAGCCGGGCACGGTCCTCAGAGCCGTCGACTTCAAGACCATGCCCTACTCCGGCTTTCCCACCGACATGCAGCCCCAGGCCATGGCCATGATGTGCTTTGCCCACGGGACGAGCCTCATCACGGAGAACATCTTCGAGAAGCGCTTCTCCCATGCCGACGAACTCCTGCGCATGGGGGCGTCGGTAGAAGTGGGCAGCCGGTTGGCCGTAGTTCGCGGCACGGGCAGGCTCAGCGGGGCTCGGGTTCGGGTCACCGATCTCCGGGCCGGGGCGGCCCTGGTTCTTGCCGGTCTCGGGGCCGACGGAACGACCGTTGTCGAGCAGGTTCACCATATCCAGCGCGGATACGAGAACATGGATGGGAAACTCCGCTCCCTCGGGGCGAGCATCGAGAAGGTTGAGAGCTAGTATCGTAGAGAAGAAGGGACAGGCAAGTTGGAGGGGAGCGGGTCTCGATGTCCAGGGACAGCGGAAAGAGGGACCGGAATCCCGCCGGTCCTTCCCGGAGCCGCCGGCTTCCCCGTGGTCCCCGCACTTCCCGGACCCTTTTCCCGGCCCGCCCGGCGCCGGTGGGGCGGCCGGCGGGTACGCGCCGGCTCCTCGGGGCCATCTCCCTCTTCCTGGTGATCGGACTTGGGCTGACCCTCTTTCTGACCTCGCCGACCTTTGGGGTCCGGGAGATCATGGTCGTCGGCTCTGTCCACCTGAGTTCCGCCGAGGTCGTCCGCATCTGCGACGTAAGTCTCGGCGCTAATATCATGAAGGTGCCCACCAAGACCATTCGCGATCGACTACTACAGAACCCGCGGATTGCGGAGGCCACGGTGAGCCGGACCCTTCCAGGGCGTCTGGTGGTGCGGGTGGTCGAACGGGAGGGGGTCATCCTCCTACCCTGTGAGCAGCGGTTTGCCGAGGTGGACCCCGCGGGTCTGCCGGTGGAGTTTCACCGCTACGTCGGGGCCCTGGGTCTGCCGGTCCTGACGGGAGTTGCGGCTGAGGGCGTGACCCTGGGCGCCAAGCTCACGGGAGACAAGCTCACCCTGGCTCTGGCTTGCGCCGGGGCTTTGGGTCCGGTCGGCCGCCCGGCCGTGGCCGAGATCCACGTCGGCGAGGGAGGCGAGTTGACCCTCTACACCCGCGACGGACTTCCCGTCTACGTCGGCGAGGCGACCGACCTTGCCGCCAAGGCCGGGGCCCTCCTGGGCATCCTGGCCGACATCGAGGCCAATCATCTGGAAGTGTCCTACGTGGATGTTCGCTACCCCCGCTATCCGGTGGTGGGTTCAGCGGGTGGGCTGGCTGAGCCGGTCGACTGGGCCGATCCCGACGTTTTCCCGGTCTTCGGCGAGCCCTGAGTGGGTTGGCCCCCGGTCCGCCGGTTTCGACGGAGGGTCGGATCTAGTCGACATAAGCCCCAGGAGGGAAACCTTCCACCCCAGAGAACTTACCACGAGTTAAGGAAGGGGGAGGGCTTCTTGCCAGGGACGAGAGCTAAGCAGGAAGCCATCGCCGCACTGGATGTAGGTTCCACCAAGGTTTGCGCCCTGGTGGCCCAACTCTCCGAAGAAGCAGAGATTGACATAAGCGGGTATGGTCTGGCCCCGTCCTACGGGATGAGGCGCGGAGTCGTGGTCGATGTCGAGGGAACGGTCCGGGCCATCCGGGAGGCCGTCGAGAAGGCCGAAGACATGGCCCAGACGCGCATCCGCGGCGTCTACCTGGGAGTGGCCGGAACTCACGTCCAGTCCTTCAACAACCGCGGCGTCATCGCCATCACCCGCGAGGAGAAGGAGATCGGCGAGGACGACGTGGAGCGGGCCCTGGAGGCCGCGCGGGTCCTGACTATTCCTCCCGATAGGGAGATCATCCACGTCATTCCGAGGGAATTCATCGTTGACGGCAATGATGGCATTCGCGACCCGGTCGGCATGGTCGGCAACCGGCTCGAGGTCGAGGCCAATATCGTCACCGGATCGACAACCTCCATCGAGAACATCGTGCGGTGCGTGGCCAAGGCCGGCTTGCGGGTGGACGCGACCATCCTGGCCGGGCTGGCCGCGGGCGAGGCCGTGCTGCACCCGGCCGAGCGGGAGCTAGGCGTGGCCGTGGCCGACATTGGCGGCGGCACCACCGATGTGGCGGTCTTCGATCGGGGTGGGTTGTGGCACGCCGGGGTCATCGCCGTCGGAGGCGACTACGTGACCAACGATCTGGCCGTCGGTCTTCGGACACCCCTGTCCCAGGCCGAGAAGGTCAAGATCCAGGACGGTCTGGCGTCCGTGGAGATGGCCCCCGCGGACGACTTCGTCAAGGTCCCCGACGTGGGTGGCAGCCGAACCCACGAGATCAGCCGGAAGTCCATAGCCGAGATTATCGAGCCGAGAGTCGAAGAGATCTTTATCCTCATTCTGAAGGAGATTGCCAAGTCCGGGCGGCAGGGCGTGCTGCCCGGGGGCATCGTCGTGACGGGAGGAACGGCCTCTCTCAGGGGCCTGATCGAGGTCGGCCAGTACACGACCGGCCTGCCCGTGCGGGTCGGCTACCCCGAGGGTCAGGGCGGCCTCACGGAACTGGTTCGCGATCCGGCCTGCGCCTGCGCCGTCGGCCTCATCCGACTCGCGGCTCAGAACCTGGGCGGCGGACGGGGCGCGGCCCCGGCCGGAAGGGGAAGCTTCTCGGGTCTCTTCGACGGCCTCTGGGGCAAGGTCAGGAACTGGGTCAAGCAGTCCTACTAGAGCGGAGGAGTAGCGGTGGGCGCAGACGGTCTGTTCGCCCTTGATCTTGAGGTCGAGCATTTCGCTCTCATCAAGGTCCTCGGCGTGGGCGGCGGCGGCAACAACGCGGTCAACCGCATGGTCACGAGCGGCCTCAAGGGGGTCGAGTTCGTGGCCATGAACACGGACGTCCAGGCTCTCTATCGCGCCCAGTCTCCGGTCAAGATCCAACTCGGCGAGAAGCTGACCCGCGGTCTCGGCGCGGGGGGGAAGCCCGAAATCGGCTACCAGGCGGCGGAGGAGAGCCGCGAGGCCATTATGCGGGTGGTCAAGGGCGCCGACATGATCTTCATCACGGCCGGCATGGGTGGTGGCACCGGAACGGGGGCCGCCCCGATCATCGCCGAGTGCGCCAAGGAGTCCGGGGCCCTCACCGTGGGCATCATCACCAAACCCTTCACCTTTGAAGGTAAGCATCGGGCCCGCCAGGCCGAGGACGGCGTGAACGCCCTTCGCGAGAAGGTCGACACCCTAATTGTCATCCCCAACGACCGCTTGCTGCAAATCGTCGAGCGACGGACCTCGATGCTGGAGGCCTTCCGCATCGCCGACGACGTTCTCCGGCAGGGTGTCCAGAGCATCTCCGATCTTGTGGCCATCCCCGGTTTCATCAACCTCGACTTCGCCGACGTCCGGACGGTGATGGCCAACACGGGTTCGGCTCTCATGGGCGTGGGCGTGGGCTCGGGCGAGAACCGGGCCGCCGACGCGGCCAGAGCGGCCATAACCAGCCCGCTTCTGGAGACGTCCATCGTCGGCGCCAGGGGCTTGCTCCTCAACATCACCGGCGGGGAGGACCTCACCCTCTTCGAGGTCAACGAGGCCGCCGAGATTGTCACCGAGGCCGCCGATGAGGAAGCCAACATAATCTTCGGCGCCGCCCTCGATGAGAGCCTCAAGGATGAAGTCAGGGTCACCGTCATCGCCACGGGCTTCGACGACAAGCCCAAGAAGAAGAGGCGGGCCGAATCGGAGCTTGAGCTTCGACCCTTCTCCCGCGAGGATCTCGACATCCCGACCTTCCTCAGGAAGAGGGAGTAGGGAGCCGGCTTTCGCCACGCTCTCCACCTCCACCCGAGTCGCCTGGCGGCGAGATGGCGCGACTTGCGTCAGGGATTGGAGTTAGACACGCTTCCAGCCGTCGCACCGGGCGACATAATCCCGGTTCCCCCGAAGTTATAATGGGCCAGCGTCCCCAATAGATTGTATGTCAGGACAGCGTCGGGGGGCCAAGCTTTGCGCTACGTCTATGCCGACATCTTTTTCGTAGTGAATTTTTGCTTCGACCTTTCCCTGCTCTACCTGGCCGGGCGGCTGGCCAGATCGTCCGTGGCGGGCAGGCGCCTGATCCTCGGCGCCCTCGGCGGCGCCCTCTACGGAGCGGCCTCGCTCTATCCCGGCCTCGCCTTCCTGATGAGCCTTCCGGCCAAGACCATCGCCTCCCTCCTCATGGTGGCCCTGGCCTACCCGGCCAGCCTCCGCGGCCTGCGCCTCTATGGCAGGGTTCTGGGTCTTTTCTACCTCGTGTCCTTCGTTGTGGGCGGCGCCGCCCTGGCCTGGAACTACCTTCTGGCCGGAGTACCCTCCTTGGACGGAGGTCTGGCCGCGGGTAGCCTCGGGGTTGGGGCGGTCCTGCCGGCCGTCCTCGTTGGGGCGATCCTTCTCCACTGGGCCCTGGTCACCGGACGCGAACGGGAACGGGTTCTGTCCCTCTGTGTTCCCTGCCGGATCGAAGTGGAAGGACTGGAGGCGGAGTTCAGGGCCCTGGTCGACACGGGAAATCGCCTGCGCGACCCTATCTCCGACGCGCCTGTCGTTATCGTCGAATACCCGGCCCTGCACCGCATCCTACCACCCAGGCTGGGCCTGGTCTGGGGGTGCGGGGAAGACGGCTACCGCGAGAGCGGGGCGGGCGATACGGGAAGCGAGCGGGCCGGCGGCGGCGCGGGAGGCGGGCGGGCCGGCTCGGAAGGGCAAATGGCCGGCGCGGAATCCGACGAGCCGAACTTGTCGAGGTTGGCCGAGATCCTCGGGGGGACGTCCTGGTTGGCTCGAATTCGCCTCATTCCCTTCTCCTCCCTTGGGCGGGCGAGCGGTCTTCTCGTCGGGTTCCGACCGGACGCGCTGGTCGTGGGTGAAGGGGGTCGTTCGGTGCGGCGGACAGACGTGGTTATCTGCGTCTCGCCGCGCCCCCTTTCGGCCGAGGGGGGTTATCGGGCCCTCCTGCCGCCGGAGGTCCTCGAGGTCCAGACCGCGGCTTAGACCGCCTGGCCGGGACCAGTGGGACGCGCCTGGCTGAACGTGGCAATCCGCTTGGGGAGCGGCTGGCACGTGACAACTGACGCAAGGGGGGACTCACCACGGACGGATCGATAGCAGTACCCCTCGGGGTCAGACTGCGCTGGTCGCTGATCCTGACCGTGAACCGCTGGCGGCGGATGTTCCGGCTCGGCCCGCCACCTCCCGGCTACTACGTTGGGACCAGCGAGGCCCTGCCACCGCCGCTCTCCGCGGCCGAGGAGGCCTATCTGCTCTCCCGCCTTCAGGCCGGGGACCGCGACGTCTGCGGTGTGCTCATCGAGCGCAACCTGAGATTGGTCGTCTACATCGCCAAGAAGTTCGACAACACCCGCGTGGGCATCGAGGACCTGGTCTCCATCGGCACCATCGGTCTGATCAAGGCCGTCAACACCTTCGACCCGACCAGGCGCATCAAGCTGGCGACCTACGCCTCCAAGTGCATCGAAAACGAGATCCTCATGTTTCTGAGGCGAAATCCGCCGCGGACGGAGGTTTCATTCGATGAACCCCTGAACGTGGACTGGGACGGAAACGAGCTCCTCCTCTCCGACGTTCTCGGGACCGAGGCCAACGTCACCTATCGAGAACTCGAGGACGAGGTTGACCGTGTTCTCCTGCGCCAGGCCATGACCAGGCTCAGCCAGCGCGAGCAGCGGATCATGGAGCTTCGCTTCGGCCTCGGCGACGGACAGGAGCGAACGCAGAAGGAAGTGGCCGACAGGCTCGGCATTTCCCAGTCCTACATTTCGCGGTTGGAGAAGAGGATAATCAGGAGGCTGCGGCAGGAGATCGTGAGTTTGCAGTAAGGGCGCGGGGAAGCGGCCCGCTCGCGGCCCATCGTCCTCTGGATGTTCTAGCGCCGGCCGTTTCCCCGAATGGGGGGCGGCCGGTGGTCTTTCGCGGCAAAGCACGTTCATGGCAGCCCCGTCCAACCAGAGCCCTTTGGCATGCCGGTGGTCCGTGAATAGAGTGGCTTCCCCGTTCGTTTAAGGAGTGGGAGGCTGATCCGATGGATCGTGAGAAGCTGGCCGATGTCTACGAGCAGAACCGAGATAGCCTGGTCCGCGCCGCGGCCCGAGTACTGGGAGAAAGGCCCGCGGCCGAAGACGTCGTCCAGGAGGCCTGGGTCAGGGCTCTCAGGACCTACGGAGACGGCGCGGGCGCGGAGGCCATGCCGTCTCCGGCGTGGCTCTTCCGAGTGACGCTGAACCTCTGCTATGACCGGCTGAGGGCCGGCCAGAGGGCGAGATCGGCCGCGCAGGCGACAGAGGACTCGAGCCGAGCGGCGTGCGGACCCGTCGGGAATGGAAGCGTGGTCGTGGCCCCGGTCGGCGATCCCGAAGAGGCGGCCGAGCGTCTGGAAGTGGTTGAGGTCGTCCGGGCGGCGATTACGGCCCTGCCCACGGCCCTGCGCGAAGTCATAGTCCTGCGGGAGTACTGCGATCTCAAGTACCGCGAGATCGCGACGGCCGTTGGGTGCCCCGTAGGGACGGTCATGTCTCGCCTGCATCTGGCCCGGCAGCGGCTAAAGGTGTCTCTCGCGCCGTATCTGGAACTGGAGCGGGAAACCGAGGTCGCTCGCGGACGCCGATGCTTCGCGGGACCCGAGAACGATGGGGTCGTCGAGGTCAAGAGAGCGGGAGGGCGAGGATGATGGAACGAGTGACGAGACGGACAGGGCAAGGATCCGCGGGCTGCGCCCTCAGTTGCCTGGCTGGCCCGCATCTCGATGGAGAGCTGACGCCCCGCGAGTCTAGAGGCTACGTGGAGCATCTCCGCCGGTGCCCTGAGTGCCGGGGCGAACTGCGAGCCCTGCGTCGGCTGGCGCAGCTTCTCCGGACTGACCGGCAAGGGCCGTGGGACCCGGGACCGGAGGATCTCCTGGGCGAGGAGACCGAGCCGGCACGGGTTGCCGGACGGAAGGCGACCATCCGGCCGACGACCGCGACCGCAACGGCCCTGCCGGGAGGTGGTAGCCGTGGACGCCGATAACCGGCGCGCCGCCATGCCCTATGGCCCGAGGGAGGTCTGGCTAGACATTGTGCAGGTTCTGTCGAAGCCGGCCAGAGGGTTCTACCGCCTGGCCGAGGGAGGGCGTTGGCTCGGGCCGCTGCTCATCGCGGCCGTCTTCGGCCTGACGAGTTCGGGCGCCGACTCGCTGAAGACCGTGATCATCGCCGCCCTCGGGGGTGGTTGGGACGCGGCCTGGCGCCTCAAGGCCATTGTCGTTTTCCTGATCCTGTTTCCGCTCTACTACGCCGGCCTGGCGGCTCTCTTGGCCCTAGCCGGAACGGTTATCTGCGGCAGGGCCACAGGAATGGGCTACCGCCAGGCCTTTCGGAGGTGTTGGTCAGTCCTGGGCTGGGTGAACCTTCCGCTGTTGGTGGCGTCTGGGATTTGCCTTGTCCCCTTTCTTGCCGGCGGAAAGGCGACCCTCCTCGGGTTCGTCCGAACTCTTCCCCCGGGGGTCACGCCCGGCTACACTTTCACCCTGCCTGAGCCGCTGGCCCTGGCCATCCTTGTCTGGCTGGCGATCCTGTTCCTGGTGGCCGTCAGGCAGGCCCTGGCCGCCGGCACCGCCCAGGCGCTGGCGGCAATCGCCATCGTGGGCCTGATCTTTGGCGGTCTCGTCCAGACTCCGCTCAGCCGGTGGGTTTTCGCCAGCGTGGCCGACGACCACGGGTCCCTCGGGCTGGGTAAGGTGAGGGCCGGAGTAAGCCTACTGGCCTACCGGTTCACAGCGAGCCGGCTGCCGGCTCGGGGCGACCTGGTGGCCTTCGATTCCGCGGGGACCGTGGCCGCCTTCCTCGGCCGAGTCGTCGGACTGCCCGGGGACTCGGTCGCCGTGGAGGACGGAAATGTCCTGCTCGACGGCCTGCCGCTGCCCGAACCCTATCTCGGCGGCCTCGACCCGGCGCGAGCCCATCCCCCGGAGCTTGACATCGCCGAAATGACCGTGCCGGACGGCAGCCTCTATGTTCTTCCGGATGACCGGTCGGTAACGGCCGACCTCCCGGACGAGGCGGGACCTCTGATCGAAGCCGGTTCGGTGCGAGGGAAGATTGTGTCTGTGCAGGTCTACTCGGGTGGACAGGAGGGGGCGGGTTACACGCTCTTTGCCCGGGCGCTGGTTCAGGTTCTCGCCGCTGGGCTCACCGGCCTGGCCATCTGCTTCGCTCTCGGCGCGCTGGGTCGCCGAATCTTCCCGCCACGCTGCCCCATGTGCCGGGCGGTTTTGGGTCGGAGCACGACCCGCGTCTACGCGGGTGAGGAGCGGGACCAGATCGTGCTTCCACCGGTCGACCTCGTTCGCTGGTCTTGCCGGCAGTGCGGCCATGAGAAGCGGCGGTTGAAGCCTGACACCGGTCCCACGTTCTTCGAGCGAGGCCGCAAGACCCAGTGGCCGTTCGGCTGGAGCAACTCATCCCAGACGGCCCGCGATAACGTGAGGGCCGTAGCCGAGTGGGACGCGATCTACGCCCAACTCGCGGAGAAGTACGAGACCAAGTAGAGGGTGTGCGGAGCAGAAGCGACGATGCCAGTCAAGCGGTGAGGGAAAACGTCGGTCTCCGCCGACGGAATAAACCCCCGCCCGCCGTGGGCATAATCACCCCTAGTCCACACAGTAAAATTATGGTAGTGGGCAGGGGGAACTGGGTCCTTGCTGGTCAACAAGGTCGAGATTTGCGGTGTCAACACCTCCAAGCTCCCCGTTCTCACGGCCGTCAAGATGCGCGAGCTTTTCGTGCGCATGCAGAGTGGCGACCCCACCGCCCGCGAGCAGCTCATCCAGGGCAACCTCCGTCTCGTCCTGAGCGTGATCCAGCGGTTCAATAACCGCGGCGAGTACGTTGACGACCTCTTCCAGGTCGGATGTATCGGTCTCATCAAGGCCATCGACAACTTCGACCTCGGCCAGAACGTCAAGTTCTCGACCTACGCCGTGCCGATGATCATCGGCGAAATCCGTCGTTACCTGCGCGACAACAACTCCATCCGGGTCAGCCGCTCCCTCAGAGACGTGGCTTACAAGGCCCTTCAGGTCCGCGATGGCCTGGTCAACAAGCACTCCCGCGAGCCATCGATCAACGAGATCGCCGCTGAACTCAAGATCCCCCGCGAGGACATCGTCTTCGCCCTGGATGCCATCCAGGAGCCCATCTCCCTTTTCGACCCCGTCTACCACGATGGCGGGGATCCCATTTTCGTCATGGACCAGATCGGCGACGACAAGAACCACGATTCCACCTGGCTGGAGGGCATCTCCATCCGAGAGGCCATGGACAAACTGACCGAGCGGGAGAAGCACATTCTCTCCCTGCGCTTCTATCAGGGCAAGACCCAGATGGAGGTAGCCGACGAGATCGGCATCTCTCAGGCCCAGGTCTCCCGGCTGGAGAAAGCGGCCCTGGGGCACATGAGGAAGCTGATGTAGGCGGGTCGTGCCTCTTCCTACCTAACCTGCCTGCGGTCTCCGAGGCTACCGCCTCGATCCGGGGGCACACTAGGAAACCAGTCCGGCGGCCGGGAAACGGCTGCCTTGGGAGAGATAAAAGGTGAACTCTGCCGGAGAGATTGGCGCGAAGGCCGCGGGAGCGGTCGCTCAACCGCGGCCTGGCGAGGGGCGCCTGGCCCGGCGACGCCTCGGCCAGGCCTTTCTGGCCGTCTTGGTTCTCATCCTCGGCCTGGTGGCCTGGAGCGGTTGGCGCCTCCGGGCCGACGCGGCCTACAACACTCACAACCTCATCCGCCTCCACGTTGTGGCCAACAGCGACCAGCCCAAGGACCAGGAAGTCAAGCTTGAGGTCCGCGACGCCATCCTCAACGCCTCCGGGAGCCTCTTCGCGGGTAAGACCCTCGATGACGCGGTGCTGGCGGTCAAGGACAACCTTCCGCTCTTCAAGCGGATCGCCGAGAACGTGTTGGCGGCCAGTGGCTACGACTATCCGGTGGGAGTTGAGTACGGCGCGTTCGCCTTTCCGGAGCGCACCTACGGCCCGCTGGTTTTGCCGGCCGGGAACTACCAGGCCCTGCGCGTTGTCCTGGGCACCGGCGAAGGGGCCAACTGGTGGTGCATTCTCTTCCCGCCTCTTTGCTACCTCGACGTCGTGGGCGGGGGCGGCCGGCAGACCGAGTGGGGGATAACGGCGGGGGGAACCTTGACGGGGGCGACGGCGGGAACGGCGGGGCAGGCGACGGCGGGTGGGGCGGGAACGGCGGGGCAGGCGGGATCCGGAACGGCCGCCGCGTCCGCGACCCGGGTTGTGTCCCTTGACTCCCTCACCGACGCGCAGTTGCGCGACCTTGAGAGTGTGCTGCAGCAGGCTCTGGATAGGGTGCCCCAGCCGACCGCGTCCGCCACTGACGAAGGAGTCCGGGTCATCATCAGCGACGTTCCGTCGAGCCCCGACACCGACCTGGTTGTCCTGGTGGCCGACACCGGGTCCAGTCGGACCGAGGTCCGGTTCTATGTCTTCGACCGCCTGCGGGACCTTCTCCGGTCCCTGGCTCTCTCCGCGCCCTGGCTCGTGGAAAGCCTGCCGTGGGGCGGGGCAGAGGGGGCGGGGCTGGAGAGGTAGGGGGGGCTTCCGGCCGAGAGTCGGCTGGACTGGCGCCAGCGTTTTGCCCGCTCCGCGCCTCCCTTTGCCAGACGATTTGTCTCGAAGCAATCCCATACCACAGACCACCGTCAATGGCACTCGCTCCCTCATTGCCCACCTGCCCTAGCAGGACTTGGGTACCTAGGCGCGAACCGTGCCAGCCGGTGGTCGACAAACCTACCCAGACCGCTCCGGTCTCTTCTTCTATCCTCTCCTGGCGCGGACTCACTCGCCGATCGTTATCGATCGCCGAATCCCGAGCTGGGTGGAGGCATCGCCCGTGACGCACGATGACAGGGACCTGATACGGGAAGTCCAGCGGCACGATCACCGCACCTTGTTTGTCGGCCTCGGTGGGACGGGGAAGGAAATTGTCTCCCTGGTGAAGGCGAAGCTCAAGGCGCTCGGTGGTGGCGAGGTCTCGCCCAGGGTCGGGTTCCTGGCGATAGACGTCGATCCTCGTCCCCCGAGGGCGCCTGACCTGCAGAGCGTGCTCAGCCAGGACGAATTGTGCCACCCCTTGCAGGGTTTCCTTCCGAGCCATGCTCAGGCCGAGGTGCGGAAGCAGATCAAGTTGGGCGGCGAGTTGGCCTGGGTCGGCGAGCGCATCCCGCCCGGGGATATGACCCTAGACTACAACAACTTCATGAGGGGAACCGAGCGTTACCGCCAGGTCGGGCTTCTGGCCTACCTCTGGGAGGAGCACAGCGTGGCGGGCGTCTCTGGTGCGCTGCGTTTGGCCATCGCCGGGGTGACGCAGGCAGTCCGCGCCCCGACCGCCCTGAGCGTCTTCATCGTCGGGTCTCTGTCCGGCGGGTTCGGCTCCGGCGCGCTCATTGACGTAGCCTACCTGGCCCGGAGCATAGGTCTTGAGTATGCGGCGGGGTCCTGCGACGTGTCGGCCGTTCTCGTCCTGCCTGGGGTCTTTCGCCGCTATGTCGACGACGCGACCTACAGCGACCTGCAGCGCAACGCCCTGGCCGCCCTGACCGAGTTGGACTACTTCATGTACCCTCAGGGCCAAAGGGTCTCCCGCACTTGCGACCCGAACGACGTGAACTGGCCCCTTCGATCGGCGGCCGGCGGGGGGTACACTCTCGACACGGAGAGACCTGTCTTCGATTCGGTCTTTGTCGTCGACAACCAGCGCAACAACGGCGGCACTCTCGGCGGGGCGGAGACGGTTTTTCGGCCGTGGCCGTCATGCTCGTACATCTGTCCGGGGACCTGATCGGCGATCGCTTCCTGGAGGCTCTGAACAACGCCAAGTCAATCCTCAAGCGAAGGCTTACTCAGGATCGACTTGGCAAGGATATGCCCCACTACAGCAGCTTGGGATTGGCCCGCATCGTCTTTCCTGTCAGGCGCATGGCCATTGAGGCAGCGTCCGTTCTGTCCGGGGATATCCTGACGAAACTGCGGGGCGGGACGGAAAGGCCCGCCGAGGCGGCCGTGGCCGACGCCGTCCGGAGCCTCGAACTTGAGCCGGCGGCGATGACTCAGGCCCTGGGCTTGACCAGGGACGAGTTTGTCGCCGGTCTGGCCAAGGCCATCGACCTCCGCGCTCCCGGCGCCGCAGGCGGCAGAATCGCCGTGGTTTCCCAGCGCGTGGCCGAACTCGTGCGCCAGAAGGCCCCGCCCGA
>Ga0315273_10009108_pt1 | contig 12560 bp, 4 predicted proteins | sample YL17G02_0_MG_FD_205753 | JGI IMG/M metagenome (GOLD analysis project Ga0315273, IMG submission 205753) | Sediment microbial communities from Yellowstone Lake, YNP, Wyoming, USA - YL17G02_0 | ecosystem: Environmental > Aquatic > Freshwater > Lake > Sediment | place: USA: Wyoming | collected... | reverse complement strand
GGCCGTATGCAGCCGTGGGAGCATATCCGACCGGCTGGGCAAAGCACACTCCCTCAAAGTTCAGCTTCGTGCCGCTGCTCATGCCTCGCACTTGGGCAACTGTGAGTGGCTTCAGATACAGATCGAGCGGACTACCGGAGTACGGCACCGTGAGGTTGACCGGCGTGTCGGACCTGAAGCCGGTCTTCAGCGCAGAAACCGCAAAGCTCCCCGCGCTGACCTCGATGGTGGCATTGCCGCTAACATCGGACGGCGGCGACATATAGCTGAACGGGCCTGCTGCGCGAGGATCGGTCTTGCCGGGAATTCCACCGCCGACGGCCTGTATCTGCGCGCCGGCGACATTCCAACCGGCGACTCGGCTGTGCTTGATCGTTGCACTGATCTGGCTGCCGCTCACATTGGCCTGCGCCTCTTCGGCGTCAGTGCTCGATCCACCCGTGCCAGCGGTCACTGTAATCTGCAGGTAATGCGGGGGCTGGCCGTAGCTGGTCGAACAGCGGGCGCCCGGCTTGGCCTTGATACTCCTCACGGTGATGATAGCCGTCCTCCCGGTCTGGTCGCCGGTGTCACGCTCTATCGTGATCCGGGGGTTTTCGGGAAAGCTGATGTAGTCGTCTCCAAGGCCGTTCAAGTCTATCTGACATGCTGAGATCGCCTGCCAACCATGCACAGACATGGCTTTGAATGTCAGGGTCGCTGAGTCCATATCGTCGGGGATAAGCGTGTTGTCGGGCGTCCAGACCGAGCTGCCGGGGACAACTATCGGCGGCATGTCGATTATGTACTCTATGGCCACTGTCTTCTCGGCGGTGCCGGCCCCGGGTTCGGCGAAGAGTCCCCAGTACTTCTGTGCCCAGGTCGGCGTGCTCTTGCCGAAAGTGACGGCGACGTTGCCAACTCCGTCGGCGCAGCACATCAGCCCCCACGTGACGATATCATAGTTGGCATTCGGCGGGTAGTACGTTGCGCCGGTCGCCACGCTCACCTTGTGGATCGCCCTCACGCCTGTTCCATAGGCGACCGACTTTGTCACCCACAGGAACTCCGTCGGGTTGCCGACGCCGTTGACGTCGACATCGATCGCCGCCCCGACGTTGCTGCTCCAACCGGCATCCTTGAGGTAGGTTCCGCCGGGCTGCCTGAGCCACCTTGTCAGACCGACGTTCGGTCCCTGGTTGCATGCCTGGTAAAGCGTCTGCAGGTCCGGGGAGACCCACATGCCGAAGGCATCCCAGCCGTCCCCGCCGCCCGTGTCGTAGATGGTGATCGGCTGAGTCCATGTCACGTGGTCCGGCTCGACGATGATTTCGCGGATGCCGGTCGCGGAACCGGACACGAAGATGTGCGTCCTGCCGTCCGAGGTCGTACGAGCGAATATCGCGCGTGATGGGACGACCGTCGGCGAGGTTGACGCCGGGTTCCCATCCGGGCTGAAGCAGTGGATGATCATGTTCGACCGATCGGACACGTAGACCCAGCCGTCGTCCGCGACCGTCAGGTCCCACGGTGCGCTCCCTCCCCAATAGATGGACGAGTCGTCGAAGGTCCCCAGGTAGTTCCCGGCCGGACCGTACATCAGGATATCCTTCTGGAGCTTGTGGGTGACGTACATCCGGCCGTAGAAGTCACTGCCGGGGTTCTTGTTGATGCCGATGCCGTAGAAGCCCTCGGTATCGGGGACCCCTGGAAGCGGTCTGGGAGAGTACTCCGAGTCCCAGTCGTCGTTCTTGTAGATGCCGATGATCGGGTCCCACTGCGGATTGTTCCGGTTCGCGGTAACCCTGGCGGCATAGTAGCCGGCGGGCGGATTCGTGCCGTCATCCTTGGTCCCGGGCCAGAGCCAGGAGTGGTCACCCCTTGACTGGCTGGTGAACGTGACCGTCCTTATTGCCGGGCCGGTCGGATTGCCGAATTGATCGGCGGGAAGGATTTCTATCGTCACATCCACGTACCAGCAGTTCAGAGTGTAATGGACCGTCGCGCCCACTGAATGCACGTCATAGAGTTCGACCGCTGAGTAGGCATTCACGGCCAGGAGAAGTGAAAGTAGAACAAGTGCGGGAAGGAAGTTACGGTGTTGCATTGGACCTACCTCCTTGACTTGGCCGGCCACACGGGGGGCGAGCGCCGGCGAACGTCGGATCGACTGGCTGCCCAACAATCCGTTCATCATCTAGTATATCACACTCTCGGGCGATTACAGCCGGCTTGGGAAACTCTTCACGATCCTTCATAGAAAACTCATAGAGTGGAGGGCGAGGCTCCGTCCGAGCCGTGCACCTTGGCTCGGACGGAGCCTCGCCCTCCAGTTCAGGCTTGCCTGCAACGTTGGGGACGGAGTTGTACTTCGTACCCTCTCGGCTACGGGCTGACGCCCGTGATCTGGGTCGCTCGGATGAGGCGGAAGAGGTTGCCGCCGTTGTTGAAGCACGAACTGACGCCGATGACCTTGACGTGGTAGCCCACTGAGGGAACGGACAGGCCCTCGGTCATGACCTTCACGCCGATGCAACCCGAGCCGTCGTGGAGTTTCGAGCCATCGTCGAGGTAGAAGTAGCCGGCCCCGGCGTAGGTGACCTCGCCGGAAGTCCATACCAGCATGCCAATGGTATTCAGGCCGGATGCGCCCGCGATACCGCGTTGGCCCTCTCCGGTCCCGGAATTGTAGCGCCAGTCGGCTCCTCCAACGTCTCGAAGGACCAGGAGCAGAGGATCGGCGGCGCCGCTGCCTCGACGCGTTACGGCCGCTCCGTTGATGCTCCTCTCGCCGCTGCTGATGGTAGACAACGTCCCACCGACGTCAACCGTGTCACCGACCGTGCGCCCCAGCGGCATATCGACCGGCGTGACCCGAATGCCTGCCGACCAGTCCGGAGCCTCCATGTAGAAGTAGTTGCTGAAGATTGACGTCACTACTCGGGCATCGAGACCGGCTGTATCGCTATCGGCGAGGGCCTTCGCCTCCGAGATGCCGATCGAGCCGTGCGCCACCGGGACGATGGCATCCGAGACCCCGATCGCACTCCAGTTCCCGGCGGTGTCTCTGGCCTTCACCAGTATGTAGTACACCTGGCCTTTGGTCAGCGACACGCCGGTGCGCGTGCCCTCAGTTGCCGCTCCCGCGCTCTGCCAGCCGCCGCCGGGGATGATGCCGCCGGTCGTCTTTGTCGCGCTGACGGCATACTCGTACTCGGTGACCCCGGAGGCGCCGTCCATCGACGACCAAACACCATGGATTCGGTCGAGGTCGATGGTGTAGGCGCCGTCATCCGCGACGCCGGGCAACTCAGGCGGCAGGCGGTCGATGTAGATGACCACATCCTTCGGACCGCGGACGTTCCCTGCGGCATCGAACGCCTTGACGTGGACGGTATGCGTGCCATCCATCAGGCCGGTCACATTGAGCGCATAAGGACTTGCGTGTGTAGAATACCCGCCGCCATCGACCGCCACCTCGTAGCGCGAAACACCCGAGAGCGCATCCGTCGTGGAATAGCTGATCGTGATCGGTGAAGCGCTCGTCCAGCCGGCAGGATTGGCGGTCGGAGTGAAGTCCGCCGGCGGCGTCGCGTCATAGAGGAAGGTAAACAGCGTCGTCGGCAGGGACACGTTATTGAGGCAGTCCTCCGTCTTGATGCGGAAGTAGTAAGTCCCTTCGCCGACCGTGCCCGGTAGATACATGTTCGCGGAGTTTCTGTCGGTCGGATTGGCGGTTGGATTCGTGCCGAAGTACATGACGTGGGACTGGAAGCCGGAGTGAGCATCGTAGGCCCCGGAGATATTGAAGAACGGCGTGTTCACGGTACGCTGCCAGACTCCATTCTGAGCTCCACCGGCCTCGGTGCAAGAGTTGGCGTTCACCGGCGGTGTGACATCGTACATGAAGGCGAACAGCGTGATCCAGGCGCTCGTGTTCCCAACATTGTCCTTCGTCGCGACCCTCAGGTAGTAGGTCCCGCTTCCCGGAACAGCCGCAGGGTCATACGCCTGATTCGTCGTGTAGTTGGCCGATTGGCCGTTGGACGACGTGCCCCAGTAGTAGTAGTAGCCGGCGACTCCGCTGGCTTCCCCCAGTCCCTCAATGCCGTCCGAGGCTCCCGACCACGTGAACGCCGGATCCGCGATATCCTTCTCCCAGAAGCCGTTCATCACTCCGTGGGACTCGTGCACATAGTCCGGGTTCATCGGAGGCGCGCTGTCATACTTGAAGACGAAGAGGGTGACCGGCTCTGATTGAGTCGCCGCGTTGCTCACGGTCCACACTCGGAGGTAGTATACATTTTGCGTCACCGCGGGCGGGTTACAGCCGGCTGACGTCGTCCACTCCCATGTGAAACCATTCGGATCGGTACCGAAGTAATAGTAGTAACCGGCGATGCCGCTCGGGGGCGCGCTTGCATTGTACCAGGTGAAGCTGGGATCGGACACGGTGTTCTGCCAGACTTCGCTCAGTGAGCCGCCTGCTTCCTCGCAGTAGTTCGGATTGGTGGGGATGCTGCTCGAGTACTTGAAGATGAACGCGGTCTGGCACGGCGAGACGTTGCCTGCCGTGTCCAGAGTCTCGATCCTCAGGTAGTAGGTCGTGCCGGAAGCGACCGCCGCGGGATCGTACGACGCAGACGCCGTGGGTACCGAGGGAACCCCGGACTCGCTCTGCCCCCAGTAGATCCTGTATCCGGAGACGCCGCTGTCCGCATCGGCGGCCCCGCTCCACGTGAAGCTCGGATCGGAGACCTCGCTCTGCCAGGCGTCGCTCTGAGCTCCGCCGACCTCCGTGCAGGATGTCGGCCCGGTCGGAGCGGTCCCGTCATACTTGAAGACGAAGACAGTGGCCCAAGGGGCCGTATTCCCGGCAACGTCCTTCGTCCGCACTCTCAGGTAGTATGTGCCGTTCCCCGGCACGGCCGCCGGGAAGTACCACGGGACAGTAATGTACTCAGTCGACGTCCCCATTGAACTGGTCCCGAAGTACACGTAATAGCCCTCGACGCCGCTGTGAGCGTCGGTCGCACCGGAGAAGTAGAAGTTCGGCTGCGCCATGGTATGCTGCCAGACCCCGTTCTGCACTTCACCGGCCGAGCAGGTCGGATTCGTCGGGGCGATGTTATCGTAGTCGAAGGCGAAGAGCGTGGTCCAGGCGCTCGTGTTCAGAGCCTTGTCCTGGGTCTGGACGCGCAACCGATATGACCCCGGGGGCACGGCGGCCGGATCGTATCCCGCCGAGGTCGTGAAGTTGGTCGATGACGTGCCGTTCGGGTCAGTCCCCCAGTAGAAGAAATACCCATTGACCCCGCTGACGGCGTCAGACGCGCCGGACCAGGTGAAGGCGGAACTCGACACTGTCCGTTGCCAGATGCAGTCTTGCACGCCATGGGTTTCCGTGCAGGAGGTCGGGTTACTGGGCCAGAAGCTGTCACACGCCTTGTAGGAGTTGACCCTGCCGTAGCCGTAGAAGTTGTTCCAACCGTTCGTGTACGTGACGCCGCCGACCTGGTTGCACGTGTTCCGTATGACTTGGCGCACCTGCCCCGCGTGCAACCCCGCTCTCTGGCCGAGAATGCATGCGCCTATGCCTGCCGCCAATGGAGCGGCAGCCGACGTACCGCCAAACTCCATCATGAAGTCGTTGTTCTCCCAGCCGATTGCGCCCACCGGATCGAGAGTCGCGATGTCGTTCCAGCCACCATTGCTCGGAGCCACGAAGTCCAAGCCCGTGCCGTAGCAACTGTAGTCGCTCCGCAGATCGCAGTCAGTCAGCGCGCCGACCGCGCAGACATTCGGGTAGGTGGACGAAAGACTCGCCGGATAGTGGACGGTGGCATCGATCGCGCCGTTTCCGCTGGTAATCGGCGTCCACCACCAGGAGCCACCGTGATCGTTGTAGGCTCGCATCTCGAGGCCGTCACATCCCTGCTGTGAGGAGATGTAGTACTGGAAGGCAAGCACGTAGCCCGCCGATACGGCGACTTGCGGCGTCTTGAGTTCGCACCACTGGTCATTCCCTATGATCCCGGACCGTATCGACCAAGTGCCGCCGGTGCCCGTGAGAGCCCCCGCAGTAATCGGTCCCCAGTCGGGCGCTCCGGCACTGTGGGTGACAGTCCAGCCCGCAGGATAGACCCCTCCCTCGAAATCCTGCCTCCCGTTCGTTCCGAGCGCCGTGTTCAGGTGGGTATAACCGTCGGCGTCCAGCAGGACCACGTCATCTATCTTCACGAGGTCCTCGCCATCAGCACCGGCGCCATCCTTCAGGTACCGGAAGCCGAATGTATAGTTGCCCGCCGGCAACTGGTCCCCGACTTTGAGCCTCATCCGCCCGCCGCCCCATCCCCAGTGGCTCGCATAGTTGCTCGACGAGAAGAAGGCGGGACAGCCATTTCCACCTCGTCCGCTGGTGTTCGCGTATGTGAGAGCCGTCTCTACGAAGGCGCTGGTTGTGGCAAGGTGCCAGCTACAGGACATGACGTCCGCGATGGTTGCCGCGTAGGTAATGGCACTGCCGATGTTGGCGGATGACGTGAACGTCCCGGTGTCGTCTGCTATCTTGATCGGAAGTATCCGATCCCCGGCCGCCATCCCCGCAATGCGGGTCTGGTTCATAATCGCCGCTGCGACTCCGGCGCATGCCGTGCCGTGAGCGTTCGTCCCTACCGGGCTCGGGTTGTTGTCGGAGTTCGCGAAGTCCCATCCGTGAACGTCATCGACGTATCCGTTGCCGTCGTCATCGATGCCGTTCTGCCAGTCACCAGGGCTTGTGTATATGTTCAGGTCGGTGTGGCTGGTATCCACGCCCACATCGATAATGGCGATGATCGTATACTGCGGAACTCCTGATTCGGGCCATCCCATGGGCGCGAGAACATCCGAGCCCGCAACGCCGCCGTTCTGACCGGTGTTGAGCATGTTCTGCTGGTCCGGAAAGAGCGGATCGACGGGGATCATCTGGTCGATTCCGAGTTCCTGGACGAAATTCGGCTCGGCCCAGAGCACGCCCTTCGCTCCCGCGAGCTTTCGGGAGGCAACCAGCGGGTCGCCCGACTTGGGATCCGCGAGTCGGAGTAGATACACGTTCAGTTCCTTCGGCCCACTCGTGCCAACGACTTTGAGGCCCGCGTCGGCGAGGGAAGCGCTGATCTTGCCGGGGGAGACTCCATCGGCCAGGCGCGCGAGAACTTCATCGGTGGGGATCAGCCGCAGCATCGGATCGTAACCGGTGAGCACAGGGAAGGCGAATGAGACGTCCGGGGCCTTCGCAAGCGTTTTCGCCTCGACGGAGGACTTCCCATCAGCCGAGCGAAGGATGTCGAGCCTGCCCTTGCCCGAGAACTCGGCGGCGGCCACCGCTTGGAGTGTCGGAACGCCTGCGATCCCACTCAGAGCGCCGACGACCTCCGCCTGGGTAACCGGCTTGCCGTACTTGACCGCCGCTTCGACCGTGGAGCGCTTGAGATGCACCTGTTGGCGGTCCGCGGTCAGGTAGTAGTCACCCGCGTCGATAAGTCGGTCGGCGTCTGTCCCCGTGTGCCGAGCTATTCCGGGTGGGAGCGGCAGTTCGTGCGAATCGGCGGCGAGCAGGGGAAGCGCGATCGCCAGAATCGCCAGGGTAACGGCTGTGATCCTCAGCGGTTTCATACGCACACCTCCATGTTGGGCCGAAATCAGGAAGTGAACGGGAGGCCGTGGTGATACCGGCGCGTGAAGTTCAACTGAGGTATGGAATGCGCTGGCCCATGAGGCGCAATTCCTGAGTAGAGTATACCTCGGAGAAGTCGATCTGTCAACGGCGAAAGCCTCAAACTGGTAATAATACCAGGGCAGGGATTGGGCCCGTCGGACTGTGAACCGCCTGGGAAAGAGATGCCAATGGTTCGCCCGGTTTGAAGGAGAGTAAGAGCAAAATTAGAGGATATACTTGCTCAGATCCTCGTTCTTGACGATGCCCTCGAGCCTGTCGCGGACGTAGGCGGCGTCGATGGTGACCTCCTGGCCGGCGAGTTCGGGCGCCTGGAACGAGAGTTCCTCGAGCAGGCGCTCCATGACCGTGTGAAGCCTCCGCGCGCCGATGTTCTCCATCTGCGAGTTGACCTCCTCGGCGATTCGCGCGAGTTCGTCGACCGCATCATCGGCGAAATGGACGGTCACGCCCTCGGTCGCCAGGAGCGCGATGTACTGCTTGATCAGCGCGTTCTTCGGCTCGGTCAGGATGCGCTTGAAATCGGCTCCGTTCAGGCTGTCGAGTTCGACGCGGATCGGCAGGCGGCCCTGAAGCTCGGGAATGAGGTCCGACGGCTTGCTCACGTGGAACGCGCCGGCTGCGATGAAGAGGATGTGGTTCGTGCGGACCGGGCCGTACTTGGTGACGACCGTCGAACCCTCGATGATCGGCAGGATGTCGCGCTGGACGCCTTCCCTCGAAACCTGAGGCCCACCGCCGTCGCCGCCCTTCTCACGCCCGGCAATCTTATCCAGCTCATCGACGAAGATGATGCCGGTCTGTTCGGCGCGATCGATCGCCTCGCGGATGACCTGGTCGTGATCGATCAGCTTGCCGGCCTCCTCCTGCGCCAGGACCTCCTTCGCCTCGCCGATGGTGACCGATTTGGTCTTCCGCCGGCGCATCATCGGGCCGAGCATCCCCTGCATGTCCATGCCCATCTCCTCCATGCCCTGGCCGCTGAACACCTGCAGGAACGGAGTGCCGCCCGTATCCTCGACCTCGATCTCGATCGGCTGGTCGTCGATCAGGCCCTCCTCGATCTGCTTTCGGAGCTTGGCGCGAATCCGCTCCTTGCGAATCCTCTGCTCGCGCTCGATGGCATCCCTGTCGGCGGTGTCGTGTTCGTCCTCGGGAATGGGCTCGGGCTGCGGCTCGACCTGACCGGGCAGCCGTCCGCCGAACAACTGCCCCAGGAACTGGCTCGCGGCCTCGAACTCCTTCGGCGGCTGATGCTCCGACTCGCGGACGGGCATCGGCTCGAGGATGTCGAGGATCCGCTCGACCGCCAGCTCGCGGGCGCGGTCGCGAACCTCGTCGATCTTCTCGTTTTCGAGCATACGGACGGCGAGCTGGACGAGGTCGCGGACCATCGAGTCAACATCCCGTCCGACGTAGCCAACCTCGGTGAACTTGGTGGCCTCGACCTTGATGAACGGGGCGTGGGCGATCTGTGCGAGTCGGCGGGCGATCTCGGTCTTGCCGATGCCGGTCGGGCCGATCATCAGGATGTTCTTCGGGATGACCTCCTCCCGCATATCCTCGCTGACCAGACGCCGGCGGTGCCGGTTTCGGAGGGCGATCGCCACCGCGCGCTTGGCCTTGTCCTGCCCGATGATGTACTTGTCGAGTTCTTCGACGATCTGTTTCGGAGTAAGATCTTCCATGGCTACCTCATATCCAGAGAACACAGAAACACAGAAGGAGAAGGAAAGCACGGAGAAGGCTTTTTATCAGGAAGCCAGGAAGCTAGGAATCCAGGAATGGGATTGTATTCGAGTGTGGAGGTATGGGAATATGGGAGTTTCCGGACACCCGCCGCCCTATTCCCTTTCCCTTTCCTGCTTTCCTTGATTCCTGGCTTCCTCATAAACCTCTTCTGTGTTTCCGTGTCCCTCCGTGCTTCTGTGTTCTACAATGCTTCGACGGTGATGTTTTCGTTCGTGTATACGCAGATCGAGGCGGCGACGCGGAGTGCCTCCTCGACGATCTGCTCGGCGGTCAGGTTCGAGTGCCGCATCAGCGCGCGGGCCGCCGCAAGGGCGTATCCCCCACCCGATCCGATCGCCGCGATCCCGTCGTCCGGCTCGATGACCTCGCCGTTCCCGGAGAGGACGAGCACGTGCTCGGCGTCGGCGACGATCATCAGCGCCTCGAGCCTCCTCAGTATCCTATCCGTGCGCCACTCCTTCGCAAACTCTCGGACCGCGCGCAGGATGTTGCCGTGCGACTCATCGAGCTTGGCCTCGAACTTGTCGGAGAGAGTGTAGGCGTCGGCGACCGATCCGGCGATCCCGGCGAGCACCTTGCCGTCGTGCATGCGCCGGACCTTCTTCGCGCCGGCTTTCATGATCTGGTTCTCGATGGTGACCTGGCCGTCGCCCGCCATGGCGACCTTGCCGTCATGCATGACGGCCACAATCGTGGTTGCCTGTGTGTTCATCGTTCCTCCAGCGCTCTAGGATGTGCCTGCTCGTAGACCTGCTTGAGGCGCTCCTGGGTGACGTGCGCGTAAATCTGTGTCGTCGAAAGACTCGTGTGCCCGAGAAGCTCCTGGATCGAGCGCAGGTCGGCGCCGTTCTCGAGCATGTGAGTCGCAAACGTGTGCCGCAGGACGTGCGGGCTGATCTTCAGTTCGTCGCTCACCCCTCCGAAATGCTTGTCGAGCATCCGGTTGATATTGCGCACCGAGAGGCGGAGTCCGTATCTGCTCAGGAAGACCGCCTGCTCGGTGGATCCATCCTTCCGCTTGGTCAGCAGCTTCGGGCGCGCATTGTGTAGATACCCCGAAAGCGCCTCCTGTGCCGCACGTCCGATCAGGGTGATCCGCTCCTTTGCGCCTTTACCGAGCACTCTGATCTCGCCGGCCCCGAGGTCCATGTCCCGCAGGTTCATCCCGGCGACCTCGCTCACACGGCAGCCGGTCGCGTACAGGACCTCCAGCAACGCCGCATCCCGAGCGCCGAGTGGCTCGGTCGGATCGGGACGAAGCATCAGGGCCTCGACCTGCTCCGGGCGAAGGAACTTCGGCAGCCGCTTGTCGAGCTTCGGGCTGCTGAGGCCGAGCATCGGGTCCAGCTCCATGAGCTTCTTATGAACCAGGTACTTGAAGAACGCCCGGAGAGACGCCATCTTCCGGGCGATGGTCCTCGTGCTGCTCCCTTTTCGCTGAAGTCGTGCCAGGTACCGCCGCACGATCCGCGAGTGGATGTCCCTTGGAGACGTGCCGAGGCCCTCGTCTTCCAGGAAGCCGATGAACTGGGCGATGTCGGTCGCATACCCCTTGATCGTGTTCGGGGACACGTTCCGCACGGCCGTCATGTAGCCGATGAATCGATCAATCTCGTGGTGCATCAGCATGAACCGCCAAGACGCCAAGACCGCCAAGGGGAATAGATGTTGGACGATGAACCCGATCGTTGGGGATGGAGTTGGACTCCATCTCCGCTCAGGTTCGGGGGGATGGAGTCCAACTCCATCCCCAACGATTATCCCCTATCCCCTCCACGGACGCCAGTACTCCTTGTTCGCCTCGAACATCTCCTCGACCATCGACTTGATCTCGTCGAGGCTGCAGACCGCCGAAGTGAGCGGATCGAAGTAGACCGCGTGGCGGATCTTGTCCTTGTCGCCGGTAATGATGCCGTCCACCGCTAGTTCCTCGATCTCCGCGCTGAGGCCGGTCATGATCGCGCACTGAGGCGGGAGCTTGCCGATGTGCATCGGATCGAGCCCGCGCTTCGATGCGAGCACCGGCACCTCGACGCAGCATCCCTCGGGCAGGTTGTCGATCAGCCCGGAGTTGGGGACATTCCCGTTGAACTCGAACAGCGCGCCGTCGCCGAATGTGGCGTTGAAGATGCTGGCGGCGTACTCGTGGCCCCGATTGAGGTTGACCGGCTTCTCAAGCTCGGCCTTGATGTTGTCGCGCCAGGTGCTCGCGATGTTCAGGTAGGCATCGAGGATGTACCGGTGCACTCCGGGATTCCAACCCGTGCCGTGCGTGCAGTACTTCTCGATGAGGTCGGGGCGCTTCCTGAACCAGGAACAATACTCGGAGTTGTGGCCGCTCGATTCGGTCAGGTAGTAGCCCATGTGCAGGAAGACCTCGTTGCGCACGAGTTCCTCGTTGTAGACCTCCGGGCGGGTCGTGACCGCCTCGCGGATCTTCGGGTACGCATCCTCGCCGTTCCACTCGAAGTCGACGTACCACGACTGATGGTTGATCCCCGCGCAGTGATAGGTGACCTCCGAGTACGGCGCACCGATCCAGTTCGCGAGCATCATCGCCGTGCCCTGGACGCTGTGGCAGAGGCCCGAGATCGTGAGCTGCGGGAACTCGCCCTGCATCGCGCGGCAAAGCATCGCCATCGGATTCGTGTAGTTGAGGAAAACGGCCTTGGGCGCATACCGCGCAATGTCCTTCGCGATGTCGAGCATCACGGGGATCGTCCGAAGCGCGCGGAAGATACCGGAGACGCTCCTCGTGTCGCCGATATTCGTGTCCACGCCGTACTTCATCGGTATCTCGATGTCGCTGGCGAAGACATCGACGCCGCCCTGGAGGATCGTGCAGACGACGCCGTCCGCGCCGTCGAGGGCTTCCTTGCGATCGAGGGTCGAGATGACCTTGGCGGGATAGTTGCCCGCCTCGACGATCTTCTTGACCGCGGAGGTGATGAAGTCGAGGCGTTCCTGGTCGATGTCCATGAGCGCCAGTGTAGCGTCCGAGAGCGCCGGGAACGTCAGGATGTCCCTGACGAGCCCTCTGGTGAATCCGAAGCTACCTGCTCCGATGAATGCGATCTTCTTGCCCAAAGCTGGTATTCCTTTCTTCACATTG
>Ga0315273_10009106_pt1 | contig 12561 bp, 9 predicted proteins | sample YL17G02_0_MG_FD_205753 | JGI IMG/M metagenome (GOLD analysis project Ga0315273, IMG submission 205753) | Sediment microbial communities from Yellowstone Lake, YNP, Wyoming, USA - YL17G02_0 | ecosystem: Environmental > Aquatic > Freshwater > Lake > Sediment | place: USA: Wyoming | collected... | reverse complement strand
AGCGAGTTGCCGGTGCGGGTGTTGTGCCGCAAGTACGGCATCAGTCCCAAGACGGCCTACAAGTGGTTGTATCGGGCGGATGCGTTGGGGCTGGAGTCGGGGCTGAAGGATCTCAGCCGCCGGCCGCACGCCCATCCCAACCGGGTGTCGGCGGAGTTGGAACAGGCGGTGGTCTCGGTTCGTCTGGCGCACCCGACGTGGGGTCCGCGCAAGCTTCGGGCGTTGTTGGAGCGTCAGGACGGTGGGACGGCCTGGCCGGCGGCCAGCACGATCGGAGAGGTGCTCCAGCGTCACAACCTGGTCCGGCCGCGCAAGCGAAGGCGCAGGACGCCGCCGTACACCGAGCCGTTCGCCGCGGCGCAGCGTCCCAACGACGTATGGTGCGCGGACTTCAAGGGCTGGTTCTGTACGGGCGACGGGCAGCGCTGCGACCCGCTGACGATCAGCGACGCCCGCAGCCGGTACTTGCTGCGCTGCCAGGCGCTGGAGGGGACGGACTTCGAGGTGGTGCAGCCGGCCTTCGAGGAGACGTTCAAGGAATACGGCCTGCCTTGGGCGATTCGCACCGACAACGGTCCGCCGTTCGCTACGCGGGCGTTGAAGGGCTTGAGCCGGTTGAGCCTGTGGTGGTTGCGGCTGGGGATCGTGCCGGAGCGGATCGAGGCGGGGCATCCGGAGCAGAACGGGCGTCACGAGCGGATGCATCTGACGCTGAAGAAGGAGACGGCCAGCCCGCCCTGCGGCAGCCGGCTGGCCCAGCAGCGGCGGTTCAACCGCTTCCGTCGCGAGTTCAACGAGGAGCGGCCTCACGAGGCGTTGGAGATGCGGACGCCGGCCTGGGAGTATCGGCCGTCGGCGCGTGCGTATCCTCGGAAGTTGCCGGAGTGGGAGTACCCGCTGGGGATGACGGTACGCCAGGTGAGTCCGGGCGGGCGGTTCCGATGGCGATGCGGCAACGTGTTCCTCAGCCACGCACTGGACGGTGAGACGATAGGGCTCTGGCCGCTGGACGATCGGCACTGGCAGCTATGGGTGGGGCCGCTGGAGTTGGGCGTGCTGGATGCGCGGATAAACGAATTACTGACGGAACGCCAGCGGCGTCGGATGGAGGCCGAAGGGACGCTTGTCTGCCCGAGTTCCTTCCGCTGCGCTCCAGGACCTCGGGCAGACAAACACCAAACAGTGTTACCTATGTGCCCGGTCTAACGTGTTACCCATGTTCCCGGTTGCACTGGAGTCGTGGGGATTTCACGAAAAGCGTTGTCTTCGCGCATCAGCATCGTCTCCAACGCACGCCAAACAGGGCGTGTGTTGGGTTATGTATGCCGAGCGACGGAGACATGTCCGGGTCGTTCTCGCCCGTAACGCCGAATGCTGCGGATTCCGCCATAGTTGACCCACATGCAGGCCAGGCCGGGTGCCATGCCCACGCTTGCGTGGGCATGTTCTCGTCTGTTCATGTCTCCAGGATCGGAAACGTATCGCGGTCGATTCGTATCAGGTCGTCCACGCCGCTTTGCCACGCGCGGCAACTCGACCATTGCCAATCCTCCGCGCGCCGCCGCAGCCCGCGCCGCACCGGGTTGTCATGAATATACCGAAGTTTCTCGTGCACATCACGCGTGCTTCGCAGGTTGCGGTCGTAGCCGCCTCCCCGTTGCCAAAACCGATGTATCACCCGCCCGTTGGGGCGACAGTCCGCCATCGTCTCTAGAAAGCCCGGCGCGTATCGACGAACGCAAACCAACGCCCGCTTGGCCACCGGCTGCTTGAGGGCCGAGAGGATGGCGCTGATCGTCACGTCCTCGTGGGGAAGAATCAACAGGTGTACGTGTTCGGGCATGATCGTAAAGCCCCACAGGTCGAAGGGACGCACGGCGCGGGCCTGGTCAAGGGCGTCGAGGAACCAGCGACACGCGCGAGGGCGGGAAAGGAACGCCTGGCGGCGGAAACAGGAGAATGTGATCGCATGGGCGTCCCAAGAACGATCCCAGCGTTTACAGGTCTTGCGATGCGGCAAGGCGTCCTTCCCCATCGTACCCATGCCCATACACTATCCGTATCCTTCATGCCCACGCAAGCGTGGGCATGGCACCCAGCGAGGGGCTATTCCCCCTGTCCTGATTCTTCCGCCAGGGCGTTGAGGAAGTTGAGGGGTATTTCTCCCTTGAGCTTGTGGCACATGCGGACGTCGGCCCAGGCCTTGTCGTAATCCCGGTTGAGGTAATGGAGGACCGCGCGGTTGCGGTAGACTTCGGCCCGCTTGCCGCCCAGTTGGATGGACCGGTTGAAATCCGCCATCGCCGCGTCGTGCGTGCCGAGGTAGTAATACGCCGCCCCGCGATTAAACAGGCCGTCGGAAAGATTGGGGTCCATCGCCAGCGCCTTGTTGAGGTCCCGCATGGCCAGGTCCAACTGTCTCATACTGCCGTAGACGGCGCCGCGGTTGACGTAGGCGTCGGCGTAGTTGGGGTCCAGTTCCGCCACTCGGGTGAAATCGGCGATGGCCTCCTCCATGTGCTGGGAGTGGTGATAGGCAAGGCCGCGGTTATTCAGCGTTTCTGGCTTGTCGGGGACAATCGCCAGCGCCTTGTTGTATTCCGCTATGGCGGCCTGGAAGTCCTTGACGAGGTACAGGGCCACGCCCAGGTCGTTGTGCGTCCTGGGGTTTCCGGGCCACTTGGCGGCCGTGTCGGACCACAGGGCGGTGGCGGTCTGGTAGTCGGCGTTCCGCAGATGCGTCCGCCAACCCAAAATCGCCCCCGCCGCCAGCACCGCCGCCGCGGAGAGCCAAAGGCCCGCGGACTTGCGCCCCGCCTCGGAGGCGACAAGCCCACGCAACGCAGCCCCGCCGAGCTGGTACGCGCCAAACACCACGCCGGCGACGACGGCCGCCAGGGGCAGGTACATCCGGTGCTCGGCCACGATCTCCGTGATGACGGGCACGAAGCTGGAACTGGGGGCGAGAATGGCAAAGAACCACAGGCCCAGGAAGCCCCACTTCGTCCGTCGGCGAAGCGCCAGGGCGGTGGCGGCAAGGATCGCCCCCAGGCACGCCAACCAGGGCAGGCAATCGCCCAGGGAGCGGATGATCGCAACGCCGGCGTCCGGCTGACCGTAGTCGAAGACCATCTCCACCGGCCAGAACGAAAGCCACAGGTAGCGCATGACGTATTTGCACTGGGTCATGGCGTATTCCAGCGGAGAGACCTGGGCGTGCGCCAAGGCCACCGTCCCGCTGCGCCCGCCGCTGACAATGATCAGTGTCAGAAGGATCGCCCACGTCCCGGCCAGGCCCAGGTACAGTCCGCGCCGGCAGCGCCAGGCTTCCCGAAACGAACCAAAGACGAATATCCTCTCGAACAGCACCACCATCAGCGGCGCCGAGGCCATTACCTCTTTGGTCGCCATGCCCAAGGCGCAGGAGGCGACGGCCAGCGTGTTCCAGGTTCTCGCCCGGAGGCCTTCGGTTCCGCGCAGGGCGCAGTGAAACGTCAACAGGTAGAACAGGCCCATCATGGACTCGGCCCGCTGGATGACGTAGGTGACCGATTCGGTCTGGAGGGGATGCAGCAGCCACAGGCCCGCCACCGCCGCGGCCAGGCACGTGCCCGCCTCGCCGAAACGCGGCCTCATGCTCGGCAGCATCGTCGTCCTGCGGACCACGCCAAACAGCGCCAACGCCGCCGCCAGGTGCACGATGAGGTTGAAGACGTGGTAGGGCAACACTTCAAACTCACCGATGGCGTAGCAAACCGCCAGGGAGAGGTTCAGCAGCGGCCGGCCTTCTGCCGTGGCGAAGGCCTTGGGTGATATCGCCTGCCAGGGCGGCCAGAGATGCCGAATGGAGGGGTTCTCGTTGATCGTGTCCAGGTCGTCAAAGATGAACGGGCCGGCAAAACTGTTGGAATACGCCGCCAAGCCCGCGGCCAGGATAACCGCCGCGGCAGCCCAGGGGAGCCAATTCCCCCGCCGCCACCAGCGGGTCCGCTCGGCGATTCCTCGCTCCAATGCCCTTGCCTTCACCGGTCCAGCGCCAATCTTGTTTTTCTACGGGTGCGCCGCGGGTGCGTTTGGCGCAACCACGCGGGGAAACTGACCGAAGCGGGAGTCTTCGGCGGCCAGCGGCGTCGTCACTCGTGGACTAGGTTCCGTTCTCGCGGAGACCGTCAGGCTCGTCGTAGGTGTTGGGGTCCTTGCCGCGCTCGATCCATTCGATCTTGCGGACCCTTCGCTCGTGCCTCCCGCCACCGTCGAAATCGGTCTCCAGCCAGCTTATGACGATGCGGCGCATCAGTTCCTCGCCCAGCATGTCGCTGGCCAGGCACAGGATGTTGGAGTTGTTGTGGTGGCGGGACATCTGGGCCGTCAGCTCGTCGTGGCACAGCGCCGCGCGAATCCCCGGAACCTTGTTGGCGCAGATGGTCATTCCGATGCCGCTGCCGCAAATCAGGATGGCTACGTCGGCCTTCTTGTCGGCCACCGCGCGGGCGGCCGGGTAGGCCACATCGGGGTAATCGCAGCTCTTGGCGCTGTTGGTCCCCATGTCCAGGACCTGGTGGTTCCGCTCGGCCAACAGAATGGCCAGCCGCTCCTTGGCACCATGTCCGCGATGGTCAGCCCCTAACGCTACTCTCATAATGGTCGCTCTTTGAAGATACTACGCAGGGCCAGGTCAATCCGTTCGGCGGTGTCACGGTAGACGTTCGGCCCTTCGCCGATGGGGTCGGGGATGTCGCCGCCGTCCCATAGCCTGGCGACCTTGCCCGCCGCGGCGGGCGCCAGGCGAAGGACCTCGGCAATGTGGACGTCCGTCATGCAGAATATCAAGTCCGCATGATTAATCAACTCCGCGGTAATCTTTCGGCTGCGGTGACTGGAAATATCCGCCCCCAGCCCCCCCGCCGCCGAGACGGCCTCGGGACTGGCCGGGGCGTCCTGGGCAGCGACGATCCCCGCCGAGAGCACCTCGTAGCCCTCCCGCTCCAATTGGCCCGCCTTGCATCCGATGCGTTCGGCCAGCCGCTTGCGGGCCAGCCCGGCGGCGATGGGGCTTCGACAGGTGTTGCCCGTGCAGACGAACAGGATCGTCTTGCGCAGCAGCCGTTGAATCCTCTCGGCGCTGACGACGCCCTCGCGGACGATCTTCCAGCCGTCGGCGTCGATCCGCACGATGGTGCTGTCCAAGCCATACCGCGTCGGACCGCTGTCGATCAGCAGGTCGATCTGGCCGTCCAGGCCCGCCAGCACGTCCTGCGCCGTGCGAGGCGAGGGCGCCCCCGCGCGGTTGGCGCTGGGCGCCACGACGGGGCGGTCCACCGCCGCCAGCATCGCCGAGGCGACAGGGCAGTCCGGGCATCGCAACCCGATGAAGTCTTCCCAGGCCAACACGCCATACAGCCCGGCGGACTGGACCTTGTCATCCGCCAGCCGGCCGTCCAGGCCCACCAGCAGCGTCAGGGGACCGGGCCAGGCCTTGGCGATAAGCCGGGTCGCAGTCGGCGGCAGGCGACGGACGTATCGAGCCTCGTCGCCAGGCTTGGCGAGATGAACGCTGAAAGGCCGCTGCGGACGATCCTTGAGGTCCCTCAGCCGCTCCATCGCCTCGACGTTGTCCGCCACGGCGCCCACGCCGTAGACCGTCTCGGTGGCAAAGCCCACCAATCCGCCGCCGGCCAGGACGGCTGCGCCCTCCTTCGCCGCCTGGACAACCTCGGCATCGCTGCTTGCTCGTATCACGCGAGTTTGCATGGGATTCTCTGGCGACAAACGCGCGGCCATTATCGGCCCGCTTCGCAAGGCAAGTCAAGGAAAGCCATAGGCCCAGCCCCACTCATGTCATGGACGATTACCCTCAACGCCGGCGGGGGCGGCGGCGGGAGAATCGGGGTATTTCTCCTTCAAGACCTTGCGGGCGGCCTGGGCAGGTTCGTCCTTGCCCAACTTCTCGTAGGCGGCGACGGCCAATGACAGGAGTTGCGGGGCGTAGACGCTCGCCTCATTGACGCTCGCCAGCGTCCTGGCCTCCACCGCCGCCTCGGCAAATCGCGACGCAGCCAGATACGTCCTGGCGCGAAGGAGCGACCAGTATCCCTCCAATTTGTCGAGGGGAAACGTCTCCTGCCAGCTTTTCAGCGGTTCCTCCGCCGCCGCCGGATCCTTGCGGCGCAGGTACTCCTCTACTTGCCTGGCGAAATCGCCTCTCCTGACGGCTGCGCGAGACAGGTCCACGCCGGGCGGCGGTCCGGCGGCAAGATATGCCTGCCGGGCCTTTTCGCAGTCGCCCCTGGCCCGCCACACGTCGCCGATGCCGATCCGGGCCGCGCGCGACGACTTCCCGTCGCGTGCACCGGGCCGGCGGTCGATGACCTCCTGGAATAGCTTGGCGGCCCGGTTGGGGTCCTCCAGGGGGTTGAGGCAGATTCCCCCAGCCAGGACGGTCATTTCCCCCGCCGCGGGGTCGTCCCCGGCGATCGCAGCGCCCTTGAGCAGCAATTCCACGGCCTGCTCCGCCCGCCCTCGGACCGTCAGCAGGTCCGCGCAGGGGGGCAGGGTCGCCAGCAGCGCTTCGGGGCGACACGCCGGCATGTTCGCCAACGCCTCTCCGGCACGCAGCAGGCCCTCGGTCTGCCCGGTCCTTTGGAATAGTCCCGCCGCCAGTGCGACGGCGGGCGGGTCCAGCTTGGCAAAGTCGTAGGAACCCACGATCCTGGCCTGCTGTTCCAGCGTGTCGAGGCGGTTGTCGGTAACCTGGTCCCAAGGCCGCGAAACCTCGATGCGGTTGACGCACTTGGCCTGGGAGGGATAGTTTTTTGCCGTCAGGGTGACGGTATACCTGCCCGGCAGCAGGTAGACGTGCTCGGCGTTGGTTGCCTCGGAGGTCTGCCCGTCGCCGAAGTCCCATCGCCACTGGAGGCTCCAAGGGTCGCGCCCGCCGGCCAACGCCTTAAAGACGTAACGCTGGAGATAGTGGTTGTCCAGGAAGCCCTCCCCCGCGTGGTCGGGGATGAAGTCCACCGTCACCGCGCCTCCGCGCTGCTCCATCGCTTCGGGCGTCCCGCGGGAAACACGGGCGAAGGCCGAGGGAGGGATGGGCTTGATCTGCATCTGGCCCGGCGGCCTCCAGGCGGCCACCGCCACGGGATCCCCGCCCAGGCAGACGTGATACAAGCTCAGCTTGTGCAGGCCGGATTGCAGGCCCACCCTGCCCTGCACACGGACATCGCGCTGGGGCGCATGCCGGCCGGGGTTCTCCACCACCAGTTTGTCGTCCACCAGGAGGAACGAGGCGTCCTGGCTGGAAGTGCAGAAGATGTATTCCCCCCCCCAGGGACAGACCAGATACGCCGTGTATAGCGACGCCAGGGGACCGCTTGGGCCGAAGGGGTTATGCCCCAGGAATATGGCCTGGCGGAATCCCCGCCCCAGAAGTCTCCTGGCCGATTCGACAACGGCCTTGGCTTCCGGAAAGGTCTTCGCCTCCTCTCCACCGTCGATGGTCCAGCTTTCCAGCAGCACCCCGCGGTTGATCTCCAGCGGCCTGGCCGGGGGAGGATTGTCGTTGCCGAAGTAGACGTGATATCGGGTGACGCCCCTGCGCGTGGCAAAGGCGACGGCGACCTGGTCGCCCGGCCCGGTCATCAGCACGCGACAGGGGACTTCCCGGGCGTCTTCCGTCGTGATGCGAATATCGCTACCGTCAGGCCTGGTCAGTCCCCCCGTAGGCATGTTGACCCAGGCGACGTCTTCTCCTGCCAGCCCCGTCGGAGCCGAGGGAGGAATCGTCACAGGCCGGCGATACCGCCACGCACCGTGCCACCAGCCTTCCGCCCCCGTGGCCTGGCTGGCACAGGTCGCCACCAGGAACGCCAAGAGCCAACATTGCGATACGAACGGGCGAATGTTCATGGTATAAGGCCATTCTACTTCGGCCTGGCGCGGCCCCCAAGTGATTCGCCGCCGGTCTGGGACAGGCTCGGCGTCCCCCGGCCTCTTTTGACAGGTTAAGTCGCAGGCAACCAGGCCTGACAACGCCGAGAAACGCGCGGCGGGAACGGTAAGCAATGGGCTGGTTGCCCCTGGCCAATATACTGCACCACAAGTTGCGAAGCGCCCTCAGCGCCCTGGGCATCGGCATCGCCGTCTGCATGTTGATTACGTTGACGGGCCTCTCCCGAGGCAGCCTCTTTGAAGTGGCCCAGCGGTGGGAGTCCGTGGATGCCGACCTGATTGTCTTGCCCCGCGGCTGGGGGGACAACGCCTCCGACAAGAGCGGTTCGGGGCTCCCCGACCGCTATGCCGCCAAGATCGCCGCCGAGATGGGCGACAAGGTCCGCCGGGTCGTTGCGGTATTCACCTGGCAGATCAAGCTGGCCGGACAGGACCAGATGTCCGTCGGCGTGGACGGCGAGGCCTGGCAGACATTGTCCGGAGGAAAGCGGATCACCCAGGGAAGGCTCTTCGACCCTCAAGGCAAGTTCGACCGGTGGTTGCGTGACAAGCTGCTGCGAGGCGGACAGGGAGACGGCCAGGTGCTGGAACTCACCGAGCAAGACCTCTGCGATCCCCAACACAACGGCCTGGAGATGGTCATCGACAGCCGCCTGGCCTCGGCGGGGGGATATCGCCTTGGCCAGACGGTCTTCACGGCCAACCACCACTGGCAAATCGTCGGCATCGTCCAGGCCGGGGCGATGGCGCGGGTGTTTCTGCCGCGGGCCACGGCGCAGTACCTCTTCGGCAACGGCGACATGACCCGCAGCACGTTGATGTTCGTCAAGCTCGCCGACGGCCTGGACCCCGGACCGGCCGCCAGGGCCATCGCCAAACTCACCGGCCAGGACGTCGTGCCCCTGGCGCGCTACCGCGGCATGTTGATGGAGAAGTTCGGCATCATGTTCACCTACGTCGATGCCGTCAACGTCGTGGCGCTGGTCATCGCCTTTCTGTTCATTATGGTCACGCTGTACACGATGGTGCTTCAGCGGACCCGCGAGATCGCCATCCTCAAGAGCGCCGGGGCGTCCAACCTGTTCCTGGCCCGCCAGGTGGCGGCCGAGTCCATGATGCTCACCGGCCTGGGCGCCGCGGCGGGCGTGGGCCTCAGCTTCCTGGCCGCCCGCGCAATCCAGGCCGCCCGCCCGCTGCTGACGGTGACCATCACCTGGAAGTGGATCGCCATCGCCTTCGCCGCGGCCCTGATCGGCGCTCTGGCCAGCACCATCTACCCAGCCTGGCGGGCCGGCCGAGTGGACATGGCCGAGGTGCTCAGCCTTGAGTAACGACAGCCCCAACATCCTGGTCGCCTCCGATCTCCACAAATCCTATGGCCGCGGGCCAGCCCGCAATTACGTCCTGCGAGGCTTGGACCTGACGGTCCGGCGCGGCGAATTCCTGGCCGTCATGGGGCCAAGCGGTTGCGGCAAGAGCACGCTGCTTCACGTCCTGGGACTCATCACGCCCCCCGATAGCGGGCGGATCGTCTTAAACGGCGGCGAAGTTCCCTCAGCGGAGCGCGGGCGCAATCTGCTGCGGCGGAGGCACATCGGGTTGGTGTTCCAGCGATTCAACCTCATCGGCGTGCTCAGTGCCGCCGACAACGTGGCCATCTGGCTTCGCGTGCGAGGGCTATCCCCCAACGGCCGCATCCTCCCGCTGCTGGAGGAACTGGGCATCGCCCACCTGAGCGACAGGAAGCCCTCGGAGATGTCCGTCGGCGAGCAGCAGCGCGTCGCCGTGGCGCGAGCCATCGCGCACGAACCGGACCTCCTGCTGGCCGATGAACCTACCGGCAGCCTGGACTCCGCCAACGCCGCCGCCCTGCTGGAACTGCTCCGCGACTTAAACCGCCGCCGCGGCCAGACGACCGTGATGATAACGCACTCCCCCGAGGCTGCCGCCTGCGCCGACCGCGTGGCGCACATGAAAGATGGACGCCTGCTCCCCTAACCCATCCGCCACTGCCCTCGCTACGTCCCTCGGCGACGACAGGGTATCGCTGCGCCGCTGGTTTGTCCCCTACATCGCGGGCTTGGCTGCCGCCTGCGCGCTGTTGGCGCTTCTGGCGGCCGGGGGCAACCAGGGCTTTTCCACCTGGGTGGAGCATCCCGTCCGCGCGTTCACCGATTCCTCGCCGGTGCTGAGACTCCTGGGCTTCACCATATACCTGTCTCTCTGTTGCACGTTTCTGCCGCTTCCCACCGGCTGGGCGGTGGCCGCGGTGGCGACGCGCCAGGCTGCCGTGGCTGGCGACCTGGCGACCATCACGCTCCTGGTGGCTTTCAGCGGGGCCGTCGGCTCGACGCTGGCCAACCTCAACGACTACCACCTGTTCACCTGGCTGCTCCGCCGCCGCGGGATCGCCGCCGTCCGCCAGAGGCGACTCTACCGCGTCGCGGCAGAATGGTTCGCCACGGCGCCCTTCGCCATCCTGGTCGTTTTCAACATCGTGCCGATTCCGGTGGACGTGATTCGGATGCTGGCCACGACCTGCCGGTACGGGCGCGGGCCGTTTGCGGCGGCCAACTTCATCGGGCGTTTCATTCGCTACGGCGCGATTGCGTATGTCACCTACCGATGGAACCTCGGATGGCTGGCCGTGCTAGCCTTGCTTGGCCTGGCGGCGGCGATGGGACTGCTGAGAGTGCTGGCCGAGGTGTTCCGCGGGCTTTTGCCGCGGCAATCGGGCCCGCCTGCCGGTTAGAATCCCCAAGTACGCCAAGACAGGAGTGACAGAATCGTGACTCGACAAGCTGAGAGTCCCTATCAGGATGACCCGTGGCCGCGACGCCGCGGGTTGCGTCGTGGGCCAAGGCGCGAGGGCGAGGACGGCCCAGAAACCGGGCCGTCGAGCCTGAGCAACGCCGGCATGCGACGCAAGACACGGGCGTCCCTTCGGGTTGCGACGAGAACGGGCGTCTGCCGCGTCAGGACTCCTCGCCGCACCACGTTTCGGTGCGGCTTCGACCGTGAGCCTCAGCCGAACGGCTTCGTCGCCCTTCCTTGCATCCAACCCATTCTGGTCGCAACGCGGCTCACGCGGCATCCTGATAGGGACTCTATGTACCGCTTAAACTTGTTGGCCTTGGTGCTGCTGTTGCCCTGGACGGCGGCGATACCGGCCTGCGGGCAGTTGCCCTCGGCAAGCGCCCCCGCCGTCGCCGCAACCGCCCCCAGCGACACCCAGCCCACCACCGCACCCAACACCGAACCGGCAACCAACGACCAGGCCGCCGTAAAGGTTCTTCAATCGCTGGAGCAGGCTGGAAAGAAGTACCCCACCCTCCGCGCGGACATCGACTATCGCGTGGAGATGCTGGAGCTGGGCGACAGCGAGAGGCGAACCGGCTGGGTGGCCTACCAGCGAGACCTCCAGGCCGACGACGAGAAAATCCGCATCCACTTCGACACGCTCCAGCAGGGCGATGGCCCCAACCGCAGGGAAAAACTCGACTACACCTTCGACGGGCAATGGGCCGCCGAGGCCAAGCACTCCATCAAGCAACTCACCCGCTACCAGGTGGCCCCACCGGGCGAAAAGGTCCGCGCGCTGGAGATCGGCAAGGGGCCTTTTCCCCCGCTGCCCTTCGGCCAAAAGGCCGACGAGGTGCTGAAATTCTACCGCGTCTCGACGTTGCCCGCCGGCCAGAGCGACCCCAAGGACGCCGACGGTCTGCTGCTGGTCGCGCGGCGGGAGCGACAGAAGGACCTGAACTTCACCCGTCTGGAGATGTGGGTCGAGCGGCAAAGGGGCCTGCCCCTCAAGATCACGGGTTACGAAAAGGACAAGAATGTCCACACGGTCCTATTGACCAACCTCCAGGCCGGCGAGAAACTCCCCTCCGACATCTTCGAACTGAAGAAAGGCTTCGGCTGGACCGAAGAAACCAGGCCGTATCAAGAGTAGTAACGTCCCGCGCAGACGGTGCAGGCGACGGCAGTCCGGCAACCCGCGTGTCCTGTCTTGCCGGATCGCCGAACGGGCAGGCAAGCATGCCCGACTCTTGACTGCGCGACAGCCTCCGCCACCCCTTCTTTTGCCATGGCTACAGGCTTCCTACCGACCCGCTGACCCGCCCGCCAAGCGTCATCGCGTATTCAGGGCCTCGCCGTATTTTTGTGTCCGGTATTCTACTTAATTTTTGCCTGGGCGCAAGCCGTGCCGGTGGTATAATGAGAGAGGTAAAAGTCTCCCTCCACCGGAGCGGCAGAGGAGCATGCTTCGGCCGACAGGGCCGGGTGCTTTGGCGGCTTGGTGAGTACGTATGTTTACAGCTGACCCCACTAGCCCCATGGCGGGCGGCACGCGCGCCTTCAGTGCCGGGGAATGCCCGCGCATGGCCGAAAGAACACCCCAAAGAGCCAGGCCCGTGATGGTCAGGGGACCGGGCCATCTGGTTCATCCACGCCGTCGGCTTAACCCTCGTTGTTGTTCTCTTTGTTGTTAAAGGAGCTGTCTCATGAGGACTCTAGCGGGAATTTCACGGACAACGGTCCTGGCGGTATTGTTCATGGCTACGGCCGGGTTAGCGCATCCCGGCGATACCAATCTCGACGGCACGG
>Ga0315273_10009105_pt1 | contig 12561 bp, 3 predicted proteins | sample YL17G02_0_MG_FD_205753 | JGI IMG/M metagenome (GOLD analysis project Ga0315273, IMG submission 205753) | Sediment microbial communities from Yellowstone Lake, YNP, Wyoming, USA - YL17G02_0 | ecosystem: Environmental > Aquatic > Freshwater > Lake > Sediment | place: USA: Wyoming | collected... | reverse complement strand
CGGGCGATGGCGTCGTGGATCCCGGTCTCGATGATAAGTTCGGTCAGCGACATCTCGCCCAGCGCTCCCAGGTCAGCCGCCGGGTCGGCCTGAATATACGTGTTGAGGAGGTGCCGCATATCCGCCTCGTAGGGCTTGATGTCGAGCTCCTCCCCTGAGTGCTTCTTGATGGCGGAACGGATCTCGCCGTAGAACTCGACCTCCTTCTGCAGCGTGCCCGCGTCGGCGTCGGAGTACCCGGCTTCGGTCAGGTCTTGCGCGATGGCGGCGTACGCGCGGACAAAGACGGCAACGGCCTTGTAGAACGACACCCGAAGCGCCTCGGTCTCGTTCAGCGCGTTCGGGTTGGCGGCAGCGCCGCAGAAGTAGTGGAGGTACTGTTCCACCTCGCGCGGCAGCGGCACCGGCTCGCAAAGGTAGCGCAGCGCCTCGCGGGCCTCGTCGAGCTTCTTCTTGCCCTCGTCCAGCCAGTCCTTGAGGTGGACGTTGTTGTCGCCGCCGTTTCCCGGATCGGTGTCCAGCTCGTCGGAGCTGTACACGGCGATCGCTTCCTGCACCTCACCGAACAGCTCCTTGAAGTCGACGATGTGGCCGTAGTCCTTGTCGTCGCCATCGAGCCGATTGGTGCGGCAGATTGCCTGGAACAAGTTGTGGTCGCGCAACTCGTTGTCGAGGTAGATGTACGTGCAGCTCGGCGCATCGAAGCCGGTCAGCAGCTTGCTGACGACGATCAGCAGCTTCATGTTCGCCGGCTCCTCAATGAAGCGGCGCTTGGCCTCGTCCTCGTACTGCTTGGTGGTCTGCCCCTTCTTGAGGACGTGCTGCGTGTAGGTGTCGAACTTGTAGCGCTCGTCGCTGTTGGCGGGCTCGCGCGAGATCGCGTTGTGGTTCGGCTCGTACGACGTGATGATCCCGCAGTACGGTCCGAAGCTCGTGTTCCGGAGCAGCCGGTAATAGTGGCAGGCGTCGTAGATCGACGCAGAGACCAGGATCGCCGTGCCGCGGTCGTTGTTCAGCCGCGGCTTGAGGCTGAAGTCCTCGATGACGTCGGCGATGATGCGCTGCTTGCGCTCGCCGGCGCTCATCAGCTCCTCCATCGTCGCCCAGCGCTTGCGCAGCACCGCCTTCTGGAAGTTGTTGAGGCCCTTGGTCTTCTGCTCGAACCACTTGTCGATGGCGCCCTGCGAGGTCAGCCGCTGCGGCACGTCGCGAGCTTCGTACTTCAGGTCCAGGATGACGCCGTCAGCCACGCCCTGGTGGAACTTGTAGGTGTGGATGTAGGTGCCGAAGACGTCCCGCGTCATCAGCTTGTCGCGGCGCAAGAGCGGCGTGCCGGTAAAGCCGATGAAGATTGCGCCCTCCAGCCAGCGCTTCATCTGCTTGTTCATTTCGCCGCCTTGGGTGCGGTGGCACTCGTCCACGAACACGTAGAAGCGCCCCTGCACGGACGGCGGCGGGCCGTTCAGGTCGGCCGGATCGAACTTGTGGACCAGCGCGCAAAGCAGGCGCGGCGTGGCCGCCCCCAGCTTCTGCACGAACTCCGCCCGCGAAGTGATGCGCGGCGAGGGCGACTCGGCTCCGATGACCCCGGCGTTCTTCATCACCCCCTCGATCTGCTTGTCCAGCTCATCGCGGTCGGTGATGACGAGGATGCGGGCGTCGGGGTCGTGCTCCAGCAGCCACTTGGCGACCAGCACCATGACGATGCTCTTGCCGCTGCCCTGGGTGTGCCAGATGACACCGCCCTCGCGCCTGGCGATGCGCTCCTGCGCGGCCTTCACGCCGTAGAACTGGTGCGGCCGCGGTACCTTCTTTTTGCCGGCGTCGAAGATGATGAAGTTGCGGATCAGGTCCAGCTGCCGGGTCTTGTTGCAGAGCTGCGCCAGCGGCCGGTCGAGCAGGGCTCCGACGGCGGGCGCCGCGCCGGATGCCGGCACGTCTCTGGCTTCGTCTTTCCACTCCACGAAGAATTGCTCCGGCGTGCCGGTGGTGCCGTAGCGCAGCCCTTGCGAGTCGCTGCCCGCCAGCACGAGCTGCACGGTGCTGAAGAAGCCCTTGTTGAAGATCTCCTCCTGGTTGGTGATGAGCTGCCGCACGCCGTCGGCCAGCTCCACCGAGCTGCGCTTGAGCTCGATCACCGCGATGGCGAGGCCGTTGATGTAGAGGACGAGGTCCGGCCGTCGCTCGTAGCCCCCTTTAAGCGTCACCTCCTCGGCAAGCGCGAAGTCGTTCTTCTCCGGATGCTCCCAGTCGATCAGGTGCACCGTCTCGTGCGCCTGTCCCGCGGCGATCTGCACCGGCACGCCGTAGCGGAGGAACTGGTAGGTGCGCAGGTTGGCCTGGTAGAGCGTGATGCCCGTCGAGTCGGCAGCGGTCTCCAGCTTCTGCAGGGCGGCGGAGATGTGCGCCGCGGAGTAGCCCCGGGCTGTCAGGTTGTCGCGGAGGATCGTCGTCTCGATGGCGCGGTTGTTCTCCCGCTTGTTCCACTCACCGAGGTAGCGGTAGCCTAGCCAGTCGGCCCGCGCACTGTCTGTGAAAAGGGCGATGACGCGATTCTGCGTCTTGCGCTCGGAGCGGGGTTGCTCAGGCATGGGCCGCCCCGATGGGAACGAGCCGCGTCTTCCCGGTGAGCAGCTCCTGCATCATCGCCTGCTTGAGGTCGCGGGTCTTGTCGCGGCGGGCCACCAGCGCTGCCAGCTCGGCGTCCATGCCCGAGAGGACCGTCATGATGGCGTTTTGCTCTTTCTCGCAGGGAACCCCTAATTCCAGGTCTTGATACTCAGAAATCCAATACCTTTTGTGTTCACTCAGCTTGAACTCAACTAGCCGCATCATTTCGTAGACAAGCTTCAGGTTCACGGATGGGTTGCGCGGCTTCAAGAGCTTCATAGCAGACGACTTTGCCTTGAAGGGGAAAGTCACATACTTCGTGGCGGTAGTGAAATCATCAAAGATAATGACGGGAAGGTTTTCGAAAACTCCAGCATCTTCATTTGTGTAACCAAGAATGAAAGTTTTACCAGCTGTCAGTACCGGAACATCATTTGCGTCGCTGTATTCGCTACTTTTGACAAGGTATTTGGTTGGCTGTTCATAGGCCAACAACTCCCCCAGCCGCTTCACCTCCCACTCCCCGTGGAAGCCGGGTAGGCGGGTCCGGCCGGTCAGGAGCTGCTGCATGGCGGCCTGCTTGAGGTCGCGCTTCTTGGCGATGAGCCGATCCAGCCGGCCCAGCAGCGCATCCACATCGCTCAATGCCGTCGCGATGGCGCATTGCTCGATTTCGGTCGGCGGTACCGGAATTGCAAACTTGCGAATCCTCGTCAGCGCGAGCTTCGGCTGAGCGCCAACAGTGCGGATTGAATCTATCGCGTTCTGAATCAGCGGCGACAGCAGCACATAAAGCAGGTAGTCCTGAGAACACATGATGTCAGTGATGCGGTCCGCGTTCTCCGTTAGATTGGCGCCGTCGAGCTCTGCCGGAATCTTCCCGACTATGCCGAGCGATCCGGCAACGGAGATGAAAATGTCTGCCTGGTAGATGCGATACCGCTTGATTGCCGGAAACACGGACTCCGGCACGTACATGATTTCAGAAATGTCGACGGTCCCGGGCCTCATGTCTGTGACGCGGACGTATGGATGAGGCGTTGGAACATCCACAAGCGAGGAGCCAAGAGGAAGTCGCTTGCCACTGGTTACGAACGCGATTTGATCGATGGTCTTGACGCCCCACTCATCTGGGATGACCCCCACCTCCGTCTGCTTGTATCCGGGCATCACTTCCATACCGCCCCCATCTTCTTCAGGTGCTCCTTCACCCGGGCGGCGAGCGTCTCCACCTCCTCGGTGAGCTTCGGCAGCGGTGTGGCATATCGTTCGGCCAGCTCGCGGATGCGGCCGGTGAGAGTCTGCGAGACGCGGTCCAGTTCGCCCTGCACGGCGGCCGACAGCCGCGCCATCCACTTGTCCTCCACCACCAGTGTCTTGATCTCAGCCTCGGTGAGCTTCGGGTACTTGGCGTCGATCTTCTTGTCTAGGTCCTCTTGAGCGGTTTTGCGCTTGGCCTTGGCCTCGGTTTGTTGGTCAAGCAGGTCAATGTACGCATCGAGCGCCGCTCGCTCGTCGGCGTAAAGGGGGTCTTTGCCGATCTCCTTCAGCCGCGCCTTCACGGCCTTCGCGGCGATCTTCTGCTTGTCGCCCTCACCCTCGATCACCTCGGCCAGCAACCCTTCCTCGCCGCTGTTCTCTTCGAGCATCTCGTCGAGCTGTTGCTCCAGCGTGGCGAGCAGGTTGTCGAGCGCTTCGATGACATCGCGTTCGGCAACGAAGTAGCGGGCGACAATAATCGGCGCTGGAACCAGGTCCGACTTGAAGCGCCGCTTGCCCTTCAGGTAATCGTGCGGCTCCGGCCAGGTGAGCTTGTTGTTCTTGTCCTTGACCTGAACGATCTCGCGCGGCTGCGCGCTCTTTACCCAGCCATCGGCGGCGATCAGGTAGGCGTCGTCCTGCATAGTCTCGGCCCAGTAATCCATCAGGTGCTGGTAGACGTCGTAGGCATCGAGCAGCGGCGCCTGGCGGAACGAGGCGAGCAAATCCTCAGCAATGGTCTCGATCAGCGCCTTGGGGTGGCCGTCCTTCTCGAAGCCGGTGAGGCGCGGCGTTGTGGCCTTGCGCCAGTCGGCGAAGCCCTTGGTCGCCTTCTGCTGGAAAGCGGCGAACTCGGCGTTGCCGAGGATGGCGGGCTTCACTTCGGCGAGAGGCAGCTTCAGGCGCGAGTAGCCTGGGCGGCCCCCAGTTGCGTCCATTGGCTCGAACAGCACGCCGCGCACGCTGGGGAGCACCTTCCAGTACGCGCCGAGCGCGTCCAGATCACGCTCCGGGATGCCGCCACGCAGGTGACCGTCGATGTCCTGCAGGTCCTCGGGCTCGGTGCTGTCGATGTAGCGCGGCAGGTTAAGGTTGAAGTCGTTCTTCGGATCGGCGATCTCGGCCAGCGGAACCATCCGGGCGTAGCGAGGAGTGTCAGCCTGTTTGGTGAAGACATCGACGATGCGGTGGATGTCCTGCTCGCGCAGGCGATTCTTGTTGCCGTCCTTCTTGAACCCCTTGGAGGCGTCGATCATGAAGACGCCCTTGCGGCCGGCGGCGTTCTCCTTGTCGAGCACCACGATGCAGGCTGGGATGCCGGTGCCGTAGAAGAGGTTGGCGGGCAGGCCGATGATGCCCTTCAAAATGCCGGAGCGGACGAGCTGCTGGCGGATCGTGGCCTCGGCATTGCCGCGGAAGAGGACGCCGTGGGGCAGGATGCAGGCGCCTTTGCCCGCGCCCTTCAGCGAGCGGATGATGTGCAGCAGATAGGCGTAATCGCCCTGCTTGGCGGGCGGCTCACCCCAGGCGAAGCGCTGGAAGGGGTCTCTCGATGGCGTGAGTCCGGTGGTCCAGGTCTTGTCGGAGAACGGCGGATTGGCGACGACGTAGTCGTAGGTGCGGAGTTGCTCGCCGTCCTTGAACTTCGGCGCGGCCAAGGTGTTGCCGGAGACGATGTTGGCCGTCGGGAAATCGTGCAGGATCATGTTCATGCGGGCCAAGCCCGCCGTGGTGACATCTTTCTCCTGCCCTTCGAGGGTGATGCGCTTCCCCGCCTGGGCGGCCACCTTCAGTAGCAACGAGCCCGAGCCGCAGGTCGGGTCGTAGCCGGTCGTGGAGGCCTTCGTGTTGTCCGGCGAGATGCCGATCACCCTAGCGATGACGCGGCTGACCTCGGCGGGGGTGTAGAACTGCCCCTTGCTCTTGCCGCTTTCTGTGGCGAAGTGCCGCATCAGGTACTCGTAGGCGTCCCCGAGGATATCGTCGTGGTCGGCGCGGTTCTGGGAGAAGTCGAGCTGGGGGCGCGCGAAGATGTTGACCAGGTTGGTCAGCCGCTCGACCTTCGCCTGCCCTTCTCCGAGCTTGTTGGAATCGTTGAAGTCGGGGAAGTCGCTGCGGGCCAACCGGTCATTGGCCTGCACGAGCGGCGCGATGACCTGGGTGTTGATCTTGTCGCCGATATCGCTTTTACCGCGCAGCGCGAGCATGTCCTTGAAGCTCGCGCCCTTGGGAATCGTCACTGGTGGGGCGAAGTCATCGCTGTTGCCGTACTTATCAGAGATGTACTTGATGAACAGCATGAACAGGACGTAGTCCTTGTACTGGCTGGCATCCATGCCGCCGCGCAGTTCGTCGCACGAGGCCCAGAGAGACGAGTAGAGGTCTGATTTTTTAATCGGCACTGATGACTCCTTCAGTAAATCGCGTCTGGGGCGGGAAATTCTTCTACCGATTCAGATCCAAGTTGCACCGGAGTATCCCGATCGAAAGCATCACGTAAAGCACGGGGCGATTTTCCTCTTCGACTCGAAGGCGACGGAGATGCACTTGAGGAAGATCAGGCCGAGGACGACGTGCTTGTACTCTGCGGAGTCCATGTGGCCGCGGAGCTTATCAGCGGATTTCCAGAGGATCTGCTCGAAGCCGAGGTTGGCCCCGCTGTTGCTGGCTTTCGTCTCTTTCGGTTTCCTGCCTTTCGCCATTGGAGTGGGTGCTCCCTTCCCGTGTAGATTCTGATTCGCTGTCCACCTTGGACCAGAAATTTTGACATCGCTTCAGGATCTTCCTGCCGATCGTACTGCATTATTGCGGTACATGGTTGATTAATATTTTGCCAATAAAGCTGACAATATCGGCTGGTAAGGGCTTGAATTTCAGCGCTGTTATTCCGCTCATTTTGGGGTTAACATGGCCAGCAACAAACGTGTTCATAGGGTGAAAAATAATCTGAACCAATAATATTTAATCCAATTGTCACGGAGGGGCACATGCCGAGAATCGGAATAGTGGACCCTGAAATATGGAGCCTAAAAAATCTACTCAAGTCAGTAGTAGAGGAAGACCAGACACACTTTGCCGTCGAAATGCTGGTAGCCGTGAAAACGAGCGACAAAAATGCCTACCAGGACCTCCTGAAAAAACTATCTTCCATCACGCGTCTGAATAAAAGTGTACTTCATTCGCAGGGCGTCGATAACCTGGCTGATCTCTTTTGGGAACACCTAGAAATCCTTGGTAGAGAACTTCACGGAAAACTGATCGTTGCCTATCACTTTCATGGGAAGCGCCCGATGATGGGAGACTTCCTTGATGGCTTGGGAATTCCCAATAATCAAGGTGCCCTTGAAACGGAAAATATCTCCGAGGAATCTCTTACGATTGAGAGGTTAACCAAAGCACTGTCTGTCATTCGCCAGAAGTACCCCATCGATGATGTCAAGTTTTACCTCGCTTCCCTTCTTGCATTGGACACGCGTTATACAAATATCGCTGAGATTTTCAGGATGGGATTTGACGATCTCTTCGGCCAAGTACAAGATGGAAAATTTTCAGAGGGCCAGGCATGCCCTCCCGCGAGCGAAATTCAACCAGAAAGTAAAGCAGAAGAACCGGACGACTCCATCAAGGGAATCGAAACGCTTCGCAAAAAGGTGAAGACCCTTGCCACTTCTTTCGGGGAATTATCCGAAAGCCTCCTTCATTGCGCGAAGCTTCTCAAGGACCCCGGGATTCCCCCCGATCCCTCTCTGGTAGATGCCATCTCGCGAGGAATCTCGGAGTTCCACGCCCTGCATGATCGCATAAAAGAAATGGCTCTCACGCAAGAGGCCCCAAACCCTGCCGAGGCAGCATCATTAGCAGAGTTGAGGCAAACCATCGACTTCTTGGCAGGGTTAGAGAAAAACAACAAAAAATCCCAAGTTGTCCAAGATATTCTTGACCGTGTACTCTCCATTTCCCACAAGGTGGACCCTGGTTTCGCCCCTCTCATGGAATGTCAACAACGCGCGAGGGAATTACAGCAAAGAACGCGTGAATCTGGCACCGACCTTCCAGAGGACGCCAGCGATGTCCTAACCGGAAAGTCGCCTTTCAACATGCTCCTTGCACTCCTAGAGAAGGGGGATTCCCTTTCGGATGAGCAGTTCGAATCATTCCAACAGACTGTCAAGGAATCCTTCGGACAGTCCTTCTTCCTTGCTTCGACGCGTCAGCGTCTATTCATTCGGGATAAGGTACCCGCCCAGGAAACTGCCGGGGAAGAGCTTCCCTCTCCGGAGATAGTGGAACTCCCTCCGGACGAGAAAGATAATGAACCCCTCCTCTACCCAACCGAAGAGAGTGTTCCCCCGAATATTGAGGAACGAGTCGAGGAAGGAGGCGAACCATCACCCACTAAACAAGCACCGCCTGAACCACCATCACTGGCTGAGACCCAAGTGGCGCCCGAGATCACGACCGAAGAAACGGATAAGGAAGCACGTCAAGAGGAGGGAAAGGATCTACAAACCAGACCGGAAAGTGATTCCTGCGAGTTCGCAAGGGGTTTACTCGCTGGGAGGGATGAAATCAATTCCGAAACATTGATCTTCCTTTGCTGGAAATTGATCGAGGAAGACAGGCCAGGATTGGCGTACCATTTGGCAAGAATTATCGAAGACAATCATGACACCCTGCCGAAACAACACATTCAGCCCTGGATCATCCGAGCTGTTGCACTTGGGAGCGTAATCCGGCATCCCTCCGGCAATATCGGGACACTGCTAAAGGAAGATTTTTCTCACTACGGAGACGATTCCTTCCCGGCCGGCCAACTCGATCTGAATCACGCGCTTCGTTTGTTGCTCGCCTCAGCATCCATGAGATCGTCTCTTCTCGCCCCCGAAACCCACGCATTTGCGGTACTAAGCTCATTGCGGTTCAAGGAAGGTCTGGGCGAGTTTTACAAATACTGCCAGGCAATCGCAAAGTACGGAAGCGGCCAAACCCCCCTGGATACGTATTCCTTGGAAAAAGTGAAGGACAATGTCGCCTGGGAAAAAGAATACGGCGCGTTGATTTTCGAAGGAAAGGATTGGTGGTCCCGGTCGCCGAAATTTTCCATCGCCTTTTTCGGCGCAGCAAGAGTTTGGATGAAGTGGCTTGAGAAAGGTGGCTTGGTATGGTCCCTGATTCAACCGGTGCTGCAAAACGATTCCAGGCGAATCGACTTTCTGAAAAAAGAGATCGATCGTCTTGAAAACGACACCCAGATTCGCCGGGAAGTCGACTACACCGACACCAAGATATTGAAACATCACGGAGCCCAGATCACGGCAAAGGCATATAACCAGCTGAAATCACACCTCCGGGAAGTGTGTGACCTTGCGGGACGTTGGGTCTCCCTTCAGGAGTCAAAGCCTGGGAGGGTGAAATCATTCGCCGCTAAAAAAGCCACGGAGTTGAGCGATCGAATCCGGGAAAACCAAACCGCGGTGCAAAAAGAGATCAAATCATTCGGCCAATCGAATCGTAACCTGCTTATCAAGGCCGCAGTGGCGACATGCATACGTGCAGTGAAGGACGTTGGAAACATGTTCGATCCCGGCGTTTCTCTGCCCCCGCTGGAAACCGATCCAAAGCACATCCTGCACGGGGAACTGCTGAAGATACCTAATTTGTCAATGGACGATGACTGGCTACCGGAGAACCCCACTTACGAAAGCCTCGTAAAGGACATTCTGACCCTTGTTGCCGATCCATCCAGGGACTGGGACGCTTCTTTCCGGGATCATAGTGAATCCCGAGACCATGCGGGAACGGACCGTATTATCGAAATGCTGCAGAAATCGGGTGAGAAGGAGGAAGTTTTAGATAACCTCCGCCAGGCCCGGGATAAATCTATCGCCGAATGTGTCGCCGCCTTGGTAAGGGAGGCGGCCGAAGTTAAAAGAGAGATCGAAGAAAGTGTTTTCTTGGGATTGTTGACCGAAAAAGACCGTGGGGATTTTGTCACCACCGTAGAACGTATCGATAGGGAGGCAAAGGATACCCTCGCCTTCCACAAGCGACGGGAGGAACTTCGTTCAATACGAAGACAGATCAAGGTTAGGCACAATGCTTTGATCGAGTTGGTTCGCCGCCGGATGGAAAATCTGAACTTGAGGTCAGACGACCCAGCGCGGAAAGTGATAGAAAACGCCTTGTCAGTCGCTGATGTCCTGACGGCAAACGAGTACATCTCGGCTTTTGCCACCGGCAATCCCCTTCCCGAAAAGGAGGCCGTGGAGGACGTATTCGCGAAATTTTTCCCAGACCGGTTCAGGGATATTTCCGAGTTCCTGGAGCCCTCAGGCGGTCGGGGCGAGCGGCCGGATTTCTCGAAAATCATTCGAGAGATCCATTCCTACTCCAAAGGCCGTTTGCGTGATTACAATCTCGGCCCTGTCCAAATGTATCACGTAGGCGGGAAACAGGCGGAACATGCCGCAAATATGCTCGAGAGCTGGTTTGCCATGAAGAAATCCGCACGGGCCTCGGCAGATCAGATCCGACCGCTGTTGGAGGGATTAGGCTTCACTCCGTTAGAAATCCGTCAGATACGAACGAAAGGAAAGTTGGCTCGATTCGAAACGGTAGTCCATGCGGTCAGGGACAAGAGGCTTTGCCCGGTCGCACATTACGGTTCGCAAGCACGAGGGAGGTATCAACTCCTGTGCACCTGGGATCGGCCAACCGAAGAGGATCTCGTAAACGGGGTTGCCGAGTTGGCGCATTCGGACCCGGTAATTATTCTGTATTTCGGCCGATTGACTGAAGTGCGTCGGAGGAACCTCGCATTCCGTTGCCGGGAGAGGCGAAAGACGTTTCTTGTCCTCGACGACATCTCCATAATCCATCTTTGCGGCGAAAAGGAACCCCGCTTGCCGTCCTTCTTCCGTTGCACGCTGCCATTCACGTTCATCGAGCCATACACGATAACCGCAGGGCTTGTGCCACCGGAGATGTTTTATGGTCGGGAACGGGAACGAGACACCATCATCGACCCGATGGGGTCCTGTTTCATTTATGGAGGCAGACAACTAGGAAAGACGGCTCTCCTTAGAGACGTAGAAAGAATCCTTTCAGAGAAAGGCGACCACGTCATCGCCCGATGGGTTGATCTAAAGGCCGAGGGCGTCGGTTACAATCGGGCGGCCGATGATGTTTGGCACATCATTCGACAGGAGCTTAAGGACCGTGGAGTTCTTGATAAAACAACCGACCATGGGACACCGGAGCGCCTCTTTGGCCATATCAGAGCTTGGCTGGACACGGATTCCAAGCGGAGGATACTGCTGCTGCTCGACGAAGCGGATAAGTTCCTCGAAGCGGACTCCGCCGATGAGTTCATAAGGTCCGCAAAGCTTAAAGGATTGATGGACCAGACCAACCGGCGGTTCAAAGTGGTTTTCGCTGGTCTCCACAACGTTCTACGAACCACGAGGATGCAGAACCACCCATTGGCCCACTACGGCGAGCCTATCTGTATCGGCCCCTTGCTGGACAATGGAGAGGTCCGGGAGGCACGATCCCTCGTAGTCCAGCCACTCGCCAGCTTGGGTTATCACTTCGAGTCAGAGGATATGATTATCCGGTTACTATCGCAGACGAACTATTACCCAAGCCTTATCCAGCTCTACTGCAACCAGCTTTTGAAGCATATAAACGAACCCGCTCGAAATGTTTTCGATACGAGAAGTACGCCCCCTTTCGTCATCACTTCAAAGCACGTGGACGATGCCTATCGGAGTCAACAACTTCGAAAGGCTATCCGGGATCGCTTCATATGGACACTCGACCTTGACGATCGCTACAAGGTCATCGCTTTCGCAATCGCACTTTACAGTGGCGGCTTGGGCGAAACAGGACACGATGATTTCTCCCTCGGATGGATTCGAGAACAGGCAATGACCTGGTGGGCGGAGGGATTCAAAACCCGAGAGACGGAAGACGCTTTTCGCGTGCTGTTGGAGGAAATGGTAGGACTGGGCATCCTTCGCGTCTCCCCGGATGGGCGGTACTCCTTGAGGAGCCCGAACCTGATTACGATGATCGGCACACGCGAGGAAATAGAATCCGAACTGGGGAGAGAAAGGGACAAATTACCGGAATACGATTCCACGACCTTCCGGACAGCCTTTCGGTCAGATGGAATCACCACCCATAGCCGCAAGAATCCGTTAACGGCATCTCAGGAAAATGAACTGAGAGACAGAAAAAACGGGGTCTCGATCCTGTTCGGATGCAAAGCGGCCCATATAGATGATCTTGCTTCTTTCATGAAAATCTCATTTGGAGAAGATCATTTCGTATTACTTGACTCTCATGTGAATGATTCTGGATTTCATAAGCACATGAAGGGGCTATCAGCTAGAGAGAGGCATGGGACCACATTGATTCTAGTTACAAGTGAATGCCCATGGGGGGATCATTGGGTCAAAGAAGCAGCGAACAAGGTCAGGGCATTGAAATCAAGCACGTCATTTGTCCGTATCGCCTTCGTTTCAGATCCGGCAACCGCATGGCGGCTCCTGGACCATCAGGCGAGGCCTTTCGGGGACTTTTTGCATGATGGGATAAATTACTTAACAATTCGTCCTTGGCATAATCACGTAGTGATACGGTGGTTGGACGAGTCCTGCCTTGACAAGGTTAGGCTCGGGAATATTA
>Ga0315273_10009104_pt1 | contig 12562 bp, 10 predicted proteins | sample YL17G02_0_MG_FD_205753 | JGI IMG/M metagenome (GOLD analysis project Ga0315273, IMG submission 205753) | Sediment microbial communities from Yellowstone Lake, YNP, Wyoming, USA - YL17G02_0 | ecosystem: Environmental > Aquatic > Freshwater > Lake > Sediment | place: USA: Wyoming | collected... | reverse complement strand
CCCTGGGTCCATCAATTCTGGCTCCCATCCGGGCAGCATTTTAACGCGTTGACTCCAGCGTTCCATGGCTGTATATCTAGCCCATGTTTGGAATTTCAGGCGAACACATTTTAATCCTAGGTATTGTACTTCTCATCTTTGGACCTCGCAGGCTCCCTGAACTTGGCAATACGATGGGCAAAGCAATCCGCAACTTCAAAGATGCAATTTCCGGTGTTGAAGAAGTCAAATTTCGCAAACTTGAAGAAACAGAGAGAAATCAAATCCCTGCAGCCCCCTCTCAAATGAGTTTTGCGGATCTGAACCGTGCAGATCCTAGCCGCGCGGGCCTCGCCCTGAATGAAGGAGTGCACACTGCTGCTTCCTTAGGGCCTGTCAAAGAATAACTTTTGCTTCTTAGCATCTCATCTTCCGGTCATCTTTGAATTCGCCTCAATCGGCAAATGCTCATGCTAGCGGGGCTAGCATTCCGCCTTCCCTCAATCGGCTCATCCAAATCTAACCGAAATCTGAGCGCCAAAAAGCAAAGTTATTCTTTGACAGGCCCTTACCTCCCACATCCTCTACCCCCACCCCACCTGTATCGCCCGCCTAACCTACTTCTGACGAAAGATACAATCGGAGGTCTCAGCTGAGACCGATTGAGAGTGGAGTTCAGTGTCTGACCGCTGAGCGGCCGAACACGCGATATTTGTAAGTTAGAATTGTCGTTTTCACGATTGCCTTGTATACTGAGAAAGAAAGGGAGCCGCCGCACCTAGGTGCGGTTGCCTTGAATCTCCGGGCCTAAAGGCCGAGGTTTTACGGCGGGTTCAGATAACTATGATTGACAAGAAAAATTTTACTAAATATCTCAATCGCCATGAAATCGAGGTTGCCGTCGTAGAACTCGCCGCACGCGTGAATGCGGACTATGAGGGCAAAGAAGTCGTCCTAGTCGGAGTTCTAAAAGGCGCGATCCTATTTATGGCGGATTTGGTTCGCCACTTAAAATGCGAGGTTGAAGTCGATTTTGTGCGACTTTCCAGCTATGGTAAGGCCCGGACCTCAAGTGGAACCGTCACAATTGTGAAGGACATCCATGCCGACATCAGAAATAAACACGTACTCATAGTGGAAGAAATTATTGATAGCGGTCGCACCCTGCGGTTTTTATATGATCGCCTAAAGGCCAGTGGGCCTGCCTCCGTGGAGATTATTACCCTCCTCGATAAAAAAGCAAAACGCGTGGTCGAAGTCCCCGTAAAATACGTGGGCCGCACCATCGATGACCACTTTTTAGTTGGCTACGGCTTAGACTTGGAAGAACGCAGCAGGAATCTTGCAGATATCTATTACTTAAAATATCCGAACTAGTACCCCGGCAAGTCTATTTTTCCCGATGATGCGGTGAGCTTTGGCCTGCAACTTCGTCAGTCTCATGGAAAATAGACTTGCCGGGGTACTAGACCTCCGACGAAGCAGGAGCGATCGGGCGAGTCATCAGTTCTTTCATCAACTCTGGAGCAGAAACGCCCCCCTTGAGGAGCCGATACACCCCCTCGGTGATGGGCATGCGGATATGATACTGAGATGCGAATTCCCAAACTGTTTTAGCCGTTAAGACACCTTCTGCTGTGCTTTCCAAATCACCCAAAATCGCTTCCAGCGTTTCGCCTAACGCCAGCCGATTTCCCACCCGATAATTTCGACTCAGATTACTGCTGCAAGTCGCCAGCAAATCCCCCACTCCCGCTAAGCCAAGAAAAGTGGATTCCTTACCCCCCATCGCGGTTCCAAATCGCACCATCTCAGCTAAACCGCGGGTCATGAGCATCGCCCGCGCATTCCAACCCAAATTCATGGCATCCAGGGCACCGGAGGCGATTGCAAGGATGTTCTTCAAGGCCCCAGCCCATTCCACCCCAATCACATCGGTGTCCCGATAAATGCGGAAATGATCACTCGCAAACAACAGCTGTCCCACGTCACAGACTTCTGAAAAGTTCGACGCCACCACCGTGGCGGCCGGATCTCCTCGAATAATTTCATTGGCCAAATTCGGCCCACTGATCACACCGATTCGGCGGCAGGGTAATTCTTCTTTCAATACTTGCGAAATCCGCTTCAAACTTCCGTGCTCAATCCCCTTGGTGCCGTGGACAATCAATTCATCCCCTCTAAAAAAAGGAGCCAGACTTCGGGCTTTTTCCCGCGTAATCTTGGAGGGCAGCGCCCAGATGACAAAATTTAATCCGCCTTCAAAAACTCGCTCAACCGAGCTAAAGGCCTGAACATTATCTCGAAACTGCAACCCCTCCGCATAATCTGAACTGAGTCGTGTGGCATTGATAGAACGCACGGATTCCTCGTTCCTGATCCAGACCCGCACTTCGCGGCAGTTCAGGGACACCAGGTTAGCGAGGACGCTTCCCCAATTCCCACCACCGATTACACCTACTTTTGAATTATGCCAAAAATCCTTGTGTGTCATGTTGCCTTAAGTAAGTGGGACTGCCTATTTTTTCGCACCGTAGGGACAGTCCATAACCCGCAAGCCGATTGCGATAGTAATAAAGTAAATTCATATCTTCCGTACAAATCACGTCCCCCTTCAATTTTACGACCGCGGCATCATGCAAGTATCCCAGATGTTTAATGCCATCTTTGACCCAAGCTTCGGTATCATGGGTTTGCAGTTCATCTGAAACAAAAAGCTCACCTCGATTGGCATAATCCAGAATTTTCGCATGGTAAGTCTCGGCGGAAGCCAAAAACTGAGAATAAGGAAGAGACCGTTGCTCCAACGATAGCCTCAAGAAACGGAACAAATCAAAGTCCGGATACTTTTTCCGGAGCGTTTCAAAAACCACGAACGCCACCAGGTGCGAAGTAAGAACCGTATTCTCCTTATGGAAACGCTCACTCAGGCGCTCTCCTAGCTCCCGAGTATACTCATTGTCCCGTTGAAGATCCCTTCTCACCTCCCCACCTGTCGTTAACCACATTAAAGGATCAATCTGGGTGCCGTTAGGACCAATCGATTCGCCGTTTTCATCCACAAAATTGCCAAAAACATCCAGGGGCTTACCAATCCGAACCGTAACTGCACTCCGGGAGGAAAAAAACTTCCAGAAAAATCCGATGACCTTCCGCGGCTGCCAAGACTCATCCCTTCGCTCAATAAAGCGGGATTTACCTGATTCCTCCAAGTAGTCCTCAATCAAAGAACCTGCTTCCAGAACAAAATGATAACTCGTCACCATCGGCACAATATAAACTCGCTTATCGGGGGCTCCCGCACGCAACAGATCAATCTGAGCCTCTAACCCAGTTCCCAACAACCCCAACTTCACCCGACTTTCGATCGCTCCACTTCGCGACCGCCCTCCACCCGGGAAAAAAATGGAATGAACCCCTTCTTTTAAAATACGAGTGCTGTAGTTCTTTAAAGTGTTCTTATATATTTCGTTTCTCTTCTGCCGATCAACCGTGTACGAACCCAGCCGGCTCATGAAAAAACCCAAAAGCGGGTTCGAAAACAAATTTAAACCGGCGCCATAGGCAAACGGCGGAAGCGACATCAGGTAAATCACGTACCCGATCAACACACTATCAATATTGCTCTGATGCGTGGGGACTAATAAAATAGTGCCCTTTTTGACCAATTTTTGCACCGCCGGGACTTCACCCAAAATATGAAGACGCGAACTCAAGGATTGAGTCATTCCCCAAGGTAAAAACCTCTGAACACTCGCCGCATTCAAAAGCCAGCTAAACAACCAAGGAACCGCTCGAATCGCAAAGGGATAAACCCGGGGATCAAAGTGACCCCCAATTTCCTCTGCATAATGACAAATCACTTCGTCAAGCAATTCCTTCCGATCCACCTCAGCGCCTGGCTTCAGCAAACCGGATTGAACATGACTCCACAGCTTTCGATCCCTTTTCAGACGCGCCCGCGTAATGGGATTAAACGACTCCCTTTTCATCCGGATGCGCTCCGAATAAAGCGCCTCCCCTAAAACCACCTCTAAGCCGGAATCGCTCAGATCCTCCTTGGTCTTTTGCACCACGTCTGCCAGGAGAGCAGCCCTTTTCTTTTCAAATTCAAACAATGGCCCCGGGATGATCGGGAGCTGTTCAAATCGGATCGAAGGGTGACTTCCTGTAGGGTTCTCCATTTGGGTGTCCTTTGAACTATCTTACGCTATTTCTGAATGATACGGCTGCTCTGATGCTGAAAAAATAATTGGGTATCCCCATATTCAGAGGCGACAAACGAACTCTTCAACACAAGTTGGCCGATCACTTCCTCCTCGGCATGCGCGGTTGCCTTAAGACTAACACTGTAAAGGACGGATTCATGCGGGATTCTTGCCAACCCTAAACGCATGTCCTGGTCTAGCTCCGAACTCAAGAGCTGCTTGACTTCCTGATTGGGGGTAAAGATCATTTGATAAGGCTCCACAATCGAATCGGTCGCCACAAAAATGCCATCCGCATTGATTTGAGCGGCTTCAAGCAAAGGAAGGTGGGTTGCAGATTCAGGCCTTTCTGCCGGATCCGATGAAAGACTCTTCACAGCACTTTCGAACACGCCGCCCAAAAGCCTCAAGGCAAAGCCTGTGGGTAGGGTAATTACATTACTAAATTTATTCTCAAAGAAATTACGATCGTCTCCCTGGCCTTCCAAAGAGTACATCACCTGAAAGTTAACAGAAGGTTCCCCATTCACAAAAATTTTCAAAGCCATCCCCGGCGTAAAAGACCCCGATTGTTTGGCCAGTGAAAGCCTTGCCAAGCCCACCCCACCCGATTTAAAAATTCCGCTGTAGCGAGAATTCTCAGAATTAATTTTAAGCTCCACCTGAGCCACACTACCGTAAGTATGAATCAATTTGGCACGTCCGACAGGCATCTCATCCGATGCGTGCGTAAAACTTGCCCATAAATAGCTACAAAAAAACAACTTTCCTACGCTCAACAACCCAGGATCAGCCGTGGGAAGCCTAGATTCATGGTAAGCCGACTTTTCGATCTCTTCCCACAAAACTTCCTGTTTCTGAGTTCCCTTCATCAGCTCATAGGAGGAAGGCAATTCCGCATGACAGACTTGAGTGATGGATAAAACAAGGCAAAAAAGAGGAAAATGTACGAATCGCAGGGTAGCCATGGAATCTCCTTTAATCTTCTTTCTTTTAAATTCTCCCTTCAGATACCTTCAGCACTCAAGCGAGTCAACTCTTTATTGCCGGCTGCTAAGTCCATGAATTAATTCAATACATTTACGCCTTAGAATAGACTACGCTTTTCCTTTAGAAGAGTGATATTATCAACTAATGCAGTTAAACATCACACTCGTAACGCGCTCATTTAGAATCCTGATTGCATTAAGTTTTGTACTTTCAATGGACCTTCATGCTGGCAATAACGGCGTATTTACCAATGAATGGACTCTTGACTACGCCGTCCCTTATAGGGTGCTTTGGACAGAGAACGATGAACAAAAAACGAATAATTTTTCTGCCACGATCGACGTACCTAATACGCCATACGCACCTTGGAAATTATTGACACATGAAGATAAATTTTGGAAAAGATTTCCTAATGACGGTGAACATGCCAGCAACCCATACTACAATGGTGTTAATCTCTCCTATTTACCGTCTAGCGAAGACATTAAAACTATAAAAATATCCGTATATTCTAACCCAGGTGTTCATAGAGGGTTCTTTGCTGGAAGAGAATTTTCCACTAGAGAAGGCACCTTACATTTTAGATTGGTTTCCCCTGTTCTAGAACAGAGAAATAAAGAAAAAAAAGACGCTCAAGCTGAGGCAGCCCGCATACAGGCGGAAGCCGACGCAAAGGTAGCTGCAGCAGCGGCAGCAAAAATTGTAACTGATAGGGAAGAAGCACAAAGGCAGAAGGTCATTGCAGGGACAATGAGCCAATTTGCTAAAGAAGCCATGGTAGAAATGGCAAAGAGAACTGCAGCCAGGGAAAAATTAGCCGCTAAGCATGCGGGTCCTCAAGTATATGTTGAATATTTAATGCGCACTTCTTTAGTTGAAAATATTATGGCTAACCAATCAGCTAAACTTGCTCTGGAAGCTAAACATGCAGCACTTAAAGATTCTTCGAATGAACAACTAGCATCCGTCCGAGATGCGGCTACTAAAAATGCCCTCGATGCTAGAACCAAGGCTGATCAAGCTCATAAAGAAGCTCAAGATGCCTGTAACATGTCTGGGCCACAAACATTTTCTAACTATCAAATGCAAATGGCAGAGGTACTTAAGACGGCGTCTGATAAAGCCGCCAAAGCTGCTCTGGAAGCTCAAATTGCCGCAGCCCAAGATACAAATAATAGACACCTTACCGATGTGAGTGGCAGCATGGCCAGAGTTGCGTTAGATGCTAGATTACTTGCTGAACGGGCTGATTCTGAAGCTAGATTAGCAAGAGAAAAAGCTTTCGAAACGACGGCTCTTGCCCACATTGAAAAGTGTATAGCTAACAATGACGCTGCTCGTGATAGGGAGATTAAAATCGTAACAGAGACGGTAAATGAGTTATGTAGTGTATTGGAAATAAGTGCCCCCAAAGGTCCTAAAATCAATTCATTGCAAACTAAGACTTCTGAAGAGAAAAATGCAGAGACTGTCTCCGGCCCATCAGTAAGCACTGCTAAATCAAAATTTACTGCAGCAGAACAAAATAATACTGTCGATTCTCAATCTCATCAAATTGATAAGGGACGAAAATTAAATCTCGAAAAATTAATTAATCACCCTAGTCCTGGTGTCCAAAATGCGGCCAAGGAACTCCTCAGGAATCCAAATGGAGCGGCTAGAGTTGATGGAATGTTGCAGATTCAAAAAATGATTAATGTTCATGCACAAAATCACGAGTTGCATCTCAAGTCTAAAAATGAAAATGCTACGGCTTCATCAAGTCACGGTGCTGCTGCAGCAAAAAATGAACCGGCTGAAGCCAATAAGAATGCCTCATCGTCACGTGCTCCAGCAAAAAAATGGGCGCCAGTGGAAACACAAGGCTATAAGGGACAACATACTCACGTAAGAAAACCTCAGAGTGAAGAAGAGAGAGATGAACAGGATGAGTCTAAATGATCGCCAATTGCCTAGTTTATTTTATGCAAAAAATACGCTTTATACAATGGTACTTTTTACTGGTTTTTTTTCTAACCAATTTAAACTCCCTCGCATTTGGGGATGTTTATTATAAAAAACAATATCAGCCCCACCCTGACTCATCACTACATTATCAACAAATTTGCTTCAAAAACTCCGGTAACGGATTTATACGCATTGACTGCAGTCAAGTACCGATCGCAGGATCTCCTAACGTATACGTAGTGAGCTATTCCAGTCTTGAAACTGTCTTGAAAGGGCCTGACACAGTACCACCACCCAATCTTCCCCGAGGCCCCACCCCCGCTGAAATAGCAGCCCGGCAAAAGGAGATTGCACGTCAGGTCGAGTTGGTTAGACTACAAGAGATTGCACGTCAGGCCGAATTGGTTAGGCAACAAGAGGCTGCTCGAAAGGCCGAAGAGGCAAAGTTAAGGCGGCAGCATGCACAAATAGACTTGATTAAAACCGATTCCGACTCAAAGCTAGCAAGTCAGGAAGTGGAGCTTTTCGCAGAGAGGAAAGAAGCAGAAAGAGTCCATGATGCTAAACTTGAAGCGGATCGCGAAGAATTTCTTAATAAACTCAAAACCCAAGAAGAAGCAAGAGGCAGTGATAGCAAAGCTTTGCATGATAAGTTAACTAACCTCACCCCTGAGGAAAAAGCGGCGGCGAGAGAACGATTCGCCCAGCTCAAAGAAGCAAAAAGGCTAGATCAGGGAGCAGCAATTAATCCTGCAATCCAGAACGATTTAGGAAACCCCGTCCATCCCGAAATGAGGCCTCTACCTGTACCTGAAGTTGGGCTTAATCAACCACAGCCAAGCCATCCGGCCCCGACAGCTCATGTGAAGGAACGACTTAGCGATCGGGAGTTTGTGAATTATTATGAGCTTCATTCAAATGGACAACATGCCCTAGCAGGCCAGCTTAATCAATCAGAACAGGTCACTGTTCATGAAGATTTGGCAATGGCCCTTGTGCCTGCAGTTAGATTAGTGGCCGGAGCGGCAAAAGGAGCAATTGTTGGCGGTGCAAAGGCCGTTGGTAGGGAAGCTGCTGAAATTTTATGCTTTCCAGGTGAAACTGAGGTTTGTTTAAAGGGTGAAAAGTCACAACGGATTGATGGAATAAAAGTAGGCGACTACGTTGAGGCATGTGATCTTGAGTCTGAGGGAAACACCTGTGAACGTCGAAGAGTTCAAAAAGTATTTAAAAACACTACCGATCACCTTTTAGAGCTTTCTTTCGGTGGTAAAAAACTCAGAACAACCGACAATCATCCTTTTTATGTCGTCAATAAAGGAACATGGGTAGAAGCCAAGGATTTAGTCAAGGGGGACAGATTACGCACAAGGTCGGGTCACGAAACAGCTATTGAGAACATTCGGAGTCAGCAGTGCCATTTCAATGTTTTTAATCTAGAAGTTGAAAAGCATCACAACTACTACGCTGGTGGCGTTCTGGTTCACAACTGCAATGAAGCCGGAAGCATTGGAACAGGCGCCTGGAAAGGTGTGATCGCGCTCCAGGCAGAGACGGCTGCCGCAGTACAAGCAGAAAAAGCGGTTGCGAGCCAGGTAGAGAAAGTTATTGTGAAGGAAGTGGATTCTGCGGGGCGTGCCAAGGTTTGGACCCCTCATGGCGATGCATTTCAAGAGATGACAAGTGATGCGCTTGCCGCTAAAAATCGCGCTACGGAAGGAGCGACATTATATCGAGTTGGAACGAGAAAGATAAATCACACGGGAGGAAATGCTCAATTTTGGTCCCTTGAGCATCCTAATACTGCTGGATATGCTGAACGCCACGGAATTCCGCATGAAAATGTTATAGATGCTAATTTTATAGAGACGGCGACCGTTAAGCCGAATACATCATTTGTAACTAGGGCTGCACCTGGAGTGGGAAAGAATCATGGAGGGGCAATCGAAGCAGTTGTTCCTGAAGGTGGAGTTACAATTAAGAGCCACACTTCGAAATAGGAGAAATAAACTATGTCATTTAATCATATTGAAGAAACAACGAAAGTAATCGTACTCTTGAATGCGGAAAATCAGATAGACTCGGCTAAAAAGCTTCAGGATACTATGCGATCAGCTTCTACCGGTACTGAATTAATAATGGGAGTGAGATTTCACTTGCTCGCAATTCAGCCTGATTCAGTTTCGATTTCAACAATGAGACAGATTCAAAATTTAATTGGCGAGCTTGATAAAATCCTTCAAAGGTAGGCATGCCCATATTGGCAAGCACTAAATCGTCGTTGTATCCGCTATTTGGGGAGTATTCTAAGCTACTTATTAACTGCTCTTTAAGGGAAATCCTTAAAGAGCAGTGGGTTCTTTCGGGTTGAGTGCATGAAATGGATGATATCACGACGCATCATCGCACTACGAGTCAACAGAAACCTGAAGAGCTTCCGTGTCTTCTATTTTTTTATTAGCCAATGTACTAATTCACCTTATTGAAATTAGCGGTGCTTGAAAAACCCGCAACTGCATTTGCGGGTGGAGTAGGAGGGACGACCGAATTAAGCAGGGAGTAGCCTGAGGCGATACTAGCTGCTCTATTGCACATGATATCACTATCCAAAGTCAGAGTGAGCACTGTGCCCGTTAGACCATAGTTCAAAACCGAAGGCAAAGTAGGCGAGGTATAGGCAGAACACAGACCCCCTCCAGATGTATCCTTACAACTCATCGGACCCGTCCCACGAGTCACCGTAACGGTTCCTGAAGTTGCATTGGAATTAGCAAAGGCAAAATTCAATGGAATACTAACAGTCAGGCCAGAATAAGGACTCGTACCAGCGTATTTTAACACTGCGTAGCCGGTAGCCCCATTGATTCCAAAAGAGAGATTCGTATTGGACTGCGTCGTATCAAAACCATTGTCGCAAGCCGTATTTGAACGCTCCCAGTACCCGCTAATTCCCGTTGAGGCAGTACCGCTGACTGGAATTTCACCGAGCTGTTCAGCCTGTGAGATGGCTCCCGTGGCACCAGGTTGTGTCCCCTGATTTGGCTTTAAGGATGGACCTTGGCCACACCCAACTAAATAAGCTGCCGTAACGATCCCCAGCCATCCTTTTAATACATCGTTTTTCATTCTCGCTCTTCTCATCAATTAAAAAACCCTTGTCTCAGCAAGATGAAGAAGCAATGAAGGTGCCATCTATTTATCAAAATAAAAACTTAACTAACTTATTGAAACTAATGGAAAATCACAAAATATCAACTAACACAATAGATAAGCTTAAGTGTCTAAAAATGAGTCACTCGACTTTTTTTACGACTACTGGTTACGACTACTGGCTCTTCCTAAGCTGAGTACGGCGCTGTCTAACTTTGAGCCCGCACCACCACCACCAGCATTCGACCCGCACGAATCTCAATCCGGCAATCTCTCCGCGCCGCACGATTACTCAAGCCCCTGGATGACGGCCCCAGCTTGGCGTTTTTGAGGGGGTACTCAAACCCTAAGAGAGAAATTCCTGTTGAAATTTCGCTCATTGAAAATAGGGAAACCAGCTGTCCTACTTCTAATTTGGCCTTCCATTGCGCGGTTTTTTCAGAAAGAAAAAAGTAGCTCGCATCAGTACCCCGCGCTTCTAAGGAATTTACGACCCCATATTTTCCTGATGAAAAAACTGACAAGTCAGACTGCATGGCAAAATGATGATCGGGCCGTCCGCCCGTAACTCCAACACAGAGAATTTCCTTAGCCCCAGCCTCTAACGCCGCGATGACGGCGAAAAACAGATCACTTCGATCCTTATCCGTAGGGAGTGTGATGTGGACACAGTGATCCAAGATCTTCTTGGGATTTTTGAGGCTATCCCAATCTCCGACACAGAAATGAGGGGCAAAACCCCGCTGAACCCAAATGGCAGACCCGCCATCCACTCCAATCCTCAGATCGGAGTCGTGGATGGATAATGAATCCCAAAGGGCTTTCTCCTGCCTAGGAGTCCCTTTTACTGGCCCAACTAAAATAGCTCTCATTTCTTAGAGAGAAGACGCGCCAGAGCGACGCGAAGGTCGCTTTGTTTTGAAATCATTTCTTTCTCTCTTTGACGCTCTTTAGCCACTAACGCTTCGGGTGCCTTGGCAATAAACGTTTCTTGAGCAAGTTTATTTTGAACAAACTGCAAATCTGCGGTTACTTTCTCCAGCTCTTTGCTCAGTCGTTTCGCTTCCTCTTCTACGTTCACTAGGCCAGCGAGATCAATTCTTAATTCGAGCGGTGGATTGCTGATCAGGACCACTGCCTGCGATGCCCCGCTACTTCCCACTTTCTCAAATCCAGAAACCCGGGCCAACGATTGAATCTTCGCCTTATGGGCCTGAACAAACGCTTCCGCCGCCGGAGAGCCGGGAATATATTGAATGCCGAATTCGACCTTGGGAGAGATATTATTTTCCCCTCGGACGTTCCGTATCGCTTCGACAATTTCCTTCAAACTCGTTACCACCTCTTCGGCCTTCACATTTTGCAAAGCCAAATTAGGCTGAGGATAAGCCTTCAGCATCAAGGTCTGAATTTCCTCTTTGCCCGCCGTTTTCCGCGCCGATGTTTGCACTGGCTTAGTCCAAGGCATGGAGCGCGCCAACTCTTCGGTGACAAAAGGCATAAAAGGATGCATCAATCGCAACAATTCGTCCAAGACGAAACTCATCGTATAAATCGTCTCAAGCCGTTGCTGTCCACCTTCTCGGAGAGGCAATTTCACGAGTTCAATGTACCAATCACAGAACTCCCGCCAGGTAAAATCGTAAAGCGCCTGGGCCGCAACATTGAGTTCGAATTTCGCCAAGCCCTCTTCTACAATTTGAATCGTGCTTTGAAGTCTCGAAATAATCCACTGATTGGGTACGGCAAGCTCGCTGCGGTGGTCTAAGATCCATTTCGCAGCTCCGCCGCCGCCTTCCGCTCCAGCTCCGCCCGAGGCTCTCTCCGTCGCTCCGCCCACAACCCCAGGCTCCACAACCGGCCCCCCCTGAGCAGGCTCAAACTGAAGATGGAAAAACTTTACAGCATTCCAAAGCTTATTACAGAAAGCGCGGTACCCTTCCACCCGGTCTAGCGACAATTTAATATCCCGTCCCTGCCCGGCCATAATCGCGAGCGTAAAACGAAGCGGGTCCGCCCCGTGTTTATCCACGATCTCAATTGGATCCACGACATTGCCCTTGGATTTGGACATTTTTTCGCCTTTTTCATCCCGCACCATCGCGTGCAGGTAAACCTTGTGAAAAGGCACATCATCCATGAAATGGATGCCCATCATGATCATGCGGGCCACCCAGAAAAAAATAATATCAAAGCCCGTCTCCAGGATCGAAGTGGGGTAAAAAGTCTTGAGCGCCTCCGTCTGCTGAGGCCAACCTAAGGTCGAAAACGGCCAAAGCGCGGAGCTA
>Ga0315273_10009103_pt1 | contig 12562 bp, 10 predicted proteins | sample YL17G02_0_MG_FD_205753 | JGI IMG/M metagenome (GOLD analysis project Ga0315273, IMG submission 205753) | Sediment microbial communities from Yellowstone Lake, YNP, Wyoming, USA - YL17G02_0 | ecosystem: Environmental > Aquatic > Freshwater > Lake > Sediment | place: USA: Wyoming | collected... | reverse complement strand
AGGGTGACGTTTTCGAAGGCAGGACGCTGGATGCGGCGGTGACGAAGGGCCTGGAAGCGCTGGGTCTCTCCCGCGCCGAAGTGATGATCACCATTCTCGAAGAGGGTTCGGGCGGGTTCCTCGGCATTGGAGCGCGGCCCTACCGGGTGCGGATGATGCGGCGCCCCGGAGGCGCCCCCTTCGCGGACACGGACGAACGGGGCGGCCGCGGATCGGGGCGTGGCCGCCGCGATCGTGAGCCTGGAGCGGCCGGAGGCCGCGGGTCCGGGGAGCGGCGCGATCGTCCGCGCGGCCGGGGCGATGAGCGCAAGCGTGGCGAGCAGCGTCCGGAGCGTCCCGCCGAGCGCGAGGAGCGCCGTCCGGATCGGCCTGCCGGGCGTGAGGAGCAGCGTGCGGAGCGCCCGGCTCCACCCGAAGCGCAGCGCACCAGGGCCGAGGCCGGAGGCGCGGAGGATCTCGGCGGTGGTGAGGGCCGTGGTCGCCGCCGCCGTGGCCGCCGCGGTGGTCGCCGGCGTCACGGCGACGCTGGCAAGATGGGAAAGGAGGCCGCCTTCCAACTGCGCGAGTCCCCCGCGGAGCGCGGACCTGCGCGTGGGGATCCCCCCGCGGAGCGCGTCCCGGTCCACGCGGAGCCGCCCGTGGAGCGTGAACTCCGCGCGGAGCCGCCCGTGGAGCGTGAACTCCGCGCGGAGCCGCCCGCCGTCCGTGCCGAGCCGCCCGAGCGCTCCGAGCCGCCGGTGCACCGTGAGTCGCGGGATGCCCCTGAGCGTGATTATCCCCGCGAGCGGAGGCGCGAGGAATTCGATAGTCCGGGGCTTTCGGCCGACGAGTTGAGCGCCCAGAGCACGCGCCTGACCGAGGGCTTCCTAAAGGCCATGGGTTTTGAAGCCAGGATCAGCGCCACGGTGGACGGGAACCACGTGGATGTCACGGCCGAGGTCGCAACAGACGAGGAACTGCTCATCGGCCGCAAGGGTGAGGTCAGGCAGGCCCTGCAACACCTGCTCAATCGCATCCTCAATCGGGGTGAGGGCAGCCGCTACCATCTACAGCTCGAGATCAACGATTTCTGGAAGCGGCGCGAGGAGGAGTTGCGCGGTCTGGCCCGCTCGCTGGCGGACGAGGCGGTCGCCGTCGGAGGTGAGGTGATGACCGAGTACCTGAACGCGCAGGAGCGACGCATCGTCCACGTTACCCTCCGCGAAGACGCTCGCGTGAAGACCTATGCCCTGGGCACGGAAATGATCAAACGCGTGGCGATCGCGCCGGCCGATTTCGAAGGCGGCCCGAGAGAAGAGCGCGACTAAGCCCGGTTCGAAGTGGTTCGGCGCCGGGCTCTCTTCGGGGCCCGGCGCCTTCTTGTGGGAGCGGCCACCATGCTTGACCTCGACGACACCATCGCCGCCGTCGCCACGGCCATCGGGGCTGCTGGCCTTGCCGTGGTGCGCGTGAGCGGGTCCTCCGCGCTCGCCATCGCGGAGGCGGTGTTCGAGGGCGCACGGCTATCGCAGGTGCCGGGCGGCACGCTTCACCACGGCTGGGCCGCGCGGCCGGAGGCCACGGAGGTGGCCGGGGTGGACGGTCATGTGGCTGCGGGCCACCTGGTCTCCACGGCGCCGGGGGGGCCGACGGCGGCGGCGCCGGCGCGGGTGATCCGCGTTCGGCTTGACGAGGTGGTCGCTGCCGTGTTCCGGGCTCCGCGCTCCTACACGCGCCAGGATGTGGTCGAGTTCTCCTGCCACGGCGGAGCGCTCTCCGCGGGGCGCGTGCTGGCGGCGTTGCTCGCGGCCGGGGCGCGTCAGGCGCGACCGGGCGAGTTCACGTTGCGCGCCTTCCTCAACGGACGGCTCGATCTGGCGCAGGCCGAAGCGGTGGCCGACCTCATCCATGCCGAGACCGAAGGAGCGCATGCGCTCGCGCTGGGCCAGTTGCGCGGCGAGCTTTCGCGCCAGCTCGCCACGATCTGCGAAGCCCTGCGCGATGCCGCGGCCGAGGTTGAAGCGCGCGTGGACTTCGCCGAGGACGTGGGTGGCGTCGAGGTCCCCGGACACGTCATCGACCGGATTGCCGGGGCCGGCTGCGCGCTGACGGCACTGCTTGACGGCGCGGCGTACGGGCGCGCGCTGCGCGAGGGCGTGCGGGTCGCGCTGGTCGGGCGGCCCAACGTGGGCAAGTCGTCGCTCTTCAACGTGCTCGTGGGCGAGCGGCGCGCCATCGTGACGCCGCACGCGGGAACGACGCGCGATCTGGTGAGCGAGGCGATTGAGGTGGCCGGCGTGCGCGTGACGCTCGCGGACACGGCGGGCCTGCGCGAAGGCGGCAACCAGGCTGAGAGCGAGGGCGTGGCCCGCGCGCGCACGGCCCTGGAGGAGAGTGCGGTCGTGTTGTGGGTCGTGGACGCTTCGGTGCCGCTGGACGAGGAGGACTGCCGGATGGCGGCGCGGCTCGCGGGCCGGCGCGTGATCCTCGCGCTGAACAAGTGCGACCTGCCGCGCACCGCGGAAGTCCGCGCGCTCGATGAGGCGCTTGGCGGCGGGCCGTTCGCGGCGGTGGCGACCTCTGCGATCCGGGGCGACGGGATCTCGGAGCTGCGTTCCGCGCTGGGACGGCTGCTTGCGGGTCCGGGCGGCCTGGCGGGCGTGGTGGCCAACCCCCGCCACGTGGAGGCCCTCGGGCGCGCGCGCGGAGCCCTCGAGCGCGCGCACGCGGCGGCCGTGGATGGAGCGCCCGGGGAGATCGTCTCGCTCGAGTTGCGCGAAGCCCTCCAGGCGCTTGGCGAGGTTACGGGCGAGACGGTGGACGAGGACCTGCTCGAGCGCATCTTCAGCCGCTTCTGCATCGGCAAATGAGCGCGTTCGACGTGGTGGTGGTGGGCGCGGGGCACGCCGGCTGCGAGGCCGCCGCCGCCGCCGCGCGGCTCGGACTGAGCACCGCGCTCGTGAGCGCCGATCCCGCCGGCACCGCGCGCATGTCGTGCAACCCGGCCATCGGTGGCATCGCCAAGGGCCACATGGTCCGGGAGTTGGACGCGCTTGGCGGCCTGATGGGGCTCGCGACCGACCGTGCGGGCATCCAGTTCCGCATCCTCAACCGGGGCCGCGGCCCGGCCGTCTGGTCGCCGCGCGCGCAGTGCGACAAGGCACGCTACACGAGCGAGATGGCGCGGCTGCTCGAGGGCATCGCCGGGCTCGAGCGCGTGACCGGCGAGGTGGAGCGCGTGCGGCTCGAGCGCGGCGCGGTCGCGGCGGTCGAGCTCGCGGACGGGCGGGAATTGCGCTGCCGCGCGGTGGTGGTCGCGCCCGGCACCTTCCTCGACGGAGTCATCCACATCGGGCCGCGCAAGCTCGAAGGTGGTCGCATCGGGGAGCACACGTCGCGGGCGCTGAGCGAAGGGCTAGCCGCGCTCGGACTCGAGCGCGGGCGCCTCAAGACCGGCACGCCCCCGCGCCTCCACCGCGACTCGATCGACTGGGACGCTCTGAAGCCGCAGCACGGTGACGAGCCGCCCCTGCCGTTCTCGCACTGGACCAAGACCCTCGAGGTCGAACAGCTCCCCTGCTGGCTCACCCGCACGAATGCACGAACGCACGATGTGATCCGGGCCAACCTCCAGCACTCGCCGCTCTACTCGGGCGAGATCCGCGGACGTGGGCCGCGCTACTGCCCGTCGATCGAGGACAAGGTCGTGCGGTTCCCTGGGAACGCGTCCCATCCGCTCTTCCTCGAGCCCGAGGGGAGGGACGTGCCCGAGATCTACGTGAACGGGATGTCCTCGAGCATGCCCGAGGAGGTGCAGCTCGAGTTCGTGCGCAGCGTGCCCGGGCTCGAGCGGGCCGCGATGCTGCGCCCGGGATACGCCGTCGAATACGATTTTGTGCTGCCACACCAGCTCGCGCCGACGCTCGAGGCGAAGCGCGTGCCGGGCTTGTTCCTGGCGGGGCAGATCTGCGGCACCTCGGGCTACGAGGAGGCCGCGGCGCAGGGCCTAGTGGCCGGAGTGAACGCCGCGCACCGGGTGCTGGGGCGCGGGCCTTTCGTGCTGGGGCGCGATCAGGCCTACGCGGGTGTGCTCGTGGACGACCTCGTCACCCGCGAGCACTTCGAGCCGTATCGGATGTTCACGTCGGCCGCGGAGCACCGGCTGTTGCTCCGCGCCGACAACGCTGATGAGCGGCTCGCCGCGATCGGCCACCGTCTGGGCCTGCTGACGGCCGACCAGGTGGAGCGCGTGCGCGGGAAGTACGACGCGATCGAGGCTGAGGAGCGCCGGCTGGCGCGCGTGACGGTCCGCGTCGCGTCGCGCGAGGTCGCCGTTGCCGCGCTCGAGGCGCCGGCGGAGGACGCGGGGTCTGGCGAGGTGGCGGAGATCCCTCGCGTGGCGGGCGTCGTGGCCGCTGCGTGCGATGGCGCGACACGGGAGCTGGCGGGGGGGGGGTCCGCCGGGGTGCAGCCGGGCGCGCCGAACCGTTCGATGTGCAGCCCGGTCAACGCGCTCGAGTTCCTTGCGCGCCCGGGGACCTCGTATCACGACCTGCGATCGCTCGGCGTGGCCACCACTCTGCCCGCGACGTGGGGCGAGTGCCTCGAAGTGCGCGTGCGCTACCGTGGCTACATCGAGCGCCAGCGTCGCGTCGCGGCGCAGTCTGCCCGGCTCGAACATCTGAAGTTGCCCGCGGCATTGTGGGCCGGGGAGCTGAACGGCGTCTCCCGCGAGGCCCGCGAGAAGCTCGCGCACCGGCAGCCCGCGACAGTCGGACAGGCCGCGCGCATAGCGGGTGTCTCGCCCGCGGACGTCGCCGTGCTCCTGGTGCACGCGCGCCGGCTCGCGAGCCCGTCTGAGTGGTCCGAAAGCGCCCGCTTTCGGGAAGGGAACCAGTCTCGGCGGTCAGAGATCGTCGATCCTGGGGCGTCCATGTAAGCCGGTCTTCCGCGTCACGCGGTTTCCGCATCAGTGCCTAACCGCGGTCCAGCGCGGATTTGCAGCGACGACGGACACCGCGTGGCGCACGACGTGGGCGCAGGCACTGGTGACCGAACTCAGGTGGGTCTGACGCCCGATTCAGCGGGTGCCGGGGGTGGCGGCGGGCGAGCAGAGGCACCATGCGCTCGCCCCGCCGCTACCCCCGGCACCCGCTGCCTCCGCGGCCATTGAGCGGCCCCGTGCGCGGCCGCGGTGTCGTGTGAGCCGGCTCGCCTGCAACCTGGCGAAAGCCGCTTGCGGGACCTCGGCGTCGAGGTCCAGATCACCACCGCGGCGGCCTGATGGACGTCCACCAGGTTTCTCTCTAGAGTGCGCGGTCATGAGAGCGCGCCGTCAGAGACCCGCGCCGCCGAAGGGAACCCATCGTCCTGCGCGTGCGGGTGCGGGTAGGCCGTCCCGCGCGGGCGAACGTCCCGCGCGTGCAGGTGCGCGCAAGCCGTTCCGCACGGGCGAGCGTGCCGAGCGACCGGGATCCTCCACGCGCCAGACCCTCGGTACGCGACCGGAAGGCGGCTCCTGGGCTCACGATTTGCGCTCTCCACGCAGCCGGAGCCAGGGCGGAACGAAATCAAGGAATACCAAGGATGAGAATGGACTGGGCCGCTCGACTTCCGTCAGGACCGTTAGGCACGAGCCGCCGCGCGACATCGATAAGGTGCTCAATCGGCAGCCCTGGGATCTTCTCACTCCGCACCTGTTGCGCGCAGGGGCGGACATCGTCAAGGTTCTGCCCCGCATCCGGCGCTTCGCCGAACTCCTGCTGGAATGGAACCGGGGATTCTCGAACCTGATCTCCAGCAGCGACGAGAATCGGCTGGTGCAAAGGCACATCCTCGAATCACTCGAGCCGGCGCACTGGATCGGGTCGAGTGGCGCGCGACGCTGGCTGGACTTCGGATCGGGCGGAGGCCTGCCTGCACTTCCCCTAGCGCTCGCCGGGATTGGGGAGAACTGGATGCTGGTCGAGTCCCGCAGGAACAAGACGTTGTTCCTCCGCAAAGTGATTCAGGAGTTTGGATTAACGAGCATCGATGTGGAGCTGGCCCGGCTTGAGTCTCTCAGAGCGGAGGCGGAACGGCTCGGCAGGTTCGATGGGTTCACTTCGCGCGCGACATTGCGGCTCGGTCCGACGCTCGCACTTGCCGCGGACTGGGTCCAGCCGGGCGGCCTGGCATACCTCTGGAAGGGCAGGCGGATGGAGCAAGAGATGGTCGAGGACCGCCGGTGGGAGGCCTTCTGGGATCGAGACGACGTCTTCGCCATTGGCAACGGACAGTCCGTCGTGGCCAGATTCATAAGAAAAACCTAGTTATGTGGTGATTTGCCGCGCTTGGTTTCACGTGGAACAATCTTCTTGTTCCGCTCCGGTCCGTGCTGCTATCTTGCCTCTGCACCTCCCCCGCTGACCCAAGCCAGGTGGGCGATGAATCCGCCCCCGCACTCAAGGGAATGGGACGAATAATCACTGTTGCCAGCCAAAAGGGCGGCGTCGGCAAGACCACCACTGCGATCAATCTGGGCGCCTGCTTGGCGCAGGAAAGCCGACGGGTGCTCATCATTGACGTGGACCCGCAGGCCAATGCGACGAGCGGTCTCGGGATCAGCGGCAACGACCAGAAGAGTACTGTCTATGAAGTCCTCATCGGCCATGCTGAACTAGCCGAGGCAGTCCTCCCGACGGCACTGGCGAATCTCGATGTGGCCGTTTCTGGGCAGCGGCTGTCGGGTGCCGAGGTGGAGCTTGTTGGAATGATGGCCCGCGAGACCAGGCTCAAGCAGGCCGTCTCCAAGGCGCGTGACCAGTACGACTACATCTTGGTGGACAGCCCCCCTTCGCTAGGGCTGCTCACGGTAAACGCGCTCACGGCTTCTGACTCGGTGCTGATACCTTTGCAGTGCGAATATCTCGCTCTCGAGGGTTTGACTCAACTGATCGGCGCCATTCGATTGGTTCAGGACCACCTGAACCCAAGACTCAGGATAGAGGGTGTGCTGTTAACCATGTACGATTCTCGACTCAACCTCTCCCAGCAGGTCGCGGATGAAGTGAGGAAGTTCTTTTCCGAACGCGTCTACCGCACGGCAATCCCCAGGAACGTGCGGTTGAGCGAGGCGCCGTCCTTCGGGAAGCCCATAGTTCTGTACGATCCACACAGCACAGGTGCCGAGAGTTACCGGGACCTGGCGCGGGAGGTTCTTGACCATGCATAGGAAGGCATTGGGGCGCGGACTTGGGGCGCTGATCCCGCCCTCCGGCACCACAATGGCTCTGCCCGAGGCTCTCGGTAGTGGAACGCTGGATCTGCCGGTCGATGAGATCGTCGCGAATCCCCACCAGCCGCGTACTCACTTTGACGATGAAGCCATCCAGGAGTTGGCGGCTTCCATCAGAGCCACGGGTGTTCTTCAGCCCGTCCTTGTTCGCCGCAGCCCTGGCGCCCGGGGCTATCAAGTGGTGGCTGGAGAGCGTCGTCTTAGGGCGGCCATCATTGCCGGGATCAAGAAGATACCTGCGATCGTCAAGGACGTGGCGGATCGAGAGATGATGGAGTTGTCTCTGGTCGAGAACATCCAGCGCGAGAACCTGAACCCGATCGAAGAGGCGAAGGCTTATCAGACCCTGGTCAACGAACTCGGGCTGACTCACGATCAACTGTCCGAGCGCGTTGGCAAGCAGCGAGTTTCGATTACGAACTCCATCCGGCTGCTCGGCCTTCCGGTCGAGGTACAGGAGATGGTTTCACGTGAAACATTGAGCGCTGGACACGCGCGGGCCCTGCTCGCGATCGACAAGGCTACAGACCAGCTGGGTGCTGCGCGCTACGTCCAGAGCAAGGGATTCTCGGTGCGACGCACCGAGGCCTTCGTGCGGCGCAAGCTGCGTCGGCTGCACTCGCGGCCCCGCGCGCCGAAGCTCGATGGATTGCGCGAGTGGGAAGTCCGGCTCCAGCAGAAGTTCGCCACACACGTGGCGATCACGCCCGGTCGCAAGGGCGGCAAGGTCGAGTTCGAGTACTACGGGCAGGAGGACTTAGAGCGTCTCTTCGAGGCCTGGGGTGTGCTATAGCCAGGATGTGGACGGCAACCGAGGCCGCGCAGATCGGCCGCATCGCGATGAGAGGACAACATGTTCCGTTCGCGCGCATCCAGGGGCGAGGAAACTCCGACGCCCAGTGCGCTGGTGGGCGTCGGATCGAGTTTCCATGGCACCCTGATGGTTCACGGCACGCTTCGCATAGACGGCGAGTTCGAGGGAGACATCCTCGACTGTGACCGGATCGAGATCGGTGAGCACGGTCTGATGCGAGCGGACGTCGAGGTGAAGGAGGCGGTGATTAGCGGGCGTGTCCATGGCAACATCCGAGCGCTCGGCGTGGTCGAGATGAAGCAGGGGGCTCATGTCGAGGGTGACGTGGCGGCCGTAAACGTGGTGATGGAGGCCGGCGTCTACTTCACGGGTCGCTGTACGATGCTGGACACGGGGAGCGAAGGTGTCCAGATTCAGACTGAGAACCCCCGCTCGCGTAACTGAAGTTCAAGGCGCCGCGGCGAGTTCGTGGCCGCGTTGGGCGGCGGTGACGCGACGCCGACGGCTCCGATCATTTGGCCCGGCGCTCTGCTCGGACTCGAACCAGACCATGCGACCGGGCATCCTGCTCCCGATGAGGCTGGCCCTTCGGTTGTCTTCGTGTTTCATTGTAGCGTCTGTTATTTTTTGTTATGCCGGATGTTATGGTGTTTCATCTGAGTGCGATTCGGTCTCGCGCTTGGCCCTCGCGCAGGTTGGACCCTCCGAGCATGGCGCTGCGGTCCCGGTCAAAGCGGACGTCGCGGCTCGGCCGGATTCGCTCGCCTCGCTGCCGTGGCCTGAAGGCACGCAGGTGCTACGCTTCGAGAACCTCGAGGGGGCGATCCTCTTGCGAGCGAGGCTCGTCTCGGCGTCCGGCCGCGACACGAGCGGGGTTTTCATCCTCGATACGGGCTCGGGCTTCCTCGCTCTCGACCTCGACCTCGCCCGCCTGCTCGGCGTCGCCGACGCTGCCGCGAGGCCAGCCGCGGTGGACCTTGCTGCTCGCCCGCTCGCCCGCCTTGATCTGGGTGGGCTGCAGATGGACCAGGTCTCTCCTGTGCTCACGGTGGACGCTGGCGTGATCCGGCGGGTCACTGGCCGACCGGTCCTGGGGTTGCTCGGGCAGGCCCTCTTCCGCAATCGGGCGGTCGTGCTCGACTACCTCGAGGGCGCCCTCGCAATCCTCCCACCCGAACCGGTCCCGGGCTCGCCGCCCTTGGTGGTGAAGCTGGCCCTGTCGGCCACCGCCGTGGCAGTCCCCTTCCGCGTGGCTGGCGATGGCAAGGTGCTCGTATCCGTCCGGGTCACGAGCCGGGTCGGGCGGCCTGTGGGGAAGCTCACCGTGATTGTGGACACCGGGGCGACGAAGAGCGTCTTCTTCAGGGCGGCGCTCGACCGGCGCCTTCCGGGCTGGACGGCCTGGCCGGCGCTCCGTGGGCTTGGCGCCCCGACCCTCACCAGGGACGAGCGCGCTGAGTTGGTCCGTGTGACCCGGATCGAGCTCGGGGCACGCGGAGGGAGCGTCGCCCGTCTCGGAGTGGACGCGGCCGTCCTCGGGGGAGACCTGGGCGAGAAGCTCACGGGTGACGTCGGTGAGCCCGTGGATGGTCTGCTCGGTTACTCGTTCCTCAAGCACTATCGACTCGCGTTGGACTTCCCGCGCGGCCTGCTCTGGCTCGACCCCTCCCGGGGTGATGTCAGGGACCGTCGGGAGGAGTACTCTCACCCCGGACTTCAGCTCGAGAGCGTGGGTGAAGAGGTCCGGGTCTTCGCCGTCGCGGAGGGATCTCCGGCGGCACGTGCGGGCATTCGAGCAGGCGACGAACTGGTGGCGATCGACGGCGAGTCGGTCTCCGACCTTGATGTCGTGGCGGTCGCGCGGAGGCTCGAAGGCGCGCCCGGAACGACGCTCTGGCTGGGGCTGCGACGCGGCCCGCGAGAGTGGACCTGCCGGCTCGTTCGCAGGCGCCTGCTCTAGCCCGAGAGCGCTCTTCCGTAAGTCCAGAAATGCGTCACTAAATATCGTGAATTTGATGCTAGGCGAGTCGGTCGTAAGGCCGCAATCAGTTGTGGTTCAGTACAGTACAAGATTCAATCGAAATCGCGATATTTCGTGACAAATCCAGACTGTTGGCGAGGAATGGACTTCGGCTCACGACCAGAAGTGAAGCCTCTTGCGAGCGGTCCGGAGCGTCCTCGGGAGGGCGCTCCGGACCAAATCGGAAACCGATCTTCGAACCGTCGGCAATCGCCGCGCGGAGCGACTGGCCGTCAGCTCGCCGCGGCGAGATCCTCGTCCGGCGCGTGCAGGGCACGGAGGCGTTCGCGCACCTTCTCGACCCTTGTCCCGCTCACCGTCTCCACCGTGTACGGTTCGTCCCAGATGAGGTTCCCGCGCAGCCAGACCCTCAACTCCGGGTAGGCCTGCAGGAGGGCAAGCCCGGTCCGCCCCTTGAGCTGGCGGACGGTGCTCGCGACGCTCTGGGTGGGGCCCAGTCCGAGCATCAGGTGGACATGCTGCGGCGCCGCTGCGAACTCGACCAGGGCGAAGTCCAGCTCATCGCATGTCTGCTGGATCAGGTCACGCAGGGTCCGGACGTGGCGGTCCCTCAGCACCGGCCGGCGACCCCGCGTACTCCACGTGATTAAGTAGTGAAGCTGGCTCCGGTAGACCGGCTCCCAACGTCCACGCAACGCTTCGTCGACCTCGGGGGCGAAGTTGCGGTTCATGTTCATGTCTCCTGTTTGTTGAACATCCGTGCAGTATGTTTGTACACTTCTTGATGCCATCAGTTGCCTGGGGGTTCACCCGATCTAAGGCAATCGGGACTCAGGGAGGTCCGGAGCCTCGGCCCGCCGCAGTGTCCTGACCGCCCACGGTCCGCAGCACGCCGGTGACCACGCCCAGGATGCGGAAGTCATGGCCTTCGGTCACCTGGATCGGGTCGTACTTCTCGTTCGCCGGTGCCAGTTCGATCCGGTCGCGCCGGGGCCGGTAGAACTTCACCGTAGCCTCATCGCCGATCAGGGCCACGACGATGGCGCCGGGCTTCGCCTGGTCGCGCTGCCGCACGATGACGACATCGCCATCGAGGATGCCGGCGCCCGCCATGCTGTCGCCCCGCACCCGCAGGGCGAAGAGGTCGCTGGAGTCGCCGAACACCCGTCCCACGTCGAGGCGGTCTTCGATGCACTCCTCGGCCAGGATGGGCTGGCCCGCTGCGACGCGACCGACCAGCGGGATGCCGGCACCCTGCCCGATCGAGGCCAGGCAGCAGCCGCGCGAGACCCCGCCGCGGTGCTTGAGGTAGCCGGCTCTCTCGAGCATGGTCAGGTAGTAGCGGACTCCGTTGGTCGAGGAGATGCCGAAGGCCTTCCCGATCTCGCGAATCGTGGGAGGCATGTCGTGCTCATGCTGGAAGCTCCGGATGTAGGACAGGATCTCTCGCGCTCGGTCGTTCAACATGACTCGCGCCCCCGATTGGCCTCGCCCACCACGGACGTCGACTGCCAGCAGGCTAGTGCACAGGCGTGCAGCGTGTCAAGGGGTGGTTTCGTGCTGTAACGGCGAGGGTTTTCACCGGTCCACACCTCGTGCACGGCGGCGACGCCGCGTGACACATGGTGACAGCGGCACGAACCGCAAGCTGCGCGGGGCCCAGGGTGTCCATGCGCGGACGCCGCGTGGTACTCCGTGGACGGTCTCGGGCGAAGGACGCCGTCGCGCCCGGTGCCGCGTCAGCAATCGCCCTTGCGGTAATCACGACTTGCGCGTTTTCGCCGTTCGCGTCGCGCGTTGGTCTGCGTCTTGCGATGGGTCGTGGTCGAGGTCGCAAGACCTCTGCACGAGAGGCAAGGAGCGGGGACCGGACCCGTGGAGGTTGGCCGCAATCGGGGGCCGGTCGGCTGAAGCGATCCGCCCCGCCACCTTGTCGATCGGGCAGGACGTTCTGGCCCGGCCCCACCTGACCGTGGAGCCGGGCTCCGTCCTCTTCGATTGGCACTGTCACGCCGACTCCGGCGCACCGCGCTCCCGCAGGCCTGCAGCGCGGTTGGCCGATGCGCGGCATCCGGCCCGTCGACCGTCGCGATGGCCCGTCGCGCCTGCCGTTTCGCGCAGTGACCGGAGCGCGAAGATCCTGCACTTGACCTCATTCGACGCAAGCGCCGAGACTCCGCGGCACGCATCATGGTTCTCCGCCGTGTCCCAGTCCCTGGAGTTCCCTCCATGAGCCGCCGCCGCCTGTTCCTCGCCTGCCTGTTGATCCTCGCGCTATCGGTCCTGCCATCAGCCCGCCCCGCGCGAAGTGCGGCGCCCGCGGACACGGCGAGTGTCGAGATCGAGGGCTTGACCGTCTTTGGAACGCGTTCGCTCACGACGCGTGGTGGCAGCAGCGCCATCCACGCAGCGCTCGATTCGTTGTCAATCCCTGCGGCCGGCAGCCTGGAGCACGCGCTGCGCAGCCTGCCCGCGCTCCACGTGCGCACGAACAGCCGCGGCGAGGCAGAGC
>Ga0315273_10009102_pt1 | contig 12563 bp, 18 predicted proteins | sample YL17G02_0_MG_FD_205753 | JGI IMG/M metagenome (GOLD analysis project Ga0315273, IMG submission 205753) | Sediment microbial communities from Yellowstone Lake, YNP, Wyoming, USA - YL17G02_0 | ecosystem: Environmental > Aquatic > Freshwater > Lake > Sediment | place: USA: Wyoming | collected... | reverse complement strand
TTTATATATTCCTTTAGCTTATTCCAATTTTTCTCTTTAATATCAATTTTGCAAGGCAAATCCCAGACATCTGCAGTATTTTCCTTAATTTCTTTTTTCTTAGGAAAATCACTCTTAAAAATATCCAGGATAGCATTAGATTCTTTTCTTATTTTTGGAATAATTATTTGACTATCTTCTAAAAAAGGGCATTTATGATTTTTTCTTCCAGTAATTACACTGATTTTTAATTTTTTATTATCTTTCCCTAAGAGATATTTATCTTTTTCATAATCATTTTTATACTGATTTTGAAGATTTTTTCCAGGGACAACAATAGAAGCCTTTCCTAGTTTTCTGGCAATATTCAATGCAATAGCGCTTTTTCCAGTCCCACAGACTCCATGAATAAAAATAATCTTATTTCCCTGATTTATATTTTCCAAAACCTCTTTAACCACATCCTCTTGGGATTTTCCATTAGAGAAACATAAAGGTTCTAAAAAATGATTGTTATGATATAAACTCCACATCTTTTTTTGAATGAGACTGACATTAAAAATATAATTACTCTAGTTTTCAAACTAGAATAAAGTTTTGGAGCTATCTGATGTAGGATTAAAATTAAAAATAAATTTATCCAAACAGAGCAGATAGTCCTTCTGCAGCAGGCGCTTTTTCTTCTTTCTTCTCTTCTACTTTTTCTGCCTTTCTCTCTCCACCAGCGGATGCGCTAGCAGGAGCAGCAGCAACTAGACTAGCACTTTCTAGTTCTTTTGCTATGTCCACGCCTTTCAAACTGGCAATCAGAGATTTGACTTTTGATTCATCAGCCTCTGAACCAGCAGCTGCAACTACTTTTTTCACATTCTCTTCCTTAACTTCTTTTCCGAGTTTGTGCAACAAAAGTGCTGCATACACATATTCCATTTTATTTTTCCTCTGCCTGAGTTTTATTTTCAGGAGTTTGAGCTTGTAATAACTTCATTAATGCTTTTTCATATAATCCAGCTTTTCCAAGCATGAATTTTATTGTCTCTGCATTTGCATACCCTATTTCAACAGCAAAAGACAAAGCTTTTCTATAATCATTTTTTAAATCTTTAACAGTTTCTTCAGTATCTATTTTAATATTTAAGTATATTTTCTTTTTTACATTATCCAATGCAGTCAATGGAACAAATCCAATTGAAAAGGGCTTTATATCTAATTTTGCCATTACATCTGCTACTGCCTGTGATATCTTCTGCCCAGCATGCACAATAACCTTTGGGTTTCTTATGGCAATCTTGCCTTTTTCAATCATTACCTGCAGTCCAACAGCTCCAAGCTCGCTTATTGCAGGCCCTGGAGGCAAATCTGTAGGCCCTGCTTGCACTTCAATATCAATTGGAGATTCTTGCCCTGGCTTTGCCCTGGCAGCAGTCTTGTTTTTTAAGAGTTCAGCAGCAAGCTCATAACCGTCCAAATCAGAAAATAATAATGCAACACTGTTTGCATAATGCTCTTTTAATGCTTGGGCTTTTTCATTCTTAGATTCATCTAGAGCTCTAAAAAAAAGATTTTTTCTAGGAACCTTGACTACGGCCTTTCCTCTTAATTTCTTGCTGATTTCTTGGAATTGAGAGGCTGGAAGATTTTTTATGGATGCAATTAGAATTGTTTTTTTGTCTTTTATTAATCCCATTAATTCTTTCACTGCTCTAATCTTGGATTCTGCTATTGGTTTTTCTCTTTGGATTTTCATTTGATTTATCTTATTTGTATTTTTTGAGGCTTGCTCATAGTAAATTTAATTTCCAGATTCTTTATATTCTCCAAGGTTTTTGGAAGAACTTTTGTGAGTGCATTATATACGGTTATAATATTTTCAATAATTTCTTCATCTTTCATGCTCTGCTTGCCAATTGCTAATTTGACGCTTGACTCTTTTACTTTTAATTTGACGTTGTTAGTTATTCTTTTTTTCACTTCATTGATTGTTTTTTCATCTGCACTTGCAACAATGCCTAATTGTGGAGAGGGCATTTTTCCAGAAGGCCCCAATCCCCTACCAAATGTAGCAGCAACTTTTGGCATAAGGCTTGCCTGCGCAATAAAGAAATCATAACTATTTACAAGCTTTTTCAGAGTTTTCTTATCCCCATATTTTTTAAATTCTGCAAAAGTTATTGTATCAACTTCTGGATTTTTGGACTCCAAAAATGCAGCAATTTTTTTGTCTTTGATTTTATGTGGAATATTTATAAACAAATTAATAGAGGTTTTCTTGGCATCAAATTTTTGCAGATTTATAATTAAGTCTAAGGTTTGGTCAAACTTTCTTGCTTTTTCTTTTCTTAATTCAATTAATGCTTTTTTTAACTCTTCATTTAAATCCATCTTGTTTTCCCTCCCATATTATGCGCCCGTGTCTAGAAAATAGACTTCAGCGATATGGTTCAATCGGTTAAAGTTTCAACAGAATATTCCTTTATAAAGTTTGCCGTTAAATATCCCCAATCACAATAATGCTTAAATATAGAAAATAATTTTTTAGGCATATGGAGCTTATAGCATTGTTATCTTCTGGAAAAGGAACCTGGGGGCAAGTTGCAGGATTAATGACTCATGGAAACTGGGATAAGATAATAGTTCTGGGCGATGATTTTTCAAAAAGCTTTATTCATGAAAAAAAATTTGAGTTCATAAATATTAATCTAAGCCAAAGAATAAGGGAATTGAGGGATGAATTCTCCCAGAAGTTAAAGGGGAAGATAGACGGGACAGAAGTTGCATTATCCATTGCCTCTGGAGACGGAAAAGAGCACATGGCTCTTATTTCTGCGTTAATTACCCTTCCTGTTGGAATCAGATTCGCAGCCTTAACAAAGGAGGGAATAATTGACCTTTAAATCTCGCCAAAATTATCTATTGATAATTAAAGGAGGGAATAATAGACTTGTAAAATGATTTATTTTATTTTAATTAATATTCTATTGCTTGTAATCTTGATTGCAATACTTATAAGCATTTTAACAAGAAGTTATTTATGGGCAAGATTATGCGGAGAAATAAATTCTGGGCTTGGAATTGCTATGATTGCTTCATCAATTGTTGCATATACTCTTTCTTTAGAAATAACTAAATTTATTATTTTCTTAGTCAGTGGATTATCTCTTCTTATAATTGGCATTTTTATGATTTTCTTTGCTGAATCAATTCTTATCCAATCTTCTTAATCTTCAATTCATTCTTATTTTTTCCCAATACAATTGCTCTGGAGAATTCATGAACATCTAACATCTTGTATTTTTCTTTTTTAAGTTCTTGAGCAAGTTTTTTTGCGAATTCAAGCATTTCTTCATAAGTTGGCATCATTTCATATCCTAATCTTTCTCTGGCAAATCCGACGCTCATGTATCCTTTAAGTTCTATGAATTTTGGCTTTGATTTTCTGATTAATCCTGCAAACTCTTTTATGCTTTTATCATCCATGTTTATCTTTCTGATTAGATTCATTCTGAACACAGTTCTGGTTTTTAGTTTTGGCAATAATTCAAGGGTTTTATTAAGTTTTTTCCACGCATCTTTCTTTGAACTTCTATGAAACCGGTCATAAATCTTCTTATTTGGGGTATTTACAGAAACATACAATTGCGTAGGCAATTGTTTTTTTCTTGCGATTTCTTTTATCTTCTCAGGATAAAGCCCATTAGTAACCAAAAAACTTGTTTTTCCTCTTTTTTTTAGCTCTGAAATGAGTTCTCCAATTTTGGAATAGATAGTTGGCTCACCGGATAACGATATAGCAAAATGCATTGGCTCTTGAGCCTCTTTCCATTTTTTCATGTCTGCTTTGCTTTTTGTTTTGTATTCTGTTTCTGGAAGAATCTTAAAACCAAGAAGAAGTTTTCTTTGAGCTTTTATGCACAAATCAATAATTTTCTTTGGAGAGTCAATCTCTTTTGGCAACTTATCTCCTAATGTAAGCTCAATTGCACGCCAGCAATGAAGGCATTTATTAGGGCACCACATTACTGTAGGAGTCATCTGACAGCATCGATGGCTTTGAATTCCATAAAATTTCTCCTTGTAGCAAGCTCCTTCATTTCTAATTGATTTTTTTGTCCATCTGCAGATTTGGACTGCTGAATGCCTGCCAACAATTTCGTAATGCTGTTTTTTTAGAATTTCTTGAATATTTTTAGGAATCATTTTTACCAGAAGCTAAATGCCCAGAAAAACATAATCATTGCCAAGAGTATTAAAAATAAGTAAGTTATCCCAATAAAAGCCTTTTTTGCTATTTTCTCGCTCCTTGTTATTGCTGCTATTGTAAGATAAAAGAATCTTCCACCATCAAAAATCCCAACAGGAAGCATGTTAATCAATGCCACACTTATAGAAATAAGAACAATCCACCACAATAAATTATACACAAATTCACTGAATCCAAACACTGGCTGGTAATAAATATTAGATTCCCTAAATAAGGTTATTACATTAACCACTCTTCCCATGATTCCATTTCTTTTTTTCTCAACAAACCCTATTCCAAGCCAAGCCCTGCCATTTAATTCAGGATGTTCGTCTAAAATGATATTATACTCATTATAACCCTCTCCTGTAAATGTCTTTAGATTAATTTTGTCTCCTGGATTCTTTTTGCCTAGCTCTTCAATAAGTTTTTCCTGGCTTGTGATTTTTACCCCATCAATTTCAGTTATTGCACCCACTAACTGACTTCTTATTGCAGGAGCATTGTCATATACCAGCATTTTTCCAATTTCATATGCTTCTTTGCTTCTTGCATCTTCAAAAATACTTTTAGATAATAAGTAATCATCTCCCGCGACTAATTTATTTATATCCTTGTCAAGAATATTCAATGTTTCATTATATGTAAGATTGTTTGCTGTAATATTATTTATCATAGTTATTGACGGAACATCTATCAGGGAATAAGAATAACTGTCAAATACAACTCCTGCTGGAGCATATGAAATGGAAAAGAATCCCCATAAAATAAAAAAGAAAATGACTGCAGTAAGCACATTTGCAGAAGTGCCAGAGGATAATATAGACATCTGGGTTATTTTATTTTTCTTTGTCATTTCTTTTTCATCTGGCTCAACAAAAGCTGCTAAGAAGATAGGGAGAAAAAATGGAAAAAACCCAAACCCAGTATTTTTTATTTTTATTTTGTTATAAGCTGCACAAATTCCATGAGCCACTTCATGAGGAATTGCAATTACCGCAATGATAATCACCCAATAAATAAAATAAAATGGAGGCAGGAAATCCAGATTAAATATTGTGGGAAGATAAGGTATCAAAGGCATGATTGGAGGAATTTTTATTGCTCTGACAATTTCAGGATTAAACAGATAAACTGCAACAATTTTTATAAAAAAATAAACCATGAGAATCATTAATATATACCCAAGAACTATTGAAACATAACCCAGAATTTTCCATAACCTTTTATATTTGCCAGCAATATTTTCAATAAATTTTATTCCCCATGTTTCCTTGTACAGCAATAATAAACCCTCTTTTTTCAGATTTTTTCTTCGGGTATACAAAAAAATAGAAACAAGAATTGCAAAAACAATCAAAATACTGATGTCATAAACAATAAAGTTCATTGTTGATTACCTATCTAAACTATTTTTTCCTCAATGGCCTAAATGCTCTTGATTTGCATTTTCTGCATTTAGTTTTTCCTTCTAGAATCTTAAGAGGGTCGCTTTTTATTTTGCTCTGACATTTTTTGCATACAAACACATTTCTGAAAAGTCTTCTCTGAGCTTCTGGTATTTTAGCAGCCATGTTAAATGTTTAAATTTTCCTTTTTATTATTTTTAGTCCTTCTATATCCCAATATTCTGCATTTTCTCCCTCTTTCAACTGCGCCCTTACTTCTTGTTCTGGGCAATCAACATCCAATGTTTCAAAACTCTCTAGATCCATTAAACTTATTGTGTCTCCAATAGAAAGAACTTGCCCTTTTCTTTTGTCAACCATTGGAACATCAAGTCTATCATGCCCTGGAATAACAAAAACTTTTTTGTTGTCATCAATCATCCCTACGGCTTCTATTCTTGCTTTAGCATGCCCATGTTTTCCTGTCTTGCTTATGTCAATTTTTTTTATAGTCATAGGCTTTCCATCAACAATAATATTTGTGCCAACTCTGGCTTCAGTAGCATTAATTATCTTCGCAACCATATCTTATTCAAAAAAAATACATTTATAAACGTTTTTACTGAACATCTTGTATGTTAAAAGAAAAAGATTTTGTTGAAATTGAGTTTACAGGGAAAATAAAAGGAGGAGAAATATTTGATTCTAATATCAAGGAAGATATTGAAAAAGAAGAATTAAAAACTCAAGCAAAGCCCTTTGTTTTTTCACTTGGGCAAGGAATGTTTCTTAAGGGAATTGATGATTTTTTAATAGGCAAGGAAGTTGGAAAACAATATAATATTCAGCTCAATGCAGAAAATGCTTTTGGAAAAAGAAACCCAGAACTAATCAGATTAATCCCTTTGAATATTTTCAAACAGCACAAGCTTAATCCTGTTCCAGGAATAATGTTTGATTTTGATGGAAGACTTGCAAAAGTTCTTTCAGTTTCTGGAGGAAGGGTAAGGATTGATTTTAACCTCCCCTTGGCTGGAAAGGATGTTGAATATAAAATAAAAGTGCTAAGAAAATTAGAGGATTTGAACGACAAAATAAATTCTCTAAATGAATTTCTTTTCAGAAAAAAATTCCCCTTTTCTATAAAAGATAAGAAATTAATCATGCAGGTGGATAAGCCTCTTGTAAAATTTGTTGAGCTATTTAAAGAGAAATTTAAAGAACTTTTTGAATTGGATCTTGAAGTTCATGAAATAGAAGCAAAACAGAAAGAGAAATCTTCAGAAACTAAGAATAAGTAATTGTATCTGTGGATTGTATTAAATATAACACAGCAATTCTTTAGTCAAATGACTGTGTCGATTTGACTTCAATTTAAGTGTCGGATTAGTCAAATGACTGTGTCGATTTGACTTCAATTTAAGTGTCGGATTAGTCAAATGACTGTGTCGATTTGACTTCAATTTAAGTGTCGGATTAGTCAAATGACTTTTTCAATTTGAATATGGAATTGTATTAAATATAACACAACAATTCTTATAAACAATTCTAACCATAATTTTCCATGGCTTATATAACCAAACAAAGTGGTGAAGCATCTTCAGCTGATATGCCTTCAAGTATTTCTCAAGAAGTGAGGGACATTGATAGAGAATTAGAGGAATTAATAAAGAAACAATCTGCTAAAATTAAGGTGGTTGGAGTCGGTGGAGGCGGAAATAATTCCCTAAGCAGGATGAAAGAAATCGGGATAAGAGGCGGAGAATTAATAGCAGTTAATACAGATGCCCAGGATTTATTATATGCCAATGCTGATCAAAAAATACTTATTGGAAGAGAATTAACCCAAGGATTAGGCGCTGGAAGCAATCCTAGAATAGGTGAAGAGGCTGCCAAGGAATCTGAATCTGAAATAAAAAAGAAATTATCTGGTGCAGATATGGTTTTCATAACCTGTGGATTAGGAGGAGGAACAGGCACTGGAGCAGCTCCTGAAATCGCAAAAATTTCAAAAAAACAGGGTTCACTAACTATTGGAATTGTGACTCTTCCTTTCACAATAGAAGGAAGAAAAAGAATTGAAAATGCCATGAATGGACTTGAGAAATTAGAGTCTGTAGTTGACACGTTAATTGTTATTCCCAATGATAAACTTTTGGAGCTTGCACCTGAATTGCCATTGCATACAGCATTTAAGATATCTGATGAAATTTTGACAAATGCAGTTAAAGGAGTTACAGAATTAGTAACAACAACCGGGTTAGTAAATCTTGACTTTGCTGACATTAAAACAGTCATGGTGGATGGTGGAGTTTCATTAATTGGAATGGGCGAATCTGATACTGAGCAAAGGGCAATGGACGCAATAAGCAAGGCAATTAGCAACCCTCTTCTTGATGTGGATATATCCAATGCAACTGGTGCATTGATTAATATTGTTGGAGGCCCAGACATGAGCCTAGACGAGTGCAAGGAAATTATAGAATCTGTAGGGCAAAAAATATCTCCAGACGCCAAATTAATTTGGGGGGCGCAGATTTCACCAGACATGGAAAAATCCCTAAGGGTTTTGCTGATTGTTACCGGAGTTAAGAGCTCGCAAATTCTTGGGCATGGGGAATCTATGGACACAATAAAACACAGAGAAATTGAGGAAGAATTAGGAATAGACTTCTTTGAATAATTTTAAAAACCCATTATTTCTAATTATCTTATGGAAATTACATCTTTTTTATTGAAGTGCAAGAGGGTATGGCATGCTCTTAGAAAGCCAAGCAAAAAAGAATTCTGGACAGTTACAAAAGTCTCAGCAGTGGGGATAATTATAATAGGACTTTTTGGATTTATAATTTCTGCAGCAGTAAAATATCTTATAAGATAATACCCAAAAACTTATAGAGCCAAAATCTCTGATTTTTTTACTATCAGTCTTTTTCCGAAATACTTATAAACCCCAATTTTTAAATACTAATATCTACTTCTTAAGAAGTTATGAAGTAGCGCGAGCAAAATAAAATGATTTTTATTATAAAAGTTACAACAAATAAGGAAGAAAGAGCTGTAGAAATGATTTCAGAAAAAGCTCAGAAGAAAAATCTTAATGTTTACTCTGTTTCACGTCCTCATGGTCTTAGAGGGTATATTCTTTTAGAAGCAGAAGACAGGGAGTCTGCAGAAGAATCTGTATTCAATCTGCCATACATTAAAGGCATAATTGGAAAAACAATTTCTTATGATGAAATAAAATCAATGGTTGAACCTTCAGCATCTACAATAACTATCAAGGAAGGTGACATCGTGGAAATAATCGGCGCAACACTTAAGGGTGAAAAAGCAAAAGTTTTAAGAATAGACAAACAAAAGGAAGTAGTAGTGGTAAGTTTGCTTGGCGCAGTAGTGCCATTACCAGTTACAGTAAAAATTGATAATGTCAAGGTTATAAGACGAGAGGAAGGAGAAGAAAATGCAAATTAAACTTTTAGTCGAGGGAGGCGCAATGCAGCCAGGTCCTGCACTTAGCCAAAAGCTTGGCCCTGCTGGCATTAATCTCGGGCAGGTTATTTCTAAAGTTAATGATGCAACAAAAAATTTCAAAGGGCTAAAGGTGCCTGTGGAATTAGAAGTGGATGTAGGAACAAAAACATTTGAAGTCCAAGTTTTTTCTCCGCCTGTTTCAGAGCTTCTTAAGCGAGAGCTTGGAATTGAAAAAGGTTCAGGGAATCAAAAAAAATTATATGCTGCAAATGCATCAATTGAGCAGATAATCTCAATAGCAAATCAAAAAATGCCTAATCTATTAGCAAGAGATTTAAAGGCAGCAGTTAAATCTGTTGTAGGCACATGCACTAGTCTGGGAATTTTGGTTGAAAGCAAATCTCCAATTGAAGTTGGAAAAGAAATTGACGAGGGAAAATACAGCAAGGAAATAAAAGAAATAAGAACTCAAGCATCCCCTGAGAAAAAAGCAGAATTAGATCAATACTTCTCACAAATAAAAGCACAGCAAGAGAAGGTAATTCAACAGGAAGAAGCAGCTACTAAGGCTGCTGAAGCTGCTGCAGCTGTAGCAACAGGAACTCCGACTGAAGCTAAACCCGGAGAAGCTGTTCCAGCAGCAGAAGTCAAACCCGCAGCAGAGGAAAAAGAAAAGGGAAAGGAAAAGGAAAAGAAATAGTTTTATAAATTTGGGTCTGTTAAGTAACCCTATGAAAAAAGATTTGGATTTGATTAAAATCATTTCTTATTTATTTTTTGATGGTCATTTATACAAGGATTTAAAATGTTTTTATTTTTCTGCAAAAGATGTTAAGTCATTAAAAGAATTAGATAAAATTGTTCAAAGAAAATTTGGAGTAAAGGGAAGATTTTATTATAATGATGGGGGAGCAGGTAGAACAAAAACTCATAAGTATCGAGTTTTTAATAAGTAAATATGCCTTCAATTGAATAATCTAGGAGTCCCAAAAGGATCAAAAACAATCACCCGATTTTTAATACCTAAGTGGATTATCAAAAACAAACAATTTTCTAAGGAATTTGTTAAGATAGCTTATTTTTGTGAAGGTTCTATGAAAGAAAAAAGAAAAAATCCTAGGATAAAATTTAATATAAATAAGGCGGAATCCTTATTAAATAACGGAATGAGGTTTATGGAACAAATTAGAAAGATTTTAAAAGAGAATAACATAAAAACAACAAGTATAGGAATTTATAATCAACGACCGAGAAAGGATAAAGTTAAAGTTAAAGAGATGAGATTTAGGATAATCACAGAGCATAACAATAACTTTATAAAACACATTGCCCCCTTTTTTAATAAGGGACTGAAAACTATCCCAAGTACGGGACTTTAATAATCTGCATAGATAATTAGAGCGTAAAGCTGTGGGGTAGCCTGGTAGCCTTTCAGGTTTGGGACCTGACGACCCCGGTTCAAATCCGGGCAGCCCCATTTATGGAGCAATCTTATGGCAAGAACAAAAAAAGTAAAATCATCTGGAAGATTTGGAGCAAGATATGGAAGTACAGTAAGAAGAAGGGTAGTGCAAGTAGAGGAAAAACAAAGAAAAAAACAAATCTGTCCATATTGTAAAAAACCTAGAGCCAAAAGATTATCCAAGGGAGTTTGGAAATGTTCAAAATGCAACAAAAAATTTGCATCAGATACATATTATTTAGGAGGAAAAAATGCCAGCGTATAAATGTTTTGAATGCGGGAAAAAAATAACAAACACCAATCTTGAAAAAAGATTTGTTTGCCCTTATTGTGGAAGCAAAATCTTCTACAAACCGCGAACCACTGTAAAAAAGATAAAGGCTGTTTAAATGGAATCTGACAAAGTACAGGAAATGCAGTTTTTAGAACAAGGAATTCATAATTTAATTCTTCAAAAGCAAGCCTTTCAAATGGAGCTTTCTGAGACAGAATCTGCAATGAAAGAAATTGGAAAGACAAACGAGATTTACAAAATAATTGGGCAATTAATGATTAAAACTGACAAAACAAATATAAAACAGGAGCTTGAAAGCAAGAAAAAAATTTTGGAGTTAAGATTAAAAACCATTGAAAAGCAAGAATCTGCTCTTTCTGAAAAAGTAGAAAAATTACAGGAAGAATTTATGAGTGATAATCAAAAATAATTTTATTTCTCAAAATATACAACAAACTTGCGAAATCTTTATAAACATCTCACCTTTAAAATAAATATGGTTTTTAAAAGGATAAGAGACGCGCTTTCTGGAACATTCGGAGGAAGTGAGCCAGCTGGTGAAGATTATGTAGAAATTGATTTGGAGCAAGAAGCAAAACAAAATAAAGTAATTGTCAAGGTTTTTGTCCTAAAACAATACGATGATATTAATACTATTCTTAATGCATTGCGAGATGGTTATACTATTGCAGTAGTGGATTTTAAAATCTTAAAGCAAAAGGATCCAATTGAATTAAAAAGAGCAATTTCAAAGTTAAAAAAGACAGTTGATGCTCTTGAAGGCAATATCGCAGGCCATGAAAATATGGTTATTGTTACTCCTTCATTTGCCAAGATTGAAAAGCAGATAGATATGCCAAAAAAAGAGCCTGAAGAGAAGTTTTATTAAGTGTTATTTTAGATTATTTCTATGAAAATATTATTTATGCCTTCAAAATCAAAGGCAAAAGTAAATTCAGGAAAAATTCTAGAATTATCTAAGAAACTTCCAAAAAGCATAGCTATTGTTTATTCTATTCAGTTTAAGGATATAGCTTTGGAAGTTAAAGAAATCCTTTCAAAAACCCATAAAATCACACTCTTTTCCCAGATTCTTGGTTGCAGCAAGCCAAAAATCAATGCTGAAGCTATACTATTAATAGGCTCTGGGAAGTTCCATGCTATTTCTTTGGCTTATGAAACAAATCTCCCAGTATTCATTCTCCACAAGGACAGCTTAGAGCAAATTTCAGATTCTGACTTAGAGGAAATTAAAAAAAAGAATAAATCCGCATATATAAGATACTTAAATTCCAATAAAATTGGAATAATAGTCTCAACAAAACCAGGGCAAAATCAGCTTAAGAAAGCCATGGATTTCAAAAAGAAAACAGATAAGAAGTCTTACTTGTTTCTATGTAATAATATAAATAGCAATGAATTTCAAAATTTTCAGCTTGATTCTTGGGTGAACACTGCATGCAGTCGTTTGGATATGGATTCAGCCATTATTAATATAGATAAATTAAACCTTGGCAATTGAGAAAACTGTTTTTAATGCCACAATTATAGTAGCAGGCACAAATAATGCAAGAAGTGCAGTGAATATTGAAGATACCATATCTCCTAATCCAATGCCAATTAAAGAGCCGCTAACACTTTCTTTTCCAAATTGGCTGACAATAACTATTATTAATCCTGCAACAAGAACAGTTTGTGAATCTTTTCCTGTGACAATCATAACCCCAACAACTATCCCAAGCAAAA
>Ga0315273_10009101_pt1 | contig 12564 bp, 17 predicted proteins | sample YL17G02_0_MG_FD_205753 | JGI IMG/M metagenome (GOLD analysis project Ga0315273, IMG submission 205753) | Sediment microbial communities from Yellowstone Lake, YNP, Wyoming, USA - YL17G02_0 | ecosystem: Environmental > Aquatic > Freshwater > Lake > Sediment | place: USA: Wyoming | collected... | reverse complement strand
AGGTCCTTATCCAAATCATCCTTCTTGATTTCAACCGTGGCAAGTGCTCTATCCTTGAGTAACATAGAATATCCTATAATTTCGTGGTATATATTCTTTATTGCAAATAACCTGCACCAATCGGTTAGATGTATTTATGGATTGCTGATGATGTTTCTAGAATCCAGAACTTCGCGCACGTGAGCGATAGCAACAGACTTGTCAGTAACATTGTTGTCGATTTGGAAGTTAAGGGTGTCTTCCAAAAGCTCCCTGAACAATGGCCCTGGTTTAAGACCCATCGATATCAGGTCGTTGCCCGTGACCAAGGGTTTGATGCCTTGTCTGACCTCCTTACCGACCTCGATAACCACGGTGGACATCAGTTCTGCGAAGTTCTCGACCCTTTGTTTGTTCTCCTCACAGAGATTGGTCAAACACACACGTCCCCTGTTATCAGCCAAGGTTATCGCAACGATGTGGTGATGGTTCAGACCCAAGGATTCGAGCTTTCGGGCCAGCTTTGCGGCGGTGGATTTACGGATTGGCCAACTGGCAGCCCAGTTAGCAACCAATAAATGATTCCTGACCAAGAAAGCGACCTGTTCGGTAAGTTGGACACTTGTCGTCAGGTTAGCCATGAAGAAACGAGCCTTAATCTCTCCGTACTCATCGTGCCTTCTAGTGGTTATCCGACCGTCTATTACTTCTGCCGTATCCGGCTTACCCATGTCATGACAGAGGCAGGCGAACATGAACGCAGAAGGATGAGATATGGCTCGGCCCTCAACCCCGGCGTCAACGACGAGCATGGTATGTTTCCAAACATCCCCTTCCGCATGCCAGTCGGGTTCCTGCTCCACACCAATCATTTGATAGAGTTCCGTGAAGTACATTTCTATGGCTCCAATCTCTCGCAGGAACTCAAGACCCAACGATGGTTTCTTTCCACGGATAAGGAGCTTGTTGAACTCCTCGAACACTCGTTCCTTTGGAAGGGTGTCCATCTCTCCCGACCAAACCATTTTCCGGCAAAGAGCAACGAGCTCTGGCGCCGGTGTGAACTCAAATCTTCCTATGAATTGCATGACCCTGTAAACCCTGAGCGGGTCCTCGGTGAAGGTATCCTCGTCGACATAACGTAAAGTACCCGACTCGATGTCGGTTACGCCTCCGCAGGGGTCCAGATAACCCTGAGTTAAAGGGTCGTAGAGGATAGCGTTGACGGTAAGGTCGCGTCTGAGGACCGCCTTCTCGGGGGTCAGAAAGGGGTCTGGAACGATTGTGAACCCCTTGTGTCCGGTACCGCTCTTCTTTTCCGTCCTTGGAAGTGAAATATCCGTTTCACCAAGCTTGTAAACACCGAAGGATTTTCCGACCAAATCGGGTTTAACACCGAAGGATGCTATGACATCCTCTAAAACCTCTTGGGAGAGGCCGTAGACCTCGATGTCCAAATCCTTACTCTCGATACCCATGATACGGTCACGTACCCAACCACCGACAGCGTAGGCCCTTCCGCCTCGTTTCAGGACGGCCTCGGCAAACTCCGTTATATCTATCATTTCTTTACCTCTGGAAGGAAGATGAACTGTCCCATATCCTCTATTTCATTGGGTGAGAGAACCCTGCCTGGTACCGCCCAAAACTTCCCGTTCCACTGACCAATCGTCCATTCGCCTTGAACCTTGATGAACCAATAGGTCAACATGACTATAATAAAAGCGCGGTGAGTATATATAATGTGTGCAAAATATAAACAAAAGAATAATCTAAAAATTATGCCCCGACATCGACTCTTTGGACATCTCAACTATCAACATTACCCAATACGCTCCACGAAGTCCCGGTTTATCGAACTCCGCGGGTATGAAGTATTGATTAGGAGTCACGCCTTATCGACCTCATCTATGACCGAATCCATCCGACCCTTTGTCGGTTCCTCGACACGCTTCAAATCCGGAAGGTCCGAGTTCTTCTCATTCTTGAGAAAAGGACATCTTCCATCAATCTCGCCGGGACAAACCAATCCCCAATTCTTCCGACAGTAAGATGTCCTCTTCGACTTGCAGGGTCCGAGTCGATGAGTATCCCCGAACCACTGATAGATATGAAGCGTCTCGGGTAAGTCTTTTTCAGGCATTTGTTCCCCTCTAAGATTGTAAAGTATAATAGGTCGTGTCCGTCGTTGAATCAGAGGTCCCGGTCCGATACCAATACTTACGCGGAACCCAAGTGCCATCCGGCGGATATTCGGGGACATAAGGAGTGGGATAAACATCGGGTGCGTAAGGAGTGGGATAAACATCGGGTGCGTATGGTTGAGGAGTAAAGGGTGACGGATTAAAAGGCGACGGAGGTAATGGTGTCGATTCCTCTTTCTTCGCAGGCTTGAAGAAGTCGCCCTTCTCTACGTCCTCATTCTCGCCACATTCTGTGCAGGAATGAGAACCGGCCCGGCTACACTTTCCAGCAAATGGACAGTTCGGCATATCTTGATTATCCCTCGCTGTCACTTGGTAATATGTCACGAACATTCTCACGTCAAAACTCGAAGAGGCCGTGAAGGTACTAGCACTCGTTAAATTGTAATAATCCGCCCCATAATAATAATCACCGTTTGGACACTGCGACATGACAACACCGGTTCTATTTATTTCCTGTCAAATATTTAAACCCTTTCACAGAAAATCTATAAATACAAGACCGGACTTTACGATTGTCTGAGAAACCTCTGACAAGGTTTCAATCCGTGTGAGATAAGAGAAATCAGACCTCGCCAAAAGGCGAACCCACACGGAGGCCACCATGAAAGTTGAATGAAGTGAACAAGAAAATCCGGTGTGTGCCTACTTCTGTCCTATGCAAGACCGGTAGCTACTTTCATTGGACGGCCCTAGTATCCGAAACCCTCGGGTGTTATCTAGAAACATTCGCGGTGGACGATACTAGGGAAAGAACGTTATACTTCCCATTTGTTCGAATCCCTTTTCTCATTTCACAAAATTGCCCAGCGCCTCGGAGGATTATCATCTGTTGAGATAATCAAGCGCCGATTTTTTGGGTTCGACCTTCGCCTTCTTCTTGACAGGTTTTGACGCGGGTATCTTCGCCGGCGGTCTCCTCGGTGATGGTGGTCTCGATGGCGACGGATTCTGCGACGGAGAGGAAACTTCCTTCTCGTTGCTATCATCCTCGACCCACTTCTTGAGGAACAATGCGAGTACGGTCAATCCGGCACCGCCGAGCATACCGACCAAGAAGGGACGGAGCTTCTCTTCCCAAAGCTCCTTTGGGTCGATGAGTGGTAGGTATTCGGGGACCAAGTTAATGGGTATCTGGTCGAACATCAATCCGGAGTCCTCGCCGGTATCCGGGACCCCGCCGTGATAATCAACCTTGAGGTTCATGATGTCGCGCTTTTGTTGCATGATTGACGCGGATTGACTTTCCAGCTCGGATTTCTCCCTTGCTATTTGGTCTCGGAGAACGGCGAGCTCCCATTTATCCTTCTCGGTAAGGGTATGAGCCAGTCTCAACTCTGAGATTTGGTCGCGTATCGTCCGTGACAGTTCTTTACCTTTCGCTAGAAGGTTGTTCAATAAGGATGGTCTGAGGTCGATGGTATCAGGTTGGTTACGGAGCTCCCGCAACCTTCGCAACTGTTCCTCATCCATGTACTCGATTCTGGCCCTTTGGATGTCTTCAGGTGTAACACAGGGCGTGAGGTCGAGGACGGGCACGTGTCCACCACCGCCGATTGGAAAGACTTCGGGGAGCGGATGAATGACCGGAACGGGAGGCGGGACGGTGATTTGGCTCCAACAATAGCCCTGGACGCCCATGTTCGCCCCGGGTGTTCCGTAGCCCTGTGTCGCCATCATTCTATATACGTCCTACTTCTTTTTGAGACGATGGTTCTTTAAACTTGTATCGACCTTGTTGCGAAGAGGCCATTTCTTGATTACAGTACGACCATCTTTGTCATAGAGCCAAAGTTCGTTGGTTGATTCGTTGATGATGAGTTTGTTCTCAAGGAAATCCAGTATATCGTATTCCATGTTACCACCCTACAGAGTTCTCTTTTCGCGGTCAACTGGTGTCGTCGTGGCCAGGTTGGCGAGGGATACCGTGTTCGCCAGGTGCGATTTGTCGCGCAAGGGCCACTTCTTGACCACATTTAATCCGGCGTCGTCATACAGCCAAAGCTCGGAAGTGGCGTTGTTGACGACGAGCTTGTTCTCCAGCAGGTCGAGTATCTCATCGACTCCTGTGACCAATGTTGTTCCACCGCCGTAGTTGTAGCGCTCATCCAAGGTATCATCGAGACCGTCGCACAGAACGGCATAATTTATGGATGGGTTGAAGGGTGGAACGTGAGCATCGGTAAAATCGTACTTGTAGCAACCGTCGCCGACCTCGACCATGTTCTCCCCGGCCACCACAAGGAAACCGGTGTCTATCCTGCGAATATTTACGGTGGGAAGAGGAACGAGCGCCGTGGCTGGAATACTGTTGCGGAAGAAGTACGCGAGGATGTTGATGTTGGCCATCTGACGCCTCTAAACTGCTGTACTATGCAGTAATGTAATATAAAAGGGTTCACCAGATATTTATATATTTCCGAAATCTATCAAAATCACATTTTCTTGGATTTTTCCTTCTTATCAACCGTTTTTTCTTCAAAGTCAAAAGTACAATATTTACAAATCTCCACGTCGGCAAGGAGCTCTGATTTACATTTCGGGCATTCCTTCTTTTCTGCGTTCAGATAATTCCAATCATCCTTGTAGACCATGACAGGACCTTTACATTCTGGACATGTTCCGGTGTATGACTTACGTCCCCTCATAGTACCCTCCTTGAGAGAACTCATCGTCACGGTCTTTCTACATTTAATACAATAAGCATCGACCTTCTTCGCCATAGTATGTCACCTCATTCATATACCTTCAATGACCCACTCGAACCTGTCCTTCTTGGTAACTTTGAATATACGACCCGCCTCGAATTCTTCTCGTGAGATTGGCATTATATCCCATCAGATGATATTAGGGTGCAACATATATTTATAGGCTAGTACCGACCCACACTGGGCTCCAAATCCAGTCCTCCCTTTTGGAAGGCGATGTACACCTGCACGACAGGTTCCGTGAACCTGTCGTTCATCGCAACATCGAAGCTTGTTTTCTGCCAGTTGTACCGGAAACCGGCGTTGTATCCTTGGACTATCCACCATTCCAGTGGCATAAAACATTGATGCGTCGGGTCTCCCCAAGGACTGTTACTGGTGGTCATTGACAAGGGTACGGCGATAAAAGCCCACTTCGTTGTAACACGGGACATTTCTTTCATACAGAAAGGGATGTGCTCCGGTTTTATGTGCTCCAAGACACTTAGAGCGGCGATGGTATCGAAACATCCGTTCGGATAGGGCCATGGGGTCGTCCCATCGATTACGAATTGTCGGAGTCGACCCTTGACCTCGGGTTCACAGTTATCAATCGCCCATTGTGAGATATCGAAGCCATGAGCATCGATACCGAGCCTCAAGGATGCTTTGCAGAGGAACCCGCGAGCGCAACCGGCGTCCAATAATCTCTTTGGCTGAAAGCGGGTATTTATTACTTGGGCGTCCATTGTTGCAGATTTCTCATATCTTTCCCAAGTATATTCACCGTCGAAACACGACTTGTCGCTCGGTCTGAAATAATCTTCGTTGTAATATTCCTGGCCGTGTTCAGGGACTGGTATGGTCCCAAGGCTTTTTTTCGACCATTCGGCTTCAGAGATGAACTCCACCGTAATCTGCTCTCCTGTAATAGGGTCGGTCTTTGGAACATTCACCCTACAATGAGTATTCTCTATGAAGTTGAGGATTTCCAAGAAATCGGGGGACGCTTTTGCACGGTCATAGACCAGATATCGGTTTCGATGGTCCCATCGAAGGCATTTACCGCAAGCGGAACGTTGGAACACATCGCGGATTTTATCGTTGAGGTTCTCCGGTGTAATCATATGTATCATTCCTGACAATCAGTCCTGACAAATCGAGCACGGTAGACCTATTTTATCGTAGTCTCTTCCCAATAATCTCTCCATGAATTCCTTTCTTTTATCACTGTTCCAAAGCTTGTATAGGTTCTCGTTCAGGACGTTACCGAATTTCAGCTCCGAGTCATAATCCATGCAACAAGATATTAGATTGCCGTCAGTGTCTATACAACATTTTTCGCCGTTTGATATCGTATTAGTGCATAAATACGCCTTATTCTTTGGTCGGTTCCATCTCTTTCTTTCAGCCCATGTAGCGATGAAGGTATTGTTGATAGCATCGAATCCCAACCCAATCTCCAGTAATCCCCTGAGATAGGCAACCACCTCTTGTGTCTCATCTGGGATGGTAATATCTTCCGGTTGACCTATCTCCAAATAATATCGCGGTTGCGTAGTAACGGATATGGCTATGTGACAACCTTTGAAATCGTTCAGAGACTTCAAATCCATGAACGCCAAATTTCTCAGTTTGATAAATTCCACTAGATTACCCAGGACGATATTCAAGGGAAGACCTTTGACGGCGTGATATCCCTTTTCGGTGATACCATCAATGTTCAATCCGACCAAACTAAAGTTTTTAAGCACGAACTCGGCCATAGTTTTATCCATTAGATAGAAATTACTCGATAAGATGAAACTAGATTTAGGATGAGCTTCCTTGAACTTGGTCACGATTTCTTTGAACTGTGGATGAAGGAGCGGCTCGCCCATGTCCGCGAACACGATGTTCTCCACTTTTGATTCTTTTGTGTCGGCGAGTATTTTGTCTACAATCTCCATTGACATGAACTTACTTTTATCTCCGCTTTGAAGTCTTCTGCCAATCGGACACCAAATACATTTGGCGTTGCATACCGACGAAAGGGACAAGGATAGATACCTCGGGTTCTCATGAACGGGAACTATCATTCCATGACCTCCTTGATGAGTTTCACATACATACTTTTTACAATCTTCCAACTGTATCGTTCGGCGGTATTCCTTGCTTCACGTCCCATCCTTACAACTTCCGATGGATTATCGCGGAACCATTCGAGTTTCTCCTTGATTGCGAGCGGGTCGCGGATTGGAACGGTAAAACCTTCCTTTCCATCCTGTATCAGGTCCACCAAACCGGTACCGTTGGTCGTTATTATCGGCCTTCCGTGGGCCATCGCCTCAAGCCCGCAAATACCGAAACCTTCTGTGATGCTTGGACCAACGAAGACGCTGACCTTCTCATAGAAATCACACAGTTCACCGATGGCGCCGAGCACCTGGAAGCGGTCCTTGAACCGCGGGTCGCTTATACCGAAGTTCGATGATTCCTTTCCACCGATGACAAGCTTCATCGCCGGGGTCGTCGATGCTATGGCGCAGACCAGATAATTAATCCCTTTATCCGCACCCATGCTTCCCATGTACCCAGGAGTGAACTCGGTCGGGTAGGGTGGAATACTAGACGGTATATAAGTTCCGTGAGGGATGACGAACGGCTCCCTTTTCAAATCGATAATACTCTTCAAATATTCGGCGGAGCTCTTGGAATGAACGACGAGTGCATCATTTACTTTACAGAACTTCATCAGCATATCGAAAAGAAAACCTTTTTGATAATGGGAGTAGGGATATTCGTTATGGAACTTAAGATGTTCCTCCATGGATAAATCCACACGGTGAGGGGCAAAATCGGCTATTATCTTGGATTTGTGTTCCCGCTTTAGATATTCGAAGGTGTCGCTCCACGGACCGGCGTAGCTCAGGACCAAATCTACAGATGTGCTTGGTGCAACATTAGCTTGTACCAATGCCTTTGCGAAATAATCCGAGAAGAAGAGACAATCATACCGGAACTGTTCTGGTTTGATACAATGAGCCGGTATCCCTTCGTATTTCGCATCAGTGAAATGTTGTCCACCGAGTATCATTTTGACATCGGATACCTCCCGTAGAACTTCGAGAAGGTTCAGGGATACAACGCTTCCTCCGGATAGTGTCCTTATCTGAGCGTCTTTGACGGTATCTTCTTTCTTCCAAAGGACGTTGTATCCAATCGGTGAGTTGGTCAGGAGTATCGAGTTCATGTTTACCATCTACATCCTTCGTCCACATGCTTGATGAGGTCACGGTATTTCGGTGATATGGTCTCGATACTGAACTTCTCGGCTTGTTTCCGACACGCCTCTGGTGTTATCGTGTCAAGCTTGGCGACGGCTTCCTTGAACTGTGCGTAGGTATCAACATGGAACCCGGATACTCCGTCCACAATCAGGTCCTTCAATCCACAGTTGGGCGTGCAGATAACAGGTTTTCCGGTCGCGTTCGCTTCAACCGCCGCCAGTCCGAAGACCTCGTAATAGTTAGGAGCTTGTGGGAGAAGGACAACGGCCTTGCATTCTTGAAGCTTCTTCTGTTTCTCTTCATGACTGACCAGACCGGAGAAGTTCACGTTGTTGATTTTACAGGACGCGCGGATGTTGGCTGGATAGTTCGGGTCCTTGACCATCTTTTCTTCACCGATGATGTCACCCTTCAATCCCGCCTTCGAAATCCAATCAACGAATACGTGGATACCTTTGTCGGGGTCAATCCGATTGACCGAGAGGAAGGTATCTCCGGTAGTGTGCGTGAAGGGGTACCGAGACATATCAACGGAGTTCCAAGTTGTTCGGACGGGTGCACCTAGGGCCAAACTGGCGTGCTTCGAATGCTCCGCGCTCACTCCACACAGCATGGGGAACTTCTTTGGGGGTTTCTGTGGGAAGGGAACGGGTGAGTGCATCGTCGATATCACGGGAAGACCCTCACCCATGAGCAACGACCATTTGTACCAAGAATGGTCGAGGATGACATCGTAGTCCCGAAGTATCTCCCTGTAGAACCAGAACGCCTTTTCTTCGCTCTGTGCGAACAAGCCCGGGTTCTCGAAGGCGTAAAGCTCGACGTTCGGTGGAGCGGAACTGCCTCTCGCCCCGATGAGTGTGACATTTTCTCCGAGCTCTGAGAGTCCGCGGGCGTGATTATAGACTACGGCTTCCAAACCGCCGTAATTTTTTGGGGGGGTCTCAATCGCCTGAGCGCTTATTAACAATATCTTCATCCAAACACCTCCTCTAATTCGGACAAATTACCCGCATTTATATCGTGTTCCCACAAACGGATAATCTCCCATCCATTTTTTTCAATGGTTTCGTTGATGATACAATCACGGTTCAATGCCCATTTCTGATATTCATTCGGGTTGGGAAAATGAGTGGAACATCCGTGCCAATAACAACCATCGACTTCGATTATTAAACGACGGTCCATAACTACGATGTCAAATTGATGACGACTGTATAGATAATGTGGGATATCAGATAATATTTTGTGTTTGCAATATGAAACGTTGTGACTATCAAGATAAGCAAATACTATAAGTTCAATTTTGGTGTCTCTCATAGGCATAACTTGACGAGCACGGGCGATACGTATCTTAATCTTCTGGTCTTCTGGAACTATTCTGCCTTTCAACGCGATTCTTATCTTTTCATGAATCTCTTTGGTATGAAGTCGTTCGACGCCACCTGGTGGCATCTTACCTTTCTTTACTTCACTCAGTTTTCGTTTATGTTCTTCCGATAGATGGCGACCCTTCATGGATTCACTCTGCTTCTTTTTATGTTCTGCCGTATGTAAACGTCCTCGTATCGAATCGGCTTGTTTTCTACGAGCTTCGGGTGTATGCAATTTCCATATGTGAGTGGGTATTTTACCTTTTTTAGCCAAGCTCATTTTCATACGCGTGTCGACAGTCGGTTTTAAACCCATATGAGATTCGCTAATTTTTCTTCGGTGTATCTCAGAAAGCGGGCCTCTCTTTCCTCTCCGTGACTTAGCCGCATCCATTACCTTTTGATGAACTTCGGGAGTTCTCATCGCTTCCCTGGTTCTCTCACTTATTTTTTTCTTCCATTCTGCGGAACCGACTTTGGGGCACGAAGTTTCCCCCTTTAATCTTCTATTCCAACATTTCGTACAGAGGTACCAACAGGTCATAATTCCGTGGTTAACATTCCCCGATGTATCGAGGTGATATTTCTGGATTTCGACTCTGCACCAGTCACATTTTATCTTCGTTCTACATTCCTCCCTTGAACTCCGATTCCTTGATGAACTCCCAACCCGAATCACGAGCCTCTATGAAATCGACTGGATGATTACCGACGAGGACAAATCGGTCCGCTCGTATGAAGGTCTTGATTTGATAAAGCATGGACGCCTTGGACGTACCAATCGGTCCAAGAATTGAAATCAATGTCTGCCAGCCGTTGACGGCGTTGGCGAAACCGGCCCAATTGCCACAAATCCCGATGATATTACCTTCTTCCTTTAACTTGACCAGTTGCGATAATTTAACGGGTCCTCGGCTTATCTCAAGTGTATCGTCCACATCGAACATATAGATTATAGCCATGTCATTCCACCTACCTAATGTTCCAGGTCCATGCCGTTGTCCCTGGCACTCTCGTTCCAATATCTGTTGCATTTTTTGCAATGGAATGTGATGTAAGCATACTCGTAATCCCATCTCACATTTTTAGTTTCGGGGTCGAGCTCACAATTGTGACTTCCGCACCACCGACACGTGTGCTGGACCTTGGCGGGGCCAGCACAAGTTCCTGTCATCACCATGTGTGGTCCGTCGTTCGCTATGACCGATTTCAATACCATCTTCTTGAATTTTGTGCGGTTCGTCATTTTCAAACATCCTCTTGATATCTATTCATGTTCTCGTCCCTTGGAAGTATCTCGTTCTTTCTTTTTGTCATGATTGGGACCACGACGGATTCTCCGATACCCATGAACCTTCTCGACAGGGAAAGAAGTTCATCGTGGTTCTTGGCCCAGGACTTTCTGGAAGGTTCCTCACGTTTTCCATCCCTGGATTTAGCTTCGCTGACCCAGGAGGACCAAGCCATGGCGAGAAGTCCGCGGTACAGAATGCTACGGGCCTCCCAGTCATAGTTGTTCCGGTCCTTTTTCGGGACCAGGCTTTTGTAGAGACGGACCATTCTTTCCGCTCCTCGCTGTAATGTATCATTCACGCCTTTATTGAACAAGGCGGTGGAATCCTTGTCAAGGAAACCCTTGACCTCGGATTTTGATTTCGAGCACGCTAATCCGACGGCCTTCTCTATCTCCATGATTGTATCTACGACGATACTTCTATGTTTTCGACTGAATTCCTTTTCGTTCATTTTCTATCCCACATTCCATGGATTATGTGTTAGTATCCAGACCACGATGATTCCACAGATAACGCAACCGGCGATGAATGATATGACACCAAGGATTACGGCTCCGTCGTCCATGCTATGCGGGACGCCGTTGTTATCGATTCGGATATCCTCGTGTGTTTCCCAATATGTTGTCCAAGTCACACCGAAGCTCAGTAACAGCACACCAATGGTCATAGCGACCGATAATGATTTGTTTCTCTTAGACTTCTCAGGTTTCATTTCAACATCTCCTTGTTGATTCATTTCAATATTCCCATGAAGAAGGACCAACCACCGTACTGAAGCAACTCGATTTTGTATTTCAGTCCGGCCTTTTCGATGTCTTCCGTCAATGTATCCAGTGTGTACCATCTTATGTGCCACAGGTGGGGGTTCGTTTTATCGTCGACCGCGCCTGTACAACCCGGTTGGTCGAGGGTCTCTTTCTTGGCCAAATCCTCGTACTTGAGATTATCGAGCTTCAATCTCTCGTCGATGGGCATCATTGGACGGAGGCTCTTGTCCCAGTTGAACTCATAGGGAACGCTTATTATGATGCATCCATTGGCGACACGCTTTGCTTCTTTGAGTACCTTGACCGGGTCTTTGACGTGTTCGAGAATCTCTCCGCAAACGGCGCAGTGAAATTCCCCATCTTTGAACGGTAGTTCGTGGGCATCGGCCTGTTTGAAACCGAGGCCGTACGCCGGTGTCCAAGTATCCAAATCAACACCCATTACATTCGGGGCGAACGGTGTACCGTTGAAAACGTCTCCTTTGTTACACCCAATGTCCACAAACCGGCCAAACACCTTTGACCTGACCCATTCAAATCTGTCCATATCATCAGCTCCTTTGGTCACATCGGTTCCTCTGCCAAACATCGGGTGGAACGTGGTGACATTTCTTACACAACTCGTAATGTTCCAGGTCTATATCGTCAAGATTGTTTGTCAATACGGACCCAAGTTTCTTGGTAGCAAAAGCATCTATACAACAGGTAACAATGGTCCCGTCCCATAGAACAACGCCCATCCCTTTATAAACCCAGCCACATTGCAAAACGTACGTGGGTTTCAGCCAATCGACTTGTCCGGCCCAGTCATGAGGATAGGTCACGAAGTCGACGGAGATGTTGCAGGCTATGTTATGGTTAGCCAGTATCCTGAGACAATCCGCCGATACGCGTGTATTGTGGAGAGTAACATCGATATGCGAGATACCGGCTTCCTTCAGTTTTCCCGCCAGTTCGTCGGTCATGTGATTACCGTTAGTGTTGAAGTGA
>Ga0315273_10009100_pt1 | contig 12564 bp, 10 predicted proteins | sample YL17G02_0_MG_FD_205753 | JGI IMG/M metagenome (GOLD analysis project Ga0315273, IMG submission 205753) | Sediment microbial communities from Yellowstone Lake, YNP, Wyoming, USA - YL17G02_0 | ecosystem: Environmental > Aquatic > Freshwater > Lake > Sediment | place: USA: Wyoming | collected... | reverse complement strand
TGAAAGAATCTGGGATCTGTTTTGCCCGGACAAGATATTCATGCCTCTCGCGAGGTATCAGGGCGAGTGTATAGCCGGAGGTCTGCTCTTCGTGAAAGGCAGAGAGATTCACTTTGCCTACAGTTGCTCGCTCACAGAGTACCTTCCGCTGGCGCCGAACGATATGGTCTGGTGGCACGCAATCAAATGGGGAAATGAGCACGGATTCTCGCGCCTCAACTTGGGCAGAACCAGAGAAGGAGAAGATACCGTGACCTTCAAGAAGAGGTGGTGTGCTGAGTCTGCCAAGATGCCCTACTTCTACAAGTTCTTCGGGAAGGCGCTGGAGCAAAGGCAGGAGGTCCGGTACAGAAGATTGTCGAGGCTGTGGAGCAAGTACATGCCAGAGTCCGTTGCTAGCAGGGTTGGCCCCTTGATCATAAGGCAGATAGGGTAGCAGCGACTGAACTAGACATGATTTGCCAAATGTTGAGGGATCTTTCTCAGGTCGGGGCAGTCTAGGCTGGGACCAACTGTCGATAAACTACCAACAGAAGGAACGCAAATGGAGAACTGTAAGAAAGTAGACCGAGAGTGGTTGATGGAGACCTACGGATATCGGAACAAGGGCGTGTTTGGCGTCATACGGCTCTACTGCCGTCAGACGTTCAGCCTAGTTCTGAACGAGCTAGCTGGGATAGCACTTACCTCAGAACTGCGGGTGGCATTGCAGAGGGCCAGGGGGGTCAAGATCGGGAAGAACGTCTATCTGGGCTTCAGCGTCTACATTGACCACCTTCATCCCGAACTGGTCACCATCGAGGACGAGGTATGCATAGGGCACCGCAGCATGGTCTATACTCATTCCAACGCTGGATGGTGCACTGAAATCAAAGAGAAGTACTTTCCCTCGTATGTGGCCCCGACCACCTTCAAGAAGGGTGCTTGGGTGACAACGGGGTGCACAATACTGGCAGGAGTCACTGTCGGAGAAGTGAGCGTGGTTGGTGCAGGGAGCGTGGTGAGGAGGGATGTCCTGCCGTACACCCTTGTAACTGGGAATCCAGCGAGAGTGATTCGAAAGCTGGTTCCCCGGGCGGAGTCTCGGCCTGCTTCGAATCCTTGAATGGACGAGCCGGAGTACCTGGAGGGCAAGATGGCGCGTATCGTGGGCGGGCACAACTCTGAACTGAGGGAATTCAGGGTGGCTGTGGTAACCTACCCCTTCCATGACGAAGTGGGAAGGGCGACCCTGTCCAACTTCATCGAAGTAGTAGAACGCGTATCGAAAGAGGTCTACGTTATTACAGGAGCTCTTCCAGTTTGGCCGAACTCCAACGTCCATGTTATAAGGTTGAACACTGATGTGCATAAAGGGCCGCTGATAGTCAGGGTAATGAAGGCCGAACTCGTTGATCTAACAACGGCTTTTCATCTGATCAGAATCCGTCGCAGAGTCGATGTTGTCATCTTCCACATTGGGACCGCCGTGCATATATGGTCTCTGTTGGCGGCGAGATTGTCTGGCAAGGAGACTTCTCAGTGCGTGACAGGACTATTCTCTACGGGCGCCAGGCAGCGATACAACCGAGCCATTCAGATCGCCGGCAGGTTCCTCGAAGTGACTCGCTTGTCCATCCTGGACCAGGTCGCAGTTCAGAGCCCCGCGTGCGTGGGTGGCATGGGGCTTGAGAGGTACAAAGATAAGATAGCCATAAATGGGGCCGTGCACATTGACACCGATCTGTTCAGACCAACCAGAGATTTCGACAAAAGAGAGAATGTGGTTGGCTACGTTGGCCGGTTGATTGGGGGGAAGGGCATCATGGAGTTTCTTGATGCTGTTCCCATCATACTGAAGAGCAGAGACGACGTGAGTTTCCTAATTGGTGGAGGAGGGCCGCTGCAGGACAGAATTGTGGATAGCCTGGAGAGGAATCACTTGGGCAATAAGGTCCGCCTTGCGGGATTGATTCCCCACGATGAAGTGCCGAACCATCTGAACAGCCTGAAACTGCTCGTTCTCCCATCTGTTGGGGAAGGGTTGCCCGGCATAGTGCAGGAGGCGATGGCTTGTGGCACCGTTGTTCTGGCGACACCTGTTGGGGGTGTCCCCGACCTGATAATGGACGGAGAAACCGGTTTCATCTTGGAGAAGAGCACGCCGGAGTGCATAGCTGATGGGGTACTCAGGGCCCTGTCACATCCGAATCTGGGCCGGATCGGCGAGAATGCTCGACGGTTGATTGAGCGTGAATACAGCCGTGATGCCATGGTGGAGAAGTGCAGAATCGTGCTGGACGAATTGATGGCTCGTAGGAAGTGACGCTACCGGAGACAGCAACCGACATGAAAGTCAACATCGTGACGCCGATTCATCCGGGCGGCCCGTACTCGCTGGGGAAGCAGTTGGCGGAGATACTACCCGCTAAGGGAGTGCGGTCCATTTGGACACACCAGTTGACCGGGGTGCTGCTGAGTTCATTTTATCCACCAGCTGACGTTACGCACTCCCTGACCGTCCCTATGATCCCCATACTCAAGGTCCTGAAAGGTCCCTTGGTCCTCAGCTTGCATGGGGATCATAAAACTGAAAAGACGCCTTGGAGCCGGATGCTCCCTTTGGCGATGCGGCGGGCGGATGCCATAACAACGCCCAGCCTATACCTCAAGAACAGGCTGGAAATAGCTGACGCCGTGGTGATCCCAAATGCCGTGTTCCCGGACCGGTTCAAGTTGGCCACTCATCGTGACAAGCGAACTCTCGATCTGGTGACAATAACCGAGTTCTCATTCCTTGAAAAGGCCAGTGGCATACTGGACATCCTTCAGATCCTCGATGCCGTGGGAGACAGCCGAGTCAGGTACAAGGTGATCGGGGACGGCTTCTATCTAAGACAGATCAAGCAAGAAGCCAAGAAACACTCGGTTGAAGTTGAGTTCACGGGGTTTCTCGCTGACCCAAGGCAAGCTTTGCAGACGAGCGACATTTTCCTGTATTATTCGCGCTTGGACAATTTCCCGGTCGTCATACTGGAGGCCATGGCATCTGGGCTGCCGGTAATAACGTCCAATGTCGGGGCTACCAGCGAAATGATTCACGATGGGGAGGACGGCTACGTGGCCGGGACCAGAGACAGCTACCTTGATGCCCTCCGAAGCCTATTGGATGATCCTGAACTGAGACAGAAGATAGGGGGGAATGCCAGGAGTTCTGTGGAGAGGCGATTCAACTGGCAAACCTTGGCCGATGACTATGTCACGCTATACCGAAAGTTGCTATGACGCCATGGCTATTGTTACGGCGTTGAGAAGATGGAGAATTGAAAGGTGTGTCACCCCGGATTGAGAGACTTCATGGGCGTAAGCCAACAATCCTTTGCCCGGACCGCCGTCGGAATGCAGAGTTTCAAGAGCAGCCATGATATGAGCGATTGCACGGCGGTCTCTCTGAGTAAGTGGGCCAACATCGCTGAGTAAAGCGGCCCGCGTTGAATGCAGTCTTGTCCGCCGGAGATCTGGATGAAGGGAATGGTGCAGCACTGAAATAAGTAACACTGAATCAGGTCTGCGACTTAGCGGGCACAGGAACCATTGCGATCAAAGATACTGTACGGGCTGTGGAGACCTTGGCGGGAGGTACGACTAGTGAATGGAAGTAGTCATGATCTAGCGTGACCACGGAGTCAAGTCACATCTCCAGAGGAAGCCGAGAGGGATCTCGGTAGGGATGCGAAGACTCGATTATGAAATGGGATCTCGAGACACAGTGAATGGTACAAGAGCAACGAAAATACGCCCCGGATTAGGGCAATTGGCAGGCACACACTGAAGACCAACAAGATCCTGGCAATAGTGGCATTCCTTTCAGTCACAGTGGCTCTTTGCACTGTTGTATCTAAGGCACCAGTCGCTGCCTACGAGATGTCCATATATGACGCCTACCCGTGGCATTTCTGGCTTGCGACCTGCATTAACCTTTCTTGCGGCATCCTGATCATCCTGCGTCAAGCCCTCAATAGCAAAGAAGGTTCTAACTGGTGGCTCGTTGGGATTATGGTAGTCATCATGGCCAACTGCATTGTGCTGCTCCTGCCTTTCTTGCGTGGCTACTTCCTCTATGGCAGGGATGACCCGCTGAGCCATCTTCTGATGGTGCAGGATATCGTTTCTACGGGCAAAGTGACTGACAACCTCTACCCGGCCTCCCACATCCTGGCTGCCGGCTTGTCTTTAGTCTGTGGTGTTGACTCTGCAGTCATCGTCAACTGCCAGCCGACTGTCTTTAGCGTGGTCTATGTTGTGGGCGTCTGTGCCCTGGCGGTAGCCGTGGGCAAGAACCGCGGGCAAGTGCTGTTGATCTCCGCACTCGGCACAGTCCTGCTCTTCTCAAACTACGGGACCAATTTCCGACCCACGCACTTCGCGTTTGCCATCGTTCCACTCATACTCTTGCTCTTCTACCTTAGGATGACCAGTATGAGCAACAGTGCCTTGTTCGTCATTCTCCTATTGCTGGTACCGATACTGCACATTTTTGCCTCCGTGATGGTTGCTACTGTCTTCCTTCTGTACGAACTCTCCTTCGCACTGCGGAACAGACTGAGTAGGCGGGGCAGTATTCGGGGCGGGATTGAAAGTGCAAGTCTCGCGAGCCGACGGTCAAGTTCCATAACCCCGGCACTGCTGGTTCTAGTGGCTGCCTTCGCCTGGTACTGGGACTCCTTTGAATTTGCAGCTAATGCTAGGAGTCTGCGTGACTTTATACTATACGATATCGGCGCACGGCCAGCTGACACAATTACAGCGACAGCAAGCCAAGCCAATACCACTGTCACCGATTTCCTCTATATGTTTTTTAGAGGCTATGGGCATGAGTTGGCGTATGCCGTTATGGCAGCCCTAGCCATTCTTGTGGTCATAAGGAAGTGGTACCGGAGTCGAATAGCGGTCACGGTCGACGAGGTCTTCTTTGGTTTGCTTTTCGTCGTCTTCAGTCTCGCCTTCTTTCCTTTCTTGTTTGGCTCTTTCCTGTTCTTGAATCCACTGCGTGAGTTCGAATGGGCGCTCATGGCAGCGACGGTGGTGGTCGGGATGGTCTTCTATGAGGCTCTCTCACCGAAGGAGGAGGGAGAATCGGAATGGAGACCAAGGAGTAAGGTGGCCTTTGTCATGTTGGCTTTGGGCCTCATTGGATCGTCAACAATTGGCGTGTTCGGTGCCTACTACTGCCCGCTCTATGGTCTGACGAACGCACAAGTCACGCGAGCGGAGATGAGTGGCATGCAGTGGTTCTTCACGCACAGCAGTTCCGAGACACCTACTATCAACGTTCGCTACATCGGCGAGTTCGCCTGGAGGAGCTTGGATGCGAGGCCTGGCTATGATTCTATCGTGGAGTCCAAGAATCTGGCGTTTCTGGAATCACCCCTCCATTTCGGCTACCAACAGGGGGGGGCATTGGCACCTGATCTCAGTTCGGGCGTGTACCTGGTGATCACCAGGTCCGACAGGCTTACATCAAGCGAAATCTGGCATGAAAGAGGTGACTTTACCACTCAGGACTTCGACAGGCTCAACAGCGAGCCCGCCTTGGCTGAGGTCTACTGTAATGGTGAACTTGAGATATGGGTGAGTTCTTCGTCCTAGTCCAATGCATGAGCGAATTGCGACTGAAAAGGATGGAGGGAGACTTCTAGATGCCGCAAGTGAGTGTGGTCATACCGACGCACAATAGAGCTGATCTCCTGCAGAGATCCATCCAATCAGTGTTGAATCAGACGTATCAGGACTTCGAAGTCATCGTCGTGGATGACGCTTCGACTGACTGCACGCCAGAGACGGTATCTCAGTTATGCGACAGGAAGCTCAGGTATGTCCGGCACGAGGCAAACCGAGGTTGCGCAGTTGCTCGGAACACGGGAATCGAGGCCGCGAGAGGCGAATACATTGCTTTCAACGACGATGATGACGAATGGACGCCGCACAAACTGGAGAGACAGATGGGAGTCATTGCGACAGTCGATGCGCAGGTAGGCGTTGTCTATTCAGACATGTGGAGGGTCTGGAGATCAAACGAGAAGCGAAGAGAATACTACCGGGCAAAGCACATAATGCCAGAGGATGGCATCGTCTATGAAAGAGCCTTGGGTTTCGGGATTGGCTGCTATATGCAGACAGCCGTGTTCAGAAGGGAATGCTTCGATAAGGCCGGGATGTTCGACCCGGAGCTGGTGCCCTTGGAGGACACGGAGTTGGTAATGCGTGTATCCAGGCACTATCACTTCTACCACATTGGCGAACCCCTGGTGATCCAATTCATGTCGGCTGGAAGCCTGTCACACAACACAGAAGCACTTGCCCGATCCATGAAACGGCTGCTTGACAGATATCGCCAGGAACTACCGACGAAAGCCGTCGCCATATACCATGCAAACATGGCGCAGCAACTGGCAGTGAGCTCCTGGCGGAAGCTCGCCGCCGCGCGTCCGGCGGCTTCCGGGAGGGACTTCTTGGAGGCTTGGTGGCATGTTATCGTCGCTCTTAGGAAAGACTGCCTGGAGGCTGGCAGGGTTCTCGGGAAGGCAGCGATTTCGCCCTTTAGAAAAGGCCTGAGAGCGATTCATCATCCCGGTTGGCACGGGCTCAGAAGGAAGTGATTGGAGGAGCTACGCCTGGCCCATTGTGTCGTGTGTTTTCCAGAGAGCCTAGCTAGGGACCGGTCTGGTGTATGACCGGCGACGATGGCTGACGTCGCTACCCTGCTCTGGCTTCATGCGATGATTGCCCCAGCACTGAATGGTCGGATCGGTTGAGAGACCGGTCCGTGGCCCGGTCAGAAGGGGGCATCCTCCAGTGATCGCCAGGGCGGATGTAGCTGGGTGTAGGGGTCAATAGCCCTACCTCCAACCCGACAGCCTGGACATCTACGAGAGGATTGGATACCGGAAATGCAGAAGACAGCAGCGTTGCTCATGAATCTTTGTGGGTTGACGTCCGCCTATGGCACTCTCAGAAACCACTGCGCTCCCCGAGCTGTGGTTCTCATGTATCATCGGGTAGGTCCCCATCAGGATCCTTGGTCGCTTGACCCCGTGAGCGCGGCAGATTTCGAGCGTCAAGTCAGGTACCTCTCGAGATATCACACCGTTATTACGCTCGAACAATTGGCGGGATGGTTGAGAGGGGAAATGCAGCTACCCAGCAGAGCTGCAGTCATCACGTTTGACGACGGCTACAAAGACGTATTCACATATGCATATCCTGTCCTGAAGAAGTATCGTACTCCGGCTACGGTCTTTCTGCCCACGGCGTATATTGGTGGCAGCACCCTCCTCTGGTGGGATAGAGTGGGATATGCTGTCTGGAAAGCGGAAGCGAAGAGACTTGTATCGCAAGAGTTTGGGAGTCTTTCACTGGACTCTGCAAGGAATAAGCTGAGGTCAACTAGTCTGATCGTGGGAGCGGTACGGCGTCTACCGGACGAGGAAGGGGCCTCAGCCGTCGACAAGTTGATTGAGATATCAGGCGCAAGAATACCGGTTGAAGTTGCGACAAGGACTATGCTGTCTTGGGATGAGGTAGAAGAGATGAGCAATAACGGGATTGAGTTTGGCGCTCATACTCATAACCATCGCAAGCTGGCTGGTTTGTCGGTGGAAGAGACGAGATACGAAATCACGCGTTCAAAGAACGAGATTGAGGAGAGACTGGGGAAGCGCGTCACCAGCTTTGCCTATCCCTACGGTCTCCCCAGTGATTTTGACAGCGCTTCGGTTGATATTGTCAGAGAGAGCGGATTTCAGTGCGGAGTTGCGACAATTCGCGGAATGGTGTCGTGCGGAACTGATGCGTATCGACTGGGTAGAGTGGGTCCGGGATCGAACCTGGATATGTTCAAGGTTTCTTTGTCAGGACTGCATGCTGACGCGATGAGCCTGCTGTCGCGAGGGAGCTAGCATGGACACGACTCAGATGGTTTGCCAATAAGGATTTGTCGGGCTCCTTCCCAAAGACAGCTAGACTCGGCATATTGAGGTCGACGCGGCATCCAAGACAGCCAAAGAGATCTCACACTGGCTACATTCGCCCGCGTCGAAATGAGATGGGTATGCACTTGTGACATCATCTTCGGTGAACGTGATTGCTTGGCGACGACGGAGTCCAGCGCAGATGCCACTCGTGGTGCAACAGCTACCGTGATAACCCATCCTGCTGCAGCCCGTTGCCGTGGGAGCAGCGCTAGGAGCGGGTCTGGCGAAGAATTGGGATGGTGACTGCCAAGGCAACTATGCTCTGGCCTGCGAGCCAGCCCAAAGCCACCCCTGTTAGGCCCATCCTCGACATGAGGAGGCCACTCAGTCCCAGACTCAGAGCACTCATAGCGGCAGACGCTGCCAGTATCTTGCCTGTCTCTTTCTTCACCCTTCCTATGGTTATGTAGAGGTAGTTCATTCCGTAGGCGAAGCTGGTCAGCACCGATATCCGCAGAAACGTTGCCCCATGTTCGGAGTAGTCTCGGCCGAAGACCAGCAGCAGCTTGTCACCTATCGCCAGAATCAAGAGGACGATGGGAATCAGAATCATAACCATAAGCTTCAGAGACTTCCGGATGTTTGACCGCATCGATCCTTCGTCATTGGAACCCTCAGCAAACAGAGAGGCGAAGATTGAGCTCGGCACCATCATCATTACTGAGCTTATTTGCCAAGGTATGGAGAAGTAGGCGTTCATCTTCGTACCCAGGACATTGGCCACCATCAGCGTCAGGACCAAAGGAGAGGCTACCGACAGCGTCCTGGCGATGTAGTTGGCTCCCACATATTGCCACATCATGCCCACGATGTCTCTCTTGACCATGGGAAACGGGCGATAGCCCGGCTGCACCCGGGGCACCAGCACCAGGAGGTTCAAAAGGGTCACGGCAAGCAAGGCTAGGCCGGCAGCGGCAAAGATGGCGATTGGTCCGCTAATGATAGCTGCGAAGACGAGGATCAACACGAGTCTGAGGAACGAGAGTATGGTTACTTTGACCAGAGTAAACTTGGTAGAGCGTCTGGCGACGAAGACGTTGTCTATCTGCGGATCTAAGGTCCATATCGCCGCGAAACTCAGGAAAGCGGCTAGGAACAACGGGTGCTGTCGTATGGGCAGAAGCTCCTTCGACCAGATTCCCAGACCGGCGAGGAACACTGCGGCTGTGACCAGCGAAGCCAGGCTGCTGAGGGTGAAGCAGGTATTGACCATACTATTGCCCCTGTCGTGGGCACCAGGCAGGAAGCGTACGAGGCCAACCCCTAAACCCAGATCAGAGATGCTGGACAGAAGGCCGAGCGCTGCTATGGCGGCCGTGGCCAGCCCGACGTCGTCAGCGGGATAGTAGTGGGTTGCCGCTGCCCAGAAGCCAAAAGTGAACGCGGAGTTGACTGCGGCGCCGGCCATCAGGTAGTAGGCGTTCCGATAAAGGGACGTGCCGATGTGTTGCTTGAGCCACGTGCTGATGCTGGCTACCCCGATGATCCTGCCGCCGAGCGAATCCACACGGGCAGCGAGCCGAGCGAACCTGGACTTTCTGGGAGCTTCAGGGGCCTTTGGAGGCGACTGTAGGGGATTCTTCTCGTCCATATAGTAAGAGAACTATATATCGAGCCCGCAGGATAATCAACAACCCCATGCTTGCAGCGCCTCTCGCATCTCTGGCAACGCGCAGTTTGAGTTGCCATCTCTGTTGGCAGAGCCCGTCCAGGCATGACAAAAAGGGGTTGGACAGGCGAATTGGAGGCGGTCTGCACGAAGGCGAGCATCAAGAGACGGGCTGTCGACTATTCCTGGGCAAGAAGCTCGGTACTTAGCCCCGCGACTTGAAAGCTCCGATCTCCCGGAGGCCCAACCAGGCCGCAGACAGCACAACCACAGCTCCCAAGGGGACTGCCAGCAGGAAGAACCTCCAATTAGTTGATGGTTTGGTGTGTGTCTCACCATCAGCCGTCGCCAACGCAGTCGAATCCCCGGCCCACGTGGCTGGGATCTCCTCGGCGCGATTGTTGCCAAGAAATCCGTTGGCCAGGTCTATGGAACTCGTGGCCCCGGGTTCGCCAACAGCGCGGAAGCTCAGAGTCGCCAGGCAGCCATGTCCGTCGACGCCAGGAACGCCGGGTACATTCACCACAACTCTATATGTACCCGGACCTATCTTGTTCCATACGTCAACCGGAATGGGTGTCGTGCCTATTGTACCGTCAGCAGTGGCATCCAATTGAATGACTGCCTCGTCAAATGAGACATCAAACTGGCCAGCATCGAAACCGGTCAGGTCAGTGACATCGACATCAACTGTGAAGCTGCTGCCTGCTGCGACATCGGGGGGAGCACTGATGGTGACGCCAGCGGTGTCGGCTGACAGAGGATGGCTCCTAGCAACAAAGCTGACACTCGCAGCCAATCCCAGGAGGGCTAATATGCTCAACTTTCGCATCATTCGTTTCATCACGGCACCTACAACATGTGTTCGTTGGATTCGCTGCGCGGTTTGGGTGCTAGCTCAAGCCGGCAATAATCCTCTCGACCTTGGTGATGTCAGCAGCATTGACCTTGCCGTCCTGATTGGCATCGGCGGAGCTAGTCGTCACTTCCAGTCCGACAATTATCCTCTCCACTTTGGTGATGTCTGCGGTATTGACTACCCCATCACCATTGGCGTCTCCCAATCTCGGTGACACCACGATGCTGAGAGCCTTTGTGGCAGACAGTTGACCATCAGTGACTTTGAAAGTGACACTGAAGTTGCCAACGGTGGTAGCCGTCCCTGAAAGACTGCCGTTGGAGCTCAGGCTCATTCCGCTGGGGAGACTGCCAGACAGCACTGACCAGGCATAGCTGCCGTTGCCACCCGTGGCGCTGAGGTTGGCTGAGTACAAAGTGCCCACTGACGCGCCTGGCAGGGTGTCATTGACAATGGCTATGTTGTTCCATACACGCACCGAGTCACCGGCCCATGTGGCTTGCATCTCGGAGCCTTGAACGTCGTTCAAAAATCCGTTCGATACAGCTATGGTGCCGCTACTTCCGGCAGCCCCGACGGCGCGGAAAGCAAGAGTCGCCAACCGTCCGGAGCCCGCGACCCCGGGGACGCCGGGGACGTTCACCAGAATCCTGCATACCCCTGTGCTTGTCTTGTTCCATATCGCGATTGGTACGTTAGTCGTGCCTATTTGACCGGCGCTGACAGACTCTATCTGAAGCACTGCCTCATCGAACAATACATCGAACTGGCCGGCATCGAAGGCAGTTACGCTGGAGATGTCAACGTCTACCTGGAAGCTGTTCCCCGTGACCACCTCAGTAGGTGCGTCCAGGGTGACGGACGTAGTCGCCGCCTCCGCGCGGTAGCCCGTAGTCAAAACGCTCATGATGCTCGAAGATAGCCCTAACAAAGTCGCCACCATTAGGATTCGTGCCGTTATCTTCATCTCGTCTTTCCTTCCGCACAGCGTACTCTCCATTAGCTGTGCCACAGGTTCACTAGCTCAAACCGACGATAATCCTCTCGATCTTGGTAATATCAGCGCTGTTGACCTTGCCATCGTTGTTGGCATCGGCGCTGGTGTTGGGAGCTTTGCTCCCTACAATCATCGTCTCTACCGCGGTGATATCGGCGGCATTAACTATGCCATCACCATTTGCATCACCGGCCAGTTGAGCGCTGTCTGTATCTACGGCTAGCGTCCTGGTCTCGGTTCGGGCAGAATTCCCAGCTGCATCTGTGGTGTAGGCGTAGTATTGGTAGGTTGTTCCGTCGGCCAGGCCACTGAATGTGATTGAAAGATATCCTGTATGCGTGTCATATGACGCTGCTATCTCCTCTGTTGACAGTGCGCGATTCCAAACCCTGACTTCGTCGGCAATACCATTGAACGTTTGGTCCGCTTTCCCTATGGTAATGCTGCTGGAGCTTGAGGCCAGGGTCCCGGTGTATGTCTCCTGAGCCTCCAGCGCTCCATCAACATATGCCATCGCTCTTTTTCCATCAAACGTATAGACAAGGTGATACCACTTGTCCGGCTCGAAGGTAGTTGAGGAACGTAGAACATGAGTGGCTCCTTGGCTGTCATACCATTGCCACTTCAATTGGTTGTTGCTCTTTGCCCAGTAGAAGGAGAATGCGCCGCTCTTTCCGAAGTAACCGGGGTAGGATGCTGACATCGTGCTTGGCAGTGCTGCCAACTTCACCCAAGCCTCGATAGTGATTGCCTGGCTGGTACCGAGACTCGTGCTATTGGGGATTTCAGCATAGTCATCAACGCCGTCGAATTTCAGCGCGGAGCCGAAATTGCCAGTCGTCCACTGAGTACCATTGCGCAGTGTGCCGTTGTTCCCATACGTTGATTCGTCATAGAGTGTTGAGCCGGAATTCTCGTTGCCGTCCCAGTAGCCAACCAGAGAACGATTCCAGTCCACGAAAGAGCTCAGAGGTCCGTACTTGCTGTTCACAGAGGCGTCTACTTGGGTCCAGTTTCTGGCGACCACAGTCCCACTGCTGTCTGTGGGGGCTGCAAAAGAAATCGATGCATAGGAGGAAGTGTCAAG
>Ga0315273_10009099_pt1 | contig 12564 bp, 5 predicted proteins | sample YL17G02_0_MG_FD_205753 | JGI IMG/M metagenome (GOLD analysis project Ga0315273, IMG submission 205753) | Sediment microbial communities from Yellowstone Lake, YNP, Wyoming, USA - YL17G02_0 | ecosystem: Environmental > Aquatic > Freshwater > Lake > Sediment | place: USA: Wyoming | collected... | reverse complement strand
ACAGCGTTGAGTTTTTCGGGCAGCGATTCCGCGGCCCCGAAATGGACCAGAAGTACACCGATGAGAACGTCTACTGGCTGGATTTCGGCGGCGCACCCGGCCCGCGTATTGCGGACGTCGATGCTACGCCGCAGGGCGACCTGGTCCCGCCGGCCAGTTTCCCGACGACCGTCCACGCCGAAGAGAACATGCTCTGGTGGACGTTGTTTAGCCTCGACCTTGACACGCAGGACACCTGGTTCTGGGATCGTCTGCGACCTCTGGGGGCCGGACAGGGGATCACGCACACACTCCCGTACACGGTGCCGGACCCGGCCGCCGGCTTCACAGCGACGCTGCGCCTCGAGGAGATCAGCCGCACGATCGACGCGCCGCACCGGACCACCATCGGGCTGAACGGGACTCATCTGGATAGCGAGTCGTGGTTCGGCAAGCTGCGCCAAGTCTTCAGCACGACCCTGCCTCCGGGTTTGTTGGTCAGCGGCACCAACTGGGTTAGGGTGGGCGCGCTCAACGAGACAGTCACCGCGGTCACCGGTCAGTCCCTGCACGGAGACAGGCCGGATGCTGCAATACAGGACCTGCTTGCGCGCCAGGAGAGCAGCCTGGTGACCGGACCCGGCCCGGACCCGGCAAGCTTGCTGCGCGCGCAAGGCGTGAGTGTCGACGACATCTATGTCAATTATTGGGAGGTCGACTACAGGCGGCAATTTCGCGCCTGGCAGGACCAGCTCGACTTTCGAGCCGAGATTGCCGGCACCGCCGAGTATTCCGCGACCAACTGGGCATCGGAGGCGGTGGGCATCTGGGACGTCTCCAACCCCCTCCAGCCACGCAGACTGACCGGCGCGTCGGCAACCCCGGATGGCGCGCGCACCGCATTGCGCTTCCGGGCGACTCCACTGGCCGGCGATCGTTTCTGGCTGCAGGCCGAAAGCACCTACTCTTCACCGGCCACGCTGCGTCTGCGGCCCCCGACGGACCTGCGTTCCCCCGCAGGCGGCGCCGACGCGGTCATCGTCACGCACGCCGACCTGCGCCCGGCTGCCGAGCGGCTGGCGAAGTGGCACTTGGCCCACGGACGGCGTGTCCTGGTCGCAGACGCGCGAGATGTGTACGACGAGTTCAACAATGGGATCTTTCACCCCAGGGCGATCCAGGCGATGCTGGTCTGGGCCAAGGAGCACTGGGCCGGCGAGCCCCCGGCCTATTTGACGCTGGTCGGAGACTCTACGTATAACTTCAAGGGCTACAACCCTGCGATCTACGGCAATGGGCCTGTGATGATCCCGCCCTACCTGGCTTGGGTGGATCCCTGGCAGGGCGAAGTGCCCGCCGATGGCCTGTACGGCGACCTGAATGGGGACGGCTTGCCCGAGATGGCGGTGGGCCGGTTGTCGGTGAATACGCTCGAGGAAGCCTACATCGTCGTGGACAAGATCGCGACGTTCGACGAGAAGAAGCGGGCACAGCCCTGGCAGCGGCGCGCGGTCTTCGTGGCGGACCGGGCCGACCCTGCGGCGGGAGACTTCCCAGCGCTCTCGGATCAGATTATCCAGGGCTACATGCCGGGCGACATAAGCACCCAGCGGATCTACCTGGGGCAAACGGTGCCGGACGCCGCCAGTGCAAGGACGGCTATCGCTGCGGCCGTTAACAACGGCGCGCTGATGGTGCAGTACACTGGGCACGGGGCTCCCAGCCGCTGGTCCCGCGAGAGCATCTGGACGAACCCCGATGCGGGAAGCCTGTACAACAGCCTGCAATTCCCAATCGTGATGAGCTTCAACTGTCTTGACGGCTTCTTCATTATGCCATCCCAGGCGGACTGGGCAATGGCAGAGGTATTTCAGCGCCAGTCCGGCGGGGGCTACGTCGCATCTATCTCGCCGTCAGGCCTGGGCTTGAGCGCCGATCAGGCTTTGCTGCGCCAGATCCTTATGCAAATCATCTTCAGAGAGGGGGTCCGCGACTTGGGGCGCGCGTTGACTCTGGCCAAGCAGCGGTATAACACCGAGCATCCGTCGTCAAGCGGACCGGCCTACCTGCTCTATACGATGATGCTGTTCGGTGACCCGGCAATGCAGCTGCCGGCGGCAGCGGCGATGACGTACTTACCGCTTACGATGAGGGAGCGATGATCCGAACGCCTGAAGTTGGACGCACAGAGACGGTTGGCACATCGGCTGCACTAGACTGCCTAAGCCAATCGAGGAGTCCCTCGCGGGCCGCACGCGCCATCGTCGTGATCACCTTGGCGTCTGCCATTCTGATAGCGCTCGCACTCAACGCCTCGGCCAGCGTCAGCTTGACCTACTTCAGAGCGACCACGCAGGCGGACGGCTCGATCCTGGTGACATGGGAGACCGCCACCGAGCTGAACAGTCTTGCGTTTCAGGTCTATCGTGCCCAATCCGATGGCGGCCCTTGGGATGCCATGGTCAATCAGCAGGTGGCGGTCGGCGGGGTCACGGGCGGCTCTTACGAGTACCTTGACTCTGACGTCACTCCGGGGATAACCTACTACTATTTGCTTCAAGAGGTCGAGACCGACTCGTCGCTCATCAACTACGACACGATGATCGCCAGTGCGACCGCGGGGACATCGGGCGGGCCTACGCTCACTCCGACTGCCACGGTGACGGTCGGCCCGAGTCCCACTCGAACGCCGACGCGCACCCCCACAGTGGTGCGTCCGGCTACCCGGACGCCAAGCGAGCCTCCCACTGCCACGCGCCGGTTCACCAACACGCCACCTCCACTGCCGACCGCCACCCCAGGCGTGCCCGGCGCAGCGCCGGCGCCGGCAGATACTCCAGTTCCGACAGAAGCGAGTGGACCGACCTCAGAAGCCCCTGCCCAAGTAGCGACGCCCACGGGGCCCGCCCGCGTAGCGCCAACTCCGGCCGGAGTGCGATCGACGCAGATCGCTGTTGTGGCACCAAGCCGGGCACCAACGGCTACGCTTCCACCCTCGGTCACCCCGTCGGCAGCCGAAGCAAACGAGGCCCCTCCTACGACGCCTTCGGCGACCGCGACGCCCGCCGTGTTCGGGTCAAAAGAGACCAGCCAACCTCTACTCCGAAGCACTGCACGGTCGCAGCCGGATCCGACAGACTCGGCAGAGCAAGAGACGGCCCGCAACACACGACTCATACTGGGGCTGGGTGGTGGGGCGGTCGTGCTGGCTGCGGCACTCGGCTTTGGCGCCGTTCTGATATCGCGCCGAGGCCGGCGCTAGGCACGAGCGATGCGGATGCGGTCCTGGTTACTCGCGCTCCTGGTCATCGGCCTCACTTCGTGTCGACAGCCGGCGCCCTCAGTTGTACCCGGCGAGCCGGTCATGACCGTGAAGATGACCGTCTCGACCGACGGGATCTATGAAGTGCCATTCAGCGCGCTGCGCGCTGTGGGATTCGATACAACAGCGACCGAGGCAAAGGCTTTCGCGCTAAGCACAGGCGGTCAGGAGGTCGATTTCGAGTTGAGCGGACGAGGCGACCGCCAGGCCCTGCGCTTCTACGGACAGTCGCTGGGGACGCCTGCCTATACCGCGCAGAACATCTACTGGCTGTCGTGGCGGGACGACGCTAACAACCCCGGGGACAAATCTCAGGCGATACTTGCTCGATCTTCCAGTCCGCCCCAAGGGGTGACCCTTACTGAGGTGGTTTCGACAACGGTGCGAGCTGAGGAGCAGCGACTGTTCATTCCGAAGGTTGGACCCGGCGAGGATCGCTGGCTATGGATGTCGCTCTTCGCACCCGGAGAAATCAAGGTATCTATTGCAGCGCTACATGCAGTGGACGGAGAAGCCGAATTGAGCGTTCACGTTTGGGGCAACTCCGATGCACCCGTCACTCCGAACCACCACCTCGAACTTACTCTGAACGGGACTCAGGTCGCCGGCGATGTCTGGGGCGGCACGGGCGGGCACACGATTTCAGCGACGGTGCCCTCCGGTGTTCTGCGTGCTGGCGATAATGAGCTTCTCCTGCGGGCTCCCGGGGACACCGGCGCGCCGGCAGATTCTGTCCTGCTGGATTGGGTTGAGATCTCGTACCCCAGACAGCTGGTGGCCGCCGACGGCAGGCTGACCTTCGAAGGCAGTGCACTGGGGTACACCCTGCGTCCAGGAGACACGGTCGCGGCGTTGTGGGACGTCACCGAGCCGACCCGGCCGGTGGCGTTGCGCGACTCTCGCTCCCAGGACGGCGCGGTGAGCCTCGCTGGGCAGCAGGCGGGCGGCGATACGAGTCGACGATACGCTCTGGCAACGGCTGCGGGATTACGCCATCCTGACGCGATCGCGGCGGCCACGAGCGTCGACCTGCGCGACTGGCCGGGTGGCGCCGACCTGATCATCGTCACGGTCCCGCAATTGCGGAAGGCTTTGCAGCCGTTGATCGAGGCGCGGGAGGCTAGCGGTCTTCGCGTCGCAACAATCGACGTGGCGGCGGTGTATGACAACTTCAGCCAGGGGCGGACAGATCCTGGGGCTATTCGCGAGCTGGTGCGCTACGCTCGCGAGCATTGGCAGTCGCCAGCACCACGCTTCTTGCTGCTCGCAGGGGACGCGAGCTACGATCCACGCGGCTATGTGAAGGGATCTGAGGTGGACCTGGTCCCGACCAAACTCGTAAACACCGCCTTTAGTGGGTGGACGGCCTCCGACGTGTGGTTCGCGCTTCCGGACGACTCGCCCGATGCGCAGCCAGCGTTGGCTGTCGGCCGTTTCCCAGCGCAGACCCCCGCCCAGCTTGCCGTCATGGTCGACAAGACCTTGGGGTACGACCAGGGCGACAGCGCCGCCCCCTGGCGCCGCCGGGCCTTCGTCGTGGCCGACAATAAGGAGCCAGACTTCGCCGCCGAGGCCGGCGCGTTCGCGCAGGCGCTGCCCGGCTTCACATCAGAAGTTGTCACCATCGAGGGCGACGGAGAAACCGCGCGGTCTGCGCTTCAGAGAGCCTGGGCGGAGGGGACCGGTTTGGTGGGCTACTTCGGCCATGGTAGCCTGACCCTGTGGGCCCAGCAGAAGATCTTCAGCGTCGAGGATGTGGCGAAGCTGACCAATGGGGAGAAGCTCCCAATCGTGTTCACGTTAACCTGTCTCAGCGGCTTTTTCCAGCACCCGACCACGGTATCGCTTGGAGAGAGCTTACTTCGGTCGCAAAACGGCGCCGTGGCCGCGCTCGTGCCGTCGGGCGCCGGGCTGCTGGAGGACCAACGTCTGATGGCCCGAGGGCTTGCCGAAGCGCTGAGCAAGCCAGTCGTTGCTGCTCCAACACTCGGCGAGACAGTCCGAACTGCCCAGCTCAGTCTGCCTCAGCTCACCGACGGCACGCGCGAGACCCTCCTGACCTTCAACTTGTTGGGAGACCCGGCACTCCCCATCACTAAGTAGGGAATCTCATGCAGGTCCGCAGTGCGGGCGGCAGTCTGAACCCGATCCTCCTCTAGCGGCACGAATTCAACACATCGGGCTGTGGGAACACCGTCCGTGCGTCTGTGCCATGCGCCCAGATGTTATGAAACGTGACAGCCTCATCGGCGCTCACCCAGTAGAATATCCTGTTAAGCGGGTCCTGTGCAAGACTCACGTCTACGTCATTGAAATCCCAGGCCAGGAACTGGATCCCGCCCTCGCCGCCGACAATGCGCGGCTTGCCAATCAGGCTGGTGCCGGCGCGCTCAGCATCGGCGTTCAGCGCATAGTGGAGGCGTACTGTTGGCACCCAGTTCAAGCCGGGGGGGATGGCCTGCTTGGTCATGCTATCCAGGACAAAGGCCGTGATGTTGGCCTGGCTGGCCTGCGCCACCGGCAGATTGTCGTGAGGCCAGACGATCTCGATGCGGCCATCAACCGTAGCGGGCTGACGGCGCACAACGCCGGAGGGAACGTCCTGCTGCGGATAGACAGTCCGGGCATCAGCCGCATGCACCCAGATATTGTGGAAGGTTGACACACCGTCGACGGTCACGAAGAAGGTCAGCTTGTTGGCCGGATCGCGCGCCTGGCTCACATCCACGTCATTAAAATCCCAGACGGGGAAAGTGCGCCCTGAGACCGAGAGCATGCGTTTCTCACCAAGAACGACAGGGCGCGCCGTCTCGGCATTCAACGCTTCCCAGAGACGGACCGTGGGCGCCCAGTCGCAGGGAGGCGCGTTGTTGCCAGTGGGACTCATCAGATAGGCGGTGATGTTGGCCAGCGTCGCGTCCCGCACCGCAGCGCCGCCATGAGGCCAAACGATCTCGATTTGCGAGCGTATCACTGCCGGTGTAAGAACTGCGGGCACTTGCGTGCTCGTGGGGGACGGAGTCGCGGTCGTGGTAGCGGTGGGTCTTGGCGTCACCGTTGGGGTAGCTGTCCGCGTCGCAGTCGTCCGAACGGTGGGTGTGAAGGTCCGAGTCGGCACCGGCGTCGCCGTCGGTGTGGAGATGACTGTGGCGCGCACGGTTGGGGTCCGTGTCGCCGTCGGGGTGCGAGGGCTGGTCGGGACCGGCGTGGTGGTCGACGTCGGCGTGGAGGTGCTGCTTGGGATCTGGGTAGCGGTCGGCGTCGCGCTCGCTCTGACTGTAGAAGTAGACGCCGGTGTCGGCGTCGGCGTCCTGGTCCTTGTCGCGAACTGCGTCGCGGTCGGCGTCCGAGCCGTTGTGGGCGCGCTGGTCGGGACTTCGGTTGCGTTGGCGGCTGACGGCGTGGGAGTTAACCTGTTCGCACAGAGGGTATCCTGTATGACCGTGAGGCTGCCGGCCGCATAGTTGCTCACTGCAATCCGGTTGTTCCAGACCGCGATGCCCTGTCCACCTTCTGACGCGTCCTGCGCGGGGAGAGAGATCTGACCGACACCGGACCCGTCGGGTTCCACGACATAGAGCCGGGCATTCTTGGCATCCACAGCGAAAAGCCTTCCGGTAGCCGGGTTAACAGCTAGGACGGAGGGAGGGCCGGGCAGCACAAGGCGCTGCACTTCGCGCAGGGTTTCGCCGTCGAGGGCCACGATTCGCCCATCATGGCTGCTGACGTAGAGCCGACCCCGCAGAGGGTCCCAGGCGGCGCCCAGCGCCTCAGGGGCATCGGACGAGGCCCGCCCCACAAGCCGGCCGGCTGGGTCAAGCCGGATAATCTCCCCGCTCAGATGAACGACATAGAGCCGATCCGGCGCGGCCGTCACCCCGACGGGGTTTGCCCCCACGCGCACCGTGCCGAGAATTTGCCTGCTCTCCAAGTCGATGACCGACACCGTATCATCGCCGAAGTTTACCACGTAGGCTTTGCCGTTGACGGCAGCAGCGCCCCACGGCAGGCGGCCGACGCTGAGAATCGCAAGCTGCTCGCCGGTCGCCGAGTCATGGATCGTGACGGTGCCACGATCGCGATTGCTGGTGATTACGTAATCCATCCAGGCAGCAACGCCATTGGTCCGGCCTGCGCCCGTGCTGACCTCCCAGCGCGATGTGCCGGTGTCGGCATCAACGCGCACCAGCCGGCTCGAATCGAAGAGACCGACATGGAAGCCTGCCGGGCCCGCCGAAACGCCCTTCGGATGCACGCCCACCTGCACGTTATATTCCGGCAGCGCCATACAAATTAGAGCCTTCAGCACCGCCGGCGGGACCGGCGCGGGTGTCAGCGTGCCAGTCAGCGCGACGCTACGCGTAAAAGTGCCTGTCACAGTTGGCGTGCGGCTTGGCAGAGACGTTGAAGTGGACGACGCCGTCTTGGTACCGGCCGGAGTCGACGTTGCCGTAGCCGGGGCGGTCGGGGTGGCCGTGGGCGCACGGGTCGGTGCCACTGTAGGTGCAGCAGTCGTCGTTGCCGTGTGTGTCGTGGTCGCCGAGGCCGTAGGTGTGGCGGTGGGTGTTGCCGTCGGTGTGGTGGTCGGTGTTGCCGTGGGTGTAGCGGTGGGTGTTGCCGTCGGTGTGGTGGTCGCCGTTGCCGTGGCAGTAGGCGTAGCCGTTGGCGTCTTGGTCGGGGTCGCGCTAGGCGTCAGGGTGGGAGTCGGCGTTGGCGGGATGATAGCCCCCACGTCGACAAAGACCTCGTGCAGGTACTGATCGCCAGGATTCGGATTCGTGATTCGAATGAAAGCACCGCCTGGCTGATTGGAGAGGAAGCCCGGTTGCCTCCAACTGGCCCGCTGCCACAACCCGGTGTTCGTATTGACGATTGTTTTCCGATCAGTCCCAGCCGGACTGGACAGCACGGCAACCTCGAACTGGCCTGTGCCGATGTCCAGGTAGGATACCGTGATGGTGATGGTGCGCCGGTCGCCGTAGTAGGAAAAGCCAGGATCGAGAGCAACCGCCATTTCCACGCCCGGTCCGAGACGGCGAGCCTGGCGGTTGAACACCCGCTGCATCATATCCGTGGAATTGGAGGGGGTTGGCAGTGGCTCGGGGCAGGCCGGGGTGACAAGTATGGGCTTGGATGCAGCGGCCTTGGCATTGGCCGACTCGGCGGTCGCTTTGACCGGCGGAGCACAAGCCTGAGGCGCAACTTCGGGGTTTGTCAGAGTCAGGAACTTGCCGAAGTCCCCGATATACCCTGACTGGCCATAGCCATTGGTCCAGTTATAGGTCGGCCATTCCCGGTCGCGGAATATGATCCACGCGCGCTCATCCGAATTGACCCATCGATCGTCGAGTTCCCAGACATAGCGATTGTAGTAGTCGCTCCAACCCGGCGGCCAGGCGATGAAGTCGCCGCCTGTACCGGCCCCAGCAGCGAACGTCCAGTAGAGGCTCTGGTAGAGATCACCGCGAGATGAGGAGGGGTTTGAGCCCCACTCATAGTAGGTGGGCATACCTCGGGCAGCCAGGGTGTGCATGGTCGACAACTGCTGCCAGCCGGCGAAGACGTTGCCGGCAGCTTCGTCCGCATCCGCCCGGTCTTCGAAAAGACTGTTGATCGAAGCGCCGATATACTTGCCGGCGGGGAGCCAGGTATTCTGGAAGAGGTCGCGCCGAAACCTTTGGCCGGGCAGGGTCGTACACGGGCTCACGCCTGTAATGGCCACGACGGGCTTGTCCGGGAATACCTCATGGGCGGTCTCGTTGAGCTCGCGGATAAACGCAAGGAACTGATCGCATGATACCGTCAGCTCGTGGGCCTTCAGGACTTGCTCGTCTGTGTCGGAGCCGCAATCGGGGCGGCCAGGCCAGTAGGGCTGGCACTTTGCGATAGGGAAGCTTTCGCCCGAGTAGCCGGCGGCGATCTTGACCACAGATACCTGCGGGTTGCCGTTGTAGCGCGCGCCGGCAGCCCGGATGAACTGCTTCATCTTCTCCTTGAAAGCGCCGGCGTATGTCAGTGACTGATACCACTTACCACCGGGCGTCCGGAAGGTGAAACGGTAGCTATCGTTCTGCATCCAGGTTGGGATGTGCAGGCGGACGAAGGGGTTCGTCTCCGAACCAGGCTTGTCGTGGTTGCCGGACTGAAAGTATCGAGCCCCATCACTCATGTAAAGGGACGGAATGGAAAGCACAACTGGTTGCGAGACGACGGCTCCTGAAGAGAGAGTAACCGTGTAGCGCGCAGCCGCCCGCAAGCAAGTGTCGTACCAACCCCAGTTGATCGCGTCCTCATTGTCCCACACCGTGCCGGCGCCAACGTCACCGCCGGAGCCCAGGTACGTGAGGCAGTCGATGCCGAGGATCTGGTTACCTGGCGCCAAAGGATCGTCCGGAAGGCGGGTGGGAGGGACGGCCTGAGCATTCGTCGCCCAAGAGACATAGGCCCCGGGGACAACGATGCTGCGCCCGCGCGAGATCGTCCGTGCCGGCGGCGGTTGGGTCACTTCGATCGTCGGCTTCAAAACGGAGAGTGCAGGGGATGGCTGGAGCAGCAGTCCCTCGGGCGATGGGCGGGGCGCTGGTATAGCCTGCCTACGTGAGGTTTGAAGTAAGATCGCGCTGCCCACGAGCAACACGAATAGCGTGATCAGAGGGATCACGATTCGCTTGTCGAGTCTCATAAAGGAAGCCCTCGAAGGACGCGCGACGCAAGACTAGCCCGGGAAATGCAGCTCCGCCATTATACACTATTATGCTTAGTCCGCAAACGCGAAGATGTCGAGGGACGTCGTCGAACCGAAACCGCGCCAAACGGCGGGCGATTGAGGGGATGCAGCACCACTGGGTCTGTCGCGAGGCTCAGACCGGGAGAGATGCTTCAGCCGGACTGGCGGAGTGTGCCCAACGCTCGCATTCGCGCCTCAGCCTCGGCATAGTAATCGCGAAAGTCGGGCTGAGCCTGCGCCCAGGCCAAGTATTCACCAAGGACCGACTCGAGTGCCACTTGAGGACGCCATCCGAGCGACTTGAGTCTGGTTACGTCCGAAATCACGTGGCGGGTATCGCCGAAGCGGTACAGACCGGGCACATCGGGTTGCGTCTCGATCCCGGCCTGTCGCGCAAGGAGGCCAGCGTACTCGAGCACGGTTGTCTGGCGGTCGCCGCCGACATTGAAAACGCGGAATTCGGCGCGGTCATCGGCCAGCACCAATGCATTGGCGCGAGCCACATCGTGAACTGAGACGTAGTCCCGCAACTGGCGGCCATCCTCGTAGCATACGAGCGTTTGTCCCGTAAGGAGGCGTTGGGTGAAAATTCGCAGCACACCTGAGTAGGCATTGCGAAACGACTGCCGGGCGCCCTGAACGATCGAGTAGCGCATGCAGACGGTCGGGATGCCGTAGCGCCTGCCCAGGTTGAAGGCCACCATCTCCTGGGTATACTTACTCATGGCGTACTGGTTGTGCGGGTTGGTAACGGCCTCGTCGGTGGGAACCCACCTCAGGACATCACCACAGGCAGGGCAACGCACCTCCCACTCACCGCGTTTGAGTTGCGCTTCGCCGCGCACGGGCGGGTAGCGCACGCAGCGGCCTTCTTCGCGCGTCGCCGGGCAGGCATCATTCCAGCACTCGTACTTCGCTTCGCCGTAAGTCGACTGCGAGCTGGCAACTACTACTTTCCGGACCGGCAGGTGCTGCTCCACGACAACCTCATAAAGGAGCGCCGTGCCGACCGTGTTGACCAGGAAGAACTTGCTGAAGTCCGGGAGGTAGTCCTGATAGGCCGCGAGGTGGACGACCGCTTCGACGCCCTGCAGCGCCCGCTCCCATGCGGACTTGTCGCACACATCGGCGTGCATGAACTCGATATCGCCCAGGGGGACGTAGTCAGGGATCCGCCCATCCATGTGCACCGGGGGGGCCAAGCTGTCAAGGACGCGAACGGTATATCCCCGTTGAAGCAGGAGGTCAACCGTGTGAGAACCGATGAATCCGGCACCGCCGGTCACGAGCACTCGCAATGGGACCCTCCGCTACGCCAACTGAACGGGCTGTGAGCCCAACGCGATGGAGCGTTCCGCGGCCTCCAGCATGCGCACAACCGCCAGCCCGGCACGAGCGTCGGCGCGCGGCCGGGCACCCGAGCGGACGCAGTCGAGAAAGTTGCGACAAGCTGCCTGGAGCGGTTGCACCGGTTCGAGGACAGGTATTGAGACAGTTCCGGGCCGGTAGAACAGGTCCTTCACATCATCATCTTTCAACCCAATTCGGCTGTCCACACCCTGATCGATCTGACGAAGTTTGCCTTCGGCAACCGTGTCGTCAAAGACCACAGATCCGCTGCGGCCAGCCAGGAAATAACGCCTTACCTTCTCAGGGGAGAGCCAACTGACGTGATGCACAGCCAGGCTGTCATCGGCGAACTTCAGGTGCAGAAACGCGACATCGATCAAACGAGGGTGCAGGAACCTCCGGCCAATGGCCGCAACCTCCTTCGGAAGGCACCCCCAGAGATAATAAGTGATAGCGAGATCGTGCGTCGCCAGGTCCCAGATCACATCCACTTCGGAGGCCGGTGGACCAAGATTGACCCGGCTGGACTCAGCATAGCAGCGCTCGCCGAGCCGTCCTTGCTCCTGGATCTCCCTCATCTTGGCGATGGCAGGATTGTATACGAAGAGGTGGTCGGTTGCTGCGACCAGCCCGGCCCGGTCGGCCGCCTCGAGAATTCCCTCCGCATGGGCGACCGTGTCCGCCAGGGGTTTCTCGACCATAACATGTTTGCCGGCTCGCAGAGCCGCCGTCGCGAGGTCGTAGTGGGTCGATACCGGGGTTGCGATGGCTATCGCATCGACTTCCGGGTCATCCAGGACAGTCCGGTAGTCCGCCGTGAGTCGCAAGCCTGGGAACTTCCCAGCCATGTAGGTTTGCCGTCCGGGTTTCGAGTCGCAGACCCAGGCAACCCGACAGTCCGGCATGCCGTCGAAATTGCGAACCAAGTTCGGCCCCCAGTAGCCCGCTCCGACCACAGCGACATTGAGCATTCTCTGCGTGGTTACCGTACCCATTATTCCAGGACGTCCCGCAGCGCCGCGCAGACGAAGTCTACTTGCGCTTCTGTGAGATGAGGGTGCATCGGCAGGGATAGGACGGTGGCAGCAGCAGCCTCCGACTCCGGGAAGTCGCCCGCCTGCCATCCCAGGTCGCGGTAGGCGGTCTGCAGGTGCAGGGGAGTGGGGTAGTGCAGACCAACACCTAT
>Ga0315273_10009097_pt1 | contig 12565 bp, 12 predicted proteins | sample YL17G02_0_MG_FD_205753 | JGI IMG/M metagenome (GOLD analysis project Ga0315273, IMG submission 205753) | Sediment microbial communities from Yellowstone Lake, YNP, Wyoming, USA - YL17G02_0 | ecosystem: Environmental > Aquatic > Freshwater > Lake > Sediment | place: USA: Wyoming | collected... | reverse complement strand
TGAGCTGCTCTACGGCTCCCCCTCCCCCTCCAAGCTCACGGCCACCGGCAGCCAGATCTGGACGCAAGCTAGCCCCGGAATGCTCGACACCGCAGACACCGACGACCTGTTCGGCTACGCGCTCTACTGATCCGCGCTCGTCGAGGCGGCGCCGCGGCGCCGCGAGCCGGCCGCCGCTCGTGGCAGCCGGTATCTGACCGTCTTGTAGAGAGTCTGCACATTCGCGGGAAGGGTGCTCTAACATCACCGCTACGCCCCGCCTCTTTGCGGCGGCGGGGCTGACTGACGGCCGACTGCGAGCTGCTGATAAGGCAGCTCGTGGTCGCTTCAAGGGCATCACTCGCGCCACGGGTTTCGAGCCGTTCCCTCGTCGAAAGTCCGACGCGTAAGCGAACCGGACTTTCGACGAAAGAGCCGAAGGGGCCGGGCCCCACCCCGTCCCCTGCGGAATCCTCAGCGAGAAGGTGCTTAGAGGAACGTTTGGATGGAGTCGCGCTCGACGCGGAGCTCGATCACGCCGCTCGCTCCGTCGATCTCCTCGATCACTGCGGCGGGAACGATGCGCCTGCGCGAGAAGATCCCGGTCCTAACTGCCAGTGCGTCCGGCTCGTCTGGCCCGGTGCCGTACATCGGGCTCTCGACCCTGCCGACGAGACGGCCGCTGCGGTCGGCGACGAGAAAGCCGAGAGTGGACGTGAGGTCGATTGCGAATGAACTCATCCGAGCACACCGTATTCCGCGGCCTTGATGAAAACCCTCCGCATCCCGTAAGGCTTTTGTTAATGGCTACGCCGGCTTCGCTGTCATCAGGAACGCCGTGGCCAGGGCAACGGCGACCATCGCGAGCGCCAGCCCCGTTATCCACGGCATGAGACGCTGCCGGTCGAGGGCAAGACGGCCGAGCACGGCGAGCGCCACGCCTGGGAAGAGTAGGCCGATGTAGGCCAGGCCGGACGCGACGTCGAGCCAGCTCCCGTCCACGTGTTCTCGCGCGCGCGTTGCTTCGCCGACGACGATGGTGGCGAAGGCTGCGGCCACGGCGAGGAGCGTCGAGTGCCAGACGAGGCGCCGGCTCGGCCCCGTAGCCGTTCGGCCGCACGCCGCCGACACGACTGCTGCGGTCAGCAGGGCGCCGACGAGTGTCATCGCCAGCAGCACGTGGAGGAGGACGAGTGCTTCGGCTCGCATCAAGCCGGCTTCCAGATCATCAGGGCGAGCACCACGAGCGCAGCCAGCAGGCTGCCGAAGTTGAGCGCAAAGGCGGTGGGATCGGTGAGCAATCGACGAAGCTCGGGACTGGGGGTGTCGCCGTCTCGCGCGAGTTGCTCGGCGAGATGGCGCGTCTTCCGAGCTGAACGTCCGCCGATCGAACCGAGCACGAGGCTCGCTGCCCAAAGAGCGAGCGAGACCGCTATCCACGTGTCGCCGATCGAGCGGTAAGGGAGATGTGCGACGAGCGCGAGCCCGAGCGCGAGGCTCCCGAGGGCGCCGACCGTAACAACGACAACGCCGATCCGGGTCAACCCGAGCAGGTAGGCGACCTCGCTCGGTCGCGCGCGTCGCATCGCCGTGGCATGCACGAGCCCGACCATGACGCCACCCGACAGGAAGAAGAACGCCGCAACGACATGCAAACCCAGGAGCCACTGGTACGTGGTCATCGCCGTCATCCTAGAGAGGCACCGAGCGCCTCCTACAATCGAGCGATGGACGAGACTGCCCGCCACCTCCGGTCGCTGACGGAGACGATTGCGGCCGTCAACTCGACGCTCGACCTCGAGGAGGTGCTCGCCCTCGTCGCGAGCAATGTCGCGGAGGCGCTGGCTGCCGACGCATGCTTTGTCTATCTCTACGATGAATCGGCCGACGAGCTCGTGCTCCGGGCGACGCACGGCACCAGGGTCGAGGAGATGACCCGCCGGCCACGGCTGAAGCCAGGAGAGGGGATCACCGGGTCCGCGGCAGGCGAGCGCCAGCCGGTGATGCTTCCTGCCCAGGCGCATCTCGACCCACGCTTCAAGGCCTTCGCCAACTTGCCGGAGGACGAGTACGAGTCGATTCTTGCCGTGCCGATCCTCGCCCGCGAGAAGCTCGAGGGTGCGCTGAACGTCCGAACGCGGCAGCCGCGTGACTTCATGCCGGCCGAGATCGACCTGCTCGTCGCCATAGCGGCCCAGGTGGCGTTCTCCATCGAGCACGCGCGGCTCTACGACCAGGCACGGCGGCGTGTGGGAGAGCTGGAAGCCTTGGCGCGCATCTCCGAGGCCGTCTCGGAGTCCCTCTACCTCGAAGAATCCCTCGAGGCGATCGTGAAGGCCACGATGGAGGCGGTAGACGCGACGGGTGCAGCTCTCGTGCTCGAGGACGGGAAGATCGCCTGGCCGGAAGGGCGTCCCGGGGCACACGCAGTTCGCTTGCCGCTGCGCTGGAAGCGCCGTCAAATCGGCGAGCTCGTGTGCGATCGGGATACGCCGTTTTCGGACGAGGAGCAGCAATTGCTCGCGTCGATCGCACATCATGCGGCCGTTGCGCTCGAGCACGGGCGCGCGGTGATGCGTGGTGTGCTCGCCCAGGAGATCCACCATCGCGTCAAGAACAACCTCCAGACCGTCGCGTCGCTGCTACGTCTTCAGGCCCGTGCCGAGGGTGTCGATCCCCGCAAGGCGCTCGACGACTCCGTGAATCGCGTGTTGGCGATCGCGGCAGTCCACGAGGTGCTCACCGAGCAGCGTGAGGACGATGTGGACGCTGGCGAGCTCCTCGACCGGCTGCGCGGAATGCTCGTGCAGGGCCTCGCCCCGGGAAAGCAGGTCGAGGCCTCGCTCGATTCGGTCCCCGTGGGCGGAGAGCGCGCGACGGCGCTCGCGCTCGTGTTCAGCGAGCTGTTCCAGAACGCGCTGGAGCACGGTGGGGCGAGCGTGACGGTCGAGCTTGTCCGCAAGGGCTCGGCGGTTGTCCTGACGGTTACCGATGACGGCCAGGGCATCGACGGAGAGCCGCCGCCCGGGACGGGGCTTTCGATCGTCCGCGCGCTCGTTCGGGACGAGCTCGGCGGCACGCTCTCGCTCGAGTCCGCTGGAGGCCTTCGCGCCGAGGTGGCGTTCCCCGCATGACGTCTCTTACTCTGGGGCCACCCCATGCCTCCTCCCGGCTTCACCCTACCGAGGTAACCGTCATGCATGGGTTACAGCTCTGCAACGAAAGCGTGACAACGTGAGGATTCTCGTCGCCGAGGACGAGACCATCATCCGGCTTGACCTGTGTGCGCTTCTCGAGCACGCGGGCTTCGAGGTCTGCGGGGAGGCACGCGACGGCGCCGAGGCGGTCGAGCTCGCGAGATCGCTCCAGCCCGACCTGGCGATCATGGACGTGAAGATGCCCCGCCTGGATGGCATCGAAGCGGCGCGCCGGATTCTCGAGGAGCGGCCGATCCCGATCGTCATGCTGACCGCCTACGGTCAGGACGAGATCGTGTCGCGCGCAGTGGAGGCGGGTGTCTTCGGCTACCTCGTCAAGCCGTTCCGAGAGCAGGACCTCCTTCCCGCCATTCACACGGCGCGCGCCCGCCACGACGAGTTGCAGACGCTGCGCGGCGAGGCGGAATCGCTGGCCGAGGCATTGACGGCGCGCAAGGCGATCGAGCGCGCAAAAGGGCTGTTGATGGCGAAGGAAAACCTCAATGAGCAGGAGGCGTTCGAGCGCCTGCGCCGGGCGAGCCAGATCTCGGGTCGACCTCTGAAGGTCGTTGCCGACGCGCTGATCGCCACGTTCGGTGCAGAGAGCTAGACGGGTACGGGGATCGCGAGACCGGTGGCGCCGAGCTCCGACTGGGTTGGCTCGTAACCGGAGCGGGCCAACAGATCCATCCCAAGCCGAGCCCGTCGCACGCGCTCGCGGGACAGCGCGACCGCCGTCTGTTCGAGATGCGTACCGGCGGGATACACATCGGGCGCGTTACGGAGCCCGAACTTCACGTACACGGGTGCCGCAACCCGGATCAACTCTGGGATCTCGTGCAGGCGCACGAAGCCGCCGAGCGAGTCCGGCGCCTCGACGTAGACGTCCAGCGGGCAGTCGACCGCCGCGCGGATCGCAGCGATCTGCGCCAGCGACAGGTCGGTCGGCAGGTTGATCGTGCTCGCGCCGAGTTGCTCGAGCACCCGCGCCGCGGCGGCGTTCGCCGCCGGCAGCATGACGGAGATCTTGGCCTGCATGTCCGGCGGCAGCCCGCCCGCCTCTCGAACTGCGACGAAGGCCGAGAGGACGCCGAGGTCGGCGATCAGGACGCTGCGAAACCCGTGCTCAGCCGCACGCCGCGCGTCGTCGAGACAGGCGACGACCTGTTCCTGACCGTAAGCCGCCGCCGCGACGACGGCTCCGGCGGGCGAGCGTGCCATCGCCGACACCCCCCAGCCGGCGTTCGGTCGCGTGAAGAGACTGACCTCGACGGGTGCGTCCGCGCCCAGCCGTGCCATCTCGTTGAGCTCTAGGTCGGTGTGGAGAAACACCCCCGAGCCCTGCGAGACACGATGGACGCGGACGTCGAGCCGCACTGCCTCCTCGAGGACCGCTTCGAGACACCGGGGACCCTCGGTGCTCGGGATCTCCACTCGATACTGCGCCCTGTCGGGAAAGCGCTTGCTCGATGAGGGGAGCGTGTGGAGGTCTGCCGGAGGGAACCCGGCTGCTTCGAGCAGCTCGCGCGTCGTAGGCATGTTGGATAGTCACTCTAAAGGGGGACGGCGCTCGCGCCGATACGAGACGGAGTGGCTGTGGTTGCCGTCACGATTGCCGCTCTCGTCGCCGGGCTCTGCCTCGTCGCGCTGAAAGGGTGCCTGGCCGGCCGCCGCCGCCGCGCGCACGATCCGTTCGCGGAGAGCTTCCCAGGCGTGATGCTCGTTTTCGACCGCCGCCTGCGCCACACGTCCGCGATCGGCCGCGGCCTTTTCGCCATGGGCATCGACCCGGTTGGCAGCACGCTTCGCGACGTATTTTCGGCCGACGTCTGCTTGATCCTCGAGCCCGCTTACCGTGCCGTGTTCGACGGCATGGAGTCGCAGCTCGAGATTCCACTCGGCGACCGCGACTGGCTCGTCACGGCGTCGCCGATGGGACCCGAGACCGGATTGTTTGTGGCAACTGACGTCACCGACCGCAAGCGCCGGGAGCGGCGGCTCACCGAGCTCGCCAGCCGGGACAGCCTGACCGGTGCCTGGAACCGGAGGCGGCTGGCCGAAGAGCTCGAGTGGCTCACGCAAGGCGGTGGCGCCGGCTCGCTCCTCCTCCTCGACCTCAACGGATTCAAGAGCGTGAACGACGTACTCGGCCACGACGCGGGCGACACGCTTCTACGGCGCGTGGCCGCGGCGGTGCAGGGGTGCGTTCGCCGGGCCGACGTCGTCGCCAGGCTCGGTGGAGATGAGTTCGCAGTGCTGCTGGCCGGGGCCACACCGGCCGAGGCCGACCATGTGGCCGAAAAGATCCGGGGCGCCGTCGCCGCAGTCTGGCCGCTCGGTGTTCGCGGCGGGGTATCGATCGGCATCTCCGCGGCGGGGCTCGGCGCCGGTGAGGCGTTGGCGCGGGCCGACCGGGCGATGTACGCGGAGAAACGCCGTACGCCGGAGCGTCTTGCCTCTTGACCTAGAGCCCAGGATCCTCGAGTAGCCGCGCGAGCAAGCCCGCGCGAACGGGCAGAGAGTCAAGCCGCACGTGTTCGTCGTTCGCGTGAGCTCCGCTGCCCTCGATGCCGAGCCCGTCGAGCACCGGAACGCCGAGGGCGCCGACGAGGTTTGCGTCCGAGCCACCGCCTGACGATGCCTGCTCGATCTCGAATCCGAGGGCGCGAGCGTGCTCCTGCGCCTTTGCGAAGAGGACGCGCGAGGCAGGCGTGGGCTCCAACGGCGGCCGCGTCCAGCCGCCGGTGACACCGATCGACGTTCCCTCGAGCACGGGCTCGAGCGCCTGGAGCGCACGTTCGATGCGCCCGAGGTCGGCCGTGTGGACGACGCGAACGTCGAGGCTCGCCTCGGCGTACGCGGCCACGACGTTTTCCCGCGTACCGCCGCTGACGACGCCCACGTTCACCGAGACCCCCCGCTCGTGGTCGGTCAGGGCGTGCAGGCGGATGATCTGGTGTGCGAGCTCCTCGACGGCGCTCGCCCCGTCGAGGAGGTTCGTTCCCGCATGTGCCGGTCGCCCGTCGATTGCCACGGAAAACCGGCCGAGCCCTTTCCGAGCCGTCTTCAGGTGACCCGCGGCGGTTGGCGGTTCCACCACGAAGGCGGCCGCGACGCCTTCGACGACATCACGCAGTGGGTCGCGTGCCGTGTGGCTGCCCTGCTCCTCGTCAGCCGTGAGGAAGACGTGAAGCGGGCGTCGCGACTCACCCGCCTCGTCGATCGCTGCCAGCATCACGACGAGGCAGCCCTTCATGTCGTAGACGCCCGGCCCGAACGCGCGATCGCCGTCGACTGCGAACGGCATCGCTGCGAGCGTGCCTTCCGGCCAGACGGTGTCGGTATGGCCGATCACCGCCAGCGGCTCGCCGTGGCCCGGGAGATCGGCGCGGAGGTGCCCACCTTCCAGCAGCGACGTCTCGGCACCTCGTGCGGCGAGCTCGTCGGCCATCAGCTCGGCCACCCGGAGAACCCCGGGCGAGGAGGTTGGCGACTCGATCTCGACGAGCTTACGGAGCAGCGCGATGGCCGCGGCCGCGTCCACCGCCTACGACCGGTCAGCGAGTTCGCGCAGCCGTGCGCTTCGCTCGCTGCCAACAGTGAAGGATGCGTCTTGCTGCACGAGAAGCGGCATCGCGGCGTGGGCCTGTGCGGCGGCCTCGTTGTCACGCCCGAGGGCCGCATAGTCCTCCGCGAGCTCTTCGTGGAACCAGCCGTCGTGTCTGCCCGCGCCGACCGCCCAGGCGACGGCTTGCTCTGACTGGATCGCCGCTTCGCCGGGCCGGCCGAGCGCGCGGAGTGTCTTCGCGACGGCGTACCGCGCAATCGCGATCTCGGTTGGCTTCTCGGGCCGCTGCTCTCGTTCGGCCAGCGCGCGCTCGAACGCGGCGAGCGCGGCCCCGTACTGCCGGGTGTCGTAGAGGTCCCAGCCGAGGTTGTTCAGCAGCGGTCCGAGCCAGTACGTGACTTCCGGATCCGATGATGCGTCCGCGAGCTCGATCCCGCGCCGCGTCCACGCCAAGCGTGCGTCCGGCTTCGGTGCGGCGATGGCCGCCATGTGCGCGGCGTCGACGGCCAGGAACTCGTGGGGAATCGCCGTCGCGGTCTCGAAAGCAGCCTCGAACAGCGGCAGGGCGGCCTCGGAATCGCCGCTCGAGCGGCGAAGCCGGCCGCGTTCCAGCTCCACTCGGGCGCTGACCAAGGGATTCGAGCCGGCGAGCGCGCGAGCCTCGTCGAGGAGTTGGTCGCCTTCGCCGAATCGCTCCGCCAGGCCCTCCACGCGAGCCAGCTGCGTCAGCACCTCGGCGCGCCCGGCGTCTGTCCGCTCCTCGTTGAGCAGCGCGCGGAATCGCTGCTCGGAGACGGCGAGATCGCCGAAGTCCCAATAGCCCCGTAGGCGATCGCCCATGCGCTCGACCCTACTACGCCGAGGTTTGCTCGAACAGCTTTTCCCAACGCTCGAGCAGCGTTTCCAGCTCGTCCCGGGTGCGGCGGTAGGCCGCGGCCGTGTCGAGGTTCGCCCAGTCGCCGGCGAGCCGCCGCTCGAGCTCGGCTACTTCCAGCTCCTTGCCTTCGATCTGCGCTTCGATCTGGAGAAGCGCGCGCGGCCGCTTGACCGGCGCCGGCGGTTGCGGGGGGCGTGGCACGGCGGCCTTCTCGGACCTGGCAGCGCTCTGACCCCCAGCCGCGTCTCGTTCGGACGCCGTCCGCGTGTAGTCCGCCCAGCCGCCGTCGTACGAGCGCAGCGTGCCATCCTCGAGAGCGAGCGTTCGCCGCGCGACGGCATCGAGCAGCGCCCGGTCGTGCGAGACGAGGAGCACCGTTCCGGGGAACGCCTCCAACGCAGCCTCGAGCGCCTCGCGGCTGTCGAGGTCGAGGTGATTCGTCGGCTCGTCGAGGACGAGAAAGTTCGCGCCCGACGCTACGAGCAGCGCGAGCGACAGGCGCCGCCGCTCACCGCCCGACAGCGCGACGACTGGCCGCTCGTGCACGTCCCAGCCGGAGAAGAGAAAGCGTCCCAGCAAGGTCTGGGCTTGCGGTCGCTGAAGGCCGGTGGCTCGCTGCGTGCAGTCGAGCACGCTGCCTCGCTCGTCCAGCTCGGTTCCCTGTTGGGAGAAGTACGCCGGGACGACGCCGTAGCCGAGCGGGCGGGTGAGCAGCAGCTCGATCAGAGTCGTCTTGCCCGAGCCGTTCGGGCCGACGAGGCCGACGTGCTCGCCGCGGTCGATGGCGAACGTCACGTTCGTCAGGAGCAGCCGCTTGCCGACGGAGACGTCGAGACCCTCGGCCGTGATGACCGTGCGGCCCGACCGTGGCGGATTGAGGAACTCGAAGCCGAGGGCCGGACCTCGCTTCGTGAGCGCATCGAGCTCGGCCGCGGAGCGTCCGCGCTCTTGCTCGAGGCGGCGGATCTGTGTGAGCTTTGCCTGCGCCTGCTTCGCCTTGTTCTTCTGGTAGCGGAACCGGCTCACGAAGCGCTCCAGGCGGGCGATGTCGACGTTGTGACGGGCGACCTGCTTCCCCGCGGCGAGCGCCCGTGCCTCACGCTCGCGCCGCCACTCGTGCCATGGTCCGGCGAAGTACAGCGAGCGCCCGGCCTCGAGCTCGAGCACGGCCGTCGTGACCGCTTCGAGGAACCAGCGGTCGTGTGCGACGAGGATGACCGCGGCATCGAGCGACGAGAGCAGCTCTTCCAGCCACTCGAGGCTTGCCACGTCGAGGTGGTTGGTCGGTTCGTCGAGCAAGAGAAGGTCTGGATCTCCTGCGAGGGCTCGTCCGAGCGAGGCCCGCGTAAGCTCCCCTCCCGAGAATGTGTCGAGCGGCCGGTCGAAGTCCTCGTCGGTGAAGCCGAGGCCGCGGAGCGCGGACGCTGCGCGCTCACGCCAGTCCCATCCGCCTCCGTGCTCGAGGCGAGACTGGGTTTCCGCATACCGGCGTAGGGTGGCCGCATCATGCTGCCCTTCGGCCATCGCTCGCTCGAGCGTGCGCAGGTTGTCCTCGAGGGTGATGAGATCGGTGGCGCCGGAGAACGCGTAGTCGCGCAACGTCAAACCCCGGTCGACGGGCGGCCGCTGGTCGTGGAGGGCTATCCGTGTCCCCTTCTCAAAGGCGAGCTCTCCGCCGTGCACCTCCGTCTCGCCCGCCAGCATTCGCAACAGCGTCGTCTTGCCGGCTCCGTTGGGCCCGGCCAGGGCGAGCCGGTCGCGCCGTTCGACCTTGAACGACACGCCGTCGAAGAGCGGGGTGCCGCCGAGCTCTTTGCGTAGGCTTGAGGCGATGACGACTGCCATGCGACACAGGGTAGAGCGGTGAGCGCGGGCGCCGGCATCGTGATCGTGGGGGGCGGGCTCGCCGCCGCGCGAGTGGTGAAGACGTATCGGGAGGCGGGTGGGAGTGACCCCGTCCGGATGCTGACGGCTGACTCCGCGTTTCCCTACAATCGCCCGCCTCTTTCGAAGCGGTATCTCCGCGGCGAGGTGGACGCCGACGGAACGCTCGTCGAGCCGCCGTCCTTCTACCCGGAGCACGACTGCCGGTGCGACCTGGAGACGGAGGTCCGGGCCGTCCACGAGGGTGAGGTCGAGCTGTCGTCGGGCGCGCGTGTCCCGTTCGACCGGCTCGTCATCGCCACCGGCGGTTCGCCACGCCGCCTCGACGTTCCAGGCGCAGACTTCGAAGGTGTCTCCACGTTGCGCACCCTCGCCGAGTCGACCGCGATCCGCGAGCGGGCCGCCGACTCACAGCACGCCTTCGTCGTCGGCTCGAACTTCATCGGCTTGGAGACGGCGGCGTCGCTCACGCATCTCGGCCTCCAGGTGACGCTCTGCGACCGCGGACGGCAGCTCTTCCGAGCGCTCGAGGTCCCGGCGTTCTCCGACTATCTCGCTGAGCTCTTTCAGGAGCGCGGCGTCGAGGTGCTCTTCGAGGACGAGGTCGCAGAAGTGCGTGGAGACGGCCGCGTGGCCTCGGTCGTCACACGGAGAGGCGAGGAGCGAGCTGCGGATCTCGTCGTGGTCGGCATCGGAGTCGTTCCCAACACCGGGCTGCTCGACGACACAGGAGTGAAGGTGGGAGACGGCGTCCTCGTCGGCTCGCATTTCGAGACGTCAAGGCCGGGGATCTACGCCGTCGGCGACGTTGCGCGTTTCCACGATCCCGTCTTCGGCCGGTCACGGCGCATCGAGCATTGGTCGAACGCGAGCTACCAGGGCGCCGAGCTGGGCAAGATCCTCGCCGGCTCCGACGGTGGCTACGACACCGTGTCGAGCTTCTTCTCGGAGATCTTCGGCGCCGGCGTGCGGTTCTTCGGCGATGCCACCGGCCACGACGGCGTCGTGCAGCGCGGGAGCTTCCGCGATGGCGAAGTCGTCTGCCTCCACACGGCTGAGGGCCGGATCGTCTCGGCCCTGACGATGGGCCAGGAAGACGACGTGCACGAACGGATCAAGGAGCTGATCCGCGCCGGCGCGCCAATGAGCGCGTTCGGTTAGACGAGCTTCTTGACGGCCGCGGTGATCGCCGCGGCGTCGATGCCTGCCGCGGCCATCAGCTCGGCGGGCTTACCCGAGCGGGGCATGCTCGAGACCGCGAGCTTGATCACCCGCGGCGGCTGTTCCTGGTCGCCCAGGGCGGCGAGCACCGCATCACCGAGGCCGCCCTCGGGCCAGTGGTCCTCGACCGTCACCAGGCGCCCGCCCGTGTCGCCGGCGGCCGCGACGAGCGTTTCGGTATCGAGCGGCTTGATCGAGTAGCAGTCGATCACGCGCGCCGAGATCCCCTCCTCGGCCAGCGCGTCGGCGGCCTTCAGGGCCTCGTGGACGGTGATTCCGGCCCCCACGATCGCCACTGCGTCGTCGTCCGAGGATCGCAGCACCCGGCTGCCGCCGACCTCGAACTCCTCATCGGGGCCGTACAGCACCGGGGTCGCCGGGCGGAGGGTGCGTAGGTACGAGATACCTTCCAGATCCGCCATCGCGGCGACGAGCTTGGCCGTCTGGTTGGCGTCGCAAGGGTGGAGCACGGTCGAACCGTGGATGGCCCGAAGCGCGGCGATGTCCTCGAGGGCCATCTGCGAAGGCCCGTCCTCCCCGATCGAGACGCCGGCGTGCGAGCCGCAGAGACACATGGTGGCGCGACTGATGGCTGCCATGCGGATGAAGTCGTAGCCGCGGCTCAAGAACGCTGCGAAGCTCGACGCGAACGGCCGCCAGCCCCGAGCCTGAAGGCCGACGGCAGCGGCGATCATCTGCTGCTCGGCGATGTACATCTCGAAGTACCGCTCCGGATGCGCCTTGGCGAACGTCTCGGCGAACGTCGAGTTGGATACCTCGCCGTCGACGACGACGACATCACCGCGAGCGGCACCGAGGGCTGCAAGTGCGTCCCCGTACGCCTTGCGTGTCGCCACCTCGGTTCCGAGCTCGTAGCGCGGGAGCTCGAGCGGGCCGGTCTCGAACCGGTGCGGCTCGCCGGGCTCCGGGAGCCGAAGCTCGAGGCGCAAATTGCGGACACCACCGAGCTCGGCGATGGCCCCGTTCGGGTCGTCGAGCGGCTTGCCGTGCCAGCCCTCCTTGTCCTCGACCGCTGCCACACCCTTGCCTTTGAGCGTGCGCGCGAGAATCGCGGTCGGCCGGCCCGTCAGCGCGGCCGCATCGTGGTAAGCACGGTCGATCTCGGAGACGTCGTGGCCGTCGACCTCGATCGCATGCCAGCCGAAGGCTCGCGCCCGCTCGGCGAGAATGCCGGTGTCCCGTCCGACCATCGTCTCGCCGCGCTGGCCCAGACGGTTGACGTCGATGATCGCGATGAGGTTGTCGAGCGCGTAGTGCGCGGCATGCTCGAAGGCCTCCCACATCGATCCCTCGGCCATCTCGCTGTCGCCGCACAGAACCCAGACCCGGGATGGAAGCCGGTCGAGGTACTTGGCGGCGATGGCCATCCCGACGCCGATCGGTAGGCCCTGGCCGAGCGAGCCGGTGGCGACGTCCACCCACGGCAGCACCGGGGTCGGGTGTCCTTCCAGCGGGCTCCCGAACGTTCGGTAGCCGGCAAAGTCCTGCTCGGAGACGACGCCGGCGGCACGGAGGATTCCGTAGAGGAGGGTCGAGGCATGGCCCTTGGAGAAGACGAGCCGGTCGTTGGCGGCGTCCTTCGGCTGTTGCCAGTCGTAACGGAGGTGGCCGTCGACGAGCACCGCCATGAGGTCAGCGGCGGACATGCCCGAGGTCGGGTGGCCGGAGCCCGCGATAGCGCTTGGACGGATCGCGTCGACACGGAGCTGTTGCCCGAGCTCGCGCCACCGTTCAAGCTCGTTCATTCGGCCATTCTACGAGCGACGCTCTGTGTAACCTCGTTCCTAACGCGTGCCCAACTCGCCTCTGCACCAGTTG
>Ga0315273_10009096_pt1 | contig 12565 bp, 9 predicted proteins | sample YL17G02_0_MG_FD_205753 | JGI IMG/M metagenome (GOLD analysis project Ga0315273, IMG submission 205753) | Sediment microbial communities from Yellowstone Lake, YNP, Wyoming, USA - YL17G02_0 | ecosystem: Environmental > Aquatic > Freshwater > Lake > Sediment | place: USA: Wyoming | collected... | reverse complement strand
CGCTTGCCCGCCCGAGGTACACTCCACCTGGAAGGTCACAGCCGTGCCCGCGTGAAACGGCTCCCAGCCGGTCCGTGCCAGGTGGACCTGGTCGAAGATGCCCGTCCTCTCCATCGCCTGGGCAAACTTCAGGACCGCCTCCATCGTCTGTCCCCGGCCGACCACTCTCAGCGTAAGCGGGGCGGCTACAGCGGTCGAGGTTGCCGCGGGTGCGGCGGCCGCAGGGGCGCCAAGCGAGTCCGGTTTCAGTTCGCACCGGCTCAGCACCACGCCGTCGTTAAGGCTGCGGGCAAGGACAATGAGCAGCAGCCCCCAATCCGGCTGATCGGCCAGATCCTGGTTGGCCTTGAGCGTCATCTCCCGCTCTGCCAATTCGGCATGGACGGCCTTGATCGCCTTGTTCGAGTCCCGGATCTTGGCGTCGGCCTTCTCCTGTTCCTGGGCCAGCGTCTCGTGCCCTCCGCCCCAGGAACCGTACAGGACGGCGTAGGCGGCGAGGAGCACCGACGCGTAGACCCCGACCACGGCAGTCCAGCGGGTGACCTTGGCCCGCTGCCGCCGGGCGTCCATGCGGTGCACCGGGATGAAGTTGATGCTTTGCATCGCCGCTCACTCCGGGAACTGCGCCAGGCCGACCGCGGCCGTCAGGGCGGGGTCGCGCGCCCGCTGGTCGAGGGTCGGCGAACACGGGACAACATCGGCGGGCGTCACGCTGCGCACGCCGGCTCCCAGAACCTGCTGCAAGTAGGCTCCCGCGCCGGGGATACCGGCGCCCGGGCCCACCAGCAGCAGGCGGCTCAGAGTCGAGCCAGGGTAAAGCTGTGCGGCATAGGCCAGGGGCGACCGCATCCCGTGCGCCATCGCATCCAAGCGCCCTTTGATCAGGGCTTCCACGCACGAGTACAGGGAGGCTTCGGCCGAATCGGGCGGAACGAGGCCCACCTCGGCCACAAGCCAGCCCGCCATTTCTTCCTCGAGGCTGAGGCTGTCGGTCAGCAACTGGGCCAGCGGCTGCATGGCCGCGTCGGGCATCATCCAGCGGTAGATGACCGTCCCCTGCTGCATGAGGATCAGCACCGCGCGGTCCCACTCCACGTCGAAGATGGCCGTGATGCCTGTGCCGGCCACCAGGGGTCGGCACGCCCTGACGATCGCGTGCAGGCGACTGTCGAGCACCACCACGTTCAGCCCCGTTCCCTCCCAGACGTCCAGGACGGCTTCGGCATCGGCGTGGCGGCAGGCAACCCCCAAGGCGTGGCTGGCGTGTTTGGTCCGCGGCGACGGGGGCAGGTCCCACGAGACCGTCTCTGCCGCCGCCGGGTCGTAGCCATGAAGGACAGCGAGTTCCGTCCGGGCAATCTCCTCCAGCGGCGCGCCGGAGGACCTCGGCGGCAACTCGAGGATGCCGCTCACGAGTTTCTCTTCCGGAACTGCCAGGATGACCCGGTTGCCGCGGAACCCTTGGCGCGCCAGCACTCCCGCGAGGTCGGCGATCTCGGCAGGAGAGATCTCTTCTCCAGGGCCTTGCCGAGGCAGGCACGTCGCCGCCGTCAGGCGGCCGCCTGCACCCTGATTCGCCCCCCGTGAATCACCGGGGGTTAGATAAAGTTGGGCGGCCCGGATGGAGCGGCCATCCAGGTCGATGCCGATGGGCGACAGGCGCGAGCGTCCGAGGATTCTCATGGCGCACCTCGCTGGGCGATCGCCGTCAAGTCGAAGAGCGGCATGAACATGCTGATGGCCACGACCGCCACCAGCACGCCCATCAGGATCAGGATCACCGGCTCGATGATGCTGGCCAGCGAGCGGATGACGATCTCGTTTTCTTCGTCGAGGAAGTCGGCGATGTTCAGCAGCAGCGCCCCCACCTGCCCGCTCTGCTCCCCGCTGCGAATGGCCTCGCAGACCGAGGGGCTGATGAGATCGGACTGGCTGAACGCCTCGCTCATGGGCTGGCCGTGGGCGACCGCTTCCTCGGTCCGTGCCACGAGGGCGGCATACCGGCCGCCGATCGACTGCCGGGTCAGGCTGAGGGCTTCCAGGATCGAAACTCGGCTTTCCAGGAGGATGCCCAGCAGGCGCGCGATCCGCGCTGTCGCGAAACTGCGGATCATCGTGCCGACCTGCGGCAAGCGCAGGACGGCCGCCTCGACCCACCGGTGACCGGCCTTGCTCGAGAGCCACACTTTCGCCCCCGCCGCAAGCGCCCCGAGCGCCACCAGAACCGCCCACCACCAGCCGATGACGAGTTGGCTCACGCCCAGGAGAAGCTCGGTCGTCGGCGGCAGCGGCACGTCGAGGTTCCCAAACAAGTCTCTGAACTTCGGGATGACCACGACGAGCAGGATGGTCAGGGCCACCAGCGCTACACCCAGGAGAAGGGCCGGGTAGACCAGCGCGCCGATGATCGTGTTGCGGATGTGCAGTTGCTTGCGGGTCGTGGCGGCGATCCGGTCGAGCATCGCGGGGAGGTTGCCCGTCGATTCGCCCGCGGCGACGAGACTCCGGCAAACGGGGTCGAAGTACTCGGGGTACCCCTGCATGGCGGCCGACAGGGGAAGCCCCTCCTCCACAAGGACTCGGATCCGGGCCAGGCAGTCCTGCCACCGTCCGCGGCGGGCCTGCCTCTCAAGCGAGGCCAGGGCCGGCACCACGGGCGTCCCGCAGGCCACCAGGGCGTGCAGTTGCCGCATGAAGAGCGCGAGATCCCTCATGCGGCTGGTTCCTGGCCTGCCGCTGGCTGCGTGCCGCCGCGCCGGGCCGACGGCGACGCTTCCCGCGGATAGGGTCGTGACGAACAACCCCTGCCGGCGGAGCGTCTCCGACCCCGCGGCGACGCTGTCGGCGTCGAGCGTGTCGGTCACCTGGCGGCCGGAGCGGTCGAAAGCCACGTAGGCGAGTTTCATGCGGTCGCGGCCTCCTCTTCAGGCTGCGGGAGCATGGCGTCCTCGGCGTGCGTCATGCTGAGGACCTCCTCGAGGCTCGTCCGGCCCTGCTGGGCGATCCGGACGCCCTCCTCACGCAGGGTCAGGTAGCCGCTCTGCCGCATCGTCTGCCGGAGTTCATGGGTCGGCGCGGCGCGGTGGATCATCCGCCGGATGTCATTCGTCAGTTCCATGACTTCATAGATGCCGATGCGCCCGTGGAAGCCGCTGTTGTGACAACGGTCGCATCCGGCGCCCTTGCAGAAGACCTGGCGGGGCTTGCCGAGGAGGCCCGCGTCGGCCAGCACGTTGTCGGTCGGGCAGTACTTCACCATGCAGTTGGAGCAGACGGTCCGCACCAGGCGCTGGGCAATGACGCCGTTCAAGGCGCTCGACAGAAGGTAGGGTTCGACGTTCATGTCGAGCAGGCGCGCCACGGCGCCGGGGGCGTCGTTCGTATGCAGCGTGGCGAGAACGAGGTGGCCCGTAAGGGCCGCCTGGACCGCCACGCGGGCCGTCTCTTCGTCGCGGATCTCGCCGACCATGATCACGTCCGGGTCCTGCCTCAGCATGCTCCGCAGGGCTCGGGCGAACGTCATGCCGATGGACGACTGCACCTGGACCTGGTTGACCATGTCCAGTTGGTACTCCACCGGGTCCTCGATCGTCAGAACGTTCAGTTCCGGGCTCCTCAGGAGGTCCAAGGCGGAGTAGAGCGTCGTGGTCTTGCCGCTGCCGGTCGGGCCGGTCACGAGGACCAGGCCGTGGGGCTGACGGAGCATGCGCAGGAACGCCTCGAGCGTCTCCGGCCTGAAGCCGAGGTCCTCAAGGCGGACGTGCAGATTCGCCTTGTCGAGAATGCGGATGACGAGTTTCTCGCCCAGCAGGATGGGCATGCTGGAGACGCGCAGGTCGATCTCGCGGTTCTCCGCCACGATGCGGACGCGGCCCTCCTGGGGCAACCGCTTCTCCGCGATGTCCATCTTCCCGATGACTTTGACGCGCGACACGATGGCGGCGTGCATCCCCGCCGGCGGCTTCATGAGGTCCCTCAGGAGGCCATCGATGCGATACCGGATCCACGTCCCGTTCTTCGTCGGCTCGATGTGAACGTCGCTGGCGCCGTCCCTGATGGCCGCCAAGACTGCCATGTTCACCAGGTTGACGACAGGACTGCCGGTGACCGTCTTGTCGAGGTCGGTAACCGGTCCCTCGTCGGTTCGCTCCTGCTCGACGACGGAGAGGTCCGATTCCGCAAGCGTCGCCAGGAAGGCGTTCACGCTGGTGTCGGAGTCGCCGCCGGCGGCCTTGCGGATGAACTCCAGGATGTTGGCTTCGAGCGCGAGGACCGGCCGGATCTCATGGCCCGTCAACTGCGCGAGGCGGTCGATCTTCGGGAGCGACTGCGGCTCGGCCATCGCCACCGTCAGCACCCCGTGCACCAGGAACATCGGCAGGGCCTTCAGACGCTCGGCCTCCTCGGGGCCGATGAGTTTCAGGCATTCCGGGTCCATGAGGCCGTGGCGCAGCAGGCATCCCGGCAGACCCAGTTGCCGCGCCAGGGCGCGCACGAGGACGGTCGGGCCAATGACGCCCTGCTCGACGAGCGCTTCGCCCAGGAACCGGCCGGTCGTTTTCTGCTCGGCCAAGGCGCGGTTGAGCTGCTCCCTGGAAATCGCGCCTTCATCGAGCAGCGCCTCGCCAATCGGTCTCCTGACGGCCGGTGTCGTCACAGGAAACTCCTCACAGCGGCGTTGACATCGGCAAAGAACTCGAACCGCGGCGCCAATTCGGTCAGTTCCAGCACTTGGCGCACCGTTTCATTCAGCCCGCACAGTTTCAGCGACTGCCCCGTCTGGGCGAGTTCGTCGCCGGCTTCCGCCAGCACCTCCAGTCCCCGGCTATCGACGTAAGGGATCGCGGCGCCGTCGACCACGCACCGACCCAGGCTCGCATTGACCGACTGGACCAGGCGGTCGCGGAACGGCACGGCCTCCTCGCCCCGCAGCGGCCCCTCGAGCCGCAGCACGTGCACCGCCCCCACTTTGCGTTCCTTCAGCGGCATGGTCAGTTCACCGTCTCGGGAATCGGCAGCACCAGGGTGAACGTGCTGCCCTTGTCCAGTTCCGACTGGGCCGTGATGTCGCCCCCGTGCAGGCGGACGACCTCCCGGGCAATCGCCAGCCCGAGGCCGGACCCTTTGATCTTGCCGACTCGCGGATCCTTGGCCCGGTAGAACTTGTCGAAGACCCGGTGGCTGTCTTCCTCGCTCATGCCGATGCCCGTGTCCACGACGTCCACGACCAGGCGTCCCCGGTCGACGGCCGCGCCGACGGTGACTTGGCCGCCCGCCGGCGTGTACTTGAGTGCATTGCCCAGGAGGTTATGGATCGCCAGGCGGATCTTCTCGCGGTCGCCCTTGATGATGGGCAGTTTCGGCGGCAGGTTGAAGAGGAGTTTGATCTTGGCCTCGTCGGCCTGCGCGGCATAGTCAGTTCGCAGTTCGAGGAACAACTCCTCCAACCGCACGTCGTCCTGCTGGAGCGACATCGTGCCGGCTTCGATCTCGGCGATCGCGAGGATGTCGCCGACGATCCGGTCCAGCCGGAACGTTTCCTGGTTGATGATGTTGAGGCAGTTGCTGACGACCGCCGTGTCCTGCTTCCCTTCATCGAGGGCCATCTCGGCATACAGGCGGATGTTCGTGAGCGGAGTCCGGAGTTCGTGCGTCGCCTGGGCAACAAAGGCGTGCCGCGACTGGTCCGCCACGCGCTGCTGGGTGATGTCCTCGATGATGATCATCGCGACGCCCCAGTCATCCCGGCGGACCGGGCGGATGACAAACCGGAGGAGCGTGGTGCCTCCGGCCTCCTCGCGAGGCACTTCAATGATGGTCCGGCGCGGCATCTGCTCGCCGGTCGAGGCGCGGCAGGCGGACACGATACGGTCGTCGGCCAGGAAGGAGGCGACCTCGGCCCCCAGCATCGTTTCCCGCTTCGTTCGTAGGAGGGCCGCCGCCGCGCCGTTGACGTACTCCGCCCTCAAGTCCCGCCCCACCAGCACGAGGCCCTGCGACAACGCGTCGCAGGCCGACGCCAGATGGTCGGTGTACTGCCGGCGGGCTTGGAGCGTTTCCCGCGTTTTCTTGATGGCGTCTTCTTTACGCTGGCCTGCCCCGTGGGCGAGCAGTTGATTCCAGGCCTTGGCCTCCAGACCGAGGGCGGCATCCACCTCAAGGGCGGCCGGGCCAACTTCGCCACGGTTATGCGCCAGCAGGGCCATCCGGACGGCCGCCAAGGCGCGCAGCCTCCCTTGCATCCATCGGTAAGCGACCATTGTGGCCGCCAGCGCGAGGATCGTGATCGCCCCCATGCCATTCATCACCTGCCAGAAGGCGGCGGTTGCGGGGGGCGATTCCGCCATCATCTCAAGCCGTGCGTTGCCTCGGCCGGGGACAACCACAGGAAACACGTAGATGCCCTTGCCGGCCTCCCCTTCCTCGACAACCGCGCCGGTCCATCGCTCCGGGAGGTCCTTGTGGGTGATGTTGCTCGGGATGGCGTCGGCCACCACCTGGCCGTCCGGCAGGGCAATGCGGCACAGCGACAGGCCGAGGTCCTGAGAGGAGTCGGCGACGAGACGCCGAAGGGCCGAGAGTTCGTTGGCCGCCAGTAAGCCTTCGGCCGCCTGGGCGAGCAACCGGCCGGTGCCCCGGACTTGATCGAGATGGGCGCCTTGCAGCGACTGGCCCTGCGTCCGTTCGGCCCACACCGCGCAGGCGCCCGTTGAAACCAGGAGGATGGCCGTGATCAGGAGCCCTGCGGCGGCAAACCGCCATTCTCCCCGCCAGGAGCCAGACCGTCTCCCCCGGGCACTCTTGACGACCGGATTGTCGGACATCCATTGCCCTTTCGCGGGTGCGCAGGGCGTTATCCTTATCGACAAGAGCGGGACTTCGCTTTACTAGATATTCCGGCATGGTTCACAAGCCCCACGCACCGCGTGGGGAGAAGCCCTTGGCGGTGCCATTCCCCCGGCGGTGCCGGGGGCTTGTGAACCACGCCCGAAGGGCCTTGAAAAGCGCGGGAGCAGGCGCTATAAAGGGTGTCGAAGCCGATGTCGGCCGGGGCAACGCCCCGGCATCTTGTGGCTGCTTGGCGTGCCGGCCGCGGCGTTGCCCTGGCCTGCACGAGATGAACCGGGGCGTAGCGCAGCCTGGCTAGCGCGTGTGGTTTGGGACCACAAGGTCGCGGGTTCAAATCCCGCCGCCCCGACCAGCGTCTGAAAGAAGCCCTTGGGCCAGAACACCGAAGGGCTCTCTCTTCGTAAGGCAAAGACGCACTTCGGCCAGGACGCAGTTCGATCAAACGCACGGGCTGATCACACGCCGGGCCGAGCAGGCCGACCACGGCTCGCGGGCGACCGCCGCGTGAGGTTTCCACGTGCTCAGGAGCCTGGGCCTCAGCCGGCTGGTTTCAGCGCAAAACCATCCTGCCCGTTAGGCGAACGCGGCCCGGTTGTTCACCTTGGTTTTGCAGTCAGGTGCTTCACGACCCGCTCCACCAGAAGCCCGAGCCCAAGGACTAGGACGGCGAGTCCCTGCAAAACAGGCACGCCCAAGACGGCGAAGTGCATGGCCATCCCGTACTTCGGGTCCGTCTGCTGGTGGTAAGCGTCCAACCCGAACAGGCATAGGCCCACCGCCGCCAAGACCAGGACCGAGATGAACAAGACCCACGACGCGGCCCGGCTCGCGCGCCGCCACCAGACCATCAGGCCCAGAAGCACATAAGGTCCAACGACGAGCGGCACGACCAATGCCTCAGTGGCTGAAGCGATTGACCACCGGCCGAAGGCGAACCCTATGGCTAAGGTTGCGGTAGCCGATACCGCGCAGACACCCATCGAAAGCCGGGGAAGCATGCTCAGAGCGTATCCGTCTCGTGTCCCTCGATCAAGGCGCAACCTGGCATCGCGACCTCGCGACGTCGGGGTCGCCGTAGCGAGTGAAAAGGGGTTGACCTGCTCCTGCCCTGGGGTGAGAATAGCGGCAAGTCATTTACTGCAATACAGTCATATAGGGTCCGCAGGCCGGGTGCAGCGAAACTCGATCACGCCCCCGAACGGTTGGGGGTCAGATGCTGAAAGGGAATACCCGATGAGAGCTCTCGCTCTTGTTTCTCTTGGGATCGTGGGAGTCCTTTCGGCTCTCGTGCCGGCCGCCGCCCCCCCGGATGCCTGGCAGGTCTATGAAGGTTGGCCGTTTGATGCGCAGGAGGCAGCGCGGCGGCAGGCGGAAACGGCCAAGGCGATCGACCGGCCCGTCGAACTGAAAATCCCTCTGACGGGCAAAGAGGGTCCGACGCTGGACTGGAGGCTAATCCCGGCGGGCAGTTTCATGAGGGGCAGCCCGCTCACGGAACCGGGCCATGAAGGCGACGAAACGCTGCGCCGGGAAACCGTTGCTGATCCGTTCTATATGATGGCAACGCAGTTGACGCTGGAGCAGTACCGCGCGCTGCTGCACGCCGACCCGCCGGGCACGGCCAAGGATGCCGACCCCAAGCTTCCCGCGGGGATGACGTATCGCGATACCGTGGATAATGTTCTGCCCGCCCTGGCCAGGCTGGCGCCGGCGGGATGGAAGGTCGTTCTGTCCGATCGCACCCGTCTGGAGTACGCCGCCCGCGCGGGTGTTGCCGCCATGACCCCAGGCGGTGACAAGCCGGAGGATGCCGCGCCCTATGCCTGGTCGAAGGAGAACTCGGAGAACCAAGTGCATCCCGTGGCCCAGAAGAAGCCTAATGCCTGGGGGTTGTATGATGTAATCGGCAATCGCTGGCATTGGTTCTGGGAGGTCGGGGGAGGAGGCTATGGCGACGCCTCTCAGAAGGACCATATCGTGTATGGCGGGAACTATGCCTCTGGAGTGGGGGGCAATGGCGTGAGGTTGGCCAACATCATGATCAGCAGCAAGTCCGAGGGCGCGCGATTTGCGTTGATCCGCGTTGACACCCCGTTGCCCAAGGGCCATCCCGAGACGCATGCCAAAACCAAGCCCTAGTTTGACTCGGTTATCCGGAATCCAAACGAAGGACAATCGCCCCGACCCACCTTCGCTGAAGTGGCAGCAACACAGGCCGGAAGCGAGCGTGGTTCACAAGCCCCCGGCACCGCCGGGGGAATGGCGCCGCCAAGGGCTTGTCCCCACGCGGTGCGTGGGGCTTGTGAACCATGCCCGGAAGCGAGTTCGCGCCTTGACGCAGCCCTACGGATACAGCAGGAACCGCCCCACGTCATCCGTCCCCGCCACACGGCGCAGCAGGTCCAGGTGCGGGTTGAGGGCGCCGACCTCGAAGAGCCAGTGGGCGTCGGAGCCGAGGGCGATCTTCACGCCGCGCGAGAGGCACTCGGCCAGGAAGTCCGGGGCCGGGTCGTTGCCGTGAAAGTTGATCTCGGTGGCCGTCCGCGTCTGGGCGAGCGCCTGGGCCACGGGACCATAGAGCTCGGTGGGGACCGGCTGCCTGGCCCACCGGAAGATCCGCCAGGGATGCGCGAGGACGTCGACGTCGGCCGCGAGCAGCCCCTCCGTGGCCTGCATGAAAAGCTGCGCCAGCCGCGCGGCGGAGAGTCCGGTGAAATCCTCGGGGAAGAAGTGCACCGCGCCGAGGAGGAGGTCCGGCCACTCGCGGTCCTCGTCGTGAAGCGTCAACTCGCCATCGGCGTCGAGTTCCACCTCCAGGCCGACCCGCACGAACGGGCTCCGCAGGGGCGCGAGCGCCTGCCGGTAGGCCGGCGCGCGGTTGTGCTCCTCTGTCCGCCAGAGGGCCGGGTGCGCGATGTGCCGGCCCTCGAAGAAATCGTCGGAGAGGCAGTAGAGTTGCGGGGCGTGTTCCACCAGGCACACGCCCGCCAGGCCGAGCGTTCGCGCCCGCTCGATGGCCGGGCCGGACCGCACGTCCTGGGCGCAGTAGCCGAACTCCGTGTGGATGTGGCTGTCGACGAGGGCGGGCGCATCCGCCAGCCGCAGCCGGCGAGTCTCGACCAACGCCTCGTGCCCCTGGAGCGTCACCAGGGCGTACGAAAACGGCGCCTCCGCAAGCGCGGGCACCGTGACGTACGCCGTCGCGTGGCGCAGCGTGAGCGGCTGCCCGGCGTGGTAGTGGCCGCTCAGGGAGAGGAGGACCTGGGCCTCGGCGTAATCGCGCAGCACGTCCGCGCTGCGGGTGAGCATGTACGGGTAGTCGGACTCGATCGGCGGATAGAGGGGGTTGTGCTGGAGGGCGACGATCGGCCCGCCCGGTTCCTGGGCCAGGCGCTGGAGCAGGCGGCGGTCCTCGTCGCGGCGGGTGCAGCGGTCGGCCGCATCGTAGCTGTCGGCAAAGACGATGAAGCGGTAACCGCCGATCTCGTGCAGGCCCGGCCGGGCATCGAAGATTGCATAGACGAGGCCCGCATCGCCGTCATGGTTGCCGGGGGTGATGAGCAGGGGCGTGTCGGGCGCCGCCAGGGCGAGGGCGTCGCGCAGGTCGGTCAACGCGTTGGCGGCGGTCGGCAGATGGCCGTTATTCAGGAGGTCGCCGAGGAGCGCGATGGCATCGAAGCCGCCGCGAAGGCGGGCGTCGGCGATGGCGCGGCGCACGAGTTCCAGCCCGAAGGTGCAGCGGCGCTCGGGCGGCGCGTCGGCCGCGTCCGCCTCGCTCGGCGCGTAGTGGATGTCCGCCAGCACCAGGAGCCGAAAAGCCGCACCCATCCGGTTCACCTCAGTTGCCGGGCCTGCGACACGCAGACCGCGGCCCACATCTCGGGTCAAAGTCAGCGAATAGTAGCATAGCTGGTGGGGAGCCGCAACAAAACGGATGATTGTTCAGACGGCCCGGTGTATCCTGTGGGGGCTTACTCGGTAAGGAGGCTCGACATGACGGCCCTTCGAGGAAGTGTTGACCGGTTGTCGGGAGGGTGCTGCGTGTGGGTGGCGGCGCTGGCTCTCGCGTGGGCGGGCGCGGCTCTGGGCGGCGAATCGCCGGCGTCCTCGCCGAAGGAATCGCCGCCGGCCCCGGAGCCGGCCAGGCCTCCGGCGGCCGAGTGGGTCAACGTGACCAACAATGTCGGCGGCGACGCGTGGGGCTACGCGGGCGTGTGCACCGTGGCGTGCAAGCCGGGCGCCGACGAGGTGATCGCCGGGGTCAGCGAGCGCGGTCTCTGGTCGAGCACCGACGGCGGGCAGACCTGGGCGCCGCTCGGCGGCGATGCGAAGGTCAAGATCGCCCATCGCCCCTACGCCATCGTCTTCGACCCGCAGAACCCCGACACGTTCTGGGAGAGCGGCAACTACGGCATGGGCCTCTTCAAGACCACCGACGGCGGCAAGACGTTCGAGCGCCTCGGCGCGACCATCGCGAACGTCGACGGCCTGTCGATCGATTTCGGCGATCCGGCCCGCCAGACGATCGTCATCGGGTTCCACGAGAAGGCCCGCAGCGTCATGCGCTCGGCCGACGGCGGCAAGACCTGGCGCGCCATCGGATCGAGCCTGCCGGAGAAATCGAATCACAGCAGCAACCCGTTCGTGGTCGATGCCAAGACATATCTCGTAAATACGGCCGGGTGGCTGGAGGGGCACTCCGTCGGCGTCTACCGCACCGAGGACGCCGGCCAGAAGTGGACGCAGGTGTCGGACTTCGGAACGGCGGGCCAGCCGCTGGCGGCGTCCGACGGGTGCCTCTACTGGGCGCAGATCTGGGACCGCGGCCTCCTCAAGAGCGCCGACCAGGGGAAGACCTGGACGGCCCTGCCGGGGCCCGTCAAGCGGACGCCGATCGAGGCGCCCGGCGGGAAGCTGGTCGCGGCCGCCTCGTCGCAGGTGCACCTTTCAGCCGACGGCGGCCAGACGTGGCGGCCGGTCGGCCCGCCGGCGCCGTTTGCCCCCAGCGTGGTGGCGTACAGCGAGAAACGCCACTGCCTGTACGTCGCGCGGAGCAGCGAGAAGAAGTCGGACAATGCCATCGCCCGCCTCGACCTCGCCAAGCCGCGCGGCGAGGTCTTGTGGGACGGCGACACCCTGGCCAAGGGCGGCGGCTGGGCCGAGCCGAAGGCCGCCAGCACCATCAAACTCCAGACCGGCGAGGCCCATGGCGGCAAGGGCGCCGTGCAACTGCACGCCGAGGGCAAGACCTGGGCCGGCGGCGGCTGGAACTGGCTGGCTTGGTGGCCGAAGGACGGCGGCACCGACCTGACCGGGTTCAAGAGCTTCGTGCTCTGGATGAAGGTGGTCGGCGCCAAGCCCCAGGGGGGCGGCCTCAAGATCGCGCTGGAGTGTTCGGGCGAAGGCGCCAAGCCGAGCGCCGAGGCCGACGTCCTGAAGCACTGCTCCGAGATATTCGACGGCAAGTGGCGCCAGATCGTGATCCCGATCGCCGAGTTCTGCGCCGGCAAGCCCGAGTTCAACCCGAAGAAGGCCTGGCAGTTCAACGTGACCGCCAGCGGGGCCGACGTCAAGCTGGACGTCTACCTCGACGACATCCGCCTGGAGGACGACGGCTTCTGATGCGCCCACGCCGGCTCGCGCGGCGGGTCTCCGTACGTGGTTAGCGTGGTACTGGATTGCCGGGTGGCACGGTCACGCGCCGTTGCGTGGCCGT
>Ga0315273_10009094_pt1 | contig 12565 bp, 7 predicted proteins | sample YL17G02_0_MG_FD_205753 | JGI IMG/M metagenome (GOLD analysis project Ga0315273, IMG submission 205753) | Sediment microbial communities from Yellowstone Lake, YNP, Wyoming, USA - YL17G02_0 | ecosystem: Environmental > Aquatic > Freshwater > Lake > Sediment | place: USA: Wyoming | collected... | reverse complement strand
CCGTCGCTCCACCGCTATTCTTCACGGTGATCGTCACGCCGGAAAGATTGGCGCCTCCGCTCCCCTTGGCGGTGGAGGTGATGCTGAACTTCGTCTTCACCGTCGTGAAGTTGTTGCTGAGGGAGTCCGGACCGACCGTTATGGCGGCGGTCGGGTTCGTTTCGGCGAAGGTCGCGCCGGACTTGTAGGCCGTCACGGTGTAGTTTGCTGCGGGCGCAAGACCCGTGAAGCTGTAGCTGAAGGGACCGGCACCCGACGCCAACGTGTAGGTGTTGGCGACGACGGTCGTCCCCTTCTTCAGGGTGAGGAGCACGCTGTTGACGTTCGAAGCGCCCGCCGGGCCCGCCGTGACCGTCCCACCGATCGTGTAGGTTGCGGTCGTGACGGTGATGGCTTGAGAGGCGCTGTTCTGGGCCGACTGTGGATCGGTCGCCAGCAGGGTGATCGTGAACGCCCCCGCCGACGTGTAGGTGTGGTTGAAGGTCGTCAGGCCCGTTGCGATGGGTTCCGACGTGCCGTCGCCCCAGGTCAGGTAGAACTTGGCGCTCGCGATGTCGCCGTCGGCGTCGCTGGAGGTGTTGGTAACGGTCACCGCCGGGCCGGTCTGGGCCAGCGTGAACGCCGCGACCGGCGGCGTGTTGGCCTTGGGTTGCGGGTAGACGTTCTTGACCTGCGTGACGGTCCGGAGGAATTTGTCCGTAACCGACAGTTTCGCGACCTGCGCCGTCGCGTTGGCATAGGTGTTGGTGGCGGTGACTCCGGAGGCGTCGTTGGAGCCGTCGTTGGTGAAGTCCCAGGCGTACGTGCAAGGTGCGGCCGTCGCCGGGCAGGTCGAACCGGCGGCGTCGAAGTCGACCTTGTAGCTGACCGCCGGGTCATAGGAGAACGTGAACGATGCGGCCGGCATCGCAATGTTCTGGTGGATGCTCACCGCGAACGCGGCGAGGGTGGTCTTGGGGTAAGGCATTGCCCCGGCTACAATCCGATCCGCATCGGCGTATGTCGGGTTCGCCAGGGTCCCGCCGCCGTGGCACTGCCCGCAGGCGTAGTCCACGTCGACCCAGGTCGCGTTGGCGTACGCACCATCAGGCGCCGTATTGGCGACCTTCTTGGTGGCCGGACCAGGGATCCCGAACTCAGCAGCGGTCGGGAAGGTGCGGTAGTTGGGATCGGTGCTGATTCTCCACAGGTGCATCGGGAAGCCGCCGGACGTCGCCTTGGGCATGTGGCAGATCTCGCACGCCACCGCGGGGTCCCCCTCGGAATTCGCGATCCCGACCGGGGTCAAGGCGCTCTCCGGATGATAGATATTGCTGATCTGAGCGGTAACCGGAACCGCCGCGGCGTAAACGGCGTTCTGGTGGCAGCTGGTGCACTCTTTCCTGAGGGCTTCCTGCCCCTCGACGTAGAGGCTCTGGTGGACGTCATGGCAGGAGGAGCAGCCGCCCTGCGTCTCTGCTCTCCACGCCCCTGCGCCGTACAGGCTCTCGCACGTCGCCTTGTCCTTGATCTCGTGCGTCTCGCCGGCGATGATCTGGGTCTTTGCCGGAGAGGTGCTGGTGGACGACTGCCAGCAGGTGAAACCCTTGAATGCGCTGCTGTACGTACCGCCGGCAGAGAGGTCATACTTGCCCATGGAGTTCGGCTGGATGGCCCCGGTATACCGTGCATGCGGGCTGTTCAGGAACGAGCCGCCGAGCACATGGCTGTTGAACTCCGGCTGGTACAAAGGTGCGGTTTTGTTGTTCTTCACGGGAATTTTCACGGCACTGGTGAGGTCTGCATCCAAGCTTGTGCCGTTAGCGGCTTTGGCGATGCTCTGGTGGCAGCCGTAGCACAGTTGGGTTGAGTATGAAAACGCTGCCGGTCCGCCCGGGATGTTGCCCATTCCGCCCCCGGTGGGATATGTGGTCGGATATTGGGATGCCGCAATCATTCCCGCGGTTACCGGTCCGACCGCCGCGTTATGGCACCTTCCGCACTGGATGCCTTCGAGGTCCCAGTTCCCGGCCCCGGTGAAGGTGACCGACGGGAATGATGCGTGCGGCTCAACCGGGTTAAACCCGGCCTTGCCGATGCCCTTCACGCCGATCGTCGGGTACCAGGTGCCGCCGGCGCCTGTGCAAAGCGTTTGCGTGGTCTTCGAGGAGAGGCTGCAGATGCCGTTGGGGTTTCCATCGGCTGCGAGGTCCAGGTTGTTCCAGCCGGTGGAGTGGCACGGTGCGCAGCTGTAATTGCTGGTGCCGTTGTACTTCGCGCCCGTAGCCCCCATGTCGACGATCACGTCGAGGCCACCGGGGGCCGGGGCCATCCAGTCGCCGAAGATGTAGAGGAGAGGCTTGTCGACGCCGCTGACCTGGGCCGTCGCGTTGTTGAAGTTGATCGTCCCGGCGGCATACGCGGAGTACACCACACCGTCCGGGCCCGCCCACGGCTGGCCGGCGGTCACCTTCCGCAGCATGTTCTTGTGGCCGGTCTTGAGGTAGCTGTCCTTGAACCTCTCGGCGGGGCCGTTGTATTCCACTTTGGTCGAGTGGCAGTGGAGGCAGCCCTCATCCGCATCCGGGACCTGGGCCTGATAATTCCAGTCCAGTCTCTTGTAGGTGCCCCCGGTACCATTGCCAAATGCGGCATATGGCGCCTTGCCGACCCAGTTATTCCAACTCCCGCCGTTCGCGAGGCAGTCGCCCATGGTGGTGTAGGTGCCCAGATCTTGGTACGTGCCGGCTGCGTAGGTCGTGCCATCAGCCTTTGTAAGGGCGTTCGTCAAAGTACCGGCGACGCTCTTTGAATACCTGCACTGCGTACCGCTTACTGACCAGTCATACGCCGCATCCGCATCGAATGGAGCGGTGGTGGATTTCAGGGAAGGGCATTCTGCGGCCGAAAACCCGGGAACAGACTCCCACCTCATCGACGTATAGCAGAAACCCATGTCGGTGACGGTGCTGGAATCCGTCCCTTTGGTACCAAAAGGCTTCTTTGCGCCGGTGCTGTCCACGCCAGTGAACTGCGCGCCGTTGGCGACGCAAAGTCCGGTAAATCCAGGGGTCGGGTAGGTCCCGGGCGCTCCGGGATAGGGAGGCGTGGCCGATGTCTGTTTCCAGGTGCCGCCCTTCGCGACGCACATCGACATGGTCCTGTCCAGGCCCGTCAGTGACAGGCCTTTGCCGGTACCATCGACGCAGACGGAGGTGGCAAAGGAATGCTTTGCCCCGTCGTTTCCCGCGCCGCCTGCGTTTATACACGCGGCCGACGTGGTCATGCCGGTCAGGTCAAACGGCGTCCCGCCGTTCATGGTCCCCTTGTTGAGATAAATGCAATCTCTCCTGCTGGTTACATTGTCCGCGATGTCGAGGGTGCCGTCGGCGTGCACGCCGACGATGCAGACCATATCCTCGGTCACTTTAAAGCCGCCCGCGCCATCCGGGAACGCGCCGTCGGCCATGAACCTCGCACTGGCCGTACCGACGAACATCAAAGGAATCGCCAAACAGACAAAAGCTGCCAACCACAGCAATCTGTTGCCTTGTTTCATCATGGACTCTCTCTTTCTTGCCCTTCAGGGCAGGTCTGGCAAAACCCTTAACACGGAATACGTGTTTCCTTTTTCAACACCTCCAAACAATGTCTGCCACGAAATAACAGAACGGGGGTACCCTTGGGCGAGCAACTTGCGTGCCACGGGGAAAATGCGCCGGACATCGACGGCGCGGGAGGAATTACCTTTTCCATTCGACGGGATAGGCGTCATTTGGAGGCGCCCGGCGACCCGCCAACCGCCATCGGAAGAAGCCTGACGGGGATATCGCCGGTCCGATCCGGTGAAATCACCGGGCCGGGCGTTCCCTCACTTCGCCTCCGGCAGGGGGTCGGACTGCACGATCGTCTTTCCGACCAGAACGACCGTCCGGCCTCCGCCGCACGCGACGCCGTAAAAGGAACTCCGATCCGCCATGCCCATCGCCGACCACTTCTCCCCGTCCCGGGAGAGGAAGACCCTGCGAAGGATTCTCCCCGATGGTGCCGGGAAGTTGAGGGAGCCGGTGGCCACGTAGTGCCCGGAACAGGTGGTCACGGCCGAAAGGTCGCTCCCCGTGCCTGCCACCGAGGGCTTCCAGAGGATTCCATCGGCGGAGGCCACCGTTTTCCCGTTCTCCCCCACGGCGACGAAGCCTTTGGCCCCGTAGGCGACCCCCTTCAGGTCGATGGAACCGACGTCGGCGCCGGACGCCCTTTTGATCCACTCCACGCCGTCGGCGGAAGTCAGGATCGTCCCGCCGGCGCCGACCGCGATATACCCTCCGCCGCCGTAGGCGGCGCCGGCGAGGTTCGCTTTCGTCCCGGATGTCCGCGCCACCCATTCCGACCCGTCCGGGGAGGTCAGGATCGTCCCGTCGGCGCCGACCGCGACGTACCCTCCGCCGCCGAAGGCGGCGCCGCCGAGGGCCGCCGTCGTCCCCGAACTCCGCCTCACCCATTCCGACCCGTCCGGGGAGGTCAGGATCGTTCCCCCATCCCCCACGGCGACGTAGCCGCCGGCGCCGTGGGCGAGGCCGTTCAGCCGGTTCCGCGTCCCGGACGGGGCCGGCGCCCAGACTGCCCCGTCGACCGACGTCAGGATGGCGCCTCTCTCTCCGACCGCGACGAGGCGCCCTCCCGCCGAAACCACCCCGCGAAGCGTGCCGGAGGGACCCGACGCCGCCACCGTGAACCTCGAGAGGTCGGGGGAGGAAAGGATGGTGCCGTTCCCGCCGACGACGACGAAGGTCCCCTTTCCGTAGGCGACGGAATACAGCGGGACGGAGGTCCCCGAGGGGCTCGTCAACCATGTCGCCCCGTCGTTCGAACTCGTGATCGTTCCGTTATCGCCCACCGCGACATAGCGATCCGCAGCATACGCAAGCCCCAGCAGCCAGGCGGAGGCGCCGGTCTTCCCGGGAACCCATTTTTCGCCGTCCGCCGAGGTCAGGACGGAACCTTTCCCGCTGGCCGCGACGAAGCCGGCCTTGCCGTATGCGATCCCCTTCACGCCGAAAGGGATGCCCGGCTCGCTTTTCCGCCACTCCGCCCCGTCTTCCGACGTCCATATCGCCCCGTTGTCCCCGGCGGCGAAGAATCGCCCGCCCCCGAAAGCGACGTGCCTCAGGCTGCCGGGAATGGCCGGGGAAACCGCCGACCACGCGGCCCCGTCCGCCGATTTCAGCACGGTACCTTTCTGGCCGACCGCAAGAAAAACGTCCTTTCCGTGCACGACGCCTTGAAGGGAATCGGCGGAACCGGACGGTTGCGCGGTCCACTTTCCCCCGTCCGGGGAAACGAGCAGGGCACCGTTGTCGCCGACCGCGACGAAGGCGCCTTTGCCGTGCGCCACCGCCCGGAGGGACGCCATCGTCCCTGATGGCGTCGAAGACCATCTCTTTCCGTCCGTGGACGTCCATACGGTGCCCCCTTCCCCCACCGCGACGAACCGATCGTTGCCGAAGGCGACCCCGAAGAGGTTCACGGGGCTGCGCACGTGCCACCCCTCGGTAGACGCCGGCGCGGCCCTCCGGATCGATTCCCATGGGCTCCCCTTGCGCCCATCCTCGAATCCATCGGCCAGGAGCGGGCACAGGAGGACCAGGACCACAACCGGCAGAACCGTTCGCAAGGATCTCAAGGCGGCTTTCCTCCTTCGGTCGGCAAGGAATTTGGGAATCAGTAATATTAAGACTTCTCCCCCGGTTTTTTCAATAGCGCGTACCGTCCAGGGAAACCGGATTGGCGAGGTTCCCGAAAGGTGGTATTCAGGGGAGAAGCGTTGTACAGTGCCGAAAACATCGGCTGAAACGGATCCGGGAGGGAAGACGATGAGGACGTGGACACAACGGGTCATCGGGCTCGTGATGGTCGGTTTCGCGGTTGTCGGGGCTCCCTGCGTGCATGGAGCATCCGCCGGGAACGACAACGCGGGGAAACCGGCGGAGCACCAGGAAATGCTGGAACAGTACCGGAAGGGCGTGGAGGAGTCGAAGAAGGTCGTGGTCGCCAGGGTGAACGGAGCGGAGATCACCATGTTCGACCTCCTGAACCGGATGAACCGGATCGCTCCCCAGTACATGAAGCCCGGCCAGCCGCGGGACCCCGAAACGGACGCACGGGTGAGACAGGCGGCCCTCGATGTCCTGATCTTCCGGGAACTGGCCGTTCAGGAGGCGGTGCGGCAGGGGATGAAGGTCGCGCCGGAGGCCCTGGACAACTCCGTAAAAATGCTCAAGGAGCGCCTGGGATCGGAAGACGCTTACAAGGCGTACCTGTCGCGGGAGGGGCTGACCGAAGCGTCGCTCCGCACGGGGATCGAGAGGGATCAGCTGTACGAGAGGATCGCCGGGAAGGAGATCTTCCAGAAGGTGCAGGAGACCGGCAGGAACGACCTGTCGGCGGTCGAAACGAGAAGGCAGGAGTGGGAGGCGGAGATGAAGAAAACGGCGACGATCGAGATATTGGTGAACGTCACAAACTAAGGAATAGGCCGGGCTTCGGACAGGTCAGTCGGTCCGGCGGATTTCCTTTGCGGGTGAACCCGGAGAGATCTCGATCCGGGCCGCTTTTTTCAACCCTGCGACCCATTCGTCTTCCCTGTTTTGAACGGCCAGAGTCATCGCGATGGTGTTCCTCGCCGCGTCCGGCTTCAATTTCACTTTTCCGAAAACCTCTTTTTCCGCGATCATTTCAACGAGGATGTTCCTCTCGATCTGGCGTTTGAGTTCCTCTTCCGTGATCCCCGATTTCTTGAGGTTTTGCCGGAAGGCATCTTCCGTCTTCATGTCCACCTTGATCTTTTTCAACTCCTCCGCAACGGCTCCTTCCGGTGCCTTCATCCCTTGCCGTTTCGCCTCCTGGACCGCCAGTTCGCGGTAGATCAACCGGTCCAGCGCCTCTTTCCTTATTTTTTCGTCCGTCGGAGGGTCTGTTTTTTGCCCCGGCTTGACGTACTGCGACGCAATCGTGTTCATCTCTTTGACCAGCTCATCCACCGAGATCGAAACCCCGTTGACCTTTGCCACGACGGTCTTTTTCGGGTCCTCAACGCTTTCCCGGGGTTTCCCCGGATCGGTTGATGGTTCGGACGGCCGGCTCGACGCCCCCTTGTTCGGGGCCGTATCTCCCTTGCAGGAAATCAACGAAATCCCGAGAGTCGCCAAAACAACGAACCCGACAAACCGCTTTGCGAACGTTTTCATCGATGATTCTCTCCTCCTTCAGTCGACAAGGAATTCGGGGAACCGGCTAGTTCGCCGCCGGGATGTCACGCGTCGGGTCCGGCACCGGCAGGACCCGATCGACCTTCAGGCGCAACCCCTGGGCCTCCTTCATGCGGGCCTTCAGCTGTCCCACCCGCTCCTCGAAGTCGCGACTGAGCTGGATCCCCTGCTCCACGCTGCGGATCACGCGCGGGGTGATGAAGATCAGCAGTTCGTTCCGGCTGACGCTGTCCGTCCGCGAGCCGAAGATCCACCCGAAGACCGGGATCTTGTAGAACCACGGCAGCCCGCTCCGGTCAAGGGATTTTCGCTCCTTCACCAGCCCGCCCAGGACGATGCTCTGGTCCTGCGAGGCGATCAGGTTCGTGGAGATGCTCCGCTTGAAAAAGGTCGGGTTCTGTTGCCCCTGGGAGAGGGTGTTGACGTCGCTCACCTCCTGCTCGATCTCGAGCGTCACGAGACCTTCGTCGTTGATGAACGGCGTGAAGGTGAGGATGACGCCGACGTCGCGGTACTCCACGGTGGTGGTGGTCACCGGCGGGTTCGTGGCGCTGTTCAGGACCGAGGTCGTGATGGGGATCTGGTCCACCACGTTGATCTTCGATTTCTTCCCGTTGGTCGCGATGATGCTCGGCGAGGAGAGGACCGAGGCCCGGCCGTCCTCCGCCAGCGACCGGAACGCCGCCGTCACCTGCCCCGCCTTCTCGATCACGTAGCTGAAATTGTTCAGCCCGGGGAGCACGCCGGGAGCGAGGGTGGCGGCCTGGTTCCAGGTAGTTCCCTGGTTGGTCCATTTCCAGTCGATCCCGAGCCGCAGGTCGTCCCTGAGGTTCACCTCCCCCACCAGCACCTCGAGCAGCACCTGCTGCGGATAGACGTCCACCGCCTTCAGGATCTCCAGGGCGTCCGCGTACTCCGACAGGCTGGCCCGGAGGATCAGGGAGTTCGTCGCCTCGTCCGGGATGATGTCGAAGGGCTGCGCGGAAACCTCGGTCTCCCCTTTCACGGTCTTGGCCGCCGCCGGGGCGCCCGATCCCGCGGGCTGGCCGGCCGGCGGCGTTTGCGACGGGAACCCCGACGACTGCCCCGGGCCCTGGGACACCGCGGGCTTGAACTCCGTCGTCTTGTCGGCGGAAAGAGACGCGGTTTTCCTGGGGTACAGCTTCTCCAGGACGGCGGCGACGTCCTTCACCCTCCCGTACTTCACGCGGTACCGGTAGACCGACCGCGACGCCCCGCCGCCCGTGCGGTCCAGTTCCCCGATCCACTTCTCCACGTCCCCCATGGTCTTGGGCGAGGCGCTGACCACCAGAAGGGAGTACAAACGCGGGATGGGGACGAAATTGATGCCCGCCGGCTTCCCCCCCCGGGCGGAGAAGTCGAGCGCCCCGAAGATGTTCTCCAGGTTCTTCGCCATCTCCTCCGGGTCGAGGAATTTGAGCTGAAAGAGCTTCATCCCCGCGGCGCGGAACACTTCGGAATCGAACAACTCCACCAGGCGCGCGGTCTTCTCCAGGTTCGCCATCGTGTCGATCACCAGGAGGATGTTCGCGCGGCCCACCTCCACCGCCTCGCCCCCCGGCGTCAGGAACGGCTTGATCACCTTCGCCATTTCCGCGACGGAGATGTACTGCAGGGGGTAGGCGCGCATGGAGACCTGATTGGCCGGCCCTTTGGAGGGAACGTCCCCCTGGACGGACGACATCAGGGGCTCCGTCTTCGCCTCGGCGATCGGAACAATGTGGTACGTGTCCCCTTCCTTGACCGCCGTCGCCCCGTTTACTTTGAGGATGGAGAACAGGAGGTCCAGCGCCCCGTCCTTGCGCACCACCCCCTGCGTGTGCAGGTTCACCACGCCCCGCACGCGCGGGTCGATCAGGTAGTTGATCCCCGCGGTGCGTCCCAGCGTGTGGATCACCTCGTAGATGTCCGCGTTGTTGAATTTGACGAAGAAGCCGGGACCCGCCGCCGAAGCCGGGGGCGGCGCGCGGTCCGGGGAGACGGCGGGAGCGGTCGCGGCCGGCGGCGGGGACCCGATCCTCGGCGGAGTTCCCTCCGGCGCCGGAACGGCCGGCATGGCCCGGGGTCCTTGTGGAGTCCGAATCGCGGGGGGCGCGGAAGGCGATGGCGGCGGGATCGCGGTCACCGGCGGGGGAGGAGTCGTCACGACGATTCCCGCGTCGTCCGGCGCGGGAGTACCGGGCGAGGACGGGGCAGCCGTCTCCACCGGGGCGCCCGGGTGAAGTTCCTCTTCGGCGGCGACGACATTCGCCGCGAGCAGCGCGGCCGCGCAGAACAGCCAGGCCATCCGTTTCATTCGTGTTTTCCCCATTCCTTCAAGGTTTATCCACCGGGTTCACCTGTCTTCCCCTGGTTGACCGCGGCCCCGCGGGCGGGGGTGGAATCGACTGCGTAGGAGCCGGCGCGACGGCCGTCCCCGGGGCCGCGGGGGGGAAGCCCGCCGGCCGGGCCGGGGCCGCCGAAGCGGGCGGAGCGACCGGTCTCGCCGGAGCGGCGGGCCCCGGCGCGGACACCGGTTGCGCGGCATCGCGACGGGTCGCCTCGGTCCGGACCGCCCCGCTCGCCGCCGTCGGCGGTCCGGCGTAGAGCGGCAGAAGGAACTCCCGGCCGTCGGCCGTCAACAGCATGCCCTCCATCCCGACCTCCTTCACCTTGAATCCCGCGAGGGGGTCCCCCTTCCTGACTTCCCAACGTTCCCCCTTGGTTCCAGCCTTCCCCACCACGTTTCCGGCCTTTTCCACCACGACGCCGAACGGCGCATCCCCGAACGCGAGCACCCCGATCAGGGTATAGCGGGACAGTTCCGTTTCGTAGTTCCGGCCGGAGACGCCGGAACCGTCCTCCCGGAACAGTTGCCGGTCCGGCCGGAAGAGCGGACGCGCCGTGACGGCCGCCGCGGCCGGCGTCGGATCCGGTGGGGGCTGCGGGTCCGGCGCCGGGCTCCCGGGACGCCAGGCCACCCCCGCCGCCATCGCCGAATTGTCCTGTTTGCCGGGAGTCGCCCGCAGCGCCTGCCGCGTCTCCCATCCGAAGAGGAGCGCCAGCAGGGAGAGGGCAATGGCGGCGAGGACCGGCCGTCTCACTCTCCCACCCCCCCCGCGGCCTTCTCGTCCAGAGAGGCCGCGGAGAGGCCGGCCACCTCCATCGAGACGACGACGACTTCTTTTCGCTGCGACGGCCCCGTGGAGTGCATCCCCGAGTTGGCGGACAGTTTCCGGACCCGGAGGATCTTCGGCTGCCGGGAGAGATCCGCCAGCAGGAGGGCGAGCCCCTCCGTCGAGGTCTGGATCTCCATCTGCACCGCGACCTCGGCGTACGACCCCTTCTTCACCGGCGGCAGCGCCCGGATCGACGTCACCCGGGTTTCGGGTCGCTGGGTGAGCGGCTTCAGGACTCCCTGGAGGAAGACCCCCGCCGCCGACGTGGTCTCCCCCGCCAGCAGGCCGTCCTCCCACTTCTCCATCCGCTCGACCTGATCGAACAGCTCCTCGTCCATCCGGTCCTGCCCCTGGCGGAGGGTTTCGTACCGGGCGATCACGGCCCGCCGCGCGGGAATCGCGGCCCGGTTCCTCGCGTATTCCGCCCGCGCCGGCATCACCACCCACTTCGCGCCGATGAAAGCGACGATGCACAGAAGTCCGGCGGCCAGCACCGCTTTCTCCCGGACGGAGAGCGCCGAAAACCGTGCCGAGAGCGCCGAAAACCGCGCGGAGAGCGCACCCGCCGCGCTCATCGCAGCGCTCCCGCCGCGGGGGTCGGAGAAGCGGGCGGCGGCACGAACTCCCCGCGGATCTTGAACCGCTCGATGTTGTCCGCCTGACGGGTGATCGGCGCCCCGAACTCCACGGAACGGAACCGCCCGTCGCGCGTCAGCGCGGGGAAGATCTCGCTCGCCGAGGGGGAGAACCCCTCGATGTCCACTTTCCTCCCCTCCAGTCGGAACGCAAGGAGCCAGGTGCCGTTCGGGAGCCGGTCCGTCACCTCCCGGAGGATCTGCAGCGGTTCCCCGGACGCCGACGCCTCCTCCCGCAACGTGGCGATCCGGCCCTGCGCGTCCTCGACGTCCGAGAGGGTCTCTTCGTACCGCTCCGCGGCGGGGCGCAGCGCGGCGACCTGCGCGTCCAGCCTCCGGAGCTCCGCCTTCGCCTTCCAGGCGACCGCGGAGGGCCAGGCGATCCCGAGCGCGAGGGCGGCCACGGCGGCCCCCGCGAGGAACGCCCGGGAGGTCCCCGAGACGGACCCGTCCTCCTGCGGGGAGAGCAGGTCCATCCGCGCCGCGCCGAGCCCTGCCCCGAACGCGGCAAGGAGGGCGAACGGATCCGGCGCCGGGCCGCTCTCCCCCGCGCCCGCGCCGGACAAGGCGGATACCGCCGACCCGCCGAAGGCCCCCCGGACCCGGAACGCGATCCCCCCGTCTTCGATCTCCTCCCCTTCCTTCCCGTACCATCCTTGCGGCGCGATCAGATCGACGGGCCCGTCATCGTCGGACGCCGGCGGGTCGGCAAGCCCGGCGCGTGCGAGCGCGAGCCCTTCCTCCGGCGCCGCTCCCTGCGCGCAGGGGCGGCAGGCGCAGAAGAACGGCTCGCCCGCGGCGAACAGGGTGCACTCGACCGCCGCGCCCGCCGCGCGGAGCACAGCCGCCGTGCGGCCGGCCTCCCCCAACGGTCCTCCCCGGCCGGAGAGCGCCGCGCCGACCGCCCACGCGGCGGGGATCGCCGCGGACAGCGAAAGTCCCGCCCGGCCGACGATCTCTTCCCATCGGTCGATATACTCCGAAGGCGCCGCCGCGACGACCAGGGCGATCTTCCCGGCGGCGGAAGGGCCGACCAGCCGGCGGAAGCCGTGGCGCAACTCCGAGGGCGGCACGGGGAAGAGACGCTCCAGCTCCATCTCCACCGCGTCCCGCAGGTCCTTCTCCTTCAGCGAAGGGAACATCGCGCGCGCCAGGTACACCCGATCGGCGGGCAGAACGAGGGCCGCCCCGGCGCCGACCAGCCGGTTGCGGGCGACGAACTCGCCGAGGGGCCCCTCGAGCTCCTCGAGGCGGGCGGGCTCCTTCCCGGCCCTCGGCTCGTACCACCGGGGAGGAAAAGCGAGCGAAGAACCTCCGACGCCGCGGCGCACCGCGACGATCGCCAGGCGCCCGCCGGACGGGTCGATCCCGATCACCGTGCGAAACCGCTTCACCCGCCCTCCTCCCGCGGCGCCTTGTCCAGCCACCCGAGCATCTTAACGCTTTTTCCCCCGGAACCCGAAACTTCCACGAGGCACCGCACGACGCGCGTCACGTCGCCTCC
>Ga0315273_10009090_pt1 | contig 12570 bp, 13 predicted proteins | sample YL17G02_0_MG_FD_205753 | JGI IMG/M metagenome (GOLD analysis project Ga0315273, IMG submission 205753) | Sediment microbial communities from Yellowstone Lake, YNP, Wyoming, USA - YL17G02_0 | ecosystem: Environmental > Aquatic > Freshwater > Lake > Sediment | place: USA: Wyoming | collected... | reverse complement strand
TCGCCGCCGTCATCGGCGAGGGCAAGACGGTCACCTACGACCTCGGCGGCACGGCCGGCACGCAAGACATGGCGCGGGCCGTCGCCGAACGCATCTGACCGCTCCGCCGCGGACCGGCGGTCAACTTCATCCGGGAGGCACACTCATGAGCGACGAACGGCGCATCAATATCCACGCCACGCCAGAGGTGATGGGCGGCACGTACGCCAACTTCGCCAACGTCAGCCACTCAGACTATGAGTTCTCCATCACCTTCATCCGCCTCGACCACGAGAGCGAGACCGAAGAAGAGGTCAACGGCGTGGTCGTCTCGCGGGTCAACATGTCGCCGCTCTTCGTCAAAGAGTTGCTCGAAGCCATGAACGACAATGTCTCCAAGTGGCAAGCGGCTGAGAACATCAAGAACCTGCCTGAGGCGCCCGGACACGAGTAGACCAGGGTTCGCTGTCCGGCGCGGCGCGGGTCGCCGGGCGACCCGCGCCGCTCATCGTTTTGTCCATCTGCGCGGGTGACATCACGCCTCCGTTGCGTTGCCTGCGCGGCGGCCGTTCGCGTACACTGCAACCCACCTACCATCTCACTCCGGTCTTCACGCCACGCTCTGGGGCGGGCGCCTCACGGGAGTGGCCGTGGCAATCGAAAGGGAGGTCATCTTGGACTTCTACACAGGCAACGTGCTCTGGATCGACATGAGCACGAAATCGACGAGAGTCGAGCCGCTCAACATGGAGTGGGCCGAACGCTACATCGGCGGCAAGGGACTGCTCTTCCGCTATATGTGGGAGTACGTCCCGCCGAAGGTCGATCCGTGGGCGCCCGAGAACCCCGTCTTCCTCATGAGCGGGCCCTTTGCGGGCACCAACGTGTCGACGGCCTCGCGCCTCGTGGTGGGCGCCAAGAGTCCGGCCACCAACATCCTCAACGACAGCTACGTGGGTGGCTCGTTCGCGCCCGAGATGAAGTTCGCCGGCTACGACGCGATCATCGTCACCGGCAAGGCCGACGAGCTGACCGTCGTCACCATCAGAGACGACGTGGTCGAGTTCCGTCCCGGCAAGCGCTACGCCGGCCTGCCCACCTCAGAGATCGAAAGCGCCATGCGCAACGATTTCGACAAGGACTGCAAGACGCTCTCCATCGGTCCGGCCGGCGAGACCCTCCTGCCCTGGGCGTGTCTCTCCACCGACCAGTACCACAAAGCCGGGAGAGGCGGTCACGGCGCTCTCTTCGGCAGCAAGAACCTCAAGGCCATCGCCGTGCACGGTACCGGCTCGGTGACGGTCGGCGACGCGCCGGCCTTCCTCGCCGACATGAAGCGCATCCACGATGAGTTCGTGCTCACCGACGACAACCTCTGGGCGCACGAAGAGGGTACGCCGGTGCTCGTCGACCTGGTCAACGGCGCCGGCGCACTGCCCACCAACAACTGGTCGGCGGGCTTCTTCGAGGGCGCCAAGAACATCAACTCGGAGTCCTTCCAGAAGATCCGCCTCAAGAAGCGCGCCTGTTACCAGTGCGCCATCGCCTGCCGTAACTTCCACGGCACGACCTTCAAGGGTGAAGAGGTGCGTGGCGAAGGTCCCGAGTACGAGACCATCGCTCTGCTGGGCGCCAACTGCGGCATCGGCGACATCGACGCGCTCATGAAGACCAACGAGCTCTGCGACGAGCTCGGCATGGACACCATCTCCACGGGCGCCGTCATCGGCCTGGCCATGGACATGACTGAGAAGGGCATCGCCGACTTCGGCGTCAGGTTCGGCGAGGTCGACGCCTACGCCAAGCTTCCCACGCTCATCGCCAACAAAGAGGGCGTCGGCGCCGAACTGGCCCTGGGTGTGCGGGCGCTGTGCAAGAAGTACAACGTCCCCGAGCTCTCCATGGAGGCCAAGGGAATGGAGATGCCGGGCTACGACCCGCGCGGCTCCTTTGGCATGAGCATCGCCTACTCCACCTCAGACCGCGGCGGCTGCCACATGCGTACCTACCCCGTGGGCGACGAGATCCTCTCCGGCGACATGCCTAACGACACCATGGACGGCAAGGTTGAGCGCATCCTCGACGGCAACGCCGCCAACGGCTTCATCGGACAGAACTTCAGCTCCATCAAGTTCTGCGGCATCTGGTGTGACTTCTGGGCGGTCACGCCCGAGCAGATCTCGCAGATGCTCAAGCACGTCTGGAACAAGGAGTTCAGCGAAGCCGAGATCATGCAGATGGGCGAGCGGGTCTGGAACCTCGGCCGGCTCTTCAACCTGCGCGAGGGCGTCGAACCCGACACGCTGCCCAAAGCCCTGTACGCCGAAAGTGGCGCACACACGTCGGGTCCGTCGGCGGGCAAGTCCATCGGCGAGGCGCAGTTCGCCACCTCGACGCAGAACTACTACTCATTCCGCGGCTGGGACGAGAACGGCGTGCCGAGCGAAGCCAAACTGGCCGAGCTGGGTGTCGACGTCCGCCTCTGACCGGGTGACTCGCGCCAGAAAGGGAAATCCATGCCACACGTGATGATCCTGCGGAAGAAGTGCTCCGGCTGCCACATGTGCGAGCTCGCCTGCTCGGCCTACCACGAGGGCGCCTATCGGCCCTCCGTGGCGCGACTCTTCTCCGACTGCAATCCGACCACGGCCGAGATCAAGGGGCGTAGCTGTCTGCAGACAGGTTGTTCCAAGTGCCAGGAGGCCTGCACCCAGGACGCCATCGAGACTCGGGAGATCACCGTCAAGCCGGCCGGCAACTTCGCCGGCAAAGAGAAGATCGGCGAAGAGGTCAAGGGCTACGTCCTGGTCGTCAACGAAGAGAAGTGCAACAACTGTGGCGACTGCTACGACGTTTGCCCCTACGACGTCATCAAAGCGCATCCCGATCGCGAGAAGGCGTTCAAGTGCGACCTCTGCGACGGCGATCCGCAGTGCATCAAGTTCTGCCAGAACCCCTACGTCCTCGCCGTCGACCTCAAAGTCGACAAGATGGACAAGGAGCTGGCGGGGGCCTGACATGGCGAAGGTACGTATGAGGCTGCCGGTTGGGCTCGTCTACCCCGACGGTCAGAAAGAGGTCGAGTGCGAGGGCGCCACGGTCGGCGAAGCGCTCGAGGACGTGCTGCAGAGAGAGCCGCGTCTGCGGCCGCGTGTCTACAAGGAAGACGGCAAGCTGTTCGTGGGCGTCTTCCTGAACCAGCAGAACGTGCGCATGCTGCAGGGTATGGAGACGGCGCTCTCAGACGGCGACGAGCTGCGCATCATGCCGCCCATCTCGGGCGGCTGAACGCAGCGCGGCTCGACGGCCGCAGAGCAGACCCAGCAGAAGGGGCGGGGCGCGTTTCGCGCCCCGCCCCCCTTCTTGCTGTGCGCGCGGGGGCACGGGGGCGCCTGTGGCGCCCCCGTGCGCACTCTCATGCTGCTACCATGGCGACATGGCCAAGACCCCGTCCAGAGCCCAGCCACACGATGAGATGACTTTCCGTACCGCGGTCGAAGGGCGCGCCAGTGTGCGGCGCTTCCGCGATGACCCCGTGCCGCGCGACGACGTCCGCGAAATGGTCCGCCTGGCGACGCGCGCGGCCAGCGCCGGCAACGCCCAGATGTGGCGCTTCGTGGCGGTCGATGACCCACAGGTGCGCGTCGCGATGAGGGCGGCCGTCGACGGAGTCATCGATGAGATGGTCGCCTGGCCTGAGGTCGCCGCCCAGGCGGCCGAGATCGAGAAGGTGCGGCCCTTTGCGACCTTCTTCTCCGACGCGCCGGTCGTGATCGCCGTTGTCGGCCTACCGTACGAAGCGCGCGCCGACCGGCTGCTGGCGGCGCGGGGTCTGTCGCGCGACGAGCGCGATCGCCTGCGCCAGCGCCCCGATCTGCAGAGTGTCGGCGGCGCCGTTCAACTGTTGATCACGGTGGCCCATGCCATGGGCTACGGCGCCTGCTGGATGAGCGCGCCGGTGCTGGCCGCCGAGCGGCTCGAAGACCTGCTCGGCGTCAAACCGCCGGCGCGTCTTGTCGCCCTCGTGCCGCTTGGTCGGCCGCGCCGGACGGCGCGGCCCGGCAAGCGTCTGCCGCTCGACGAGGTGCTGCGCTTCGTCTAGGAGCCGGGGTCGCGCGGTCTGGGCTCGTCTTGCGACGTTCCCACTCGCGGCTTAGACTCAGACACGAGCCACCCGCGGCACACCGCCGCCCCATGAGGGGGCGGCAGCACGCTCGGCGCTGGGCTCGTGACCATGGAAAGCGACCGACGCCGCATCCGACAGATCACCGACCGCGCTCTCGCAGGCCTTTCCCCCGGCGTGGGCGAGATCGCCCAGCTGCTCGACATCACCGACCCCGACGATGCAGCCGATGTCTTTGCCACTGCCCGCGAGCTGCGCGAGCGTCATTTCGGCGACAGCGTCTTTCTGTACGGTTTCGTCTACTTCTCGACCTACTGTCGCAACGACTGCACCTTCTGTCTGTACCGCCGCGACAACGATGCCAGCCCCCGCTACAGAAAGACCGCCGATGAGGTGGTGCGCATCGCCGTCGAGCTCGCCGAATCCGGCGTCCATCTGATCGATCTCACCATGGGGGAAGACCCGATCTTCTTCGACGACGGGCATTTCGAACCGCTGGTCGAGCTCACTGCCGCCGTCAAGCAGGCCACCGGGTTGCCGGTGATGATCTCTCCCGGCGTCGTCCCGAACGCCGTTCTGGCCGATCTGCGGAGCGCCGGCGCCGACTGGTACGCGTGCTATCAGGAGACCCACGAGCCCGAGCTCTACGCCACCCTGCGCATGGGTCAGGAGTTCGACAGCCGCGTCGAGGCGCGCCGCGCGGCCATGTCTTTCGGCATGCTGGCCGAAGACGGCCTTCTGCTCGGTGTCGGTGAGACGGTCGACCAGCGCGCGCGCTCCATCGCCGCGATGCGCGAGCAGGCGGCGCAGCAGGTGCGGGTCATGACCTTCGTGCCGCAACGCGGCACGCCGCTCGAGGGCCACTCGTCGGTGACGATGTTCGGCGAGATGCTGATGCTCGCGGTCATGCGGCTCGTCATGCCGGAGCGGCTCATCCCCGCCTCGCTCGACGTCGACGGTATCCGCGGTCTCGAGCCGCGCATGCAGGCCGGCGCCAATGTGGTCACCTCCATCGTGCCGCCAGACGAGGGTCTCGCGGGCGTCAGCCAGTCCGAACTCGACATTCAAGAAGGGCTGCGCACCGTGAGCGAGGTCTCCTCGCGTCTGGCCGATATCGGCCTGCACGCGGCGGTGACTTCAGAGTACCGCGACTGGATCGAGCGCGCCCGCGAGCGGCTGGGGCGAGTACCCGTATGAGGCTTCTGGTCATCGGCGGCAAGCTGCAGGGCACCGAGGCCGCCTATCTTGCCGGTGAGGCCGGCTACGAAGTCGTGCTGGCCGACCGGCGTGTCGGCGTGCCGGCTGCCGGACTAGCCAACGAGACACACACCTTCGACATCACCGCCGACGTGGCCCGTACCCACGAGCTGGTGCGCAGCTGCGACGCCGTGCTGCCGGCCTGTGAAGACGACGACACACTGGCCTGGCTGGCCGACCACGTGCCCGCCTGGGAGCTGCCGCTGCTGTTCGACCTGCGCTCGTACGCGCTCACTTCTTCGAAGGTCCGCTCGAACGATCTGTTCGCACGGCTCGACGTGCCGCGACCGCTGCCCTGGCCGCGCTGCGGGTTCCCCGTGGTCGTGAAGCCCAGCGTAGGGAGCGGCAGCCACGGCGTACGCCTGGTGCGCAGCGAGCCCGAACTGGCGCTGGCGCGGGCTGAGCTGGCGAGTTCCGGCGACGAAGTGGTGGCCGAAGAGTACGTGCCCGGCCCGTCGCTCTCGCTCGAGGTCATCGGCTGGGGCGCCGAAGCGGTAGCCCTGCAGGCGACCGGCCTCGAGTTCGACGCGCTCTACGACTGCAAGCGCGTCACGGCGCCGGTCGAGCCGCTGGGCGAGGTCACGGCAGGGGTCCTGAGCGATCTCGCCGTGGTGTCAGTTCAGCTGGCGCGCGGCCTGGGTCTGCAGGGCGTGATGGACGTCGAGGTGATGGTCGGGGGGGGACAGGCCAAGGTGCTCGAGATCGACGCCCGGCTGCCCAGCCAGACGCCGGCCGCGGTGTTCCACTCCAGCGGCCTCAATGTGGTCTCGATGCTGTACGAGACGGTTGCTCACGGTGTTCTGCCGCAGGTGCCGCCCCGGTTGTCTCGCGGAGCCGTCTATCAGCATGTGCTGGTGGACGGCGGGCGCGTCGAGGTGCTCGGTGAGCGCGTGATCGGCGCCGCCGCGCCGTTGTCTCGCTATGACGGTCTGTGGGGCGCCGATGTCGTGCTCACCGACCGCGATCGCGGCCGCGATAGCTGGGTGGCGATCATCATGACGCGCGGTGACGACCTGGCGGCGGCTCGCGCCAAGGCCGATCAGGCCGTCGCGCGGCTGACTGAGGAGCACCGCCTCGAGTTGATCCCCGAAGGTGAGCCCGCATCGGTCACCACCCGAGGCGTCGCCTCGTGACCCGGCTGGTCGAATCAGATGTGCGCCTGCTCACGGCTCGGCTGGACCTGGTCGAAAAGGACATCATGCAGGTCACGGGCCTCGATTTCGTCGGCATCGCGGCGCGGGCCTGCGGCGTGGGGGGGGGGGGGGGGGGGGGGGGGGGGGGGGGGGGGGGGCCCCCCCCCCCCCCCCCCCCCCCCCACGCCTCCGCCTCCGTGGTTCCGATCTCCAGCGGCCAGGGCGTGATCCCCGGTTTCGTCGAGTGCGTGGTGGCGATCTGCAACCACATCGGCTGCGATGCCCGGGTCACGCAGCGTGCCGATGTGGGCGGCTTCGCTGAGGCTCTCGGCGGGGGTTCCATGCTCGTCTTCTCGGCCGACGACGAGCGCTTCCTGGCCATCAACGCCAAACGCGGCTGGATGGCCGACAACGACCCCTGCACCGCGCACGCCTATGTTGCGGCGCTCGACGCCGCCGCCGCCGGTGTATCGGGCAAGCCCGTGCTCGTGCTCGGGCTGGGTCCTGTCGGCAGGGCAGCAGCCGCGCGGCTGGTCGAACTGGGCGCTCGGGTCTTCGCCTGTGAGCCTGACCATGAGCGCCTGGCCGCCGCCGCCGCGGAGCTACCGTTGACCGCCGTCACTCTTAGCGAGGGGCTGGCGCATTGCTGGCTGGTGCTTGACGCTACCCCGGCTATCGAACTGATCGATTTCGGCTGGGTCTGGAGCGACTGCGTCGTCTCGGCGCCGGGTCTGCCTGCCGGCGTGACCCTGGCCGCGCGCGAGACGCTGGGCGAGCGGCTCGTGCACGAGCCGCTCGCTCTCGGCGTCGCGACCATGGCCGTCCACGCCCTGGTCGGCCCCTGCGACTGACCAGTCGCCGGCGCGCGTCCCGGCTTTGTCTCGCAACCCGCCTGCGATAGCCTTGGTGTCGCGCGGGGGGTCGATCGAAAAGATCAGCGCGGACTCTAAATCCGCGTAGGCGGGTGTAACTCCCGCACTCCCCGCCAATCGCGTCTGCTCGCCGCAGGCTGCCAGCCGGCAACGCCGTGGACAGGCCCGCGTGGCCGCCGCTGGTACACTTGTTCCCGTGCCCACCGACCCCAACAAGGCCGTCTACTATCGCAAGCAGGTGCCCCTCTTCCGCCTGGTCGAGAAGATGAAGCTCTGGCCCTCGCGGCGCGGCATCCTGCACGGCATCCGTGAGTTCGAGGTACTCGGCACGCACGCGCGGCTCACCACGCACTGCAACAAGCAGATGGTCATTCGCGACTCAAAGAACAGTCGCGCCGCCCGCTGGCTGCGCAACAAGTGGGCCTTCGAGGTCTGCTCCGAGTGCCGCATCCCCGAGTGGAAGCAGCAGAAGTACGCCGCCACCACGTTCAAGCGCGGCTACGGGTCTTTTCTGCGCGACGACCCGGGGAACTGAACGAGTGCCGGCGGGCACCTACAGCGCCCGCCAGCCCTCCGGCTTCAGACGCGTTTCGTCGGGCGCTGCGAGCACCCGGTCGAGCGTGGCCAGCATCGCCTCTTTGTCGCGTGGCAGGCGGCCGCCGACCGGCAGGTAGTTCGAGGCGTGGTTGGAGCGAAACAGCGCGTCGCTCACGTTGGTGCGGGCGATGATCTCGCGCAGCTCACGCAGCATCTCGAGCGCCCCCGGTACCACGAACTCGCCGCTGCGCACGCGCGCCTCCATGCGCGTGCCGGGCTCTACCATGAGGCTGAGCACGCCGACGTACTCGGGGTCGATCGTCGAGAGCGCCGCGCCGGTGGCACGCCCGTGCTCGAGCGACCGCTCTGAGCCGGCGAGGCCGAGGATGGCGGTGATCGAGAGCTCGAATCCCGCCGCTTTGGCTTTGCGACAGGCCTCGATCTGCTCTGCGGCCGTGGTGCCCTTGTGGATGTCGGCCAGGGTCTCGTCGTCGCCCGACTCGAGGCCCAGGTAGAGCAACTCGAGGCCGCCATCGCGGATCGCCCTCAGGTCGTCGTCACTCTTCTTGAGCAGGTTCTGGGCGTTGGCGTAGGAGCTGATGCGTTCGAGGTTGGGCAGCTCGCGCCGCAGCAGCTCGAGCACCTCGACCATTCTGCGGCGCGACAGCGCCAGGGCGTCGCCGTCGGCCAGGAAGACGCGCTTCGTGTGGCGCTTGACGCTCTCGGGCAGTCCCTCGACGTCTTCGACGACCTCGTCGAAGGGCCGCACGGCGAAGGGCTTGTCCAGGTAGGTCACGCAGAAGTCGCAGCTGTTGTTGGAGCAGCCGTAGGTGACCTGCAGGATGAGGCTGGAAGCTTCGCTGGGGGGCCTGATGACCGAGCCGTGGTAGCGCATGTCCCGAGTGTAGCAGAGGCTCGAAGGCGACTTCTTCCGAACGTCTGCGAGCGAGAACCTATACGAGCTTGCCCACCTCTTGCCCTCGCGTCCGCGAGGGCCGGAACGGTGATATATACTCTCGCGTACCCTGAAGTCGCAGGCAGCTGGCCGAGCCGCTTGCCGACTCTACCGCACGTCATGCCATTGCGATGCGGAGTGCTGACGGCACAGAACAGCGAAGGAGGAGCGGAAGGTCATGGCGGATAGGGACGCAATCTTCAAAGAAGCTTCAGAGTCGATCGTCAACTACGACGCCGAGGCGGCTGCAGATGTCGCCACACGCGGTCTCGCAGCGGGCATCGAGCCCGGCGAGCTCGTCAACAAGGGCTTCGTGGCCGGCATCAGCGAGGTCGGCGAGCTCTTCGAGAGCGGCGAGGTCTTCCTCCCCGAACTCATGCTCGCCGCCCAGGCGATGGACGCCGCCACCAAGGTCTGCAACGCGGCTCTCGCCGGCGGCGTGGGCGAGGTCAAGGGCACCATCGTCGTCGGTACCGTGCAGGGCGACGTGCACGACATCGGCAAGGCGATCGTCATCGCCTACCTCAAGGCCCACGGCTACGCGGTCCACGACGTCGGACGCGACTGCGCCGCCCAGACGTTCGTCGACAAGGCCAAAGAGGTCGGTGCGGAGATCATCGGCATGAGCGCCCTGCTCACCACTACCATGGAAGAGCAGAAGAAGGTCATCAAGCTCATCAACGATGGCGCTCTGCCGTACAAGACGGTCATCGGCGGGGCCCCCTGCACGCAGCGCTGGGCCGATCAGATCGGCGCCGACGCCTATGCCGAAGACGCGGCCGACGGCGTGCGCAAGATCGACGCGCTGCTGGGCAAGTAAGCGGCTGACAGCGCAGCGAGAAGCTGAAGAAGGGCTCGCCGCAGGGCGAGCCCTTCGTCGTTCGAGAGGCGGGGCGAGGGGCGTTTCCCCCCGCCCCGCCCGCACTTGCCTACAGGTTCAGCCGAGCGCCGCTCAGGTAGCTGGTGCTGCGCCCGAAGCGCTCGATCGCGCCGCCGCCTCCCTCTCGGACCAGCAACAGTCGTTCGAGGCCGAAGCCCAGGCCGACCCAGGGGTCGACGATGCCCCAGGCATCGTCGAGCGGCAGCGGTCCGAAGGCGGTCGAGCAGACCTCGACCCCGCCGGCGACGACGTCGATCGTCTTGCCGTAGACGTCGGAGTCGGTCGTCTCGAGCGCGTAGTCGGTCAACTCAGCGGCGATCATCACCGCCGTGACCAGCTCTCTCAGGCGTGTATCGCGCTCGTCGAGGCGAGTCCCCAGCTCAACGAGGTTGAGCATCGTGAACTCGTTCAGGTGGCGGCCACCCTTGCTGTCGCGGCGCCAGCAGGAGCCGATCTCGAAGATGCCGAACGGCTGCGGCCAGGTGCGCGCCAGGCGGCGCAGCAGGGTGTACAGGTTGGGCGCAAGCATCGGTCGCAGGCAGCGGTCGCGTGCCACCCAGAAGACCTGGTCGCGTAGCGGGTCGCCACCGGTGATGCCCATCTTGTCGAGCGCCTCGGCGCTGACGATCGCCGGTGTGGCGACCTCGACGAAGCCGAGGCTGGTCACGGCGCCGCGCAGCGCCGTCTCGAGGAGGCGCAGGAGCGGCGTGCGCGGGCCGGCGCGCAGCTCTTCGAGCTGTCTCCGGCCCGCGCCGGTCAGCTCGCGCTCGAGCTCGCCAAAGGCTTCATCGCGTTGGGCGGATGAGGCGAAGGTCGGTACGATCTTCGCCTCATCCGCCCCCAGCTCGCGTAGGCGCTGCGACTGGGTGACGGTGAAGCCGATCGACTCGCCTGCGGTCACGCCGCCCACTCCTCAGCGGCGCGCGAGGTAGCCGGCGAGACCGGCGACCACGGCGCCGGCGAGTCCGTCCACATAGTCGGGCCGGACGGCGAGCGCCTCGTCGTCGGGGTTGGTGAGAAACAACGGCTCGACCAGTACTGAGATGGCGGTCGGCTCGCGCAGCAGGGTGTAGTTGCGACCCAGACTGCCGATGAACCGTGTCCCCAGGCCGCCAACCTGCTCGCCGATGTAGTCGGCCAAGCGGTTGCCGTGTTCCGAGAAGTAGTGGCTGCGCTGGAAGAAGTAGCAGGCGGCTCCGCAGGCGGCCGGGCTCTGAGAGCCGCCGAAGTGCAGTGACAGCAGGAAGTCGGCGACCGCGGCATCGGCCAGCTCGGCGCGTACGTAGAGGGGCACCGTCTGGTCGGAGTCACGGGTGAGCGTGACGCGCGCCCCTTCGGCGCGCAGCAGCTCGGCTACTCGCAGCGCGGTCGTCAACGTGAGGTCTTTCTCTTTGCGGCCGCCGGCCGAGACGACGCCTGCGTCCTGGCCGCCGTGGCCGGGGTCGATCATGACGGCCGTGCCGGCAAGCGTGCCGTGGGGGGCGTAGCCTTCGTGGCGGTCGGGGATCTTCTTACCCTCACGTCCCGACTCGGCCTTGCGCAGCGCGTCGAGTTTGCGCAGCGTGTCGTCGCCGAGGATGCCGTCGACCGGCAGGCCGGCGTTGCGCTGAAAGTCGATCACGGCGCTTTCGACATCGTCGTCGAAGATGCCGCGTTCAGGACCGGCGTTGAAGCCCAGCAGGTTGAGCTTGACCTGCAGGGCGAGCACATCGTCGCCACGGAAGGCCGGTACACGAAGGTAGACGAGCCGGTCGCCGAGCACGTAACCGGCCTCGACCAGCTCGCGCCACGCGTTCGGTCCCAGGACGCCGTCGGCGAGCAGGCCGCGCGTTTGCTGGAAGGTCCTCAGGGCACGTTGCGTGCGGGGTCCGAAGAAGCCGTCGACACCCTCGCGCCCGAGTTCGTAGCCGAGTGCATGCAATCGCATCTGCACGTCTGAGACTTCTTTGCCGCGATCTCCCGGAGAGAGTGTGCGCACCTGGGACTCCTGATCTGCTCGCGGGCCGGCGACCCGGGCGGCAAGAGTATATCGCGGGCCGTCAGATGCCGGTCGCCGGCCGCAACCCGGCGAACACCAGGAAGAGGATGCCGGCGGCGAGCACGAAGCGGTAGATGGCGAACGGTTTGAAGTCGTGACGGCGCAGGTAGGCGAGCAGGAACCAGATGGCGGCGAAACCGCTCAGCGCCGCCGAGACCATGCCGGCCGCGAACGGCGTGGCCATGCCAGCCGGCAAGCCGTCGCGGATCACGCCCAGGGAGGAGACGGCGGCGGCGCCGGCGATCACCGGCACCGACATGAGGAACGAGTACCGGGCTGCCGACTCGCGATCGAGGCGCAGCAAGAGGCCGGCGACCATGGTGACGCTTGAACGCGAGACACCGGGCGCCAGCGCCAGCGCCTGAGCGACGCCGATGCCCAGGGCGCCCGTCCAGCGCACGTCGCCGATCTCGCGGTCGCGGCGCGCGCGGCTGTCGACGAACCACATGACGCCGCCGAAGACGATCATCATGATGGCGATCTGGTACGGCTCTCCAAGCCGCGTGACGATGAAGTCCTCGAAGGCGACGCCCGCGATCCCGGCCGGGATGGTGCTGACGAGCAGCAGCCAGGCGAGGCGCTCGTCGGCGCTCTCGATGCGCCTCTTGCGCAGGCTGCGAAAGAACCCGGCCAGAAGCCGGCCCAGTTCGCGCCAGTAGTAGGCGACGACGGCCACGAGGGTGCCCAGGTGCAGCGCCACGTCGAAGGTCTTGTTGAGCCCGGGGTTCTCGAGAAAGAAGTGCCAGTCAAGTGCCCAGGGAACGATTATGAGGTGCCCGGAGCTGGAGATGGGCAG
>Ga0315273_10009089_pt1 | contig 12570 bp, 13 predicted proteins | sample YL17G02_0_MG_FD_205753 | JGI IMG/M metagenome (GOLD analysis project Ga0315273, IMG submission 205753) | Sediment microbial communities from Yellowstone Lake, YNP, Wyoming, USA - YL17G02_0 | ecosystem: Environmental > Aquatic > Freshwater > Lake > Sediment | place: USA: Wyoming | collected... | reverse complement strand
CCTGGTGGACGGCCGCCTCATCCCAGAATCGTATATTTTCCGGAACATGGGCTGGAGACGGCGCTCCAGGACCGTGCCGTAGCTGTCGTTGGGCACAAGCACGTTCCCAAGCCTGTTTATGCCCCTGCGGCGCAGACCGGCATCGTCCAGCTCGAAGCTGCCGTGATAGTATTTTTTCCATATCCTCGCCAGGTCATGGTCCAGGGTCCCGCAGGTGGTGATGACCACGTCCACGAGTCTTTCTTTGACCATGTCGCGCACTATCCCCCGGGCGCCGGTGGCTATTATGCATGCCGGGAATGACAGGAAGTTGACGCATCCGTCGTCGGAGAACATCTCGGCCATGATGTTCACACCCTCGGCCAGGTGCTTTCCGCCAAAGCCCCCTGCGGCCTCCATCTGGGCGACCAGCCCGCCCGCGCTCATGCCCCGTGTCATGCAAAAATCCTCGACCTTCCTGTTCCAAGGCATTCCCAACAACCTCCCGTCATTTCCCCCTGGCGTCCTTCGGCGGCCCGGCAGGCTCCGGCGGCGGGACGCCGTCCCTGGCGGGCCTTTCCTCGAACATCACCCGCACCCTGCCGCGGAGGTCCTCCAGCTCGGTCATGTTGCCGTCCCAAACCCCCGTCCCGTCGAAGCGCTCGGTCTCTATGTAGCGCAAAAGCTCCCTCATCTGCCGCCTCAGGCCGTGGGGGACGCGGCCGGAGAGCACGACGGCGATGTATATGAACTTGCCGTGCTCCAGGACCATCTTTCTTTTGCCGAACTCGAGCTTCCCCAGCCCAGCGCCGTCCGATTTGAACGAGTCCTTGATGAACTCCTGCACCGCGGTGAGAAGCGAGCTGAGGCTCATCTCGTCCATGTCCGCGCGGGGGTTTTTGGCCTCGTGGAAAATGAGGCGGCCGTCGTGGAAGACGATGTAGGCCTCCTCGATGGCGGTCTCGGACCGGTCCTCCGGGCCCTCGGTGGGCTCCTCCTCATCCCATTCCTTTCCGGCCTGCTGGGGCTGTGGCTCCTGCAGCCGGCCCTCCATCCCAACCTTGAGCCAGCGGTGGGTCTTCGAGCTGTAGGCGACCCCGTCGAACGCCCTGGAGCAGAACGTCTCGATGTCATAGGCGAGCTCCCCGGCGCCGGCGGGCTTGAGCCCGATTTCCAGCGTGTATCCCTCTCCCGAGCGCAGGAAGTGTATCCTGCGCAGCCTCGACGCCTCGACGAGCCCCCCGAACTTGAGCGCGATGTTCCGGGCGTGGGCCTTTCCACCGTTGTAGATGTCCACCAGCGCCTTGTTCCATATGCCCGGCTTGAGGCCGTGGCTTTTGAGGTTGACATCGATTTTGGGCTCGTATTCGACCTCCGCAACCTCCACCATGTCCTTGCAGAGCGTGGCGGCGTTGACGGCATCCGCGTACTTGTTCCCCTTCAGGGCCGACCATGCACGGGCAAGGTAGGGCTCTATTCCGGCCACGTCTATGAACGCCCGGGCGTCGTTGAGTATCGTGGTGGCCTGCTGGACAGCGTCCATTGCCTCGGAGCATATCCTCATGGACTCCTCGGCGGACGAGCGCGCCGCCTCTGCCCTCTCGAGCGCCCTTTCGAACTGCTGCTTCTCGAGGGCGCATTCGGCCTCCGAGACCCATTCGGCGGACCTGGTGATGTCGCAGTCGAACCTGCTGGCCTCTGCCATCACCTTGCGGGCGGCATCGAGGGCGTACACCACCTGTTCTTTGGTATCAAGCAGTCTTTGGTGCTCCTGTTTGAGCTTCGAGCTCGACCCGCGAATGGTGGTGGCATAGTGCTGGACGACCCCGTAGTTGTGGCCTGCGAGGGCCTTTTCGGCCTTCTCCTGGAGCTGGACGAGGCCCGCAACGTCCAGGCCGGTCTGCGCCGCGTCGGTTATCATCGACTGGGAGGTCAGAAGCGCCGCCCGGGCCTTGTCGCGCCTGTGGGATTCGAGCTCGACGAGGCTGCGGGCCTGCATCGCGTGCCTGACGGCCGTCTCCTTGTCCTGGTCGGCCAGGGCCTGGGCGGCGCCCGCCAGCAGCTTCTGGGCCTTGACGGTGTCGTGCCCGCCCTGTGCGGCCTTGATGATGATCGTCTGGACATAGGAGATCATGTCGGCGGCGACCTCCTTGCGGCGCTCCTCCTGGCGCGCCTGCGCCCGGGCGTCCGCCAGGATGCCGCGGGCGGTCTCCAGCACGCTCGTGGTGAGGTCCCAGTCCTCCTCCTTTATCGCCGATTCCGCCTGCAGGAGCAGCCCCGTCGTCGGCTCCACCACGGAAAGGCCTTCTTCCCCGGCATGTGTTATCTCCTTCCTGACCTCCTCGTACACGGCCTTTAGGTTCTCTCCTATGTCGATGTTGAGGATGTATTTCCACTGTGCCCCGACATCCTCCCTGGACACCCCGAAGTTCTTGGTGAACTCGTCCCAGGATGTCATCTCGGACGGTACCCGGTCCAGCTGGACCACCAGCCTCTGCACGAAGCCGATGACGGCGAACTGGTCCCCCTGGAACTCAAGGACCACCGCGAAATGGCGGGGGGCGCGCAGGGAGAGCTTCGGCCCCTTGTTGTATTCGACGGACCGCAGTGACAGCAGGAGGGACGGCGTGGTCAGCGCGATGGTCCATTCGTGGCCCGAGCCCTCGTAGCCCTCCAGCCTCAGGGAGACCTGCTTGTAGAGCTTGAGGGCCGTCATCCAGGCCGCCTTTCCGATATCGTTGAGGTGCACGTTGCGGCCCTCGTCCTCTGGCCCGAAAGAGGGATAGACGGCCGCCTCGAGCCTCAGCACGGGCTCGAAATCCGCCGGCTGGGCGAAAAGTGATAGCTTCGTCACCGCATCAGACCCGCCTGGCCGCGCCTGCCAGGGCCGCCAGGGCCAGCGCCAGCGCCAGCCAGATGGCCTCCATCCCCGGCGTGCCCTTCGGTGGGGTGGTCTTCTTGTCGCCCCCGCCGCCGGGAGCCGCATGAACGGACAGCTGGAGCTCCAGTATGGATTCGACCGTGATGTTTTGGTAGCTTGCGTTCTTGGAATAGGCCTTTATCTGGAAGCCCACCGTCTGGTTCTTGCTGTCCGCCGCCGGGGTGATGTTGACGGTGCAGGAGCCGATGTCTCCCGCATCCACGCTCAGGAGGCTGCGGTTGAACTTGACCACCCAGCCGACGGATGTGTAGCTTTGCAGGTTCATCACCGACAAGGAGAATGTGTCGCGGCCGTTGCCGGAGTTTTTCAGGGTGAATGCCCATGTGACCGTTTTTCCCCCACTGACCGAAAGGCCCGGGGTCCCCGATGTGAGGTTGAGCCCGAAGCTCTGGCGGGTGGTGATGACCGCATATGTCGTGCATGTGGCGAGTGTGACCCCGGTGGATACCGTGGCATTGAGGGTCAGATACCTTGCCTGGCCGCCTTGCTCGCCGGCGGGGACCTTCACCGTCGTCTTGTAGGTGTTGTTGGCCGTCCCTGTCACGAGAAACGATGCGGGGTCGCATGTCGCCTCCCAGCCCTCGCATTCGGCCGTGAGGTTGACGCGGTAGCGCACATACGGGATGCCCTCGACGAAGAGCGAGCAGTTGTAGACCGCCGATGCCGCTCCCGAGGATGCGTCCACCTCCTGGGTGAGAGGTTCGACATCGATCAAGACCACGGGTATGACGCTCTGTCCCCCTGTATTTTGGGCAAATATGGTCACAACGATGATGGCCGCCAGGGCGACCGAACAGGCGACATTCGATGGCCTTCTCATACGATGCACTATCTGCTACGGTCTGTTTAAATATTTCGCCCATCCATCCCAATCTTTATCTTTGAACGCACACATGCCCGTCCCGCAGGTGGCCCGATGAAGATAAGGGAGATAATGACCGCGGATGTGAAGGTGGTCCGCCCCGACGAAAGCATCGCAGATGTGGCGAGGCGCTTTGCGGAGCACGGGATACACGGCGCCCCCGTGGTCGATGCCCAGGGCAGGCTTGTGGGCATCGTGACCGAATCGGACATCATCCACGCCACAAAGACGAAATACACCACCTACAACATGGTCTACCCGTCGATACACCAGTTCGGGCTGGAGTTCAAGGAGGGCACGACCTACAGCGAGCTGTCCAAGGCGTTCGAGGAGGTCAAGCACACGCCCGTTTCCGAGATAATGACCGTGGCGGTCATCACCGCCTCGCCGGATGATATGGTCGAGGAAGTGGCCCCGATGATGATAAAAAACCACATCAACCGCGTCCCGGTCGTCGACAACGGCATTGTCGTGGGCATCGTCACCCGCGGGGACATCCTGCGCGGGATGTTCAAAAACGAAAAGAAGAAGTGAGGATATCTTTCAGGCGACCTTGGTCCTCTCCAGGTCCCCGGCCTTGTTCTCCAGCTCCACGGCCTCCAGCTCGAGCCTGCGGGCCTTTTCGAGCTCCTGGGCGGAAGCCTTCCTCTTCTTGGCGGCCTTCTGCCGAAGAATCGATACCTCGTGGTCTATCTCGGCGTTCCTGCGCGATTTGCGCGCCTGCTCGAGCGCGTCGGCCTCTGGTGACTTGGCCCCCAGGTCTATCATCTTGCTGCCCCGCTGCCTCAATCGGCATGCTGGAATTAATAGTTACCCCAATGGGCATGCAAAGCGATTAATGACCCCAAAGCGCTCCACCCGCTGATGGGTATCGGCTCCCTTGCTATCAGGCTCCCTCAGCAGTCCCGGCCCGCCGGAAGGCAGACATACAGCATCGTCATCGACAGCAAGGAGTTTTTGACCTCCAGCTCACTTTTGGACGACATCGACCACCTGCTGGCAAGATACGAGGACATGGCCGTCCCCGGAGCGCGTTTTGACCTTCTGTTCACAAGCGCAGGCCCCTACTCGGCATCCATCCACAACCGCGGCGGTGCGCTGCTTCTAAGGATTTCGGACAGCTTCGACGGAGGGGTGCTCGAGGAAATAGTCGACTTCATTGTCCTCAGACAGGCCCTGGCCGGCCTCATCGGGGAATTTTTGGGCATGCGCGGGCTGGATGCCGCAGTCACTGCCAGGCTCACGGAGGCCCTTGGCCGGTTCAGTGCATGGCCTGGCCCCGTCCTCAGAAGGTGATGGGCGCAAGCACCTTTTCGAGCCCTTCCCGAAGGTCCAAAAACCCCTCGAAACGTCGGTGGCGCTCCTGTTCGAGCCCGCGGACCAGGTCCCTCAGGCGGCCGGGACGACGGATGGCATTCTGCCCGGACCTCTCTTCCAGATATCCCCAAAAAACATCGATGTCGTGAAGCTCCCCGAGCTCGTCTTGGATCTTCCGAAGCGTCCCGAGGCGCCAGGAGGCCTCGGACCCCAGCCGCCACTCCATCATCTCCAGCGAATAGCGCAGGGCCTTGCAGCGAATCCTGAGGTGGTGCTGGACCCCGCCGCGGCCCTCCACACAGGCCACGGGGATCAACATTGCCACGCGCTGGGCCAGCTCGCCCAGCCTCACCCGGACGCACCTATCGGCGGCAGGGACCCCAGTATGGCGGGGTCGCCACAGCCCGGCGAGCAAGGATGCGGGAAGAATTTCCGCCAGGGGCCTGACATGACCGGCCAGTTCGGTCCTTGCGACCGCGGTCTGCTCCTGCAACATGCGAATCAGCGCCAGGGAACCGGGCGGACGGCCCTTGGCATCCACCGCCATGCGCCTGAACCGGGCGGCGCGTATGTCCAGGTCGCGGGCATCGCGGAACCCGGATGTCACCGCGCGGCCTCCTCTCTCTGCCATCTTCCATGTCCCGGGGTACAACGACCTGAATATGCCAGCCCCGGCCCTCAGCCGCCTGCCGGCGACGCGGGCATCGTGCAGGGGTCCTGTGTGATGGCCTGCCAGGGCATCAGGGATGCTTTCCTCCAGCTTTCGCGCCTGGAGGCACATCTGGACCCTCGACGCCTCGACGATGGAGCTGCGCGGTGAAAGGCCCAGGCAAAGCTCCTCGAGCCTGCCAAGGGAGGGAACGGCGGTCATCCTACACCTGGGGCCGGACGGCCTCGATTGACGGCTTCAGCCCGAAGAGTTCCTCGAAAAGCATGCCCTTCTTGCGCAGGGCATCCTGCTCCAAGGAGAGTTCCCTGGCGGATGTCGCCCTGATCTTGATCTTACGGGAGGATATCTCCACATCGACGGAGCTCACCGCGCTCTGGTGAGATCTGTCCAGGGCGTCCGCCATCCTGAGAATGGATGCCATCCTGGATACCAAGACCTGCTGGTCCTCCTTGAGGGCGGAGAAATGGTCGTGCTTGCGCCTGGGATGCGCCTTCCGGTGATATCGCGCAATGGACGCCACCATCCTGCGCTCCCCATCGGAGAGCGGATGGAGGTCGCCGGCCATTATGATGTCCAGACTGCTCTTGTGGTGGCCCCTGATGCCCTTGCACATGCCGATGTCATGGAGCATTGCCGCCGACAAAAGCAGCATTCGCTCGCCGTCGCTCATGCCGTGCAGGGGGACCAGACCGTCGAAGAGCTGGAGCGCGATATCCGTCACCTTCAGCGCATGCGTCTCCTCGAACGAGCGCTCCCGCCCGAACTCCTCCAGGCGGTGGAAGAGGGCCGTGCCCTTCAGCTGCTCCAGTGACGGTCCTGTAGCGCCCATGGGTCCTGCACCGCCTCAGCCCTTGGAATCCCCTGACCTCACGGCCATGATCGCCGCCACCCTCTCAAGCCGCCTGGCCGCCTGCTTGAGGAACCCGTCTATGAGGTAGAGGTCGTCGGCCTTTCCGCCGAGCTTTGCGGGGTGGCATTTCCCGCCAAGGGCCACGGTGCGTTCGAGCTCCCTTGCGACGCTGGCCAGTGCACCGGTCCCGAGCCGGGGGACGGACCCGTCAAGAAGGACCAGCACATTGCGGCACCTTTCGAGCCTCGAGGAAAACCGTGAATTGACATTGCCCTGCAGTTCGTGCCTGAGGGCCTCCATCCCGGAGAGCCTTTCTGAAAGAAGCCTCGCATTATGGGCGGTGGCATCGGCCAGTGCCCCTTCAAGCCTGCGGGCAGCGTCGCAGAGGAGGTCGTCGACCGCCAAAACATCGCGCTTCCTTCCCTTTCCCTTGCGTGTTTTCATCTCCCCGCAGGCTTCCACCAGGGATGCCAGGTCCCGCTCGAGCCTGCGCACATCCAGCATGGGCCCCGCCACCGCGGCCTTCCCGAGCGTTTCGAGGGCCTGACGCGATCTTGACATGTTGGCCGCGGCGGTCTTCCGGAAATGCCCCTCGACGGCCTCACGAGCCCTCTCAATCTCTTCGAGCGCCTTCCGCAGCGCGGTGGTGGAGGCTCTGATGGCGGCAATACGGCCATTGCGCCCGCCCGCTGCCCGGGCCGCTTTCCCTTTCCTGGAATTGGGGCTTTTTTGGGCCTTTGCTCCCTTCGCAGCTCCTTTCCCCTTTTTTGCAACTGCGTCCTTCTCGGTCCCTGCAACCTTCTTCTGTTCCTTGCCAGCGCCCATCCGCTCACCCCTCATATGACATTGAAATGCCTCAAAATCTCCACCGCTCCCTCCCCAAAGGAGAGCTTGGCGGTGTAGCCGACCTTCGCCCTGACCTCGGCCGGAGCGTTGGCCGGCGCCCCGCTGAAGCCGCAGTTCTCCAAAAACTCCATGTCCGCCTCGGAATCTCCCATGGCCAGCACGGACTCACGGCCTATGCCGAGCCAGGCGCAGGCCTTCTCCAGGCCCTTGAGCTTGCTGAGCCCGGGCTCCATGATGTGAATGCCGTAGCCGGTGGAGTTGACATAGAGGTTGAACCCGCCCTCCTTGAGGTACCGTCTGACCTCGTGGATGTCCAGGCCCGCCTCCTCCACCGCCACCTCGGTCTCCCGCCACCTGTCCGTCAGAAGCTTCTTCATGGGCATCTTCTTGCCCAGAAACTCGAACCCCCTGTCGGCCTCCTTGCGGTTCTTGAGCAGTTCCAGGCGCGTGCCCCTTTTCCAAAATACCACGCCGCCGTTCTCCGCCACTATCGGACCGGACAGGCCCAGATAAACGTTGAGCGCATAACAAACCGGCAATATGTTGCCGCTGACCAAAATGACCGGTTTTTGGTTCCTTTCCGCAAGCCTGAGAGCCTCCGCCGCGGCCAGTGACAGCACCCTGTCCGGCCCTGTGAGAGTGGCGTCTATGTCGGTGGCGACCGCCGATATTTTCATTAATTGGTAGAATTGGTTAATAGGTAAACTACTTTGCGATTGGATAACGGGGTACCGGGTACAGGGTACCGGTTACCCTTTCACCAATTGCACGGTTACGCCCTTTTGAGCAATCCGGCGGTGTTGAGCTCGTCGTAGATCTTCTGGACGGCCACCTTGATGTCCTCGGTCTTCTTGGCGCCGGTGCAGACTATCTTTCCGGAGCCGAAGAGCAGGGCGACCACCTTGGGCTCGTCTATGCGGTACACCAGGCCGGGGAACTGCTCGGGCTCGTACTCGACCCTGTCGAGCCCCAGGCTGATGGCTATGGCGTTGAGATTGAGGTCTGTCTGAAGGTCCGAGGAGGCGACGATGTTTTGCACATCTATTTTCGGTTCCTTGGTGACACGGATGCCGGCCTCCGAGACGCGTTGAATGACCGTCTTTATGGCCTTGTGGACATCGTCTATGCTCTTGGCACCGGTGCAGACGAGCTTGCCGCTCCTGAAAAGCAATGTGGCCGTCTTGGGCTCCTTTATCCTGTAGACAATGCCGGGGAACTGCTCGGGCTCGTATTCGGCCCCGTCAAGCGCAAGGGCTATCGCTTTGAGGTCTAGCTCCGCTCCGACGGATGTGGTGGCCACGACGTTCTCGATTCTTATCTTCACCATGCCGATTCCCTCAACGGTATCAAACATGGGGGTATATAAAACTGTTTAAATAGGCTATGAGGGTGCGAGGGTAACGGAGGCAGTAGGGAGTCGGCAGTAGGGAGTAGGGGACGATGCGACCGGGATCCATCGTCACCCGACTGCCGGCTCGCCAAGTGGTCCGCCTTGTACTACATCCATACGATGACATCAAGCAGACCCAAGACGACCAAAGGCGCCAGGAGCATCCTGAAATCATCGTCCACGGCAGCTATCTTTGGAGCCTCGGCAGCCATGGCCACGAACATGGCCACCAGCGCCCAAAAAACCGAAAGACCAGTCAGAATGCATATCGCGAAATAAAGCACCGCCGGCACCACGGGATATGCCCTCGGCATCGACATGCGCAGCTCCCCTATAATCGGGTCTATGAAAGCCACCCCAAGGACGCAAGGGACAACGAATCTTTGGGGGAAGAACAAAAACGCCAATGCGATCCCCACTGCTCCCCACGCCACCGCCGATATCCTTCTTTCCTCGTTCTCCCTCATTCCATCGATGTGGGTCCTGTGCGTCTGGCGATAGGCCTCGAACGCCAGCACCGGCACAAGGAATGTCAGCACCAGCAATTCCCTTCCGGGCCAAAGACCCCACATGTCCGGCGGGACCAGGTAATACGAAAGCAGGCCCGCCGAGGAGATGTGAATTCCCCTGCGCAGGCTCCTCGCCCTAAGCTCGGAGTCCATATGATTATCATGTCTCTTCGGGATAATAAACAATGGGGAGCCGGCCCGGCCCTTCTTCAATTCATGAATTGCAATGCAATCGTTGCGTGAAGAGGCCGGGCGGGGCGCATTGGCCCGCCCCTCTTCACGAATCGATTGCATAGAGTACTGCGCGCCGGCTCCAGAGCAATCAATATCAATTGCGACCGACATCATGGAACGGATGGGCGAGCGCAGACAGCGGCGCGGCAGAAGGACCCGCGAGATGGCCGCCATCGCCTCCGAGAGGATGGCGATACTGATGCAGCTTGCCGCCGAAAGCGCCAGGACTGGCGATACGGAGCTGGCGGACCGTTATGGCGGGCTGGCCCGCGCCCTGGGGATGCGCTACAACATCCGTTTGCCGCCCGGGATGAGGGGGAGGTTGTGCAGGTCCTGCGGCGCATATCTTGTCCCGGGACGCAACATGAGGGTGAGGCTCCGCCCCGGAAGAACGGTGAGGACATGCCTCAAGTGCGGCAAGACCAGGAGGCGGCTCACTCGGCGGGCTTCTCCACCCTTATCCCGCCCGTCATGATATGGGGCACGATTGAGCAGAAGCCGGCGGCCCATGTCGTGGCGGTCGAGACCTCCTTTCCAATACCCTTGATATCCCGAAGCACTGTCGCAACGTCGCCCAGCAACTTGAACGCATTGGGCGCCACGGGCACCATCTCCCCGTTCTTTATCAGGAACGCCGTGGACCTGTTGGAGCTTGAAAAACCCGATGCGCCGTACCTCGTCGGATAAGTGTACCATGTCCTGGGAATATAGAGCGCCGGTCCCCCGCATTCCTTGACCATCTCGTCCAATGTCATGTCCCCCGGCTCCATGACAATGTTGGTGGGGGAATTGCCGATTCCCGCGCTTGCCATTCTCCCTGGTCTGGGGCCGGACCTAAATCCGTTCCCGGAGGGCTCCAGCCCGTAGAGATATGCATAGTAGCTGTTGGCGATGACGCCTTTCCAGACGCCTTTTTCGACAAGCGCCCTGGGCCTGGTCGGCAGGCCCTCGTCGTCGAACACTTTGCTCCCCATAGCATCCTTGAGGTGCGGTTGCTCCCGAATCGTCAGTTGCGGGCTCGCTATTGCCTCTCCGAGTTTCGGCCGGCGCAGCGCCGCCTTGCCGCCGTCCGATACCCTCTCTGCGGGCAGCCACGATGTCCCGGAATATATCTGGGCCATCCCCAGCTGGGGCACAAGCATGTGGTCCATGATGTCCGCCACGGAATGCGGCCCGAATATCACGTCGTAATTCCCTTCCGGAACGGTCCGAAGCCTCGGCTCCAGCACCGCAAGCTCCAGCGCCCGGCGAGTGGCGCCGAGGGAATCGAGCCTGTCCAGGCGTCTTGATGCACTCCAGCCGGCGCCCGATGAAAGCACTTCCCCGCCATCGACCCGTTCGGCCGTCAGTTGGGCCACCGCCAATGTGTCCTCGCCCCGTTCCACCGATATGCCGTTGGAGTTGCGGACGCTGAACACCTCGGAGACCGCAATTATGGACCCGGCCAGGTCTATGCCCCTGGGGAAACAGCAGGCCGCCTCCTCCGCCTTGTCCATCAGGGCGTCCGTGACATCGCCGCCCATGATGTCCGGGTCGGGGGGGATCCTGGGGCCTTGCCTGCCCGTTGGCATTGCAAGCGAGCGGAAGTTGGGGTCGGGAGTCATGATCCTGGCCACGGCGGCCGCCTCATCGACGGCCGCTCGCAGCGACCGTTCGTCCATATATATCGTAGCCGCCGTCCCGACGGCGCCGTTTTTCACCACCCGGACGCATGCCTCCATGTTGGAGAAGACAGCTGCCTGCTGGGCGTTCGGACCGACGACCGTCGTACCATGCCTGAGGGTCTCGAGCCTGGCAATGGTCATGACATTTTGGGAGACATATGCTTCTGCCTCGTCGACCCCCAAGACAGCCTCTGCCCTTTTCAGGAGGCGGGCGGTGATGTCTGCTGGTTCGATCGGTGCCTTGGTCCCTTTACCCTTTGCCCGATCCTCTCGTTGATTGGCGCACACTCAGGCCACCCCCACCACTTTGGCCTTTCCCGCCATGAGCGGCCCCCCGTTGGTGACGCGCTGGATCTGCATGGGGTCGCCCTTGCCGCAGTTGGGAATCGGGTGCAGCTTGAAGGTCGTCGGACCCCCGACGCTGTATATCGAGCCGAAGTATTCCCTGGCGTTCCCGATAAGGGCCAGGTTCTTCAACCTCCTGCCGAGCGCGCCGTTTTTGATCTCCCATCCGTCGTAGGCGTTTATCTGCCACCGGTAGCGCCTGGAATCTATCGAGGGGATGCTCTGGTGGCCCACAAGAACGCCGTCTTTGACATCCTCTATCATCTCCTCAAGGGACATGGGGCCCTCGGGGTCCGCCTCGAAATAGGTGTTCGTCATCCGTATTATGGGCATGAGGCCGGCGCTTATGGCGCGCATCCCGCCGTTGGGACGGACGCCCATCATTGCGGCGGACTGCCGGCTGTGGAGGAACTCACGAAGAATCCCCTTCTCGATGTGGACGATGCGGCTGGACGGCACGCCCTCGTCATCGTAGGGGAATGTGCCGAAGCAGCCGCGGTGCCGAAGCGTCGGCCGCGCGTCGGAGACGGCGTTCACGAGGGAGGAGCCCACCCTTTTTCCGACCCTCTCCTTCCACCAGGCCCTGCCGGCCCAGGCCGATTCTCCTCCGAGGACCCGGTCCGCCTCGCATGGATGGCCCACTATCTCGTGGCTCAGAAGCGAGTTGTAGCAGGGGCGCGTCACGACGGTCGTCACACGGGTCTGGGGCGACACCGCGCTCGACGCCAGCTCGGAGGCGTTCATCGCCAGGTCCAGGGCGATCCTTTCAGGACCGAGCTCTTTTACGAACTCCCAGTCGCCTCTTGCCCCCCACGGGCGAAAGGCAGCCTGGGACGAGCCTTTTGAAGCTGCTGAGCAGAAAAGCCATCCCCCGATGTGAAAGACCTCCTCGAATATGTTCGCCCCCTCGGTGCTGGCGAACTGCTTCTCCGCCCCGACGATGCTGACGTTGGATGTGGCCAT
>Ga0315273_10009088_pt1 | contig 12571 bp, 8 predicted proteins | sample YL17G02_0_MG_FD_205753 | JGI IMG/M metagenome (GOLD analysis project Ga0315273, IMG submission 205753) | Sediment microbial communities from Yellowstone Lake, YNP, Wyoming, USA - YL17G02_0 | ecosystem: Environmental > Aquatic > Freshwater > Lake > Sediment | place: USA: Wyoming | collected... | reverse complement strand
CATGCCCGAATGTAGTCCGGCGGATACCCCACGTGAACGTCCGCTCGAGATACGTACTGGCCGCGCGCCTCCATCACACCCGTATTCACGCCGCACGGTTGGGTGCGACCGGGATTGTGCAAGAGACGGAAATGACCGTGCTGTTGCGCAACCTGGCGGGCTATTTCCAAGGTCCCATCACTACTGCCCCCGTCGACCAGGAGTACCTCCAGCCGGTCAGGGGGGTAATCCTGCGAAATCATGCATTGGACAAACTGCTGTACGTAACGTTCTTCGTTGTACATGGGCACTATGATCGACACAGTCGGCCACTGCCCGTTTACAGGCCCCTCTGGGAGGCGGGTCGGGACAGATTGAAGAACCTGGGAATCGCCACCGTTCATTGGCCCAGTCCTCGCAGGGTTCCGCTTTGCCCGCTTGGCGGCATGGCGGCTACCGGCCATTTCAAGGCGCCCTTGCCGGAATCCTCCAACACCCTCGCCACCAAATCAACGAACCGATCCACGGTCATCGCCCGCGCTGAGATCAGACCATTGTGAATAAGGTCGCGGCGCAGATGGCCGTCGGAGACAATTCGCTCGATAGCCCTGGCCAGGGCGCCTGCATCTTTGGGCGGTACCAGCAAGCCGTCGAGGCCGTTGGTCATGGAGGTTGGAATACCGCCGACGTTGGTGGACACAATGGGCAGGCTATTGGCCCTGGCTTCCACCAGCACACGAGGCGTGCCTTCCGACAGTGTGGGAAGAACAAAGATATCCGCCTCACGGAAACACTGAAACATCTCCGGACCATACGGAATGTAGCCTCTCCAGCCAATGCGGTCCTTCAGGCCCAGTCTCTCCACAAGGCGGTCGAGCCTATCGCAATACTCGGCGTACCATTGTTTGGTCCTGCCCGCGATAACCAGCTCCCAAGGCCGATCCAGGTTCAACATGCTGACCGCCTCGATGAGGTACTCCAGGCCTTTTTCAGGCCGGACGAAACCGATGTAGAGGATGCGTATTCTCTCGCCCTGGCAGGTGTCCTCGCGCACGAAAAACTCATCCTCGGCCACCGTGCTGGACACCGTCACGACCGTCCGTGGGGAGCGAAAGATCCTCCCCAGCTCGCTACCGTTGCAGACAAAAGCACCCCCTGTCAGCCGCCGGCCGATCTTGCTGACGACCCTGTCCTGCCAGGCATAGGCCATGGACAGCGCGTCCATCACCTTCCCGCCGCGGGCGTTCCCGCGGAGGCAGGCCAAGGGGTCGCCCACGATCCAGTGGCAGACGCGACATCCCCGTGCCGCCGCCGCCCCATAGAGCACCGGCACAAACGGGATCATCCCGCGAAGGAACAGCCAGTCCGATTTTCGGCAGGTGCGCCAGAACGCCTTGGCTATCCCCAAGGGATGGCGTACCGCATCCTTGGAATGGACATAAAAAGGCTGGGCAATCACCTCAACGTTCCCCGACAAGAGACGGTAATCCCTCGAGGAATCCGGGGCGGCGTCCTTCAGCGGCATGCACAGAATAAGCTTCTCGTGACGGGCGGCCAGGCGGTCGATCACCCGGCCAAGGGAAAAGTGCATGTGAACGGCGCCCTCCTGTCGGCAACCGTAGGACTCCAGGACCACCCCCAGTGTCTTTCTTGAAGGGGTCACCATGACTTCCGTCCGTTGGACCTTCGTTGGGCGGCCAGGCCCTTACCGGATTTCAGTGAGAACCGGGGGCCGATGGGAATACTCAGGCTGCCGGCTGCCACTGTGCATTCTCCGCCGAATACGACTCCAGCCAGACCTCCTGCTCCGCTCTCACTTGCTGTAGCCGCTTCTCCGCAAACACCATAGCCGCAAAGAAGATCTGCATGGGCGAAGGTGCTTGAAAATCCTCCGCGACCACGCCGTACGTCATCAACGCCACCAAAAGCATTAACAGAAAATGGCCGATCGCCTGGCTGAACGGATCGTTCGGCGCCCGCAGCAATTCCCTGCCCAGGTGGATCCCGCGGGCGATCACCAGGACCAGCACGACGGCCCCCAGGACGCCCCCGTACACGAATGCACCCAGATAGGTATTGTGCACGGTGGCCTGGAAGGTCTCCCCCGCCGCGGCCATGCCCATTCCAAACACCAGGAACAAGGGGTGGAAATGATCCACGAACAGGCCGAGAATGTTCAACCGTCCCATCATGCCCGCCAGGAAGGGGACCTCCTCTCCACCGGACCTGCCGACCACGCGCAGCATGATGCGGTCTATCAGCCCGCCCTGCCACATCAGGACCAGCCCCCCCAGGATCGCCAGCGATATCAACACCCCGCGACGGCGCGTGAACGCAATGGCCCACAACACTGCCGCCAACGTCCCTCCGATGGCGCCGCGCGTGGCTGTATAACCCAGAGTTGCCACCAATGCGCCGCAGGAAATGCCGCAGAAAAGCCTCAGGCCCTTCCTGTTTTGGTGAACGGTCAACATCAACGCCAATAAGGTGATGCTGGAGGCGATGACCGCCAGCACGGTGGTGCCGACAGAACCTTGTGCGCGGCGCGTGATTTCCTCGCCCGCTTCGATCCCCTCGGCCGCCCCCATGCCGTAGGCGTAATGCGGAACGAGGAACGCACTGAAAGGACCAGGAAAATAGACCAAGACAATACCCAGAAGACCGGCCAGCACTCCAGCCAACACCAAGCCCTTTATGTGGCCCTCCAACGACCGGGGGCTGTCCAGCAGGCACGAAAGCACATAAGTCGTCATGGGAACGTACAGGGACTTACTGGTGAACTTGATGATCGTTTCCCAGGCCGCCCCACCCGTTATCAGCAGACCCGTCATATTGCCCAGGAACGTAGATACCCACCATAGGATGGCCAGCCAAGTCAGTCCGCCGAGTCCGGAAGCCTGCCTGTGCAAGATCAGGCAGATCAGGAACATATAAACCACCCAGAGATCGTCAAATCGGATGTTAAGTGGCAAGGTTCCGTACAGCAGGCTGTTGGGATACAGCCATGTAAACATCCATATGAAGATAGCGCCAGCCCGGGGGCGAACGATGCCCACGGTGGCGGATACGCCAAGAAGGATGATAATCAGCGTGAAAACCATGGTAAAAGCGAGTCCTACCTCAGTCTAATTGTCATCGGCAATCCGCCGGGCCTGGTATACCGCTTTCGGATTCTTGGCCGTCCGGCAGCGGGCCGTGTCGCGCGGGGCGGAAACCCTTGCGATATCGCAGATAGACGGCCTCCATGTTTCTTATGGTGCGGGAGATGTCAAAGTGCCCTGTCACTCGCTGCCATTCGGCCTGGATCATCGCCTGCCGGCGCGACGGGTCGCTCAACAGTGCCGCCATCGCCTCCACTAGCGCGGGGCTGTCTTGCGGCGGGACCAACCACCCGCTGACACCGTCCTCGATGATCTCCGGGGGGGCGCCACAGTTGGTGGAAATCACTACCGCCCCCGCAGCCATCGCTTCGGCGATGACCAGCCCGAATCCCTCCCCCAGACAGGTGCCCAGGGGATAGGTGCCCACGGAGACCACGTCGCAGTCACCCATGTACAGCGGCGCGTCGGCCAGAAAACCGGTGAAGAACACCTTGTCGGCGATCCCCGCCTCCGCAGCCAGCGCCTTGAGCTTTCCCGTCAGGTCAAATCGCTTCCGGACGACCTCGAACTCATGCCCCACGATGCAGAATCGCGCCTGGGGCAGCCGCCGAGCCACTTCGGCGGCAGCGCGGAGGAAGTATTCGTGCCCTTTGTACTGGCTGATCGAGCCGAACATCCCGGCCAACAGGTGATCGTCCGTCAGTCCCAGCATCCGGCGCAGCTCCCCACGCCTCTGGGCGCTACGGATCCTCTGGGTGTCCACGCCATCGTACACCACGGTGGCCTTGGATTGCCCCACCGGGGGAAGGGTGCTGGCGACACAGCGGCTGATGCAGACGATCTCGTCGGCCAGGCATCGAAATGCCGTCCGCACGATCCTGTCGGAAAGGCCCCGCCTGAAATAGGTGCCGTGCCAATGCCACACGCAGGGGACGTTAGCCATCCGGCAGGCCAGTCCGGCGATAAGGTGGTGTGGGTAAAAGTGAACGTGAACCACGTCCAGCCTCAGTCGCCGGATGGCGGCCGCGGTGGCATGGATCGCGCGGGTGAATATCGCGGCCTTGTCCACAAGGTTGGGGACGTAGAACTTACCGTGTCCTTCCTTGCTGAGGGGCAGCAGCGGCCCAGTGCCCAGGTGACAGGCTTCATCGCACAGTCCCGATAGCATCCGCCATTCCTCGCCGCAATCGAGGAACAGGCCCACGGGCAGGACCTTGCGCCGATCCAGGCGGGCCAGGAGCATCCGCGTGTACTCCCCAACCCCATAGCCGTACAGCCCGCCATCCATCAGCAGGCCGACGCGCAGCGGACGTCGGACAAGCGGTTCACCCGCCTGAAGGGGAGAGTCGTACCGTCGGGCGGTCACCTGGCCTGCGTCGCTCATCTCATTTCACGTCGCTACGGGCATAGTAGTGCTTGTTGGTGGCCGACTGATCAATGTAATCGACGTACACTACTTCCACTGTTGCCTGATGGGTAACGTCGGATTCGATCTGCCGCGCCGCGGCCTGCACCCTCTTTTCCGTGTCCCGATCAAACCGGGCGTTTCTGACAATTCGCAGATAGATGTGGTCGGGCTTGTCCTGATGGAACTGGTACAACTCCAGGCCGTCAAAACCTTCCTGCTGGAGTCGGACCACGAAATAGAGACTGGGATATACCTTGCCGTCGGGAAAACGGAACACATCCGAGACCCGGGAGATCTGAAGCTCCATCAGAGGCGACCGCCGACCGCAGGGGCAGTCGCCGGGGGGGAGCAGCCCGGTGTCGCCCGGAACGTACCGCAGGAACGGCATGGCCCAGTTGCGTAGCCCGGTGACGATCAGGGGCCTCTGGCCCAGTTCATCGGCAGGGCCGTTCTCCGCCACCACCATGTCCGGGTGGACATGCATGCGCCCTTGTTCGCACTGGCAGGCGATGTGCGGAACCTCCTGGCATCCGTAGTAGTCGAACACCTTGCAGCCGAAGGCTTTGACCAGGGCCTGACGCTGCGATTCGTAAAGCTTCTCGCTGGTCGTGTAGACGCCCTTAATACTCGGTACCGACTCGTTGTGTTCGATCAGCCAGTTGGCGAAGCGCCCGCCAACGGAACCGAACGCCACCAGCACGGTAGGCTTGGTCCGTCGCAGGAGCCGGAGCCAATCGGCGAAGTCCCTCTCATCCACCTTCCAGGCCGATAGATAGACCAGGCCGATCAGGTTACACAGAGCCTTTCGCAGCCGGGCGGCCCATACGCTGGAGGGCCTCAGACCCCACATGCCGGCGATCTTCTCCCCCGGTTGCCAGCCGCAACGGCTGAAGTTTCGCCACAGCCCCGCTTCCGTGTATTCAGTGACCGTGGTCTCGGCGTAGAAGGTCAAAGGCGCCCCGGTGGACCCGCTGGTATGTCCGACCTTCAGCTTTCTTTGGTTGAAATTGCCTGCCAACAGCGCTTTGACATTACCACGGACATCCATTTTGGATAGCACCGGCAGCTTGGCCAGGTCGGCGGCTGTGCGGATGTCGGAGGGTTTCAGCCCAGCGCCATCGAACCGTTGGCGGTGGAAGGCCGAGTGATCGTAGCAGTGCGCGACAAACCGACGCAGGAGGTCGTCCTGACATTCAAGCCACTGCTGCGCCGACCAGAACTCGCGGGCAACCAGCTCTTCGTAGCGCCTGGCCACACGGGCACCCTTGAGCCGCCAGGCAAGGCTCGTCAGCCCAAGCTGCACGCGCCTGTTCATTCGACGACGCTCCCTTTCGAACGTGTATGAAAACTACACGTGTCGCGACGGGGCGGATTTCGGCGAAGGCCAAGGCGCGAGGGCGACGACGACCTGGCAGAATGGTCGTCGAGCCCGAGCAACGCCGGCATGCGACGCAAGACGCCCCGTCCCGAAGGGTTGCGGCGAAAACAGACCGTCCGCCACGTCGGGCCTCCTGGACAACCCTCGCCGGGGTTGCCCCCGTCAGCCCTCCTTGCCTCCGATCCGTTTTGGCCGCAACGCGACTTCGCGTAGTTCTCATGCACGTTCTTAGGCCCCCAATAAGCCTTCCAGGTCAAATCCGGTTGCTTTCCCGCCTGCGATATCCTAGAAGTTCTCATGGCGACGCCACTCTAGCTCAATTATCAGAGCGCAGCCATTGTCTGGCTGAGGTCCGGGTGCAAGGCCTGGGGGTGGCTCCACTTTCATCACGCCGACAACAATTCACAGAGTCACCACCGCGAGGCCAGCCATTTCAGGGGTCCCATCCACCGCACGTCCCCGATGAGCGGGCGCAAGACCCCGGTCAGGCACGGCCGAAGCAGCACGGTGACGAACCGCGTGTTGTCGATAAGCTGTGGATGAAAGGCGTCCTTGAACTCGCGCACCCCACCCCGGCCCGGTGCGGCCAGGCTCAGATATGGAATGCCTTCTTCCATCGCCCGCAGCATCATGTGCCAGTGAAGCAGGCGATTGCTGGGTATCCTGGCATGCCGCTCGGTGTAACCGGTGTGCACCCCTACCGCCCCGACACGGTAAAAGACCCCAAACAAGAAGCTGGCCGGAACGGAATCGATCCGGGCGAGCAGCAGCCTGCCCATCCCGCGCTTCCAGGCCTCCTGGATCAGCGCGCGGAAGTCCTTGTAGCCGCGGATGACATATCCCTTCCTGGCGGAGGACTCTCGGAAGACCTCGTAGGCCTGACTGATTCCTTGTTCGTCACGTGCCTCGATGACTTCGACGCCCGCCTCCTGGGCGTCGCGGATCTGCCGGCGGGCCAGGCGGTTGAAACTCTTGAGGAGTTGCTCCGGCGTCCGGCCGGCTAACGGGATACGGATGTCGCGCCATATGCCGGGGTGGCGCAGCTTCCAGATGGGTTGGTCTTCCGTTGGGCGGCGGCTGAAGAACGCTCGCAACGGTTCGGCAACTTCAGGCTCGAAGGCCTCGAACTGGAGCAGGAAACTCCCCTTGCGGCGACAGTCCTCCTCCAACGCCGCAAGCAGGCAAGCTAGGGCGGGGGAGGAGGGGTCTGTGACCAGCGGGGCATTGGAGACGATCGTCACGTTAATTCCCCGCATACCGTACCGGTGGTATGCCGTTCCGGCGACAATACGGCCGGCTTCTTCCACAGCCAGGATGCCGGTGGTGGCAAATGCGTGCTGGTGGCAGGCCAGCCACCAGCTCAGTTGCCAGTGGTTACCCTGGGGAAGTGAAGTGACGAAATCGTCCCATCGCGCCAACTCCTCCTGCGTCACAGGAGCGGTGACCAACAGGGACGGGCTTTCCCAAGTTTTGAGTTGTGTGGACAAGCGCTTAGGCCTTCGTCAAGCGGGACTTGATACCGTGGAGCGACCGGACGAGCGGGCCGAATCGGGAGAGCGCCTTGAACAACCACGAGGAGTGAAACCAGTGTGAAACAAGCAGCAGCCACAACCGCCTGGCCGGGATTCTGCCCTTCATGACGTAGTAGTCGAACCAGTCATAACAGTGTTGAATCTTCGCCCGCGAGAAACCGGGGAAATCAAGCTGAGCCTGGGAACGGGCCTTCACGTTGGACGGGGCGGTCCGTAAATATCCCTTTTCTTGACACAACCGGTGAAGTTCGGTTCCCGGATACGGTTCAAAAATCGAAGTCAGATGAACGTCCGGGGCGCACAGCCTGTTCATCCGCACGGTCTCCAGGAAGTCCCCGTAGGTCTCTCCGGGCAGCCCAATGAGGTTGTAGAAGTAGACCCGCAGACCGTTACGCCGGGCCGCCGCGACGGCGATGCAAATGTCGTCGTTGGAGTAGCGGCGGTTGAGTACCTCATTGCGGACGCGCTCGCTGCCGGATTCCAGCCCGATGTTGAGGAAGGTGAAATTGGCGGCCTTCATCGCAGAAAAAATCGCGTCGGGCTTGAGGTTCGGGAAAACTCGAAGGTTGCACCCGAACGCCAGGGGGACGGACCGCTGGGCGTTGAGGGCTTGTAATTGGCCGCACAACGCGATAGCCCAGTCTTCCTTGGCCGCGATCGTCTCGACCTCCAGGTAGATGGTGCGAACGTCGGGATGAAGCTCGGAGACGGATTGCACCTCGGCAACGATGGATTCGGGCGATCGAACACGAACATATGTGCCCGATGCAAGCTTGCGCAAGGCGTGGTTGGAGCAGTAGGTACAGGAAAACGGGCAGCCGCGCCCCAACAGAACGCTCACCGTGGGCACGCCCCCTTTGCCCTGAAGGGCCAGCATTCCAGGATCCACCCATTTCGACCAGATTCGGTAGTCAGCGGGAGGCAGAGAATCCAGATTCTCCACGAAAGGCCGGGGCGGATTCTTCTCGATGGCCGAACCATCGCGAAACCAGAAGTTCTGGATGCCCCTGGGCCGACGCCCCGGACCGATCTGTCGCACCAGCTCCAGCGTCGCCTGCTCTCCTTCACCGACACACGCGGCGTCGAATCCGGCTTCCAGAGTGGCTTGGGGGTTGAGCGAGACGTGCGGGCCGCCCGCTATCAGGTATAGGTCCGGATACCGCTGCCGGAGCCATTTCGCCACATCCACCCCGTCCCGAAACACCGGGGCCGTCATCGAGAAACCTACCAGGTCAGGCTTGAACCGCGCGACGGCCTCGCCCAGCAGACGGCGGCTGGCGGCGGGGTGATTGTGACCCGTCACCACCGCCTCCGTCTCGTGGCCGTTGGCTCGCAGGTAGGCGGAAACAAACGAAATGCCGAGGCTGCCCTGCATGAAGTTCATCAGCGGCATCTGGGGCGTGTGACTGCTGGGCACGGGAAAGGCGAAAAGCACGCGCGCCATTACGCGCCTCCCGATAGGCGAATCATGTTCAGCCAAGACCTTGCCATATATGTCTCATGCGCGGTTGCAGCATACTAACTGGGCCAGCGCAGGCTCGCAAGCCAGCCGTCGCCGCGCCACCCGGGCATCTCCCAAAACCGGTGCAGGGGCGCGCAGGGAAGAATTCACGCCTTCTTGGGCGACAGACCCAGCGCCAGCCAAATGTAGGCGAAGTCACTGGTTCTCACGAACAGGCACCGCAGCGGGTTCAACTGGAAGAACCGCCTGCACACCGTCATGCTGACGACGGCCGTAAAGGCGTTTCCGCATAGCGCGCCCAGCGCAGCGCCACGGATTCCCCAGACCGGTGCGGCCAGATACGTCACGGCCGTGATGATTGCAACGGTGCCAGCCAGGATGCAGGCCGTTACCAAGGCCCGCCCATCACCGGCCAGCAGGTTGTTGCACACGTTAAACAGCGAAAGCAACGCCACGGCCGGTGCGAGTATGTTCAACGCCTCCTGGGCCCGCAAGAATTGCTGGCCGTACAACAGCCAAATGACCTCCTTGCCAAACACGGTCACCACCACCGCGGCGACTATTCCGTAGGTGAGGCTCATCCTTGCGGCCATCTCCGCCTGGCGCGTGCGGGTGATGCCGGTAGTACCCGACCATTTCGCATACAACAGCGGGCCTAGCGCCGCCGGCACGAGGGTGATCAGGCCCGCTATGGAAACCGCCCGCGTGTAGAGACCCACGTCGGTGAATTGGTAGGGTTGAATGTGGCGAAGCAGTATCACGGTAATATTGCTGCCCAGGTTCAGCAAGATGTTCGCCGCCGCCAGCTTCAGGCCATATACGATCAGGTCCAGCAGCAGTTTCCAGTTGAACCGATGTCGAAGGTTAAGGCTGCCGCGCAGGTAGCCCAGAACCACTCCCAGGGCGCAGAATGCGCTAACGCCCTGGATAGCCAGCATCATCGCAGGAGACAGCCATCCGGCGGCCAGCAGCGCCAGACCGCCCACCAATAAGGTCGCGGGTACGACCACGTCCACCAGGGCCATCTTTGCAGCCGCCAGTTGCGCCACCAACAGGGGCCGCAACATGTTGGTTCCCACCTGCGCCCCGGCGCCGAGGGCAAAGAAGGCCACGGCCGGGGTGGCGATAAGGCCGAAATAGTCCCGGTTGACAAAGAAAATAGTCCCCAGGCATATGGCCAACAGGAACCCCATCGCCATGCCCATCTTCAGGGCGTTGCCGGCCACTTCCACCAGAGGAACCTTGCGGTTGTTGAGGAAGTAGATGCTGGCGTTGCCCAACCCCAGCACGGCCAACGTTACGCCAATGAGGCTTGCGGATCGAAACAATTCGACCTGCCCCATTCCGTCCGGGCCGAGTTGGCGAGAATAGAGGATGCTGGCGAGCATGCCCAGGACAATCCCCAGTATCTGCCCACTGGACACCAGGATACCTTTTTTCAGGAAACTGGTCACAGACTCTCCGCAGCAACGTTCACACCGTCGGCTCCCTGGCTTGGACGGCTAGCCTGCCAGGCATTGTTCATATACCGCCACAACTCTCGCCAACCAGGCGGCGGCGTCGTAGTCGTTTTCGACCTTCCGCTTGGCTGCCTCCAGGATGCGCTGCCGGAAAGGCTGGTCTTCCATGACCTTGGTCATGGCCTTGGCCAGGGCCTCCGGGTCGGCGGGAGGGACCAGCAGGCCCGTCTGGCCATCGGCGATCAACTCCGCCAGGCCGCCAATGCCGGAGGCAATGGCCACCGTCCCGCAAGCCATGGCCTCCATCACTGCCAGGCTGGTGGCCTCCACCACGCCGTTGGAGGGAACCGACGGCACGAGGATGCCTAGGGCATGAGGGTACAGCGGCAGCAGTTGCAGGCGGGGAACCGAACCAAGGAATTGCGTCCGCTCCGCCACCCCTAGAGACGCGGCCAACTGTTCCAGCTCGTCTCGCATTGAACCCTGTCCCGCAATGACCAGGCCGACGGTCTTATTTGGCATTCTGGCCAACGCCTCTATCGCATACCCGACTCCCGTCTTGGGCACGAGCCTGCGGGGGACAAGGAAATAGGGTTCCCGCGGACCCCGCAAAAGACGGGCCGAGGCCAACCGCCGCACTTCCGCCACGTTGACGCTGTTGAAGATCACCGCGATGCGGGAAGGATCGACGTCGTAGTCGTTGCGAAGGATGGCCGCCTGCCCGCTGTCGACGGCGATAAGCCGCTTGGCGGATGCAAAAGCCCGCCTCTCGCAGCGCAGGATGAACTCCCGGTGACGCGGGCCGCGAATGGACCCGCCCATCTGCGCTTCATATAGCGCCGGTCCGTGAACGGTCTCCACGATGGGGATAGCCCCCGCCCCCACCACCTCGGCGGCCGCCGAGGCTGAGAAGGGGTCGTGGCAATGGATCACCTCCGGGGCGAATTCGTCGATTTGCTCCTGGAACAGCGCCCCCAGCCGTTGCAGGAACACTCCCATGCTGCGCGAGACATACGAATCGCGACGGCCCATGGCGGCGATCATCCTGACGGCTCGGCCGAAGGCGGACATTCGCGCCAGCCCGCCGTGGACAAGGCGAACCTGGTGTCCCAGCCCTTGCAGCCCGGCCATCAGATCGACCAGGTGGGTGCACAGCCCGCCCTCGTGCGGGATGACATACTGTGTGGCCAACAACACTTTCACGTTGCCGGGTACCTCAGTCTTGATAGCGAAGGATGCCTTCGGCGATCCTTCGGCTGCTTTGACCGTCACCGTAGGGATTGCGGCGCCGGATGTCCGATTCCCCCACGTCCCGCGACAGGCACGCCGCGACGGCTGAGACAATGCCGTCCTTGCCGTTGCCCACCAGTTGCGTGCAGCCGGCCTCGATCCCTTCCGGGCGTTCGGTGGTATTCCGCATCACCAGCACGCGCTTGCCCAGGCTGGGGGCTTCCTCCTGAATGCCGCCGGAATCCGTCAAGATCAGCGCGCTGTGCTGCATCAGCCAGGCGAAAGGCGCGTACGAAAGCGGATCGAGCAGGTGGATATTGGGGTGGCGGCCCAAGATGCGCCGAACCGGCTCCTGGACGTTGGGGTTCAAGTGCATGGGATAGACCCACCGCACGTCCGGAAACCGCCCGGCCAGTTCCGCGATGGCGCTACATATGTTCTCAAAGCCCTCGCCGAAACTTTCGCGCCGATGGCCGGTGATGAGAACCATTCTTGCGTCGCCGATGTTCTGGTTGGCCCATTGCTGGATTTGCCGCACTTCCGTCGGCGAGTGGGTCTGTATGCGATCCAGCACCCACAACAGCGAGTCGATGACGGTGTTGCCCGTAACGACGACGTGGCGGTCCGGGACTCCCTCGGCCAGCAAGTTGCGCCGGGCCAGCGCCGTGGGGGCGAAATGAAGGTCCGTCAACTGCGTGCACAGGCGGCGGTTGATTTCCTCCGGAAAGGGCTGGCGCTTGTCAAAGGTGCGCAGCCCCGCCTCCACGTGACCCACGCGAACGTTCTCGTAGAACGCCGCCAGCGCCGCGGTCCAGACGGTGGTCGTGTCGCCCTGGACCAGCACCCAGTCGGGCCTCTCGGATCGCATCACGGGCGCCAATGCGGTCATCAGGTTGGCCGTCAGGGTGTAAAGGTCCTGGTTGGGCCTCATGAGGTTCAAGTCGATGTCCGGAACGATCCCGAAGACCTCCAGCACCTGGTCGAGCATCTGGCGGTGCTGGGCGGTGACGCAGACGCGGAC
>Ga0315273_10009087_pt1 | contig 12571 bp, 13 predicted proteins | sample YL17G02_0_MG_FD_205753 | JGI IMG/M metagenome (GOLD analysis project Ga0315273, IMG submission 205753) | Sediment microbial communities from Yellowstone Lake, YNP, Wyoming, USA - YL17G02_0 | ecosystem: Environmental > Aquatic > Freshwater > Lake > Sediment | place: USA: Wyoming | collected... | reverse complement strand
GTGGTTGGGCAACGGCGAGTATGGGGCGGAGCAAAGCGGCAAATTCCAGCGCCTGCGCGAGCTGTGCGAAGAGCTGGCGGAGCGGCAGCAGCGGGCGCTCGTCTTTACGCAGTTTCGCGAGATCACGGGGCCGCTTTCGGAGTTTCTGGAAGGCGTGTTCCGGCGGCCGGGGCTCGTCCTGCATGGCGGAACCGCGGTCAAGCAACGTCGGGCGCTGGTCGAGTCTTTCCAGAAGGAAAACGGGCCTCCGTTTTTTGTTCTCTCGCTGAAGGCCGGGGGCACGGGGCTGAATCTGACGGCGGCGTCGCACGTGATTCATTTCGACCGCTGGTGGAATCCTGCCGTCGAGAACCAGGCCACCGACCGGGCATTTCGCATCGGGCAGCACAAAAACGTGCTGGTGCACAAGTTCGTGTGCCGCGGCACGGTCGAGGACAAGATCGATGCCCTGATCGAGGAGAAAAAAGGCCTGGCGCGGGAACTTCTCGAAGAGGGGGGCGAGAAGCTGCTGACGGAAATGAGTAATGACGAGTTGCTGCGGTTTGTTGCGCTTGACATCAAGAGCGCCCTCGCGGAATGATCGCGCCTTCGTCGTTGTCATTGAACGTTCATTGAGGAGAGGCTATGGGCTGGGATTGGGGTTGGAGGCCGTACGTATCGGTCGCGCAGCGGCAACGCCGGGCAGAGAAGGAGATCGCCCGAATGAAGAAGAAGGGAAGGGTAATTGTCCCGATCCGGCTTGACGGGCGCACGATCGCGCGCACCTTCTGGGGGAAGGCCTGGTGCGACAACCTGGAGTCGTACGGCGATTACGAAAATCGTCTGCCGCGCGGACGCGCATACGTCCGCAACGGTTCCGTGATGGATCTGCAGATTGCTCCGGGTGCGATTAGCGCGCTTGTGAGCGGGCGTGATTTGTACCGTTTCGTTGAATTGCTCCTGCCCCGACTGGGCGGCATGTGCAAGCATGTGGCGGCTTCGTTGTATGGCGTCGGGGCCAGGCTGGACGAAATGCCGGAGCTTTTATTTGTGCTGCGGCAGGCGGATCACCTGGAGCTGGCAGCGACATCCCTTTCCATTTTTGGCGTGAATTCAAGACCCCTGAATGCGGCTGCCGATGTATCGCTCAATCGTCCGGCATTATATCGATGATGTCGAGGATGGAATGGAATTTGCCGAAGAACCCGGTGGGTACCAAAAAACGATTCTCTCTGATCTCCAGGGAGCCTGGAGTGTATTTCGCCAGGCAGTAGTTGATACAGGCGGCTTTAAGGATTGGGATCGCGTTCTATTTCACACGGATGAGGCTATGAGTTGGGAGACCGTTCGAAATCTCAGTCGAATGCCTCCGCTCCTTCTTATCATTCGCAATTTGTGTATCCAAAACGCTGTGTCTGAAGAAATAATGCAATGCCTCGAAGACATAACGAACATACTCGACGAAGCGCCACAAAAATATCCCGGCTAATTTGGCCCTCATACTGTCAAAACGTCAGCCATGGAAATGCGTTGTGCCGCGGGGGTTGCGGATGTCGCCCCTTCTGATTCTGCTCGACCGGGTTATAATGACCCGCGCTCACCAATCGTCTGAATCGTCCGACTCGCCCCGGCGATGAGGAAGGCTCAATTCCTCGATGATGAGATACATTAGCTCCCCTTCCAAAGCCATATCGATTCCGTCAGGATAGTGGGAATCTGGGTCCTCGCCTGCGCCGGTCTCGGTGCTTTCCCAAATTGAGCGCTTTTGCCTGCATATCCGGTTGCCACATAATGACGGTAGCGCTACGGTGCATTATAGGGGGAGGCGAGCCGATGCCGCGGGTGCTAGCTGGGGTTCAACAACGGTTATGGGATGAGGACCGCCGCCGGGGGAGCGCCTTGCACGTGCTGCTGCTGGGATCTTCCTCGCTTCTGATACAGAAAGGGCTGACAGAGAGTCTCGCGGGGCGTTTCTTTCTTCACCGCTGTCCACATTGGTCGTGGCCGGAGTGCAAGGCTGCCTTCGGCTGGGATCTGGAGCGCTGGTTGTTTTTTGGGGGGTATCCCGGCGCGGCCCCCCTGATCGACAGGCCCGACGAATGGAAGCGGTATATCGTCGACGCCCTGATCGAGACCGTTCTATCTCGGGATGTCATGCAGCTTCAGACTGTCGCCAAGCCGGCCCTCCTGCGTCATCTCTTCGCCCTGTCTGCTTCCTACCCGGCCCAGGTGTTCTCCTACAACAAAATGCTCGGGCAGCTGCAGGACGCAGGCAACACGACGACGCTGGCCCATTATCTGCGCTTGCTGGAAACCGCTTTCCTGATATCCGGGGTGGAAGCATTCTCCGCCGGACAGCTGCGCAAGCGCGGTTCCAGCCCGAAGCTCGTCGTTTGGAATCAGGCCCTGATCAACACGCTCTCCCCGCGCAGCTACCGGGAGGCGCGCCTGGATCCCGCCTGGTGGGGACGGCTCGTGGAGAACGCAGTCGGGGCGCATCTTCTCAATCATCTGCAGGGATTGGATCGGAGCCTGTCTTACTGGCGGCAAGGAAACGCCGAGGTGGATTTCGTCATGGCGAGAGGAGCCAGTTTGTGGGCCCTCGAGGTAAAGAGCGGCCGGACTGGCAGGCTCCCGGGGCTTCAGAGATTCCGCTCTCTTTATCCCAAAGCTCAGGCCCTGGTGGTTGGATCCGACGGCATTCCCCTGGAGGAATTCCTGGGCGGACATCCGGCACGCTTCTTCGATTTTCCCGCTTTAGCGCCGAAAACGTAAGAGCTTCAGGTTGGGAGCTGGTAAAGCGAAACACGGAGGGGACTTCCCGAACCCACTTGTCCGGCTCGCAGCAGCTCGGTCGGAGACGAACGCCTCATTACAGGCACGGGCAGAATTCGTTCACGCTTTCATCACGAGCGCTCTCTTGGCGGATTCAGGCCGAGTTCTGAGCCGAGGATCTTCGAAACGAATCGGTCCGCCTGGCGTTCCCCCTCAACGAGCCGGCGCACACGCTCGAAAGCCTGCTCTTTGCACCCGGCGCGCTCGGCTGCGCTCATGGTATGACGGTATGCCGCCCACACGTCTAATCCGGTGATTTCGTATCCATACCCGGAAACCAGCCACCTTAGCGCCGCCATGCCGGCTTCGACGGCGAATTGCGGCTCTGCCTCCACCATATCCCGCGCCGCGCGGATAAGAGTCTTGGGGTCGCACGGCGTCCTGTTGGCCAGTTCAATTGCCTCGTGATATAAACCGGCATCCTTGGCGGCCGCAAACCACTTGCCCTCAGCACCGGGAGTTTCGGCCACGAGATCACTCAGGATCTCCCTCGCAGTTTTGTGGGGGTATTTGGCAGCGATGGCGCGAAAAGTTGCCAGATAGGTGGTCTTTTGATTGGCGTCAATGGCATAGCGTTCATAGGCTTCTTCGGCCACGCCGCATGAAAGCAAAATCTCCTCGCAAGCCCGGGCAATGGCGATGGGGCTGTCGTTCAGCCCGCGGGAGGCTTCTGCATATTGAAGAGCCTGCGCCTTCTTCCCCAGCGCAACCAGCGCCTTCACGCCCCATTGTCTGTCATGCCAGAATTTGTGAGGCGCGAGTTCGAGCAGCTCCAGGATCTCTTGATTCCACCCGGCCCTGAGCAGGGCGCTCAGGCAGGCGGTTGTACCCTTGAAGTAGCCGCGCAGACCGGGATCGGGACTCCATGCCAGACGCACCGTGCCGATCAGGTTGTCGGCCCATTTCGAGGCACAGGCAGGCGCCGCGCACAGTTCTCCCCAGAAGTCGGTGAGAATTTCGAGGTACGGTATGTCGTCGTTTTGTACCGCCTCCCAGAGACGGTCCAGCCATTTGTCGCGCATCTCAGCGTCTGCCGGAGCATGCTCAATAATGGGCACGATATCCCGGATGGCGTGATTGACGGCGGAACCGATGGCGCCCGAGGAAGAATCCACCTGCTCAAGTGCCGGGGATAATCTCTCCAGGAGTAATATGGCGCCCTCGGCTGCCAGCATCGGATCTGTGCGCGCCACTTTCCTGATTTCCGACACCGCCTCTTTGATGCGCGTGATGGCCGGCTGTGAGCGCCATCCGAAAGCATGCCTGCGGAAGCGCGCTGCAAAGGCCCATTTGTGAGATGTTTTTGCGCTCATTTTTTGCCTGTTCTGAGTGTAAACCCCTCGGTGTTCAGAATATAACAGAACTCCAGGGGACGGTAGCATGAGATCCCGCTATTCGTCATCGGCTGCTTCGGCGGGATTCTGAACCAGGGTGCAGTAAAGGATTACGTCCAGTCGCGTGTCGGCGGGGCGGCCCAACCGAATGCCAACGCGAGGGTTCTCGCCGGCGCAAAAGCTCCTGCGCGAGGACATCGTGGACAAGGTGCTCAAGCGCGACAAGACCGCGCTCTTTGGCGTGCGGCGGGTATTGGAACTGGAGCAGGTGTTTCTCTACCTCTGCCTGCATGACGGCGGCTTGCTCGACTTTCCGGCGCTATGCTCCGCCTTGGAGGCGAAGCGTCCCACGGTAAGCAGCTATATCGATCTTCTGGAGGCCACGCACCTGATCCACCATCAACAGCGAAGACCGGCTTGTCCAGGCAACGCTCGCAGAACATCTCGAAAAGAGGCTTGGCTGGGAGAGCGTCTATGCCTGGAACGACGAAACCTTCGGGCCGAATGGCACGACGAATGGCCGGCCGAATAATCGCTTCCTCGCAGCGCGCGAGCTCAAGATCACGGGTTTGCGCAGGCCGGGCTATAACCGCCGGGCCGACCTGGCCTGCTTCGTCAATGGCCTGCCGCTGGCCTTCATCGGCTTTACCGGCACGCGGCTGTTCAAGCACGACCACCTCACCAGGCGAATCTTTGGCAGCTACGTCTCGCGCTACGACTTCAAACGTTCGGAAGAAGACGGTGCGACCATGAAGCTGGTCTATGAGAACCGGGGTGAGAAGCTCGGCATTGCCCGGCTCGACCTCAACGACCGCATCGCCGGCGCCATTGCTCAGGCCGATCTTGACCCGGACAAAGAGGCTCTGCTGGAAAAACTGCCTGGCCAGGATTATGAGGTCATCACCGCCGACGACCGCCTTGACAAAATCGCCGCCGATTTCGTGGAGCACTGCCATCGAGATCATTATCAGTGAGGCACAGAACGAAGTCGCCGATTTCAAGAAGTGGGACCTCGACATCATCCCCCACCGCGCCCGGATGAAGCAGGGCTTTGAGGTTGGAGACACGCGAGTGGAAGTAGATACTGCGTTTAAAAACCCGGATCATCCGTTCCGGGTGGCCATCGTCTGCGCGATTTGGCTGACCGGCTTCGACGTCGAGTGCCTCTCCACCCTCTACATTGACAAACCCATGAGGGCGCACACGCTCATGCAGGCCATCGCCCGGGCTAACCGCGTACCCCGGCAAGGACTTCGGCCTGATTGTGGATTACAATAGTATGCTCAAGAGCCTCCGCGAGGCACTGGCGCAATACGCCCTCGGCGATGAGGATGGCGGTGGAGGAGAGGAGATCGTCGCACCCATCGAAGAGAGGGTGAAGGCGCGGCAGGCGTGGTGACAGATTCTGGTCGATTAGCAGCTTCATTCCGGCAGCGCCGCCAGTTTCCGCTCTCGATCGGCTGCGAAGGCAAGACACGCGCGGACATCTTCGCTGGTAAGATCGGGAAACTCTTTCAAGAGTTCCTCCTGGGTCATCCCGCCGGCCAGGTATTCCAGAACATCCGTAACTGTCATCCGGGTTCCGCGCATGATGTTGCTGCCACAAATATCAGCGTGTGCTCGCAGGCCAATATTCGCCACTGCCGGCATAGCCGACCAGACTGATCTCGATTAATCAGGCTCCGGTTTTTGTGGAGCCGCCTCACACAAGTGGAACCTTGACGCACTCGAGAGCTTTCCAGAGGTTTCTTCTACGTCGATGCTTCAATTTCCATGCCCCGAGGATCTTTCTGTACGATGCTGAATCGAGAGTGTGAAGGGCGGCAAGCCAGTTTGCGCAATCGCTATAATCGCCCGCCGAATATTCGGGCTCAGGAACCAGACGCGCTGCATTCCTTCTCCAAAATTCAATCAGCTCGGGAAACAACTTGTTACCCTCCAAACGCTTCAACCAGCCCCGCCTCGTCGCGGTAACGCTGCGATTTCCTCCCTCGTATTTGGAGAGAAGCTGTTTCAGCATCGGCAAGGTCGCTGCGAGCTTAGAATCGCAATCCAGATCCAGGGTCAGGACCGCCAGAAGGCCGAATGCCCGTTGGAGAGATTTGTCCGTTTTCGCGATCTCTTCCAGCCAGCCGCGGATGACGCCTCGAAGAAGCACCGGACCGGCGATGCCGGCTCGTGCGGCATCCACCAGGCCGGGCACCCAAGAGGGTTTGTGTCCTGCATCGTCTGTCAGAATGTTCCCTATGCTATCTTGCGCGATCAGCAACCTCCACTCTTCGAAAAGCCGCTCCCGGATGCTGTCAAACCCAGGAGATGGAACGCGACGGAGCGCCTCCAGGACGGCCTCCCCATCCGTCCAACGGCGTAACACCACGAGCTGCAGCTTGAGCGCCCAGACCTGTTCTTCGTTTCCCAGCGCCAGGGCAAGTTTCAGCCAGTGACCAAGGAGGGAAATCATCGCCCTCTTTTCGCCTTCCAAATATAAAGGCCTGTTGCGGATGAGCAATGCGCACCTTGGATCCCAGCGCTCCCCTTCTTCGTTGCGCAGCATGGCTCGTGTAGCTTCCTCGACGAGGACAAGGGCATCCTGAAACGCCTTGCGGGCAATAAGGTCCTGGATCACCGGAAGGGCCAGCCGCCAGTTCTGAGAGATGCCCTTTTGGCAGGTTTCCAAATAGCGGGATGAATCCCACCGGCGGCAGAGCTCTCGATAGAGTTCAGACCATCCTCCATGGACCGAATTGAGCGCCTGAAACCAGTGGCCGGACTGGCAATGGCGAGCGATTCCCTGCAGAATTTCCCTTTGCGTTTCGGGTTCGAGCGCAAAAACAAAATCGCGAATAGTAGAATGATCCAGACCCATGTCTTCGCATGATAGCTCGAGCCCGCAGATCCTGTCCGCAAACTCGAATGCGCCGAGCTTCTCGCGCCTGGCGGTGCTCCATTCCCACTTCAGGAGGCAACGGGTCACGACCGGACCGAATGTTGTGCCTTCTCCGCCATCCTCAATCTCTTCCGGAAGCCCGCCGACCTCCTCCACGGTGTTATTCAGCGTGTCCGCGAAACTGAAACCGGGCGCAAGGTTCCGCTCGAAGACCTGGGGAACAAGAGCGCTCATCCGTTCCGCTATGTGCTCCAGGTCCTCTGTAAAGGAGGATTTGTCCAGGTAAGGAGGTTCCCAGTGATGCTCCTGCACCACGTATTTGCCTTTTTCATCCCCGGTCTCGGCAACACACCCATCCCAATCCTCCCACGCTGAGAGCCACTCCTGCCGGATCTTGTCGCTGCTCGGTTGCGATGTCCTGGCCTTTGCGGTCTCGTCCTGAGACGCAAGAACTCCACGCAACACTGACGCAGTTTCCGGATCCAGCATCGCAGCCAGGCGCTCGATGCCGGATGCATCCAAAGAGAGTAGCGAACGAGCAAATATTCGCTGGATTTCCTCACGTGAAAAGCTCGAAGACATTGCAGCGAGAAGTGTTTTTTCTCTCGACGCGCTGTCATGCTCCTTTCTTCGTCTGCCGCTGTTTCTTGTCATCACCCGGACACCGCTCTCGAAAGTTCAGCCTGATTTACCTGGCACTGGGGACGGTCTGGCGCCAGGATAGACCCTTTGCCGTCAGAGATCCACCCCTTCCAAACGATATTGAATCGAAAACGGCGCTCCAGAATAGTTCGACCATAGGAGTATGGTGCGAGACGCCGAATTGCGGAAGCGGCAGCAGGCCGCCGCGCTCGAATATTACAATTGTGCCGGGACTCCGTCCGAGGGAAACTGATGCCCACTGCAATGGTTTTGGTGATCTCGCCCATTCATCGGATATGGTTATGCATTTCTTGCATATGAGTTTTCGCAACGCCCGGCATGCGGGCAGCGGAGAGCTGCGGATCAGCCGCAGCGGCGACGAGGTCGCCAAGTGGACCATCCTCGACGAAGGTCCCCGTGGACTCGAGTTGCTCCGACTGATCTCGGCAGCCTGTGGAGGCACCCGAGTCATTTCCCGTCTCGACTTTGACTTTCGCATGCTTACTCACGATCCGGACCAAATGCTGCAGGTTGAGCTTGTACTGGCTCTTTTCTCTCCTTACGAAGCCGGGCGGGACGAACAGGGGCCGGCGACCATAGGCATTCGAATGAACAGCCGCGGCGAACTCGGCGCGCTGAGGAGAGGGGAGTTCGAGTTGCTCCAGCCCCAGGGGCGATTAAGAAAGGCCAAAACCGGCATGGGATCGTCGGCTTTTTTTCTCTTGGGCTATGGTGGGCGCCCAACCTCCCACAAGGGCACAGATGACTTCGATTTCGGCGACCCATATTTCCGTTTCAAACGTGTTCACTCGCTGTTCAACAGCGGGGCGAGGCTGACCGACCCGGTGGAGTTCCTGGCCAGGCTGCACTATCGTGGGATCCGATGCAAACGCGTGGCCACCGGTCGCATTCTGCAGCGGCTGTCTTCTCTCTTCCAAGAGCAACTGGATATCGACAGCGGTCGCTGGCTGGAAAGGGACTGCAACTTCAGGAGAGAATGGGCGCGGCTGAACGCCTCGCAGCAGCGACCCGCTGGGATGGTGTTGGACGCAGTGCGACATCTGCTCGATGCCCATCAACGCAGCATCGCCCCACTGGATACCCCTGCCTTGATACTGTTTGACCGTCCCGACCGATTTTGCGCCGGGCGGATATTTGCGCGTTGGGTGAAGCTCATGGATGCGCTGATGCCGCGCACCCAGTTCCTGGTCACACTCGATCAACGATCCCGCCGCCTCTTCCCCCGCACCCTTCTGTCCGGAACCTGCCGCATCCCTGCGCCGGAAGAGCGGTCCCGCAAGCCTCTCTCGCGACTTCCGCGAGAGGCGGTCTTGCTTCTGGACTTGGACAGCCGCCTGCCCAACCTGGCGCTCATGAAACTAAGCCGCTTTTTCAAAGACCAGGGAAAGAAAGTGGTTCTGGCACGGCGGGTAGCCTATGTGGCCGGGGCCGAACGCGCATATGCAAGCGGCGTTTTTTCGACGCCCTGCACATTGGATCGCCTGTCGAAGCTGCGGAAGTATTACGGCGAGGCGCTGATCGCCGGCGGCACAGGGATCGATGTCAGGCTGCGCCTTCCGGCTGCGGTGGAAAATCTCCCGGCAGATTACGATCTGTACCCGGAGCTCGGGGATCGCGCCATCGGGTTTCTTACACGCGGATGCCCTTTTCACTGCCCCTTCTGTGTGGTACCCGCGAAGGAGGGCGGTGTCCGCCAGGTCAGCGATCTCGACGACCTCGTGACGCGACGCCGGCGCAAGCTCATACTGCTGGACGACAATATCCTGGCGCACCCGAATGCGAAGGTTCTCCTGGAAGAAATCGCGCGGCGCAACCTGGCTGTCAACTTCAACCAAACCCTGGACCTCCGCTTTGTCGACGAGGATATCGCCCACCTTTTGCCGCGTGTGCAATGCTCAAATGTGCGCTTTACCCGCCGCGTTTTTCACTTCAGCCTGAATGACAACCGGGGCCTCGACGAGGTGCGCCGCAAGTACGAGATGTTCGGTTTCACGCACCGAGACAACGTGGAATTCGTGTGCATGTTCGGGTTCAATACGACCTTGGTGCAGGATGTCGAGCGTTTCCATTTCCTACGCTCGCTTTCCGGCGCTTATGTGTTTGTGCAGCCTTACAGGCCGCTTCCTGGCGGAATCAGGGCAAATCTGGCAGGGTTCTTTGACGGGCGGGCTGACGCTCTCATCAGTGAATTGATCCGGATTGTCTTTCCCCAAAACATGAAGAGCATGGAGAACTACTACCGGTGGATCAGCAGGCTCTATGCGCAGGAATTTGGCCGCCCTCACATTCCACTGGTTGACACCATATTCAGATACAACCAGCGGGAGCGGCGCGGTCATTACCTGGCTACTCTCTGCGATGTATCACGCCGAGCTGCTGGTGACGCTCGGCGAGACCAATACTAGAGTCCCCAATCATCCGGCAGGTGTGCCGATCCACGGCTATTACGATGCGGATCCCGCGGTCTGGTCTCTGGTGATGAGGATCTGCTTGATGCCGAGCGGCAGCAGTTCGAATGGCGCAAGCCCGTGCCCTGGCTGCGAGGCGGCGAGGAGGTGTTTGCCGGCTCTTCGGGGGAGCCGATCAGGATGCTCGATGCATTCTTTTTCGAGGGGCTTTAAAATTGCTTCGGCGTTTTCCACGGCGACGCAGGTTTCACCGTTTGCAGTGCTCCCAGGCTCAAATCTACAGGTCAGGTTCGACGGGCACTCTCCGACCTTCCTGATAGCCGGCGATTCGGTCATTGGTGCTCCTGATCCCAACAGCTTCCTTATAGCCTCAACTCAAAACGGAACCGTCCTCTGGGCTTGGGAAGGAGTGTCGCCCTCGATCCTTTCATCGTTTTCGAACTCTCCTTTCCTTCTGCGCAGGAGATAGGCAATAAACCGCGAACGGGATTTTTCGTTTATCGGCCAGCCACGCGATCGGCACCACGCCTCGAGCTCGTCGACATCGATGGTCACTCTCTCCACGCGAACTCCCGCCGCGCCTGTCCGTGCCTGCGCGTTCTCGGCCTTATCCTCTCATGGATTCTCGCCAGAATCTATCAGGTGCCGCTTGACTTCAAGAGCGCCTTCGCGGAATGATCGCACGGCCGTTATCCAGCCGCGGACCCTAAATGTGCGGCCAGGCGTGATCCCCCTCGAAGAGCTCCTCCCTGATTGCCTCCTTCCGCTCGTCCTCAATGGTCTGGTCATGTCTTATAGCGTTGTATCGCTCCATCTTTCCGATGAGCTCCACTTTCATGCCCGAGATCGTCTTCCTGAGATCCTTGAACTCCGCGGCGTTCACGATCCGCCGGCTTGCGAGGAAGCCGTAGTAGGCCATCAGTGCCTCAAAAACATCCTCCGTCGTTTCACGATCCACATCACCGAATTTGAAGATGAACTTGTGCATGATTGGCTTGAAGTTCGTATGCACCAGGGAAATGTCTTCGTTCAGAAAAACCCCGCTGGAATCAAGCTGGTCGACGAAGTGGAAAAACACTCTGAGCGTGGCAAGAAGACGTGGGAGGCGGGGCAGCATCTCCGGCGACTCCAAGAGGATCGATTGGGCAAACGCCTCCGTGCGGCAGTTGTTGTAATCGGCGCGCAGACTGTCTGCCCGATCCCACTTCTCCTGGTCAGCCAGCCGATCAATCCGATTTCGATCCAGGGGACGCCGCAGATAGTCGAAGTAGTTGCCCCCGTGTTTGCCGAGATACTCATAGATCTCCAAGTTGCCGGCGGCCACCGGGTCCTTTGGCTCGACCTGGAGTGCCTGGCGCAGGGCAATGCCCGCTTCTTTCAACTCTCCCCCCATGAGCCGGAACGCCTTTGCAACTCTCCGCACAGATCGCTGGTCCCCATTGATGGACAGCAGGCGAAGACCAAGCTCCATTACGGCGGGATAGAACTGAGGACATCGGCGGGCGATGCCTCTCAGTCGGCAGACAATCTCGATCTCACTCGGTGCGCTCCGGAAGGCAGGCATCCTAAGATCGGCCTGTATCCCGCAGTAATCCCATTCCGCCGCCTTCCACTCTGGCGTGTTCTTGACGTTCATCTTGTGGCCTCCTGGCCTTATTGGCCCGCGAATGGCCTTCCTTCCTCTAAGGGCACCTATACCTGGGCAGCGAGTCGCGAGATCATACCGCCCCGGCATGGATCGCGGGCGGCGGCTCGTGTCGCTCAGCTGTTGGCAACGATTTCGCTCGTATCTCCGCCGAATGCCGATTTCTGGAGGGGCTAATTATGACCCATGCGGGATCTTTTTTTATAATGAAGTGGGGTGCAATCCGATGTGAGAGTCCCGCTCATCGCATGGCATAAGATGGCCGGCCTTGATATTGGGCGTTTTTCTGCTTGATCAGGCCCGCGCCCAAAAAGCAAAACCACAAAGACCGCCAAGACCTCAAAGCAACTACAGTGCGAAGCGCTGGCCGATGGAAGGACAGGCATTATCCCTCCGCCAAGACCATCCGGAAGGCAGGCGCGTGCAAAGGGGGCCGAGTGCTGGAGATTGAGGCGCTATTTGACATATTCGGCATCGAACTGGATTCCGGCAAAGTCGCGGAGTCGCCTGCGCCCAAGCCCCGCGCAAGACGCCAAAAGGAGAAACCGAAACGCCAGCCGTGGCGGCGCAGCTTATCAAGAAGGCGCGTGAAGCCGAGCCCGAGATTATTTTGATGATTGACAGTCACCTATAGCTTAAGCGACGGGCGGTGTGGCAATTGAACCCTGCGCGCCTCTCTGGGCCGGAAAAGATCTCGTATGGTCAAGAAACTCGGACGTCCGGCAACTGTGCATTTCTTCGACGGTTGGAGCAGGGAAAGAGCCGCTATTTCGGTCGCCATCAATGGAGCGGAACCCGGTTTCCAGCGGCGGCCGGCCGC
>Ga0315273_10009086_pt1 | contig 12571 bp, 7 predicted proteins | sample YL17G02_0_MG_FD_205753 | JGI IMG/M metagenome (GOLD analysis project Ga0315273, IMG submission 205753) | Sediment microbial communities from Yellowstone Lake, YNP, Wyoming, USA - YL17G02_0 | ecosystem: Environmental > Aquatic > Freshwater > Lake > Sediment | place: USA: Wyoming | collected... | reverse complement strand
CAAATTTGTCGGCACATTGAGCAGGTAGAGGCCGTATGATCTGGTTCCAATCCAGCTCATGATTTTGTCAAAAAACGGCAGTTTCAGCGGGAGGATGACGTTGCTATTGTAGGATGCTATCCAAACCAGGAGGAATGAAACCGCTGAAACTGTGACCATGGTGGCATTGTACGAGTAGCAGAGTCCTGGAGCATAGGCCAAAACCAAAATGAGCACCGCGCTGACAGCTACGGCGAGGTATCGTGACTGTTTTAAATTTTGGATTTCTATGAGTGGATACCATGGATAACGGCTCAAACTGAAGAGTAGTAAGCCATATAGGATAGCGTCGGAACGGTAGTGCGGTAGGACGGTTGCTACGCCAAGGTCGGCGGTGGTCAGCCATGGACCGGGCCGAAATAGCAATAGCCCGAACGGTCGAATAACAAAGGTCACCAGCGCCAGTAAAGAAAGTATAAATATGATCCTATGTTTGGGCCGTACGATCAAAAACATGAAAAACGGGAAAATCATGTAAAATTGCTCTTCGGCCGAAAGACTCCAATGCCAGATTAACTTGCCGCCACCAGTAGCTACGGCGAAGAGATTGTACTGGTAGGTAAAGATGGCAAAAACTTCTTTAAATGGTTTGAATTCAGCGAAGAAGCTCGGACCTTCAAGGATGTAGCTGGCAGAAAAATAGGCCAGTAAGACCGCCACAATTGCCGGGGTTAGCCGAAAGAAACGCCGACAAAAGAACGCCAGGGTATAAATGATTTGGCCGGCAGCGTTTCGCGACGTTTGATTAAGCAAGCTATTTGGCATGCTCGCCGTAAATGTGGTCGCTACAATAAACCCCGATATCGCAAAGAACAAATCAACCCCGGACCACGGATCAAGATACGGCAGATACGCCTTAAGCCGAGGAAAATGCACAATCATCGTCATGACGACGGCCACGGCACGGAGTTTATCAAGGTCAAGGTTTCTAGACGGGCTCATTAACTTCCAATCGCAGAATTTTAACTTGCTGAATTTTATAATAAATCTATTTTGTGAGTTGCGATAAATACATGAAAACTTATATTAGAATTGATAATTTACAATGATAATTGTAATTGTCAATATAATTAATACATTTACTAATGTTTGCGGGTGGGTGCATCTTAGTCGCCGCAGTTAGTGGTCGGGGTATTTTAGGCAAAAGATGGGATGCATTGCATCCCAGGTTTGTTACAGGTCATATCGCCTGTTCAATAGCATCGTAGAATTGGCGCATATCGACTGCGGCCTTCAGCTCCTTTAGGAGATGATACATTCCGCCCAGCTTGCGATTCAAAAAGGTGAAGGACTGAGACGGTGCGGTGAATTGTATGCCCTGCACTAGTGTTAGCGTGGCCTCGCGGAATCCCTTGATCCAATCCGGGTTGCTAAAGTCAAATGGTTGGTGATCCGGGTGCATGATGTGGATGATATGATCGACTAGGTGCCGCAAATTTTCTAATGTTTGCGCGGATTCCCTGCGATCGAGTAAGCCTTCAGCGTAGATTAGCTCGGTAAGCTGGGTAAAGTCGCCCGCAATAGCGCAGCGCATCATCTTTTGGAGGCTGCGGCGGAAGTCCGCGGGATAGATTTCTGTTGCACCGAAGTCAAGTAGCACCAATGTCGTGCTTGCTGGACGATAGAGAAAATTTCCGAAATTGGGGTCGGTCTGCATGAGGCCAGTCGTAAGAAATTCTGTAATCAGTAGACGGATGACCAGGTTTGCAAAGGCGTCGACATCTTGTACTGGCGGTGCTGATTTGATCCAGTCATGAAGACGCATTCCAGATTCGTATGACATGGTGAGCACGCGTTCGGTAGAAAAGTCTTTAAAGATGGTCGGCACAATATAGGAGGTGCCACAATTTGCTCGATCTAGTGCTTCGCGGTAGTCCAAGCAATGCTGGGCCTCTAGATGGTAGTTAGCTTCGCGTTTGAAACCCTCGGCCATTGCTGCAAAGAAGGCGTCCATTTCCATTGCCTTTCCTTGCGTTTTTTGCCAGATCCCGACTAATCGCTTAACCACCTGCATGTCTGAGTCTATGCTCTTGGCGACGCCGGGGAACTGCACCTTGACAACGACGTCTTTGCCGCCAAGTACCGCGCGGTGGACCTGACCGATGGATGCTGCGGCGATAGGGGTTGATGTTAGGCCTTCCAGATCGGATAGCTTTGAGGGCCCTAGTTCCCTGGACAGGATATAGCGTACCTGGTCTATTGGCATAAAGGTGCTTTGGTCATGGAGTTGGCGCAATATTGCGAGTACTTCAGGTGGCAGGAACTCGCTGAACTCCAGGCTGGCAATCTGACCGGCCTTCATGGCTGCACCCTTAAGCTGGCTCAACGTGGCAACCAGCTCCTCGGTTTGGCGCAGTTTTGTCGCCAGCATGGAATCACCTTTGCCTAACCGTCCGACCATTTCGTGGGCGGCAATTTTTGCGCCAGATAGGAGAATGCGGCTGGTGCGACCAAATATCGTTTGGGGAATTTTCTTGCCTTTTTTTGCCATTGCCTTTGTTCTCCATCTGGCGAAATAGAGCCCTCTAGGGCAGCCGATGATGCATCGGAACAATGATGCCCGGGGATTAGCTAGTTTCTGGCGCGAAAAGCGCCAGAAACTATCCAGAGAGGCGTAGCCCCGCAGGATCTTGACGCCAAGTCCCAGAAATCACGATATTCTTCCCTATTCTTAAGCTAGTTGCTGGCGTGAAATGGATTTTCGCGCCTGACTAGCTAGATGAATAAATCGTTATGAGAGGTTAGGATGTGTCCAACGACTATGCCTAATACTACCTTCAAATCGGCTTGATCCAGATCATCGATAGGCTTTTAGAACGCCAGTTTGCCGTCGGCAGGTTTTTTATCGGTAGTTTTTGCAGTCTAGACCCGCATCATTGGCTCGCTTAACCTAATCTAACAAAAGGTGAGACCGAGAGTGATTGACTCTTCGCCTGCTGAGATGTGCCCACATAGATCGCCACGGTCTGGGGTGGTGAGCTTGTACATTGGGCGTAACTGGTGGGATCGGGGATAATATGAGCAATAGGTGGTGGCTGAGGTTAGTTTGCTACGCGTTGCTTCATCTATGTATGGGCGGTTGTGGGCCGAGGAGAGAGTCGATTTCTGGGCTAGCATCTGATTGGCAAGGGGCTGCGGCGCCCGATGGCTCACGTGCTTACGTAATCGATTGGGCTTGTGAGCCAAAGCGGTTTGGTGGATCGGCTGAAGAAGACATCTCACATCAAGAAGAGTATTGCGAGTGGCGTAGCGTCGCAACGATGTTAAACACCAATGCCAAGGAGAAGGTCTGCCAGTTCACATCCAGCTTTGATCACACTCGGGATTTTTACCTTAACAGTCGGGGTCGGACGGGCATCAACTCGATTGGTGCAGCGCAGCAGCTAAGGGATGACTGCAGTGCTGTCGCTACTAGGCACCTTAAACGGGGGCAGGCCGTGGGTCATAATTGTAGCGAAGTTGGAGGAGTTGGGGGAGGCTGTGTGGCCGAGCGAAATTCGGATCCAGAGATCTGCGACAAGGTTCGTTTCGTAGTTGGTCAAAAGTACTATGGTAAGTTTAATTTCTGCATCGATCAGATGCCCCCGGACTACGCCAACTCCTCGTCTTTGCCACTCATGCGCCTTGGTATGCTCACCTCGCTTCCTAAGGGTTGTGTATACTCTCAGGCCGACCATACCGAAGTCAGTTGCCGGGTAGCCGAAGACCTTAGCTGCTTTGCCCTCAGCGGGCAGTTGCGCGTTGGCATACGAGTGCTGACTACTGTGGTGAAAGCAGTGGGTGAGGATACGCCGCTTGGGCTTGCAGTGGTAGCGCCAGAGGGGGCAGTCCAACATGCCGCGAAGCAGAAGGAATAGGGTGGATCAGTCTTGGGCCTTGTCTGGACTCACCTGGGTTGTGTGGATAGTCGCGGTGGCTTTCCATTGCCTCTGTTTTTATATGCCAGCCGTCGGCGCAACGGAGCAACCGGATCCTGGGTTACTGCGCTTTGCGCCTAGCGATTTGTCGCTTTTGGTACCGCTGCAGTCTAGGCCGCAGGTGGCAGCGAGTGACTCTTTATTTGGCCACAACGGCACTGGCTTTTGTAATGCGCCAACCCTGGATCTCGGTGGCGAAGATCCGATGATGCGCCAAGATCAATGGCAAGACTGGGTCAAAGACGTACTTTTGTCGGTGCTGCCTCTGCCTGCGGATGCAGCTGCTTGGGTTGGCAAAGTGCCCCCAGCTGCTGAGATCTACCAGCAAATGCTCGTGCTCCCTGATGTTGATACCGTAGCTGATTGCCCAGACCCTGTAGCCAGCGACTTGCTTATCCAAGACGTTGCTGTTTTGCGCCGGGCAGGCACCAACGTAGCGACACAGCAATCGTTGCCGCGCGGAGCATGCAGCTACCGACAATGGCGGGTGGTTGCTGCTCGGTTTGATCCCTGCCCGTTCCAAACAAAACTGCTAGCAGATCATCCCGATGCATTGACCCCGAGTGTCCATCCTGAATTCCCTGTGGCTGCATGTGGTGGTGCCGAACTGCGCCTGGTAGTCCAGCCGTTCATGCGCGATGCCAGCAGCGGTTACCGTAGTATCGACATGGCGATGCACTTGTTCTACCGGGTACCTGATTTCGCCGGAGCCATAGCTAGCCTGCATAGGTTTAAGGATACAACTCGCCAAGCATTAGCTAGCAGCGGACTGGAGCCGCCGGATGCCGACGTGCTGCTGCCGCATCCAGGTCTTCGGCTAGAGATGGACTGTGGTGGGTATCCTCTCGGTGACGGTGGCATCGGTGCACTCGGGCCAGTTGGTAAGGCTTGGCGACAGTTGCTCAGCGGCTATGCCAAATCAAGTCTTTTGTTTAAAGTCGCCTGGGCGCTTAGCGATAATAGCGGTGGCAATTGGAGCTTTGGCTTACGCCTATTACAGCCGGTAGCTGGTCGGCAGGATCTGAGGCGCCTTGAGGCGTTTAAGGTTGAAACTTTTACTGCTGCGGCGCTGCCTGAAGGCTCGCCGTTCTCGCCGCTTGATACGCGGCTAAGCACCGTAGACTATTTTTATCCGGGTGAACGGAGCCTGGCGGAGCTAAGCAATGGAGCTGGGAAGGTGGCGCTTGGTGAATTGATCAACCTTGGTAATCCGGATAAGACCAGTTTTAACCTTGGTGGAAAACTGGGAGGTTCTTGCGCCAGCTGCCACGCCCGTGATTTTGTCGAGCGTAGTGTCCGAGACTCCACCGGTCAGGACGCTGCAGCACTGGCAAGAATCGCCCAGGTCCCGGCGCTGAATCCGCCGATGTGGCCGCCATTTCGGGTTGCTATCGAGCAGCGTAATTTTAATAATGTTAGACAGTTTGGCTACGGACCAGCGATGACCCTGGGCGTCAGTCGGCGCTCTATTAACGAGGCTGTCAACCTGACGCGGCTGTTTAACGATTATTTTCTCGGTGGCCAGCCGCAGGCTAGATCAAAGACAGCCGCGCCAGCGGCCCTTGTCCGCAGTCCTGCTGGGCATGACATCACCGAGGTCAAAACAATTCTCGCCACACGCTGCGGCTACTGCCACGGATTTAAACGCTGGCCAGACCTACAAACAGAAAGCATCGCTCTAAAACTGGCATGCCGCATCGATGCCACCGTAACCAGCGAACCTCAAGACGCCATGCACATGCCTCCCGGTGTCATGCTGCCGCCTGAGGAGCGTGCGTGGATTCATGCCTGGGCATCGCTGCAACCCTGTTCAAAGCCGCTCCATCATAATGCATTTGGGTATTAACAATTAGCATGAATTGAGGACTCGCTGCGATGCCACTGCACTCCATTGACAGGTTGCTTTTCGCCGTAGTAGCCGCTCTGACAGCGCTTCCCGTCCAGGCAATGGCGGGCGTTCCACCGCTGTCCGTAAGCTGGATTCATGGCCAAGCCGACTGCAGCAACGACTCCAGTCCAGCGTTCCAGGTGCTGCAATTAAACGCTGACTCTTTTATCCTGAGGCAGAATAAATGCCTGCAATATGAGGCTCCATTTATTTATTTGCTGTTCGGACGCGAGCGTGTACTAATGCTAGACACCGGCTCGATTGAGGTCGCGACGCCCGTCTTAGAACAGGCCGCGAAGCTTTATCCGCTACGTCGGAGCGTTGATGAGATCATCCGCACTTACACTGCAGCGCATCGGCTCAAGGACTTGCCACTGGTGGTGGTGCATACCCATGGACACGGCGACCACATCGCTGGGGATGGTCTTTTCTATAGACGCCTCAATACGCAAGTGGTGGCGCCCGGCGAGCGCAGTGTTAAGGCATTTTGGCGATTTTCGAGCATGCAAGGACCTGCAGTAACCTATGATCTCGGCGGCCGAGTGCTCGATGTCATGCCCATACCTGGGCACCGGGCCGATCATATTGCCATCTATGACCGCAACTACGGGCTCCTGCTGGCCGGCGACAGCCTTTACCCAGGCCGGCTCTATATTGCCGATTGGACCGCCTACCGGGCCAGTATTGATCGCTTGCAGGCATTTATCGCGCCGCGGCGCTTGGACTATGTACTTGGCGCCCATATCGAAATGTCAGATCACCCAGGAGTCGACTATGAAGTAGGTGCGACCTACCAGCCAAGAGAACATGTGCTGGAGTTAGGTCGTGCACATCTCGACGAGCTTAATAGATCCCTGCAGGCGATCGGACCATCTCCCGAGGTCGAACGGCACGCCGATTTTATCATCGACCCATAGATGGCGCATCAGTCAGTAGTTCACTGCGGCAACAAGACCACGGTCTTGAGTGTGCCGGTCAATCCAGTTTTAGACGTCTTTTCATAATTCGTTGGGGAAATGGTGCCAAAGCTATAGCTGTTATTGCTAAAGTCAAGTCCATCGAAATACAGGCGGTTCGCCCCGCTTCCATCTTTTTCTGGAGACTTGCTGAGGTTATAAACCTCCAAATTGCTCGCTAACACCTGCCCATCGGTGCCGCGTTTTAGAAAGTACTTGCCTTGCGTATTGTCATAGGAACTGTAGTAGGGCACGTCGTCAACCATCCACAATTTTATGGCCTGCTCCGTGCTGACTGAGAGCAGTGTCAGAGTCTTGGTTGCTGCAGTGACCTGGGCAAAGCCCTGATACTCTGAAGTCCATTGATCCCCGCCTCCGGCTGCTGCGACCTTAGGCGCACATTGAAAACTACTCGCATTGAATTTAACCGTGTTCGTCGCCGCCGTAGTCACCTGCTGCGGCGCCACAGTACCGCTCTGGCTATAGAAGTCCGATGCCGCAATGCTGTTCGTATCGGAGCAAATATCACCAGAAATGCCGCGGTACTGCACGTTGTCCCGGTTCCAGGTAGCGGCAGCGGTGAAACAGGTTGCCGATGTCGTATTGGCACCAAGGCTGCAACGCCCAACATCAGTCCAAGTTCCTGATTTTGTTGCACAACTAGATGAATCAGCATAGGCTGCAGCAAGCATCGGCACTCCGCTGACTACACAGTGCGGGCCCCGGACTTCGGCATGACAGGTGACCACACCAGCATTTTTTCTCCGGACGTTGCCGATGACGAAGACGTTGCCCTTTGAGTCCTGCTTGATCGAAGATATTTGACTACCGCCGCCGGCAAACACCTGCCCTTCCGAAGTACAGCGGCTATTGAACTCTGTCTTCCATGCGGCAGGTGGCGCATTGTTTCCAGACTGGGGATTGTACGAATACTTAGTCGTATCCTCAGACCTCGACATGTTGACCCAGCTCCAAATGTCGCCACCACAGGTAATAACGTTGGAGATCCGTGCCGTTGCCGACGCACCGCTTGGGTCAAATTTGAAGACACAGGCAGAGTTCCAAGATGCAGTCGTCGATGAGGTAGGGTCTGGACCAAAAAATATTGCTTTATCGGTCGTATCACCGGTAATCGGCTCAAAGATAAAATTATACCAATCTCGTGCAATTTCGGTGACACTGGCACCAGTTCCAGGAGCAACGTAGCGGAAGAATCCGCCTTTGCCGCCCCCTGCTGATCCCTGGCAAGAGCTAGTGCCGGTATAAAAGGCTCCCCCCCGAGGCGTCACTAGAAAGTCTTGCACACAGATATTGCTATTGATGACTTCGGTCCTGGTCTGCAGATCCCGACTGAGTCGATAGACCACCATGCCCGGACTGTTGGGCAGAGAGCCTGGGTAGTAGATGTTGCCAGCTGAATCAAATTGAAAAACGCTGGACCGAGTTGCTTGCCAGTTATTGATGAAATGCTTGTTGTCAATGCACTCCAGGTCCTGAGCAACAGGTGAACTCTGCAGGACGTCAAGGGTGCCGCCATTAACGCGGAAGATCTGGCACTGATAGCCACCAGCCATGTCATTAGGATCCGTACCCTCGGGGGCATCCCTGTAGGTAAAAGCTCTTTCGAAGTGTAGATAGACATCCTTTTGCGGCGAAATTGCGATGGTCAATACCTTGGGTAGGCTTTGGACCGGACCTTTGCCTGGACCTCCTGCTTGGCCGCCACCTCCCTGATTTTCTGGGGTGGGATTGGTATCCTTCTTAATGCTCATAGCAGATTGAACGTTGCCATCTTTGTCGACCTTCTGCAGGCTACCTGAACCGTCCGTTTTTGTGCCGCTTGAACCCGAATCGGCCAACATCGCGAGGCTAAAATCAGGACTATCCAATCCGGCGGCGGCATCGGTAATATCTATGGAACTCGCAAGGCTAAAGCGCGGCGCATCGACTAGGCCGAGGCGATCGGCGGTTTCATTGTGTTGCTGCAGCATTAAGCTCTGGCCGGTTTGGGCTGGATCGACCACGAGGATCGCAAGACTACCGCTGAGGCTTGCCTGCGGCTTCAGGGTCTGACTCGGGCCTGAGCTACCGCAGCCACCCTGCGGTCCGCAGGTGCCGCCATTGTCGCCGCCGTTGCCTTGACCACCGCTTTTCTTCTTACCACAAGCCCACGGTATGGTGAGCAGTAATACGCTTGCGCATACAATCAATTTGCTTGGTAGACACTTCAACGCTATCAATTTTTTGTTAGCCATTTCCCGACTCCTGCTGGCTGATTCAAATGTTCCGTTCGATTTTTCGGTCCAGGGACGGATTCCCTTAATTTCAGCCTTTACTAGGATTATAAATGCCGTGGAAATACCTAGTGACTACTCTGGACTAAACACTTCGGCATGGCTGTCCTGATGGGACCTAAGCTGCTTCAAGATAGTGGGCTGCCGTGCTCCGGCATTCGGGAATAGTGAATTATATACAGCTAGAAACTGAGGTGTTACGATGACCGTCCCATTGACTACTTTGCTTTGCACGGCGCATACAGGACGCTAAAGGCGCAGGTGGCCTGATCGTATGAATGCCCGCTGCCGAGAATTTAGGGCCTTACTATGGACGTTCGTAGTGCGCTAGTGGTCGGCATTGATTTAGGCACGCAGAGCACCAAAGTTTTGGTCTACCAGCCGCAGACGCGGCAAGTATTGGCTACAGTCCAGTCCCCGCACGAGCTTAGTGTGGGCGACGATGGCCGGCGGGAGCAGCAGGCTACTTGGTGGATACATGCCCTACACTCTTGCTTCGCCCAGTTGCAGCCGGGGTTAAAACAACGTGTCATAGCCCTCGGCGTCTCTGGGCAACAGCATGGTTTTGTGCCGATCGGTGCAGACGGAGCCGTGCTGGCACCGGTCAAACTGTGGAACGATACCAGCACCGTAACGGAATGCGCCGACCTACATAAGCTGCTCGGTGGGGAACAGTGTGTAGTGGCAATGGCGGGTAACGCGATTTTGCCGGGCTATACCGCATCAAAGATCCTCTGGCTCAAGCGGCATCGGCCAATGGCCTATGCACAGCTACGCCACATTTTACTACCGCATGACTATCTTAATTTCTACCTCACGGGCCGCTATACGATGGAGTGCGGCGACGCCTCGGGTACTGGCTTTCTCGATATTCGTACCCGCTCATGGTGCGAGCCAATCTTGCGCGCGATTGATCCTGACCAAGACCTGCGTGCCTTGTTGCCGCCGCTCATCAGCCCGATGCAGGCAGTTGGGGAAGTTCTGCCCGAGGTCGCTGCTGAGCTTGGTCTACCTGCCGGCGTGTTGGTCTCGGCTGGGGGCGGCGACAACATGATGGGCGCCATCGGTACTGGTGCCATTGTTCCTGGGCAGCTGACGATTAGCCTCGGTACCTCGGGGACCCTTTATGCTTACGCGGAGCAACCAACTGTGGCACAGGACGGGGAATTCGCGGCATTTTGCGACTCGACTGGCGGCTACTTGCCGTTGCTATGTACGATGAACTGTACCGCTGCGACCGAAATGATGCGTGGACTGTTTGGGGTCTCACTGCTTGAGTTTGAAGCGTTGCTGGCCGGCAGCGAACCTGGAGCTGGGGGTATTACGGCTATGCCGTTTTTTGATGGCGAACGCACCCCGAATTGTCCGCAAGGTGCGGCGTGCTTTTTTGGCCTAACTACAGCCAACAGCAACCGACAAAATCTCCTGAGAGCTGTTGTTGAAGCCACCGCTTTAGGCTTGCGGACTGGGCTTTCTGCCCTGCGGCGGCAGGGCCTCGTTGCGCACGAGGCCCGGGTGATCGGCGGTGGTGCTAGGAGCGAGCAGTGGCGGCAAATTTTGGCTGATGCCCTGGGCCTGCGGGTGGTCGTGCCGGAACAAAGCGAAACGGCAGCCTTCGGCGCTGCGCTGCAGGCATTGTGGTGTTATAAATACGCCCATGGCGAACGACTGAGTTTAGCTGCTGCTGTAAGCGCACATTTAAGCTTGGTTCCGTCGCAATGCGCGCAACCGCAGGCGACAGCGGTGTATGACGAGATTTTTCTGCGCTACCATCGTCATTTAAACGTGGTACAACAGTTATATGCCTAATTGCTGCGAACCCTAGGTGAGGAGAGAATGATGGCTAACAAGGAATATTTCCCTGGGATTTCTCGTATCAAATATGAAGGCCCGGGGTCGGACAATCCGCTGGCATTTAAGTTTTATGATGAACGCCGGGTCGTCGGTGGTAAAACCTTAAAGGAGCAACTGCGCTTTGCGGTGTGTTATTGGCACACCTTCTGCGGGGCGGGATCTGATCCCTTTGGCGCGGCCACGCTCAAGCATCCTTGGGACGAAGCTGCGACCGCGATGGACCGTGCTCGCTGTCGTTTAGATGCGGCATTCGAGTTTGTCGCTAAGCTGGGGGCGCCGTTTTATTGCTTTCATGACCGTGACATTGCGCCTGAGGGCGATTCAGTTAAGGCGAGCGAGCAAAACCTCGCGACCATGGTCGCGCTCGCGAAGGAGCGTCAAGAAGCAAGTGGCGTGCGACTGCTTTGGGGAACAGCGAATCTATTTAGTCATCCGCGCTATATGAATGGTGCGGCGACAAATCCCGATTTTCGTATCGTGGCCCACGCTGCAGCACAAGTGCAGGCCGCGCTGGATGCTACGGTACAACTTGGCGGCGAGTGCTTTGTCTTTTGGGGTGGGCGCGAGGGTTATACGACACTGCTCAATACCGATATGCGGCGGGAGCTGGCCCATATGGGGCAGTTTTTGACGATGGCCAGGGACTACGGCCGGAAGATTGGGTTTCGCGGTGATTTCCTAATTGAGCCCAAGCCGATGGAACCGTCTAAACATCAATATGATTTCGATGCTGCCACGTGCATTGGTTTCCTGCGCCAATTTGGGCTCGAAAAGGATTTTAAGCTCAATATCGAAGCTAATCATGCAACCCTGGCCAATCATACCTTTGCCCACGAACTGCAGGTGGCGGCTGACGCAGGACTTCTTGGCAGCATTGATGCTAACCGTGGCGATAGTCAGAACGGTTGGGACACGGATCAATTTCCGACAAATGTCTACGATATCGTCGAAGCGCTGATGGTGATTCTAGGCAGCGGCGGACTCGGCCGCGGTGGCATTAATTTTGATGCTAAAGTACGCCGCACCTCGACTGATTTGGAAGATTTATTCATCGGTCACATTGGCGCGATGGACGCCTTTGCCCGTGGTCTTGAGGTAGCCTCGGCACTGCTGGAACATTCAGTTGTCTGCAAAATCCGCGCACAGCGTTACCATTCGTTTGACCAGGGGCTTGGGCAGCGGTTTGCACAGGGTGCTCTGACGCTGTCGCAGCTTCGCGATTATGCTTGTGATTTGCCGCCCGTGCCGGCGACTAGCGGCAAACAGGAATTGCTCGAGAACGTGATCAATCAATACCTATTTCAAGTTGGTCACGGTTAGTCGTGGCGATGATTCGCTACTATGAAGGTAGCGCGGCATACCATTCTGCATGACCTAGGCGGTTCAGGAGTGCCGACCACCCGTTATTCGCGAACGCCGGAAAGCGGTGGTTCGCTTCGGAATTAAACCAGAATGACCATCCTCTTTCGCCATGAGTTGTTCGCTCATCACGATACCGGTCATCACCCGGAAAGCGCCGAGCGTCTTGCTGCCATTGATGCGGCCCTCGCTGCGAGTGGTCTGCTGGGTCGCTGCGCCAGCGGCGAGATTAGCGTGCTAGAGGCCTTGGACTTGCGCCACGTG
>Ga0315273_10009085_pt1 | contig 12571 bp, 11 predicted proteins | sample YL17G02_0_MG_FD_205753 | JGI IMG/M metagenome (GOLD analysis project Ga0315273, IMG submission 205753) | Sediment microbial communities from Yellowstone Lake, YNP, Wyoming, USA - YL17G02_0 | ecosystem: Environmental > Aquatic > Freshwater > Lake > Sediment | place: USA: Wyoming | collected... | reverse complement strand
CCGCCATCAGCGCGGGCCAGCCCCTGGCCGACGCGGATATCGCCGCGCTGGCGGAGACCAACGACATCCTGACCCTCGGCATGCTGGGCGACGAGGCGCGACGAGGCAGGCACGGCGCCGACACGACGTTTGTCCGTGTGGCGGACGTGCAGGTGCCGCTGGCTGATGGCGCCCACATCAACATCCCGGCGGCGGCCAGGGAAGTGAGAATTGTCGGCCAGGCGGAGTCGTTCGACGCGTTGATGCCACACGTCCGCCGCGTCGTCGAAGCGGCCGGCGGCGTTCCAGTCTCCGCGTTCTCGCTCGAAGCGCTCGAAGCCCATGCAGCGGCCGGCGGCCGGCGGCTGGCGGACCTGCTCGCCGCCGTGCGCGACACGGGGGTCGCTCGAGTAGCCGATGCGGCCTTGGACCAGTTGCAGCACGCCGAGATGTCGCTCGAGCAGGTACGGATGGCGGGGCTCGGCCTCGCGAGATTGACGGTGCAGCACACGGCCAGCCCGACCGTGAGACTCGATCACATCATCCGTGCCCGTTCGCTGCAGCAGTCGCTCGGATGGATCGAGTGCTTCGCGCCGCTGGGCCGATCGTGGACGCCGGACTCGCCGTCCACGGGATATGACGATGTGCGGCAGGTGGCGCTGGCGCGGTTGCTCGTCGACAATATCGCGTCGATCCAGGTGGATTGGGCGCGGTATGGCCCGAAGCTCGCCCAGGTGGCGTTGACCGTTGGAGCCGACGATGTCGATGGCGTGTCGCCGCTCGACGAGACGGGCGAAGGACGCCGGCGGTCACCCCTCGCAGAGATTCGCCGGAACATCCTGGCTGCCGGGCTGGTGCCCATCGAACGGGACGGCGCTCGCCGTCGGGTGACCTCGTGAGCGTGATTCGCCTGGGCGCGGTCGAGTATCTGAACGCGAGGCCCCTCGTGTATGGTCTCGAACGGTGCACCGAGAGGTTCAGCCTGCGTTTCGACGTGCCGTCCAGATGCGCCGCCCTCCTGCACGCGCGTGAGGTCGACCTCGGCATCATTCCCTCCATCGAGTACTTGAGGGGCGGCCCGTACCTCGCGGTGCCGGGAGTGGCGATTGCGTCGGAAGGTCCGATTGCCTCGGTCGCGATGTTCTCCCGGCGTCCGCCTGCCGACATCCGCACGCTCGCGCTCGATACGAGTTCGCGCACGTCGGTGGCGCTGCTGCAGATTCTCTGCAAGCAGCACTTCCGCATTGCGCCCGACATGCGGCCGATGCTGCCCGAGCCGGAGCACATGCTCCGCGAGTGTGACGCGGCGCTCATCATCGGCGACAGGGCGTTGCTGTTCGATCACGTGGCGGCCGGTGTCGAGAAGATCGACCTGGGCGCGGCGTGGACCGCATACTCCGGCCTCCCGTTCGTGTACGCGTTCTGGGTGGGGCACGAGGGGGCGATCGGGCCGAGCGACATCGACCTGCTGGTCGGGGCGGGCCTCGCCGGAGCGGATCATCCCGACAAGGTCGCCGAGGCCTACTTCGCGGCGATGCCGGCCTGGGTGGAGCGTGGCGCCCGCTACCTCCGTGATAATGTGAAGTACGGCTTTGGCGAACGACAACTGGCGGGGTTGACGCGGTTCTATCGCGAGGCAGCGGAACTGGGTCTGGTGCCGGAGTTCCGTGCGCCGCGGTTCTATTAGACCGCCTGGAGCCTGGGGTTGGGGACCAGGGATTAGGGGTTGGGGATTCGGGCCTCGGGAAGAGACCGAAGACAGCCCGCCGACGGGAAAGGTGCCGAGGCGTTTCACGCGAAGCGCCACGGCGCAGGGAGTCCAGGCGCCAGATTCAGGGATCAATGTCGATCAACGCGTTAGCGGACAAGGTACGTGCGGGCGGACGGCTGACCGATGCCGAGGCGCTCGACATGTACCTCTCGGCGCCTACGCATCTGCTGGGGCTCCTCGCCAACGAGGTGCGACAGAAGCGCCATCCCGATCGCACCGTCACCTACATCATCGACCGCAACGTCAACTACACGAACGTCTGTGTCGCGCGCTGCTCGTTCTGCGCCTTCTACCGCCCCGTCGGCTCGCCGGACGGCTACGTCCTTGGCTTCGACGAGATTGTCCGGAAGATTGACGAGACCATCGAGCTTGGCGGCGGCCAGTTGCTGCTGCAAGGCGGGCACAATCCCGATCTGCCGCTCGAGTGGTACGAGGATCTGTTCCGCGAGGTGAAGTCGCGGTATCCCACCTTCCGCCTGCACGCGCTGTCGCCGCCCGAGGTGCTGCACATCTCGCGGCTCGCGCAGATGAGCGTGCCGGACGTGGTGCGCCGTCTCGTCGCGGCCGGCCTCGACAGCATCCCCGGGGGTGGCGCCGAGATCCTCGTCGATCGCGTCCGCACGCTGCTTCACTGCTACACCAAGGCGTCAGCCGACGAGTGGATTGGCGTGATGCGCCACGCCCACCGGGCAGGGCTGCGAACGACGGCGACGATGATGTTCGGGACGGTCGAGACGCCGGCTGAGCGCATCGAGCACATGAGCCGGCTGCGGGCGCTGCAGGACGAGACCTCCGGCTTTACCGCGTTCATCGCGTGGAGCTACCAGCCCGAGCACACCGAACTGCAGGGCGTCGAGGCAACGGCCGTCGAGTACCTCCGGACCATCGCGACCGCGCGGGTGCTCCTCGATAACTTCCCGAGTCTTCAGGCGTCGTGGGTGACCCAGGGCGGCAAGGTGGGGCAGTTGAGTCTGACGTACGGTGCCAACGACATGGGCAGCGTGATGATCGAGGAGAACGTCGTCCGCGCCGCCGGCGCCGCGTATTGCATGGACGAGATCGAGATCGTCCGCAACATCGAGGATGCGGGCTTCGAGGCGAAGCGTCGCAACATGCACTACGAGGTTCTCGGCGGTCCCATCTTCCGTGAGCGCCAGGTGCCCCGCATGCTCGAGCTGGCTGTGGCCCGGGCTGATGGCGACACCGCGGTCCCGGCCGAACTGGTCAACTATCCGGCTCGCAGCCGCGCCGAACGGAAGAGACGCGCCCGCTCGCAAGTGTATCGAACGATGTCGCCAGACCTGGCTGTTGCCGATCACAAGCCCTGGTGGAAAGGGGCTCGTGGCGAGTGGTTTGTTGTCGCGCAGGTCGTGTTGATTGGGTTGGTATTCCTCGGTCCTCGCACACTGGCTGGCGGACCAGCCTGGCCGTTCCCATTCCCACATGCGTCGATGGTTGTGGGCGCCGCGTTAGTGGCGGCGGGCGGTGTGCTGCTCGTCGCCGGTTTCGTCCGCCTGGGTCCCGCCCTGACCCCGTTGCCGTATCCGAAAGACGGAGCCGAACTGGTCGAGACCGGCGCGTTCGGGCTGGTCCGACATCCAATCTACAGCGGCTTGCTCGTTGCTGGCTTCGGGTGGTGGGCTCTCTTCGTCCAGGGGTGGCTGACGCTTGCGTACGTGGCTGTCATGTTCGTGGTTCTGGACATGAAGGCGCGGCGCGAAGAGCGGTGGCTGGTGGAGAAGTTCCCGGCGTACGCCGCGTACCAACTGCGAGTGCGCAGGTTCATCCCCTTCGTCTACTGACGGTTCGGGCGGCTTGCCTCATAGGCCTGCTCCGCGCCGCATCCGCCGGCCCTGCAGTGCCCGCCTACGCCTCGCCGAACGTCAGGACCTCGACCGGGTTGCCATCCTGCACCTGCACCGGCCGGCCGTTCTTTGTGAATTCCCGCCTCCTGAGCACGCGCCAGGCGCGCCGCCCGGTTTCGACAAGCACGATGACGACGCAACAGAGGATCACCGACGTCAGCGTCACGTTGACCCAGCCCAGGAGCTCTTTGCCCGGCACTCTCGAGAGAGGCAGGAAGTTGTCCGTGATGTTGAGCACGCCCGCGTAGATCGTTGTGACCGCGACGAAGACCAGCGGCACCAGCGTGACCCAGACATAACGCACCTTGCCGGCATTGAGCAGGGCCGCCGTCGCAACGGCCAGCGCGACGGCCGCCAGCAGTTGATTCGCCGTGCCGAACATCGGCCAGATGGTCGAGATGTTCCCGGTCCAGATGAAATACCCCCACGCGAAGACGACACATCCGGTCGCCAGCAGGTTGCCGGGAAGCCAGTCGGTGCGCTCCATCGGCTTCCACATGCGGCCCACGTACTCCTGCACCAAGAAGCGAGCCACGCGCGTTCCGGCATCGATCGTCGTGAGGATGAACAGCGCCTCGAACATGATCGCGAAGTGATACCAGTAGCCCATCAGGTGGGTCAGGCCCGGGATCCCCGCGAAGATCTGCGCGAAGCCGACGGCCAGTGACACCGCCCCGCCCGGGCGTCCCGCCACCACTTCACCCACTCGCGACGACAGCACGTCGAGGTTGACAGGCGTCAATCCCATCGCCGCGAACTTCTCCGGGCTCACGTTGATAGCGAAGTAATCGGCCGGGTGGAGGGAGCAGGCGGCGATGAGGGCCACCACCGACACGATGCATTCCATCAGCATGGCGCCGTAGGCGACCGGCAGCGCGTCCCGCTCCCTGTCGAGCATCTTCGGCGTGGTGCCCGACGAAACAAGCGCGTGGAAGCCCGAAATGGCGCCGCACGCAATCGTGATGAACAGGAACGGGAACAGCCTGCCGGGGATGATGGGGCCTCCACCCGCGTCGTACGGGGTGAACGCCGGCATCTGCAGCGTCGGGTGCACGATGAACACCCCCGCGATCAGCGCGAAGATGGTCCCGATCTTGAGGTACGACGAGAGGTAGTCGCGTGGCACGAGCAACAGCCAGACGGGCAGCACGGACGCAATGAACCCGTAGGCGGCCAGAGCGATGACAATCCCTTCGCGCGACAGGGTGAAGGCCGGAGCGAAGCGCGACCCGGGTATCATCCCGCCGATGATGAGCGCGGCAAAGACGCCCACCACGCCGATGACGCTGGCTTCGGCGACCCGGCCCTTCCGGAAACGGTACATCCACAGGCCGACAAACATCGCCACCGGGATCGTCATCGAGATCGTGAACGTCCCCCAGGAGCTGTCGCGCAGGGCGTTCACCACCGCGAAACCCAGGCCGGCCAGAGCGACGATGATGATGATGAGGATCGCGATCGAGCCGACCAGCCCGGCGAGCGGACTCACCTCCGCGCGGGCGATCTCGGCGAGGGACTTGCCCTTCCGGCGAATCGAGGCGACCAGGATCGTCATGTCGTGGACGCCCCCCGCGATGACCGCGCCAAGCAGCATCCACAGGAACGTCGGGGCGTACCCGTACTGTGCCGCCAGGACCGGGCCAATCAGCGGGCCCGCCCCGGAGATCGCCGCAAAGTGATGGCCGAACAGCACCCATTTGTTTGTGGGTTGATAGTTCTGGCCGTCCTCCATGGTGTGCGCCGGCGTGGCTCGATCGCTGAGGACCAGCACCTTCGCCGCGATGAAGACGCCGTAGTACCGGTAGGCCAGCGTCGTGACGAGGATGGCGATCAGCATGAGGGGCACTGAATTCATGGGTCATTCCTTCCCGAGGCCCGCGCCAGCTCAGGCACGGCCTGCGCGCTAAGCGTCGCGACGGCCACGCCAATCGGATTCGGAGGTTCGGATGCGACTTGTGTCATCCTAGCGCGAGTGGCGAGCGGATGGAAACCCGGTCGAGAGGCCGGCACCCGGGACGGCGCCCCTGCCATCTGGGAGGTCTTCGAAACAGGGGACCAGCCAATGCGTGGGTCGGACAAGGGCCACAGTGGAGGCGCGACAGGCTCATGTCACGAGACGTCGTCAAGACGCTTGAAGTACGGACTCGCCGGCAGTGGCGGAAGTGGCTCGAAACCCGCCACGCCTCAGAGTCGGCAATCTGGCTCGTCTTCTACAAGCGGCACGCCGGCGTGAAGGGCCTGAGCTACGACGATGCCGTTGAGGAAGCGCTCTGCTTTGGGTGGATCGACAGCGTCGTCAGGCGCATCGATGAGGCCCGGTATACACGAAAGTTCACGCCGCGAAGGGCCGACAGCGCCTGGTCGACCGCCAATCGCCGACGGTATGTCGACCTCGCGTTGCGCGGGTTGTTGGCGGCACCGGGACTGAACCGCGCGCCGACCAGCAAGAGCGGTGATGCGCCGCGTCCGTCGGTTGCGAATCTCCCGGCGTACATCGAGCAGGGGTTGAAGGGCGATGCGCGTGCCTGGACAACGTTCGGTGAGCTGGCGCCGTCGCATCGGCGCGCCTACATCGGGTGGATCGATTCGGCCAAACGCGAGGAGACCAGGCAAAGACGTCTGCGCGAAGCCTTGCGCCTCCTGGCGGCAGGCGGGAAGCTCGGCCTGAAGTGACGCGGCCCGACACTGAGCCTGCGCCTGGATGCGCACTGACGCGGGAAGCGTCGGTGCGATCACCTGGCCGAGCTGCCGGCCTGTCCATCCACACCTGCCGTGGTGTGTGCGTGATAGGAGGGGCCGGCGACAGGTACAATGGACGCGAGGTGTGCGGGTGAAGGGAGGGGTCGTGAAGGCTCGATGGCAGGTCCTCCTGATAGCGTTCCTGCTGGCCGTCGGCTGTGAGGCCAGGAATCCTGCTGCACCAGGCCGGCTCCCTGACTGGCTAACGTCACTGACGGCTCAACTGGGTGCGCAGCCTGTCGCCAATCCGCCCGCGTTTATCGCGCGGTACGATTACAGGGGCGAGATCGTCTACTATCTTCCACCACGCTGCTGCGACGTCTGGAGCACCCTCTACAACGCCCAGGGGACGATTCTCTGTCACCCTGACGGCGGGGTCGGTGGCAACGGCGACGGCCGATGCCCCGCATTCTTCTCTGAGCGAACCAACGAACTGATCATCTGGCGAGATCCACGGGGGTCCACCTGACACGCGGCCGCCCGCCACGACGCTGCGAGACAGCATTGACATCCACTCCACGCCATGCGAAAGGACACGCCATGAGGGGTCTGGGCAGGAGCACACTGTTCATTGCGGTGTTGGTGTCGGTTTCGGCGTTCGGCGGCTGGGCCGGCTACGACCCGCTTGCTGTCGAGAAGGCCCCGCCCGAACGGGCCGACCTGGTGATCAGTGACACGACGCGATCGCGTGACATCCCGATTCGCGTCTACCTGCCGAAGGACCGTAAGCCTGCGGCCGTCGTGCTGTTCAGCCATGGTCTCGGGGGGAACCGCGCAGGCTCGGAGTACTTGGGCCATCACTGGGCGTTGCGGGGCTATGTCGCGGTCTTCTTGCAGCACCCGGGAAGCGATGACGGCGTGTGGAAGGACGCGCCGCCAGCCCAGCGGATGGTCGCGATGAAGCAGGCAGCCGATCTGGAGAACTTCCAGCTTCGGGTCAGAGATGTTCCAGCGGTTCTCGATCAGCTCGAACGATGGAACAACACCGGCTCTCACATCGTCGCAGGACGGTTGGACATGAAGCGAATCGGGATGTCAGGCCACTCCTTTGGCGCAGTGACCACACAGGCGGTGAGCGGTCAGTCTTTCCCGATTGGGAGGGGTTTCACGGATCCGCGAATCAAGGCGGCCGTCGTGATGAGCCCGAGCGGGCCCCGGCGCGGCGATCCGAAGCAGTCATTCGGTCGCGTGGCGATCCCATGGATGCTGCTCACTGGAACATTGGACACCGCGATCATCGGAGACGCCGATCTGCCATCGCGTCTCAGCGTGTTCCCAGCGTTGCCGCCAGGCGGGAAGTACGAGCTGGTGCTGGACAAAGCGGAACACTCCGCGTTTACCGACCGGGCGCTTCCTGGCGACAGAGAGAAGCGCAATCCGAATCATCACCGTGCCATCCTGGCCGTCACGACGGCGTTCTGGGACGCGTATCTCCGCGATGACGCGGAGGCCAGGAAGTGGCTTGACGGCGACGCGGCACGAAGCGTGCTGGAGAAGGATGACAAGTGGCAGAGGAAATGAACGGGTACCCGGGAGGTCACTCATTCACCTGGCGCACGGCGGCGATGGTATCGTGGGCACCGGCAGGAGAGGACTGGGCGCCGATCCGCCGGGGGCTGATCGCGCGTGCATGCTGGAGAGGCGCGGAGCTTGTCGGCTGAAGCGAGGGGCGGGTTGAGTGCCCGCCAGAATCTGGGGGCATCATGAACGCGTATGAACTCTGGGCGAGCATCGCGCTGTTGGGTTTGTGGAGCTGCGTTGGCGTCATGTACCGCAACAGCCGGAAGGCGTCGAAGCAGATGGACGAGATTGTCAAGTTACTGACAGACATTGCCGCGAAGAAATAGGAGTGTCACGATGCAGAAGATCCTCGTGGCAGTTGCTCTGTTCGCAGGCGGGATGATCACGTATGTGGATTCCCGGCCAACCTGGGACGACACCGGCGTGACCGCGCTCGCCATTCTCGTCGCCTGCGGCACGCTGGCGTTCATGGCGCCGAAACGCCCCTGGCTGTGGGCCCTCGCCGTCGGCCTGTGGATTCCGCTGCTGGGGATTCTCCGGACGCACAACTACGGATCGTTGCTGGCGCTGCTCATTGCCTTCGCTGGAGCCTATGGCGGGATGGCGATTCGGCATGCCGGAGCGCCAGCCAGGACCTGATCGCCGCGGTTGAGCACGGCCCGGAAGAGTGGCCGTCTGCACTCGAGTATTCGAGCATGGGCGGGCGAGCCCTGGGATCGCCACGCCCCAGTCCCCCAATCCCTAATCCCTAACCCCTAATCCCGTCTACTATTGATCCCACCTCACCATGCCCACCTATCACGCGTCCTGGGTGCTCCCGATAGCGGGTCCGCCGATTCGCAACGGATGGGTTCGCACCGAGGGCGGCCGCGTTACCGCCATCGGCGATGCCGGCGATCGCACCCGGCCGTCAGGCGGCGAGCCCGATCATGTGGAAGTGGGCGGCGTGCACGATCACGTGGAATTGGGCGATGTCGCGGTGATGCCGGCGCTGGTCAATGCGCACACCCATCTGGAGTTGTCGTGGCTGCGCGGCCGTGTGCAGCCCGGACGTAACTTCATCGACTGGGTGACGGCGCAGATGCGCGTGCGTCTGTCGCCTCTGAGCTCCGCGAACCACAAGACCGTTCGAGCCGGCATCCAGGAGGCCCTCGCCGAAATGCGTACATCCGGCACCGGGGTCGTCGGCGACATCAGCAACTCGCTCGTCGGCCTCGACCTGCTGGCGTCGAGTGGTCTGGTGGGTGTCGTCTTCCACGAGATTCTCAAGTTCAACGCCTCCGATCCGTCGGCCTTCGTGGCAAAAGCACAGACGAGGATTGAGGCGGAGCCTGATGGGCCGGGATGGAAGCTGGCCCTCGCCCCCCACGCGCCATACTCGGTCGCACCAGGCATCTTCGAGGCCATCCGCGATCTTCGACAGCCGGCGCGCACCCTTCCGACGTCCGTCCACGTGGGTGAATCACCTGAAGAGATGGAGTTGCTGCTCACCGGCGGCGGAGGATGGCGCAAATTTCTCTGGGCGACGGCCGCCTGGAATCGGGATTGGGAGGTGCCGCAGTCCGGCCCGATCGTCTATCTCGACCGCATGAAGTTCTGGGATGCTCGGACGCTCGCGGTGCACGGCGTGCAGTTGAGCGACGTCGAACTCGGCCTGCTCGCCGCTCGCGGGGCGACGCTGGTCACCTGTCCGCGCAGCAACGTGTATGTTGGTGTCGGCGCCCCGCCTGTCGCGCGATTCTTCAAGTCGGGCGTACGGATCGCGATCGGCACCGACAGCCTCGCGAGCGTGCAGGACCTGAACCTGTTCTCCGAAGTGGCCGAACTGCACCGGCTTGCGCCCGAGGTGCCGCCGTCGCGGCTGCTCGCCTGCGCCACCACCAATGGCGCGGTCGCCCTTGGACTCGGTCACGAGTACGGGACCATCGAGGCAGGGAAGCGGGCCGCGCTGCTGGCGGTGACGATTCCTGCCGGCACGTCGGATGTGGAACAATACCTGGTATCGGGAATCACCCCGGACCTGGTGCAGTGGATTGAGTCGCCGACGTGATGAATCGGTTGTTGACGTATGCATCGTTCGTGCGCATCGGCCACTCGGTCTTCGCGTTGCCATTCGCGCTGACCGGCGCGATGTTGGCGTCGCGACGGGTGCCGCTGACAGCCGGACGGGTCATCTGGATCGTCGTCGCGATGGTCGCGGCACGCAGTGCAGCCATGGGATTCAATCGCCTGGTCGACGCCCGGTTCGATGCGCTCAATCCGCGTACGGCCAATCGCGAACTGCCCGCCGGCCGCATGAGTGTTCGTGAGGCAGTGCTGTTTGTGACAGTGTCGTCCGCGGTGTTCGTGCTGGCGGCCGGGGCCCTCAGCCTGACCTGTCTTGCGCTTTCGCCGGTGGCGCTGGCCATCGTGTTCTGGTACTCGCTGGCCAAACGGTTCACGTGGTCGACGCAGGCATTTCTGGGCCTCGCGATGGCGGTGGCGCCGGTCGGGGGATGGCTGGCGGCGGGCGGGCGGGACGGGTGGGAGCCGTGGCTGCTCGCGCTGGCCATTGGCACGTGGGTTGGCGGATTCGACGTGCTGTACGCCTGCCAGGATCTCGAGTTCGACCGCGCGCACGGTCTGAGATCGGTTCCGCAGCGTTTTGGCGTGGCAGCGTCACTGCTGATTTCGCGCGGCCTCCACGTCGTGGCCATCGTCTGTCTGGCTGCGCTTGGCTGGGTGGTGCCGCTCGGTGGCATCTACCTTGGCGGCGTGGCCGGCGTGGCCGTATTGCTGGCGTTTGAGCAGTCGCTGGTGTCGGTTGGCGACCTGACGCGTGTCACGCTTGCGTTCGACCTGAACGGGTATGTCGGCATCCTGTATTTCATCACCACGGCCACGGCCATTTATGTCCACTAGCACCGAGACCCGTCCCCGCAGTTTTGTTGTGGCCATCTCGGGTGCCAGCGGTGCCCTGTACGCCACCAGAACCATGGCCGCATTGCTGGAACACGGCTGCCACCTCGATCTCGTGGTGACGGACTTCGGCCGTCGCCTGCTTCGCGATGAACTCGGCGTCGAGGCGTCGGTCGAGGCGCTGATGCCGTATCTTCAGGCGAAGTACGGAGACGGCGTGTTGCGTGGCCAGTACGCCATGCACAGCAATCGCGACCTTGGCGCGACCATCGCGAGCGGCAGCCGGTCGACCGACGGCATGGTGATCGTGCCGTGCTCGATGAAGACCCTGGCCGGCGTGGCCAACGGTTTGTCGCGCACGCTGGTCGAGCGCGCGGCCGATGTGATGCTGAAGGAGCGGAAACCCCTGGTGATCGTGCCTCGCGAAACCCCGATGAGCCTGCCGCAACTGCGCAACATGGTGCTGTCGGCCGAAGCGGGGGCGATTCTGCTGCCGGCGATGCCTGCCTTCTATCAGATGCCACAGACGCTGGATGATCTGGCCGATTTCGTGGCCGGCAAGATCCTGTCGGTGCTGGGCGTGGAGCATCACCTCTATCCCGCGTGGTCCGGCCAGGTCGAGCGGTGAACCCGGGCGAGTTCGAACGTGGTCGAGACAAGGCGCCCGCCCGCATCACCGGGATGTTCGATGCGATCGCCCACCGCTACGACCTGCTGAATCACGTCCTCAGCGGCGGATTGGATGCCTTCTGGCGGCGGAAGGCGATCGCCTCACTGGGTCTTTGCGGCGGCGAGACCGTGCTCGACTTGTGCTGCGGGACTGCGGATCTGGCGATTGCGGCGACTCGGGGACGCTGCGGTGCCCGGCAGGTGATTGGCGTGGATTTTTCGGGTGGCATGCTGCGGTACGGCGCGCGGAAGCTCGCCCGGCGTGGCCTCGCCGAAGCTGTCTGGCTCATGCGGGGCGACGCGATGCGGATTCCGGTGCGGTCCAGCAGCGTCGATGCGGCGACGATCGCCTTTGGCATTCGAAACGTGGAAGTGCCTGCCGTCGTATATCAAGACGTGCTGCGCGTGTTGCGCCCGGGCGGGCGATTCGCGATTCTCGAGTTTGGCCTGCCGCCGATGCCGGGCATCCGACACGTGTACTTGGCGTATTTTCGCCACGTGCTCCCGCGGATCGGCCAGCTGATTTCGGGACATACGTCCGCCTATACCTACCTGCCCGCTTCGGTCAGTACATTTCCCGAGCCGGCCGCGATGGTGTCGGCGTTGGAGGCTCATGGATTTGTCGACGTACGAGCCGTCCAGTTGACCCTCGGCGTCGTCTATCTGTACAGCGCCACGAAGAGCTTCGAGTCATGAGTTCGGCGATGAACCTGTTCCCTTAGGATTTCGTGCTGGGCGAGCATTCTGGCCGGATGGCCTCGCGAGGATGCGCAACCGTCGTTGCGGGTCGAAGCACGAAACGGCTTTGAGTCTCCGGCATGCCGGTCCCGCCTCGAAGGGCCGCACCTCAAAGGCTCCGGGCGCGGATGTTATAATCGAATTGCGTCTCTGATGTACTTCAATTTCGACGATCGACACCCCGAGGTTTCGGGCTTGGATCGCGCCATGTCGTGGCGCGAGGGCGTACTGCTGTCGATCGTCCTGCATCTGGCCGGCACGATCCTCGTGCTTCTGGCGCCGCAGTTGTTTCCGGTCGGAAAGCCCGATGCGAGCGAGGTCGAGCAGAAGATGGCGCTGATGCGGCAGCGCGAGAACGACGCGCGCCGGTTTGTCTTCGTGCAGCCGCGCG
>Ga0315273_10009081_pt1 | contig 12575 bp, 10 predicted proteins | sample YL17G02_0_MG_FD_205753 | JGI IMG/M metagenome (GOLD analysis project Ga0315273, IMG submission 205753) | Sediment microbial communities from Yellowstone Lake, YNP, Wyoming, USA - YL17G02_0 | ecosystem: Environmental > Aquatic > Freshwater > Lake > Sediment | place: USA: Wyoming | collected... | reverse complement strand
TCCGCTCCTGCTCTACGGGACGCTCTGCCTGATGTGCGCTCGGCCCGCCCCCGAGGAGGCCCTCGGCATCGGCCGGCCGTGGATCCCGCGCGAGATCCACATCGTCCAGCCCAAGCTGATCGTGCCGATGGGGGAGCGGGTCGTGAAGGCGCTCGACGCCCTCCACCACCCGCTCGCCGAGCCGCTGACGGCCGAGCCGGGGGTCGTCCTGCGCTGGACGCCGACGATCGATGCCCTCTACGTGCCCGACATCGACGCCTCCCTCGACGAGCAGGGCGCCAAGCGGGCCTTCTGGGCGGCGTTCCGGGCCATCGGCGACTGGCACCAGGCCCAGCCGCCGTACTGACCTGACCGCGCACGCCCGCCGCCCGCGCGGGCGGCGGCGCTCGCGCTCGTCGCGGTGGGGGCGGCCGCGCCGGCCCGGTGGGGCGGCCCCCAGACGCTCGCCACGCCGCTGAAGGCCATCGCGGCGCCGGCGGCGGGCCTGATCGGGGTCAATTTCGATCTTCTGCGCGGGTGAAGCGCGCGACGGCCTCGATGTGGGGCGTCTGGGGGAACATGTCGACCGGGCGGATCCACTCCAGCCGGTAGCCGCCCGCGACGAACCGCGCCGCGTTGTCGGCGAACGTGGCGGGCTGGCAGGAGACGTACACGAGCACCGGCGGCGCGAGCTCCAGCACCCGCCGCACGGCGCGGCCCGACAGCCCCGCACGGGGAGGGTCGACGATCGCCACGTCCGGCGGCGGCAGCTCGCCGCGGCGCTCCCGCAGCACCACGCCGACGTCCCCGCAGAGGGCCGTGTGGTTGGCGACCCCGTTCGCCGCCGCGTTGCGCGCGGCGTCCTCGACGGCCTCCGGGACGATCTCGATCGCGACCACCTCGCGGGCGCCGGAGGCGAGGGCGACGCCGATGCTCCCCACACCGGCGAAGAGGTCGTAGAGCACCTGCGAGCCGTCCAGCCCGGCCGCCTCGGCCACCCGGCGGTAGAGCACGTCGGTCATGCGCGTGTTGGTCTGGAAGAACGCGCCCGCCGACAGGCGCAGCGTCACCCCCGCCACGCGCTCCTCGAGCCAGTCGCGCCCGTGGACGAGCCGAGTCGGCAGCCCTGAGGTGACCTCGGCCAGACCGTCGTTGACCGCGTGGAGCAGCCCGACGACCTCGGGGTGCGCCACCGTGAGGGGGGCGGCCAGCCGGTCGACCGCGTCCTCCGCTCCCGGCGCGGTGACCACGGTCACGAGGATCTGCCCCGTCTCCACGCCCTCGCGGATGACCACGTGGCGCAGTACGCCCGACTGGGCCCGCTGGTCGTAGGGCGGGATGCCCTCGCCGTCGGCCCAGCCGCGGACGGCCTCGCGCACCGCGTTGCCGAGGGGCGTCGCCAAGAGGCATGCCGCCACATCGACGACCTCGTCCCACCGCCCCCGGGCGTGGAAGCCGAGCGCGATACCCCCGCCCGGTGCGGGGGCCGCGGAGTACTCCATCTTGTTGCGGTAGCCGAAGTGCTCGAGCGCGGGATCGGGCTCACGCACCTCGATGCCCTCGAGGTGGCCGATGCGCGCCAGGTGCTCCGCGACCTGGTCGCGCTTGGCCGTGAGCGCGGTCGCATAGGCGACGTGCTGGAGGCGGCATCCGCCGCAGCGCGGCACGTAGGGGCAGGGGGCGGCCACCCGGGAGGGGCTTGGACGGAGCACCTCGACGAGGTCGGCCTCGGCGAAGCGGCGGCGCGCCTTGCGGATGCGGACCCGGACGCGGTCGCCGGGGGCGGAGTCTCGGCAGAAGACCACGAAGCCGTCGTGCCGGGCCACCCCCGTGCCCCCGAAGGCCAGGTCCTCCACCTCGAGCTCGAGGACGTCGTCGCGGCGGGGGCGCTCCACCGGCCTAGTATGTCCACGTGGTCGTCGCCGCACTGGACCTCGACGAATACCGGTCCCACGTCGAGGAGTATCTGCGCCGCCCCGGCCCCGCGGCCGACGAGCGCTTCGCGCAGCTCTTCCCAGCCGAGAGCGTCGCCGCCCTCGAGGCCCTGGCCGCCGCCGGCGGCCCGCGCCCGTGGGCCCTGGCCCGCTTCGCCGCCGAGGGCCACCTGCGGCTCGCGAGCGCGGCCGAGATGGCGCGGATCGAGGAGGAGCTCCGCCTGCCGCTCACCGCGGGCCTCACGCTGCTCGACGTCGACCTGGCGCTGGCGGCCGAGCCCGACCCGGAGCGGCGCCGGGAGCTCCAGCGCGAGCGCCTGCGGGCGATCGGCAACCGCCTCGGCTCGGCGATCGCCGACGCCATCGGGCTGCGCGCCGCCGCCGCCCGGGCGCTCGGCGCCGAGTCGCCCGCCGCGCTGATCGCGCGGGTCGGGGGGCTCGACCTGCGCGGCGCCGCGGCACTGGGGATGGGCGTGCTCGACGCCGGCGACGCCGAGACGGGCCCGGCGCTCGACCGTGTCGCCCGGGACGCCCTCGGCGTGCCCCTCTCGGCGCTCGACGCGGCCGACCTGCCGCGCCTGCTGCGCGCACCCCACCTCGAGGACGCGCTGCCGCCCGCGGGCGCGCGCAGCGCGCTCGAGCGCACGTGTGAGTTGTTCGGCCTGGAGGCGCCGCCCCCGAGCTCATCCACCGGGGCGACGGGCCTCGCCGCCTACGCGGAGGCCCTGCGCCTCGGCGGGCTCGCGCTCGCGCGCGCAGGCGCCTCGGCGCGCCTGCCGGTCGAGGCCCGCCGCCTCGGCGATCCCGCGGTGGCCCAGGCGACCGCGTTCCTGCTCGAGGGGCTGCTCGGCGAGCCGGCCTGGCTCGTCCGGGCGATGGGGGTGGGCGATCCGGGCCGCATCGCCGCACCGGCGCGGGCGCTCCGCATTCTCGGGGCGCGGACGGCGGCCGCCCGCGCGGTCGCGCTCGAGGGCGGTTCGGCGGAGGAGCTGATGTCGCGCGCCATCGGCGTCGAGTGGCCGTCCGAGCTCACGCTCGCCGACCCCCTGGCCGGCGCGGCTCCGGCCGACGCGATCCGCGGCCGCGCCCTCGCGGCGCTGCTGCGCGCCCACCTGCGCGAGACCTCGGGCGACCGCTGGTTCGCCGACCCGCACGCGGCCGAGCTCCTTCGCGAGATCTGGGTCGAGGGGGGCGATCTCACCCCGGAGGGGCTCGCCCGGGAGCTCGGAGCGCCGGGGCTCGACGCGAAGGACGTCGCCGCCGAGACCGCCTGAGCGCGTGCTGCGGCTCGCCGGCACGATCCTGAGGGGGCGGACCCTCGCCGACGGAGTCGTCACCGTACGCGACGGCCGGCTCGCCGGCGGGGCCCGGCGCGGAGCGACCCGGAAGCTGCCCCCGGGATGGATCGTCAGCCCCGGCTTCGTCGACCTCCAGGTCAACGGCTTCGCCGGGGCGGAGGTCGGCGCCGATCCGGACGCGCTCGCCGCGGTGGCCGCGGCGCTCCCCGCGGCCGGCGTGACGGCCTTCTGCCCGACCCTCGTCAGCCGCGCGGACGCCGCCTACCGCCGGGCCGCCGCCGCGCTCGCCCGCACACGCGTCCTCGAGGGCGCGGCGCGGCCGCTCGGGGTGCACCTCGAAGGACCCTTCCTCGCCCCGTCCCGCCACGGCGCCCACGACCCCGCGGCCCTGCGCGACCCCACCCCCGAGGCGGTCGACCGGCTGCTCGCGGCGTTCGCTCCGGCCATCGTGACCCTGGCGCCCGAGCGCCCGGGGGGCCTCGCGGCGGTCCGGCGGATCGCGCGGAGCGGGTGCATCGCGGCCGTGGGCCACACCGAGGCCGACGCCGGGCAGGGCCGCGCGGCGATCGCGGCGGGCGCGCGCCTGCTGACCCACGCGCTCAACGCGATGCGCGGCATCGCCGGCCGCGAGCCGTCGGCGGTCGCCGCCTTCCTCGCCCACCCGCGGGCGCGGGTCTCGCTGATCGGCGACGGCGTCCACGTGGCGCCCGAGGTGGCCGCGGTGATCGCCCGGGCCGCAGGCGCCCGCCTGATCCTGGTGAGCGACGCGGTCGCCGCCGCCGGCGCCCCGCCCGGCCGCTACCGCCTGGGGCCGCGCACGATCGTCTCGGACGGCGCCCGCGCCACCCTCCCCCGCGGCGGGCCGGCCGGGGCCGTGGCCGGCCTCGACCGCGGTCCTGCCACCCTCGTCGCGGCGGGGATCGCGCCGGGCGCCGCGCTCGCGGCCGCGACGACGGCGCCGCGGCGCCTGCTCGGCCTGGAGCCCGGCCTGGAGCCCGGGGGGCCGGCCGACCTGACGATCCTCGACGAGAGCCTCGTGCCGCGGCTCACCCTCGTGGGCGGCCGCGTCGCATACGCCGACGACGCACTGCCCTTCGACGTGCCGGAGCGGGGCCGGCCGGTCTAGTAGACGTCCTCGCGCCGGTGACGCAGGGCGGGGAGCCGTTCGCGGATCTCGGCCATGCGGGAGAAGTTGAGGTCCGCCACCGCGACGCCCTCGCCGTCGGGGGCCTGGGCCAGCACGAGGCCCCAGGGATCGACGATCATGCTGCGCCCGTGCGAGACCGTGCCGTCGTCGTGGGTGCCGTACTGCCCCGCGGCGATCACGAAGGCCTGGTTCTCGATCGCCCGCGCGCGCAGCAGCGGCTCCCAGTGGTCGCGCCCGGTCGTCGAGGTGAACGCGGCGGGCACCACGATGACGTCGGCGCCCGCCAGCGCCAGGTGCCGGTACAGCTCGGGGAATCGCAGGTCGTAGCAGACCGACATCCCCACGCGGTGGCCGAGGGCCTCCCCCACCACGATCTCGTTGCCCGGCGCGGTGACCGCCGACTCGCGGTACGAGACGCCGCCGACGTCAACGTCGAACATGTGGAGCTTGCGGTAGGTCGCCGTCGGCTCCCCGTCCGGGCCGATCAGGACGCTGGTGTTGTGGGCCCGGCCGTCCTCGCGGCCCTCGATGACGCTACCCGCCAGGATCGCGATTCCGAGCTGGCGGGCCCAGCCCCGCGCGGCGCTGAGCGACGGGCCGTCGAGCGCCTCGGCGCCCTCGCGGGTGCGCGGCCCGTGGATGAACGGCCACTTCTCGGGCAGCACGACCAGGCGCGCCCCGGCCGCCGCCGCCTCGGCGACCAGGCGCCCGGCCGTGGCGATGTTGCGCCCGCGATCGGCGCCGGTCGTCATCTGGACGGCCGCCACCCTCAGGGCGCTACCATGGCCATCGTCAGTTCGAGCGCTGGGAGGCGTCATGTCAGCGGAGATTCTCTCGCAGATCGAGGATGTGCTGGATCAGATCCGCCCGGCGCTCCATTCGGACGGCGGCGACGTCGAGCTCGTCGAGTTCGACGAGGAGGGCTTCGTGCACCTCTCGATGATGGGCTCCTGCGGCGGATGCCCGATGTCGACCGCGACCCTGACCCTCGGCATCGAGGCCGAGCTGCGCCGCGCGATCCCCGAGGTCGAGGGCGTGATCACGGTCTGAGCGACCGCACCACCGTGAAGCGGAGGGGCCCGGTGGTGGCCCGGGTGGCCCCCGCCGCCGCCCGGACCGTCAGGACGTACCGCCCGGGCTCCAGCACGCGGTAGTTCGCCGCGTCCCAGAGACCCGTCCAGGTGGTCCCCGCTCCGGCGCGCCAGGCGCGGCGGGTCACGACCCCGCCACAGGCTCGGCGGATGACCACCTGCACGGCGCTGTCGCGCCTCACGGTGAACCCGAGCGTGGCGCCGAGCGGCGTGGCGGGCCGGCAGCCCCGGCCGGGGGCGCTGCAGACCGAGGCCGGCCCCTCCATCCGGAAGCGCGACGGGCGTATGCGGAGGCCGCTCACCAGCCGGCGGCCCGCGAGCGGCGGTGCGGTGCCGCGCGCCGACGGCCCGGCCAGCGCGAGCATCGCCGAGCCGGCCGTCCGGGGCCCCGAGGTGGCGAAGAGGGTGCCGTCGGCGCCGATCGCCTGGGGCACGAGATTCCGGCTCGTGGGCGGGAACGACCAGGCCCGCGATCCGTCCGGCCGCAGGGCGACGAGCGGGCGCCCGCCGACATAGACGGTCCCGTCGCCGCCCACGATCGGGCGGGCGCGCGCGACGACGCCGGCCCGGCGCGCCCAGCGAACGCGTCCGTCCGGCCCGAGCGCCCACACGAGGCCGGGGTCGACCACGGCACCGGCGCGGCTGACCGCCGGCCGGGTGAGGTAGGCGGTCCCGTCGGCGCCGATCGCCATCCCGCCGACCTCGGCGGTCGCGCCCGCCGATGGGGCGGGGCCGCTCGCCGGCGCCCAGCGCTCGCTCCCGTCCGGCGCGAACCCCAGCACCGACGTGCCCGCGACCACGATCACCGTGCCGTCGTCCGCGACGGCCAGCCCGATTGCAGGAGCGCCGAGGGTCCGCTGCCAGCGCATCCCGCCCTCGGCACCGAGGGCGACCAGCATCGGTGCATCTGCGCGCCGCACGCCGAGGTACACGGTCCCGTCCGGTCCGACCGCCAGGGGCCCCCCGTCACCGACGTTCCATCGCTCCCGCCAGCGGACCCCGCCCGAGCGGTCGAGCGCCACCATCCCGTCCGGGCCGCTGGCGTAGACGCTCCCGTCCGGCGCCGGCACGAGCGTCCCGTTGGACGCCTCCGGCCCCAGGCCCTGCATCGACGAGAGCCAGATGAGGTCGCCCGCCGCGGTGTAGGCGGAGACCCCCCGCGCGGGCGTGCGCCACACGTAGAGGCGGCCGTCCGGGCCGACCGCGCTCAGCGGGCCGGCGGGAAGGGTTCCTCGCCGCGTGCCGTCCGGGTTGACGATCGCGGTCGGGATCCTCCCCCGCGCCTCCGCGGCGGGCAGCATGACCGACCCGTCCGGCGCCACCAGCGGCGGGCCGACGAGCGCGCTGGTCGGCCAGCCGGGGAGCAGCGCCGGCCCCTGCGCCGACACGGCGGCGCTCCGGCTGGTGTTCGCGGCGTCGTGACCGGCCATCGGCCACGCGTCGGCCGCGGCGGCGGCGGGCGCGACGGCGAGAGCGGCGGCGAGGGCGGCGGCGGCAGCGCGAGGGAGCATGGTCCGCATCTCACCGGTGCCAGAATCGGCGCACATCGGTGGCGTCCGCACGGATCCTGCGGGGTATCACCGAGTCCGGCCCGGCCCCGTCCCTCGCCCGGTCGCTGGTAACATCCCGGGTCGCCGTTCGTTCGGCGGGGTGTGGCGCAGCTTGGTAGCGCGCTCCGTTCGGGTCGGAGAGGTCCCCGGTTCAAATCCGGGCACCCCGATTGATGTGGTGGGGCTCGCCGGGCGACGGTCCGGCGGTGCCCCGGCTTTCCAATTCCGGGTAACGGTCCCCGGCCCGGGGTTGTTGCACATCCGTCACGAGCGATACATTTCGCGGATACTTGCCGAGGCGGCAGGGACGACACCGTGACCGACCAGTCTCCCGACACGACGCGCGACACCACGGCCGCCATCTCGGCGGATCCGCCCCTGCCGATGCACCAGCGGATCGGCGTCGCCGTCCGGCGTCCCTTCGCGCGTCGCCCGTGGAGCTTCGAGGTGGCGCTGTTCGCGCTCGTCCTGGTCGTCTACCAGGCCTCCCGCGCGCTGGTGGTCGGCGAGCCGTCGACCGCCTTCGAGAACGCGGCCGGGATCATCGACCTCGAGAAGAGCTCGGGGATCTTCATCGAGACGAGCATCCAGGGCTGGTTGCTCAACCACATCGAGCTCACCGAGGCCCTGAACTACTTCTACCTCTACGCCCATTGGACGATCACGCCGCTCTTCTTCATCTGGCTCTACAGGCGCCGCCGGCGGGTCTACCCCTACATCCGCAACGCGTTCTTCGCGGCCAACGGCATGGCGCTGGTCGTCTACACGCTCTACCCGGTCGCGCCTCCCCGGCTCGTCGGCGCCCGCGACGGCTTCGTCGACACGCTGAACAAGGTGAGCAACGTCGACCTGCACGGCGGCGTCTTCGCCGGCTGGTTCAACCCCCACGCCGCGGTGCCGTCGATGCACTTCGGCTACGCCCTCATGATCGGGATGGTCGGGCTGGTGCTGCTGCGCTCGTGGCCGCTGCGCCTGATCGCGCTCGCGTACCCGGCGGTGGTCTTCCTGACCATCACGGGCACCGCGAACCACTACGTGCTCGACTCGGTCGCCGGCGGCGTGGTGGTCGCGCTGGGCTTCGCCGGAGCGTGGCTCTGGATGGCAGCGCGAGACAGCCCCACGTCCGCAGCTTCGCCGATCCGGCGCGGCTGACCCGCCTCGGGCGGGGAACGGGCCGTGCCCGGCTTGTCGATGTTGTCCGCACGAAGCGGCTAGCGTGGTTGACAATGCGCGCCGTTCGGTCGATAACCCATGGTGCATGGAGACGCGAGCCACCGGCCCCAAGGCCTGAGCACCCGGTTCGCCGTGACCCGACCCCAGCCTCCATCCCGACGGCTGGCGCGTGAGTGGGTCGACACACCATCGAGGAGGTCCTGATGGCCAATCACCTCACCCCGGACGAGCTGTCGGAGGCGTTGGGACTTGCGCGCAAGCAGGTCGTCCGCTTGTGCGTCGAAACGTCGGTACCCATCTACAACGGCAAGATCGACAAGACCCTGTTCGTGCGATCCGTGACCGCGGCCGGGCACCGGCTTCCCGCCGAGCAGGCGCAGGTGCTGCTGGCCGCCAGTCCTTAGGGCGGCCGCGACCCCGTGGGCGGGCGGCGGCGCTCCTCGCCGCCGCCTCGCTCGCGCTTCTCGCCCCCGCCGCCGCGCAGGCGGCCCCGGGCGACGCCCAGTCGGTGATCACGGCCTGGGGCCGGGCGAACCCGACGACCACCGCCCTCGTGTGGCGCCTCGATGCCGGCGGCGGGACGCAGGTAGCGGGCTTCCGATCCGAGACGCCCCGGATACCGGCGTCGACCATGAAGCTCGTGACAAGCGCCGGCGCCCTCCTCGAGCTGGGGCCGACCCACCGCTTCGCCACGACCCTCCTGGCCGACCGATCGGCCGTCGTGAAGGGCCGGACGCTGACCGGCAGGATCTACCTGCGGGGCTCCGGCGACCCGGTGCTGGCCACCCGCTCGTACGGCGCGCGCTTCCTCCCGGGCCGGGCGACCCTCATGAGCCAGCTCGCTCGCCCCCTGCGCACGCGGGGCATCCGCGTCGTGCGCGGGGCAATCGTCGCCGACGAGCACCTCTTCGACTCGCGCCGGCTCGGCCCGGGGTGGCCCTCGTACTACAGCGCCTACATCTCGCCCCTGTCGGCCCTCGCCACCAACCAGGACTTCAGCGGCAACGGCCGCGGCGCCCACGTCTCGAGCCCACCGCTCGCCGCCGCCCAGCGCCTGCGCGCGACCCTGAAGGGGGTGGGCATCTCGCAGGTCGGCGCCCTGCGCCCCGGCAGGGTGCCCGAGGGCGCGCACGTGCTCGCCACCGCCGCCTCCCCGCCGCTGCCGGTGATCCTGCGCGCGATGAACCTCGACAGCGACAACTTCATCGCCGAGACCCTGGCCAAGGACGTCGGCGCGTACGGCGCCGGGCGCGGAACCACGACCGGCGGCGTCGCGCGCACCCGCGCCCTGCTCGTCGAAGGCGGCGTCATCGGCCCCGCGGACCGGCTGGTGGACGGCTCCGGGCTCTCGCGCGACAACCGCCTCTGCGCCCTTTCGCTCGTGCGCCTGATCGCCGCGGCCGACGCCGACGCCACCTGGGGCCCGGCGCTCATCCACTCGCTCGCCCGCGGCGGCGAGGGAACTCTGATCCGGCGCTTTCTGACGGGGCCGGCGACCAAGCGCGTGCGTGCCAAGACGGGCTACCTCGACGGCGTGAGCGCGATCGCGGGCCGGGTGGTCAGCCGCCGCGGCCAGCGGTACGCGTTCGCCCTCCTCATGAACTCGCCGGACGTCCTGGGCGCCCGGGCGACGCAGGATCGCGTGGTGACCCTGCTCGCCGCGGGCGCGGAGGACGTCACGAGGCCGTAGCCGGCGCGGGCACCTCACTGCGCCCCGCGAGGATCTCGAGGAAGGCGGCCTCGTCGACGACGGGCACGCCGAGCGACTCGGCCTTCTGGAGCTTGGAGCCGGGGTCCACGCCGGCCACCACGAACGACGTGGAGCGGCTGACCGAGCCGGTCGCCTTGCCCCCGGCGGCCGCCACCGCGCGCTTGGCGTCGTCGCGCGAGAGCGACTCCAGCCCGCCCGTGATGACCACGGTGTGGCCGGTGAGGGGCCCGTCGGCCGGCGCGGCGGGCGCGTCCGACTCCACGGTCAGCCCGGCGGCGCGCAGGCGCTCGAGCAGGTCGCGATTGGCCTCGGACGAGAGGAACTCGATCACCGAGTCGGCCACCACCGGGCCGACGCCCTCGGCCTGGGCCAGCGACTGCGCGTCGGCCGCGAGGAGGCTGTCGAGAGAGGGCCGGACCGCCGTGAGCGCATCCGCCGTGACGTCGCCGACATGGCGGATGCCGAGACCGTAGAGGAGCCGCGACCAGGGGCGCGCCCTGGACGCCTCGATCGCCGCGAGGAGGTTGTCGACCGAGACGTCCTTGAAGCCCTCCATCTCGATCAGTTGCTCACGGCGGGCGGGCAGGTCGTAGATGTCCGCGAAGCTCGCCAGCAGGCCCTCGTCGTAGAAGCGGCGGATCGTCTTCTCGCCGAGGCCCTCGATGTCCATGGCGCCGCGCGAGGCGAAGTGGAAGAGCCCCTGCTGGATCTGGGCCGGGCAGGAGCGGTTGGGGCACCGGATCTGGACCTCCCCCGGCGGCTGGACGAGCGGCGTGTCGCACGCCGGGCAGCGCTCGGGCATGGTCCAGGGCCGCTCGCTCCCCGTCCGCTCCTGGGGAAGCGGCCCCACGACCTGCGGGATGACGTCGCCGGCCCGCTGCACGATGACCTTGTCGCCGATCATCAGGCCCTTGCGCGCCACGTCCTCCTGGTTGTGCAGGGTCGCGAGCCGGACCGTGGCCCCGCCCACCGACACGGGCTCGAGCACCGCGAAGGGCACGAGCGCGCCGGTGCGTCCCACGCTCACCATGATGTCCTCCAGCGTCGTGACGGCGGTGGTCGGCGCGAACTTGTAGGCGATCGCCCACCGCGGCGCGCGGCCGACCGCGCCGAGGCGGTCCTGCACGTCGAACTCGTCGATCTTCACCACGGCGCCGTCGATGTCGAAGTCGACCGTGCCGCGCCGTTCCTCCCACCGCGCGCACTCCGCCTGCACCTCGTCGATCGCGTCGAGGACCCGGATGTCCGGGTTGACCCGCAGGCCGGCGTCGCGCAGCCAGTCGAGCGCCTGCGAATGGCTCGTCAGGTCGAGCCCCTCGGAGTGGCCGACGCCGTAGCACCAGATGGAGAGCGGCCGCTCGGCCGTGGCCCGCGGATCGAGCTGGCGCAGGCTGCCCGCCGCGGAGTTGCGCGGGTTGGCGAAGGTGGGCAGGCCGGCCGCCGCCCGGGACACGTTCAGCTCGCCGAAGGCGGCCAGGGGCAGGTAGACCTCGCCCCGCGCCTCGACCACCGCGGGCGGCGCGGCCCCGTCCGGGGTGCGCAGGCGGGTGGGGATCGCCCGGATGGTGCGCAGGTTGGCGGTCACGTCCTCGCCCACGACCCCGTCGCCGCGGGTCGCACCGCGCACGAAGACGCCGTCCTCGTAGACGAGCGAGATCGCGAGCCCGTCGATCTTGGGCTCGACGACGAAGTGGATCGTGCGGGAGCCGAGGCCCTCCTGCTCCATCACCCGGCGCGCCCGGTCGTGCCAGGCAACCAGCTCGCCGGGGCCCCGCGCGTTGGCCAGGCTGAGCATCGGGCGCAGGTGGCGGAGCGGCGCGAAGCGCTCGGAGGGCGCCGCACCCACCCGCTGGGTGGGGGAGTCGGGCGTGGCCAGCTCGGGATGGGCCGTCTCGATGGCCTCGAGCTCGCGCATCCAATCGTCGTAGACGATGTCCTCGACCTGCGGCTGGTCGAGCACGTAATAGGCGTGGTTGGCGCCGTCGATCAGCCCGCGCAGCTCCGCCGCCCGCTCGGCCGCGCCGCTCACCCCAGGCCCTCGCGACACACACGCAGGAGCTCGGCCGGGGTGTCGACGAGCGCGTCGGGGTCGAGGACGGCGAGCTCAGCCGACGGGAAGAAGCCCCAGGTGACGGCGATCGTGGTGACGCCGGCCGCCCGGCCGGCCCGCAGGTCGAAGGGGGCGTCGCCGACATAGCAGGCCCCCTGCGCGCCGGCGCCGAGCTGGGCGAGGGCCTCGAGGACCGGCGCGGGGTCGGGCTTGTGGCGCTCCGTGTCCTCGGCCGTGATGACCACGTCGAACAGGTCGCGGAGTCCGGGCAGCACCCCCCACGCCAGCGCCACCGCATCGTGGCTCTTGGAGGTGACGATGCCCATCCGCCGGCCCTCCGCGCGCAGCTCCCGCAGGCTCTGCTCGATCTCGTCGTAGGCGAGGAGCAGCGTCGCGGTGTTGGCGTGGTTCCACTCGCGGTAGACGCGGTAGAGCTCCTCGGCGCGGTCCGGCGAGAAGACGGCCATCTGCTCGATGAGCGGGCGCCCGACGTTCGCGACCAGCCGCTCGTCGGCCCAGTCCTCGCCCAGCACCGTGCGCACCGCGTGACGGTGGGACTCCCGGATCAGCGCCACCGAGTCGATGACCGTGCCGTCCAGGTCGAGCAGGATCGGGTCGAAGCCGGTCACACGCCCGGTGGGA